>JACCDZ012067389.1_pt1 | contig 15285 bp, 12 predicted proteins | sample 7449551 | NCBI WGS metagenome assembly JACCDZ01 (sample SAMN15323452, study PRJNA562643) | freshwater metagenome | isolation source: river surface water | place: USA:Blue River Watershed | collected 2017-08-18 | reverse complement strand
GCTTGCTCTGCCAAATATTTAGTGCCATCCGTCAAGTACAGCTTGGGATAAAGCTTGTAGTAGTGCTCTGTGCCTGTAAATTGAGCAAGCTCTTGCTCAAGCTTGCTTGCATTGATTGCCATTCAATTTCTCCTGCACTACTTTCAGCAGCCAAGTCCGTGCATCGTCTGCACACGCAGTCAGCCTGTAGCTAACAATCGCGCCCTTACGATTGACGTGCTCTGCTTTCTTGTAGTTGTCTGTAAACACGTGGAACTGGGTGCCGTTTTGAAACACAACTGCTACGCCAATCACAACGTCACAGTCACGCCCAACGTCCAGCATGTAGTTGATTGCTGAACGCACAAGCCAATAAAACTCTTCCTTGCGCTCTATTGGCTTGCGGGTGCGTTTGGCTACACGACGAACATGTGGGCTTGTAATACGCATCAAGTCGTCAACGTAGGGTGCCATGCCCATTGCGTATTTCAGGGCATGAGCACCAGTTGGGTCAGCATCCATGCTTAGCGTTCAAAGCCACCACGAATTTGGGTGGACACAGCTTCAATCTGTGCGTCCAACTCGCCTGCCAAAACTGCTGTGTTTACTGTTTCCAGCGCAGCAACCAGCGCATCAGGGCTAGCGCACTCAACAGCATTGCTTTTGCCGTTCAGCATTAGCGTCTTTGCACCGTAACGCACTTGCAGCAATACCTTGTTGCCCTCAACAAACCACCACTGCTTAAGTCGCTTGGGCTGATTCACTTGTACACGCTCACCCTCTGCGTTCGTAACGGTTTTGATGCGTGTGGGTGCGTAAACCTCGCCAGCATTTAATGCTTTGCACAAAGCTAGTTGCTCAAGCACTTTCATGCTGAGCTTTGCGCGGCGGTGCTGTACAGGGTCTTTTTGTGCTGGTTTTTTAGCTGCTACAAGCTTGAGTGAAGTAAGCGTTGCCATTTGCATTTCCTTTAGAAGTTGTTTGGAAACACAAATTTATTTTCAGTTGCCAACAAGAACAACTGCACAGATATGGACTGACAGGCTTCACTTCTATTTCTTATTGTTTTTCTGTCGGTGAAGCTAAATAACTTTATGAACAAGCAACAAATTACATGTGCACACGATCAATTTTTAGGTGCATTGACACAGAAATGCTCACTCAGCATAACTTTGCAAACCAACTTAAAAACATACAACATTAGCAACTGGCTAATGGAAAAGCATATTGAAACAGCACATCAAGCTATGCGCTCGTTCAAGCCAAAGTTAAACAGGCTACTTACAGGCAACGGCTACAGACGCAACCCAGAACTATTACCAATTTTAATTTTTTCACTTGAAGGCACTACAAACACATACGATCACAACAGGACGCTTCACTTTCATATTGCAGCAGGCAACTTTGAAGACAACAGGCTAGACGTAGATTTTTTAGAAACATTTGTAAAGCATTGGACAGGCACAGGTATTGGCACAAACGACATAAAAATCACATCCCTTAGACGTGGGCGCGAACACGGCTGGGGGACATACATCAACAAAGAAACTCACAAAGGCAATGAATGGTGTGTTGACTATGCCAGCACACAAATACCAAGCCACTTACTTGCATATTGACGCAGCGTTATATGCGCTAAGGCATTTGACTTGGTTGCTAGCTGATACTGCTAGTTATATTCACACGACTTAAACAATCAGCTCACACATGAATAGTAGAAACATAGTGCGAGGCAGCGTGAAGAGCAAGGCGAATGAACGGTGCAGATGCACAAGCGAACTGCTAGTTCGCTCACACAATACCAATTAATCAACCATAAATGCTTTGGGAATGGGCATCAAACAAAGCCTTGTGCTTACTCAAGTACCCACGCCAATCACCCTTGCTATAAGCAATGTCAAACGCCTCGTTAATGTAAGCAATGCAATCAACAAGGGTACGGGGTGTTGTTGCTTCACTATCAGCACCGAAAGCCAAGTTATTAGCCATTTCAATAGCCTTTAACGTTACCCATATGTCATGGTTAACAAGCATCATTAAGCTAACTGTGTCATATTGCTTGCGTTGCCCTGCATCATCAACATCACTCACATTCAAATGCCCAAGCTCAAGCAGCTTACCGAGAGGTGAACAGTTATAGGGGAACGGGTCTTTACTGCCAATGTAGATGTAGCCCTGTGGACTTTCCTTTTTTGGAAACACCCAAGTGCGAGGGTCAGTTGTTAGTGTTGGCAGGTAGTACGCCTCTTCACGCATCATGCCACTTTGAAATGGACTGCTTGTATCAAAGCTAACTTGCAGGGCTGGATTGCGCTTGTTCAAATTCTTTTGCAAGGCAGTCAATATTACAGCCCAATCAAGCGTTGATACACCCAGCACATGCACCCAGTCCAAGCCCTCTGAAAACGCATCGTCTTCGTTCATCAGCAGCACAGCGTATAGCAATTGATACAAGCCACCACGTGTGCCAGCACCCCCAGCAAGTGCCCAACCACTAAACCTGAAATTCTTTACGCCATTCCACCAAAACTCAGTGTCATCATTACCAATGCCCTGCACTACGTTTAGCCACTTTGTATTTCCCTGCTTGTTTACGTTGATGTAGCGCAAGTTGTCCTGCGTCATGCGTAACAACTGCTCACGGCTGCAATTTGAAAACGGAGATTGGGTTTCTTCAACAGCAGCCCACAAAGGCATATCAATCGTCATTGCGTATGTGCTGTACGCCTCTAACCAATTCAAAATCCAGTTACGCACATCACTTGCGCTATTCCAAGCTGCGATAGCTTGCAAGGCAGGCATATTTGCACTAAATCCTTCTAGCCCCTTCAATGTGCCCTGACCTATTTGAAAGCCACTGCTGTCACCAAGTATCACAGCACTACCACGCTCAGTACGTGAAACTGCCGTGTCATCCACAGCACCTACCTTGTACAACCCAATTGAGTGCAGCAAATACGGGTAGTTGAATAGCTTGTTCTTTTGCCAGTACACCAAGTCATCAATAGTCAATCCAGCTGGAAATGGTCGATCTGTTATGTCCGTAATAACAGCCTGACGAGCAAATGAGTTGTTGACTGCTGGAAGATAAACAGCACGTCCAGCCGTATTAAAGTCATTGCCCATTTTTCAGTGCCTTAGCTTTTTCTGTGAGGTTTAGGCTGTAGTTCTCTGGGAAATAGTCAGATGTGTGTGCAACATACGATTCAATAATTAGGTCGTAGTAGTTGCCTGCAGCTGTGTATGTATCAGGCTTACGCAAGCCAAACGCAGCAGTAGCCACTCGCTTGCCCTTGTCATTACATGTTGGCACGGCAATAACAAAAGCTCCTGCATCAGTTGCAAACTTGAAGACTGCGACATTCTTATCAACAAGCAACTGAACGTCAGTAGTCAAGTCCAATGCACCAAGCGCACTGAGCACTGGCATCAAATCCAAGCAAACAAACTTCTGCTTGTATGTACCAGTCAACTTAGTGTTGCGTGGCATTGGGAAAACAAATGGCGCTACTGATTTGCCGTCTTTGTAATCAAAATTAATGTTGAGCACCTTGTTGCTTATGCTCAACTCAGCAACGCTGTTTGACTTACGAGCAGCGTGATGCCCTTTGCCAGCAAGCCATTTATCTGCACCTCTTTTAGCAATTTCACGTGCAAGGTCTCGTGGCAATTTGAGTTTGGTTTTGATTGTTTTCTCATAGCCAACATCAAACATTACTTGCTCAAAATTAAACGGGCTATTTGTAAAGTATGGGTAGAAATTTAGAAAGTAAAAGTCACTTGGATCAGCAATGCTTGTTACCTGAATGCTGTGACGATATGGCTTTTCATGCGCTTTCAGTGCAGAACCCGCTGCTGGACGATAGCAATTGATTGTTTGCTCATCAAGCATCTGCTCAATAACATCTTTAGTGTGCTGCTGCATAAAAATGTCATAGCCGCACTTTGGCATGACACTAGCTGAAGGCTTAACAATGGTGCAAACGCCTGCTGTGCTGCGAATTGCACTGAGAACAAACTGATTGGTGCTGCTAGCGTACACAAGGCGTTGTGTATTGCTGTGCTGCTTTTTTCCTGAGACTTTTTCTGCTACGTGGTTAGGCACTAGCTGTGTTCTTAGCGTCTCATACATACAGCGCAGGCTAGAAGGCAAAGCTGCAAGCTGCTTCTCATATGCAACAACAAGGGCTTGTTTGATTAATGCGTCATCAATAAACGTGTCAATAAAAGCAACGCCCTTTGGGTCTGCCTTCACAACAGCAAGCCCAAAGTTGCCAGTGTCAGTGTCAATGCCTACGCCAGAAGCAATTAAGCCAAGTCCCTTATGTTTTTTCCAATACTTCTGTGCATCGTCTGCTAGCTTTGACTGCTTGATTGCAGGTGTTAGGCGCACTTTCTCTGTGCTGCTAGGTTTGTCAATGTACTTTTTTCTGTTCGTAAACTCTTCAAGCATCCCAAGAAGCAATGCAGCTGTTGAGTTGTCGTAAGCAATAGCTTTGTCCAAAGCATTTTGTTTAGCCACCTGAAATTCAAGACTAGAAGGCATTGCAGCTGGAGCTACGCCAGACACTTCCTGTTGCTTTATTAGCTTTTCCAGTGCTTTTAACGATGGAACATCTGGCAAGCTCTGTTGCACCATTTTGCTCAAGCCACCTTTTTGCCCAATGTGGTTTGCTAGCTTTACAACGTCAGTGCCGTATTTTTTAGGTGTCTTTTTGTATTCCTCATGCAGCGAATTGAGCACACGCCCACGCTTTGAAATCTCATGGTCACTAATTGTGTTGCCATACACAAGCTGCAATACGGGCGAAAAGTTGTACCCGTGTTTTGACTCTTTCTTAAACAAGCCACCCATCTGCTCTATCTTCGCGTCAAGGTAGCCTTTCTGTGCATCTGCTTTACGCCACCAGTAGTAGATGCGGACAATATTGTTGTAAAGCTCTTGCCTTGCGCCAACGTACCTCGTTTCAGCAGCATCGCAGTCACTTTGCAGCGTACCCAATTCCAAATCAAGCAGTTCAGCTTGCGACGGCGTAGTCTTAGCTGCTTTCTTGCTTGCACTTGGTTTTTTAGCCATTATCCAATCCAATACTTAAAGTATTTGTATAACGCACAGCATAGCCTGTCTCGCCAACGCTGCAAGTTTTGGGGTGAGCAAGCTGAAGACCGCGATTTTGATTCAAAAGACGTGTTTTGCCGCCGCACCAGTAGAGCCGTGAAGAATTCTTCTGGTGTGCTGGGGCTACGCTCTACTGCAACTGGCCCCGCTGCTGCCACTGTTTGGTTTTGGCTTTTGAAAACTGGCAAAAAGTGCTCAACCCCATTCAAAAAGTTCAACCCTAGTAATGGGGTTGTGAATGGGCTAACTTGCAAAATGCAAGTTGGGCAAGCAGCAATTTGGCGCTTATTCAACAGCAACAACCGTATCAAACAAGCCGTAGTGCGAAAGCCCTTCATGGCTCTCAATGCCTGTATAGCGTAAGGATGCATCTTCATAGCGTCTAAACGCAAACACAGCTTGGTTCATTTGCTCAGTGTTAAACACTTTCAGCTGCACTAACAAGTGAAAGTCTTTCACAGTTAACCCTGTAACTGTTAAAAATAAGTCTGGCTCAAGCTTTGTAATAACGTCTTGCAGCGTGTTTTCACGGAAGTCTGTCAAATACATAAAGGCGGGAATACGAGTAGCAAACTTGATTAGCTTCTCCTGTACTAGCTTGCGCTTTGATTTGTATTCCTTCTCCTCGTCACTAAGCTCTTTCTTATCTTTGGGAGTGAGCTTACCTTCGCTGCCCTTGCCTTTGAGTTCCTTAATTTTTTCGCCTTTATTGATAATGGTTTCAATAATGTTGTCACCTAGGCTACGCCAACCCTCAATACGCTCAACAGCTGCCATTGCTTCAGGGTTATCAAGTACGCGGCGTAATGTTTCGTTGTCCACGTTTACAAGTAATGCGCTTTCCCACTTACGAGCAAGCAGAGTCGCAGACGTTCCTGCCATGGCTATGTCCAAAATGCCACCAGCATCAATTTGCGTCATGTTTGCACCGTCATACGCAAGTACGGGCAAGAATGCCACCAAATCCTTTACAGAATTTTCTGGATTAGCTTCGTGTGGGGCTAATCCAATCCCGTATTCTGATAGTTGCCTCAATGCACGTGTTGGAGCAAAGTCAAACACAAAGCAAACTGGCTTGAGAATTTCCTCTTCGTTTGGATTGTCACCGTTTGGATTTTTTATTGACCACGGCGATTGCACGCGGAATGCTGCTTGGAAATAGGTTTCAGGTGACTTCAAATTACGCAACATCAAAATAGATGACCACTGCGCGACAGTAACACCAGTGGTTAATTTGCCGCACGAAAGCGTTATGGATTTGCTATCAAAACCACTCCCAATAGCTTTACGGACTGGTGGTAGTGCTTCAAGTCCAATGCCAGCAGCAGTACCAGCAGCAACAATAACTTTATAGTCATGCCAGAACGTGTTGTGACGTTCTGCAAGTAAGTTAGCCATAGCGTGACAAGCTGCTACGTTTGGCATAAACCAAAATGAGTGCTGCAAGTACGGCAACAAGCGCACGTCTGAATACGGAAATGGAGGACGTGTTCCTGCCTTTAGCAACTCAGCTGCATGTGGGGTGTGCCCACCGCGAATAATATCCAACCACTTTTGGACATCACTTTTATGCTTGAACTGTGCAGTCTTGTCAGCACCAGTAGCTTCAAAAAATGCATTGAGATCAAACTCATCAAACTCACCTCCACTAGCAACAGCAAGCAGCTCGTCTGGCATTTGATAAGTTAACAAACGCATCTGTGGCAATGCGCCATATGGGTTGCGCTTGGTTGGATTTTTTGCGCCAAACTCTTCTTTTGCTCGCTGCTCGTCAGTGTAGGTCCAGTTAAAAATTTGCTCTTCTATAAACTCACCTGAAGACAGCGCCTTGAACGGAGTACCAGAGAGATATAGGTATGCTTTTGTAGTGATTGGTAGAAAGTCACTTTCATCAGCTAATGGCTCATTTAAATCAGCAATTTTGTTGGCATCATCAAGTTGCTGCTCATCTTTTTGAATGCGCTCTTCATCATTTGCAAACAACTCTTTTGCTGTTTCACGCCATGCACCAAAGTGGTATTCATCAAACACAACCAAATCCCAATTGATTGCATGTAGCCACTCATTTTTAGCTTTGATATTGCCGTTAGCATCACGTCCAAGCAAATCTTGAAACGAGCCAAAGTAAACAACAGGTTTTTTCTTGTCTATTTGTGTTGGGTCGCCACCAGTAGCACGGGACAGATATTGCCAACCGTCAAAATCTTTGTGATTCTCTAAGTCAGTCTGCCAAGCATCTTCAACAGCTGGCTTGAACGTAACAACCAGCACACGTTTAGCGTTTAGCTTTTTAGCTAGCTGATAACTTGTAAACGTTTTGCCAAAACGCATCTTCGCATTCCACAAAAAACGTGGCGCTGCATTCTTGTCTTCTGCCCAAATAGATGTGAAGTAGTCGTATGTTTTGTCAACAGCACTAGCTTGCTCATCACGCATTCCAAAAGTTTCATGATGTGTGCCGCTTATGCGTTCACCTGTACGTAGCTCAGTTAAAACAGTTTTAACGTCCTTAATGGTGCAACGCATCCATTCAAGCGTAGTGTTCTCAAAGCCTTTACGAACCAAAGCAGCACGAACTTCGTGATCGCTAAAAACAGAACCATCTTCGCGTACAGCATCAACATCAAATTCAATGCGATAGTTTTTAATTGCAGCTGTTTTGAGTTGCTCTGCAACACGCTGTTTTACATCACGTGTAGTTTGCCCAACCTTTAGCAAGCCAGAATGAGCCTTGTCATCTATGCTGTATGCGTATATGCGCGGACGTGCATCAGGCTTTGGCGAGAGAATTTCGTCAATAGGCTTACTCATCATCAACTCCAACATCCGCACTCATCTCACGAATTTGGGATTCAATGTAGTTAATTTCGTCTTGCGTCAATTTGTATTTTTTATATAGTTCTGAATCAGTCCACTCTTTATTCCAAGATTGAACAGGAACCCATGTATATGTTTGACGCAATGCGTGTTGCGTTATTTTTCGTAATGAAACTAAAAATCTAAAAAATTTAGTTCTGTAGTAGGACTGCAAGCTGATGGCTTCGCTTTCAGTTTCAAGCCAAAATGCTAAAAATGTTTGAGTTGCGGCAGAAGGTGGCGCACTAAGCCAAGGCTTACCAAGAACAACAACTGGTATTTTTTGTGCACCATGCGCTTCAGGAACAAGTACTTTCCATTTATCTACTAAGTGCGTATTTTTTGTAATATCGCTACGCGATAGAAACCCAATGTCACGTTTGCCACTACGAACATAATGCAACGTAATATCACCTGACTTCTTTTTATCTCTATAACCATCAAAATTTGTTGCAATTCCAAAAGGAGTATCAGCCGTCAAAATATCTGTTATAGATTTTTCACCTGCGCTTATAACTTTACGCAAAATACCCGCAGCTCTTGCATCTCTTACAAAAACATCAAACTCATCAAGCTGCCGCTTAGCTGTAATAGATTCAGAGTCACGAGTTACAGTTACTTCGCAAGCATCCTTATAACTTCCTGCCCACAGGAAGTAACAAATACCACCCATTACTTCCACGTTTGGAAAAACTTCTTTTGAAACTGGGTAATCAACCAGTTTCATTAGCTGATGTGAATTAAGCATGTTTTTGCGAAACTCATCTAGTCCGCGTCCTCCTGCCAACCAACGCGAAGGTATAACCATTGACAAATATTTAGGGTCTAGCTGTTTTGCTTGCTCTACGAAAAGTTGGTATATGGAAGAATCACTAGTACCTCCTGCGCCACCCTTCATTTGGTATGGTGGATTACCGATAATCACATCAAATTGCATTTCATCTCCAAATAATTCATTTACTCGTTTTTTAATATTGTCAGTATGAATAAATTCATAAGCGTAGTTTTCTAAACTGCTGTCTCTATCTAAAACAGTTTTTGGTGCTCCACAAAAAATGCATTTAGTTTCGTTCCAAGTGTGTTCTAGTCGCTCAAACCAAACATTACCTGTGTTGCTGTTTAAGTTTTTAGCAATTGAATGCGAACTATCAGCGTTTTTAGAGCAATATAAACTTCGCCGCGCTAATAAACTTGTTAACTTAGTAATGCCAATACCAAAAACTTGCCTACTAAGAATATGGTCTACACGCTGTTGCAAGTCAGGAATTTCAGCTTCCAATCCTTTAGTTAAGCGAGTAGTTATCTCTCTTAAAAACACCCCTGATTTAGTGCAAGGATCAAGAAATTTAACGCTTTTATCTGCCCACAAATTAGCGCCATTGTTATCACTAGCCCATGCATCAGCTAGCATATCAAGCATCTGATTAGCTAACTCGGGTGGCGTGAATACCTCGTCGTTAGACAAGTTAGCAATGCATGTCAACACATCAGGGTTGCGACTGCGTAAAGTAAAGCTCGCTTGCATTGTCATAATTTGTCCTTTGCTTCTAAGCAAGCCAATTCACGAGCAGTGACTGGTTCATACGTTCTTATAGGCAAGAAAATTTCATGCTTACCAAGATCTGCAAACAATGAACCTTCTGCACTAAATGCAGCTGCACCAGTAAGGGCATCAAAACGGAAGTCACGGCGCTGATATTTCCCCTTACCCAAGTAACCCCATTCAGCAAATGATATAGGCTTCTTATCACTGGTTTGCATTAATAATGCGTCGCCGTGAACTATATTTTGCGTTAGTACATAAGAAGCAGCACTATACATTTCGTCGCTCTCACTTATATCTAAATATTCTGCAAATATTTCCAAAAGATTAGCGTGGCATTCATCAATGTTGTCTGTCAATAGCTCAATGCCATAAATGCACATTAAGCCTAACAATGCGTAATGACTGCGATCAAAATCTGATTTTCCATACTTCAATTCAACTGCAGCCAATTTTCGTTTTAGTATTTGCGTTAAAAAGTTTCCGCTACCACATGCAGGCTCTAAAAAACGTGAATTTATACGCTCAGATTCGTCTTTCACTAAATCAAGCATTGCTTCAACTAGCCATATTGGCGTGAAAACCTCACCATGGTCTGAAACACGTTGTTTGGATTTGATTAAAGACATAATTAGCTCAATTCCTTTTTGTTTTTGGATTCAGCTTTAGTCTTTGCGGCTTTTGTTTTGAACTGCTCAACGTAGCCACGCATAAATTGGCGGAGCACTTGAGCAGCAGGTGTGTGTTGGGTTTGGCAAACAGCTATGAACTCTTCCCGCAAGTCTTGCTCAACCCGTATTCGCATTCCAGCGTCTTTCATACCGCCTCCGTGTCTCCAATGTGTATCCACTCTACCACACTAAAAGCATGGGTATAGAAGAATAATCACCAGCTGACGACAAAACAGTAGCTACGCAAAATTTCTTGCAGCGCAGATTTTTACGGGCACAGAACCCATTCCGTGCAGCAAACAGTCGTGCGTACAAGCCCTACAAGCGGCGCAAAGCTCAGCCCAGCTACCCAAGCCTACCCTAGCAGCTTAAAACGCTTGCAAAGCGTGGACTTGCAAATTGCAAGTCGAGCGCAGTTTCGTGGCACACACGCCACGCCAATCCAGCTAAATATCACTGTGCGCTTTATATGTAAAACCAGCGCAGTCGCGCTAAGTCATTGCTAGCGTTGAGGAAATTTAGAGGTAGGAATTTTGAACACACGAAAACATACTAATTGCACTTTTTCCAACACAGTAGAGGACGTGCAAATGGCTAAGCAAGCAAAAACTTTAAACGAGCGTGAGCTGCAAAAGTTTTTGGATTTCGTTTCCAAAACCAAAAACCCAAAACGTAACCGCGCAATCATCCTACTCACGTACCTAGCTGGGTTGCGTATTGGCGAAGTTGCTGCGCTGCGTGTTGCTGACGTGCTTGCAAGCGATGGCACAGTACGAAACCAATTCACGCTAAACCCTGAGCAAACAAAGGGTAGCGATAGCCGCACAGTCCTGCTAAGCCAGCGTATGCAAGCAGAGCTAGCTGCTTACGTGCAAACAATCCGTGTACGCAATGCCAAACAGCCCTTGTTTGCAACGCAGCGCAATGAAGGCTTTACAGCAAGCTCACTTGCCCAAGTTGTAAACGGGATTTACAAAAAGGCTGGCTTTGACGATTGCACAAGCCATTCAGGTCGCCGCAGCTTTGCAACACGTGCCAGCAGCTTGGGTATTAGTATGCGTGTGCTGCAAAAACTGATGGGACACAAAAACATCCAAACCACATCTGTTTACATCTACGCAAGCGATGACATGCTGCGTAATGCTGTTGAACTCATTTAACTAGCTAAAAAGTTGCTTGCAACGACAGAATTCATAGCACAAGAAGAGCATCCAAGATATCATCTGATCAGAACGATCCTATTCGTGTAGTTTTCGCAATTCGCGATTTTTTACTTTGAATGGAATTCGTCTCAATTGATTGATTTCTCGGAGATGCTTTGCCATGGATTTTTATACAGTACAGATAAAAAACTGCAATAGCATAGAGGTTGCGAATATATCAATTACAAAAAATACGCTAAACATTAAGTATGGGCCAAATGGATTAGGTAAGAGTTCAATAGCAAAAGCCATACTTGCTAGCACCTTGAATGACGGTTCTATTGAAAGCCTTAAACCATTCAAGTACCGTGCACAAGCAAATCAATTTGAACCTGAAGTCTTAGGAATTGAGGAAATCAACTCTGTATTGGTTTTTGATGATCTATATGTCTCTCAGTTTGTTTTTCAAAGAGATGAAATCCTCAAGAACAGCTATGAAATCTTCATAAAAACCGACGCATTTCTTGCCGCAATGAAAGAAATAGATCTTGAATTTAATGGGATTAGATCAGGATTTGATGGCAATGAAGATCTAAGCAAAGCAATATCAGATCTCAAAGAACTACGAGATGCATTTAGCATCACTAAAACTGGTCAAATCTCGAAGTCTAGCAAAGGGTACAAAGCATTTGGGACTGGAAATAAGATTGAAAACATACCAGAAAATCTAAAGCCATTTTCCGATTTTATTAGAAGTGAACAACCATCTAGCTGGTTATCATGGCAATCAAAAGGTAATACTTTTCTAACACTATCAGACAACTGTCCTTATTGTTCGACAAGCTTTGAGATTTCAAACAACAAGGATTTAGCTCAATCAGTTGCCAAAGAATATGACTCAAAGTCAATTGAACATATGAGTGCACTCCAAGCAATAATTGAAAGGCTTGGAAAATATTTCGACAAATCAGCTCGTGAAAACATTGAAAAAGTTACCAAATCAAGCATAGAGCTATCTCATGAGGCTGCTAATTTTTTAGTAGGACTTAGTGGTGACATTCAAACCTTGATCACAAAACTAGAAGGATTAAGGTCAATATCTTTCTTCGTTTTAAGAGATGTTGAGAAAATTGAAGATGAGATTAGTAAATTAAAAATAGATTTAGATTTAATACCAAGACTAAACTCAATAAACACAAAATCGGTCGTAGATCCTTTAAATATCAAACTCGGCGAATTAAGTGAAAAAATTGGCCAGCTCAAAGGAAAGATCAATATAAATAAAAAATTAATTCAGAAGTCTGTCGAAGAAAACCAAGATGGTATTAACGGTTTTTTAAAATCTGCTGGATACAAGTATGAAGTTGCCATTAGGTCCGAGTCGGACTCTTATAAGATGAAGTTAGTTCACCAAGACTTCAATGAAGATATTGGCGCAGCAACCCAACATTTAAGTTATGGCGAAAAAAATGCATTTGCACTTGTTTTATTCATGTATCAAGTGCTTCGTGAACAGCCCTCTTTGGTAATTCTTGACGATCCAGTATCAAGTTTTGATAAAACAAAAAAATTCGCAATTCTGAACGAGCTATTTAGAGGTAAAGCGCGCTTTCGAAATACAACAGTACTGATGTTGACTCATGATATCGAACCGGCTATTGACGTTATCAAGGGAGTTAAAAACCTTTTCCAACACCCAAAGCCGACGGCTTCATTTTTAGCTTCGAAATCTGGAGTGATAACAGAAATAGAAATTAAAGACAGTGACATTCAAACATTTTCACAAATATGTACTGAGAACATAAAGCTAACTACAGACCCAATAATAAAATGCATTTACCTAAGACGTCATTTTGAAATTATCAATGACCGAGGCCTTGAGTACAACTACCTTGCAAACCTTCTACATGCTAGGCAAGATCCCTACATAAAGACAGAAGAAGGTAATCAGCCTATGCCAAACGAATCAGTTATCAAGGCTGAGGAATCAATTAAAAAATTTATTCCAGATTTTAATTACACACAAATATTGTCTTCCATAAAAGATAAAACAGAATTAAAGAAAAGGTTTTTAGGCGCAGTTGTCGGATATGAAAAAATTCAATTATTCAGAGTCTACAACTCAACCCATATGGAGAACTTCGAAGACAAAAACAGCGTATTTCAAAAATTTGTAAACGAATCATTTCATATTGAAAATGAATATATGATGCAATTGAATCCACACAAATTTGATAACGTACCAGAGTATTTGATCAAAGAATGCTTAAGATTGGTCGAATCTGCTTAGAAGGTTCATTGGTTTTAAAATAAAGCTGAATCATTAATTCACCATGCATTCCTGATAATAAAACCACCCTCCACGTCGTAGTCACTGAGCGCATTGCTACGCATCTTTTCTTGAGTTGTTCTGTAATACGTTTTCTCAATCTGCGCCACGCTAGTTCCGCACATTTCAGCCACAGTCATCAAATCAAGCCCACTGTTGACCTTATGGGTAATAAACGAGTGGCGAAAACTGTAGTGAACAATGCCGCGCTCAGCTGCATTTGCAATCTCTGCTCGCTCAAGCAAGTTGTCAAAGTGGACGTAAATTGCACGTGGTGTAACAGCCGTCTTGCCATCAACACTAAATATCAGGTCTTCGCCAATTAGCTTTTGTATAGCACCCATGTGCTTAACCAAGAATTGCTCTGTCTTTCCTGTGTACCCAGACGGCAAACCTTTAAATTTAATTCGCTGTGCAGCCAAGTACAGCAAACGGTACACATAACCATCATCACCAACCATAAATTGCCGAGTGCGCCTTACTTTGCTTATAGCGCCTGGTACTGTGATAGCAAACAAGGCGTCAAGGCGGGTGCCTTTTTTAGTTTTTAATTCTTGCTCAACATCCTTGAAGCTAATGTGCTTCCATTTCAGTTGCAGCATTTCGCCACGGCGCATTCCTGTGAGCATTGCAATGGCATTGAAACAGCCGCAGACAGACTTGGTTACGTTGTTCTTGTCGTTCTTGTCGTCAGCCTCTTCGCGGACATACACCCGCAGCACTCTAGCCATTCGCGCTAATTCTTCCCTATCAAAAATTGGGCGTTTCAAAGCCAAGTCACCAGCATCAATTGGCTTTAGCTTTTTAAAGTCAAACGCTTCAATATAGGTTTCATTTTTCTTAAACAGCCATGACACCATTGCATTGATTGTGCTTTGCTCATTAACGATTGTGCTTTGGCTGATTTTTATTTCATTGCGCTTTTTGGTTTGGTGGCGCTCGTGGAAATAGTTCTCGCAATCCGTCCTAGCTAGCTCTTTTAGCTTGGTATCTTTGCCAATAAATTTAAGCCAGTGCTGCAAGTGGGTGTTAATGGTTCTGTAGCGTCCTTGCACAATGATTCCTGCATCAACGTCTTTTTGCCGTTGCTGCAAGTACATCTCAACGCCTTGCTTGGTTGTGAGCGAGAAGTACGTCTTACCAGCAAGCTCACCTGCCTTTAGCTCGTGGTAGTACTTCTTGGCTTTATCAATAGCCGTGTCTTGGTTACGTGTTTTAAGGCTAAAGCGAGCGTACTTGCGCTCCTTTGCAAGCCACATACGCATTTGCCAGTAGTCACCACGCTTGTGGATGACTGCTTCGTCGTAGATTGCTATTTCGTCGTCAGCGTATTGCGTTTTTTTAAGTGGCATTTTTGGGCGCAGGAGCACTTACGAAAATCAATAAGCACTTTTTTGTGTATGTTTACGTGCAACTGTAAAACCTGCGCCCAGCAAAATCAAGTACTTATTTTGCCGTGTGTCACTTTTGTGTAACTCGTAAATCGTTATAAATCAACAACTTACGCAAGAAAAGTTACTCCCACTCAATAGTCGCCGGTGGTTTGCTCGACACATCCATGGTCACACGGTTGATGCCACGCACTTCATTGATGATGCGGCCCGACACTTTTTTGAGCAACGCGTAAGGCAACTCTGCCCAATCGG
>JACCDZ010705101.1_pt1 | contig 15285 bp, 16 predicted proteins | sample 7449551 | NCBI WGS metagenome assembly JACCDZ01 (sample SAMN15323452, study PRJNA562643) | freshwater metagenome | isolation source: river surface water | place: USA:Blue River Watershed | collected 2017-08-18 | reverse complement strand
ATGAATAAGGATCAGATTGCAGCTTTGGGATATATGCATCCGGGCAGAGTAGATGTGATAACTGCAGGTGCGTTGGTTTTATCCAGAATTATGGCCGCCACCGGGTCTAGTGAATTCATCGCATCAGAGTCAGATATCTTGGATGGGATTGCTTGGTCACTTTCAAAGTAAGCGAAGAATTGGCTGGATTTGGTAGTTAAAAAAGACGGGTAGATTTACCCTCTGAAGATTCGCCCCTGTAGCCCAATGGCAGAGGCATGCGACTTAAAATCGCACAAGTGTGGGTTCGACCCCCACCGGGGGCACGCTCAATAGCTGCGAATCTTCAGCAAAGTTTAAGTCAGATTTTGCCCCAAGCAATAGCCCTAGGGAATTAGAACAGATTAATATTTGTTCACTACCTAAGTAACTAAATTAGTTCGATCTAAAAGTTACTTCTATAGAAGGAGAAGAATGAGAAGCTCAAACCCTGTACTTGGCAAGGCATTTAATCAATCTTCAAATATGCAGATTGATCAACTAGAGCAAAGTTATCAAGCTCCAGCTGCCTCATCAATACGAACAGGTCGCATGACAATTGAAGATGTTGTTGCGAAAACTGGATTTTTATTTGCCATATTAGTTGTTGTTGGCGCACTAGCCTGGAGTGCAGATCTTGGCATGGGCGCGGTACTCATTGGATTCCTAGGTGGTTTTGCCCTAGCAATGGTTATTAGCTTTAGTAAGAATATTAAGCCAGGATTAGTAGTTACATATGCAGCTTTAGAGGGCCTAGCACTCGGCGCTCTAAGTCGTGCTTATGAAAGTATTTCTCCGGGAATTGTTAGCCAGGCAGTAATTGGCACTATCGCAGCATTTGCTGGTGTATTAGTTATGTATCGCAATGGCACACTTCGTGCTACACCACAATTTACTCGCGCATTAATTGGCGCAGCAATTGGCTATTTCATCTTGGCGTTGGTCTCACTAGTCGCTTCATTCTTCGGAGTAGGTGAAGGCTATGGTTTCTACGGCGTATCAGGACTTGGATTACTTCTTGCAGTAGCAGGTGTAGCGCTAGCAAGTCTTTTCTTGGTTCTAGATTTTGATCAAATTCAAAAAGGTGTTGCAGCTGGAGTTCCTGAGAAGGAATCTTGGCGAGCATCCTTTGGTTTGATGGTTACCGTAGTCTGGCTATACCTAGAGGTATTGCGACTGATTTCAATTCTTCGCGGCGACCGCTAACTAGAAAAATATCTAACAGGAGCTGTGAGAAATCACAGCTCCTGTTTATTTCTGTCAGGAATCAAATCCTCTTCTAGGTGGGCACGTCTTGTCTCTGGCAACACTGTTGCTAACAAAATAGAAATTATCCAAATACCTGCAGATACTAAAAATGCTGCTTGATAACTAAATAGATCAGTGATTAGTCCAACTATTACCGGGCCAAAAATCATTCCAGCATCTCCTGCCATTTGCCAGACTGCAATCACTTGACCGCCTCGGCCGCGAATGATGTCACCAACCACACTGCCAGGTGCCGTTCCAACATAAGCACCACCCAAACCAAAAAAAGCCATTGCCACAAAATAAAAAATCGGATTTGTTGTAAATGCCAACATCAATATTCCAAACAAGACAAAGGCGCTACCAAATAAAAATGCAGCACGGCGGCCCTTTTTATCAGAGAATTTTCCAGCTCTTAGTAGAAAAGTCCCCTGGACTAGTGCTCCAATAGTTAATCCCAATCCAGCAATTGCTGCAGTTGAATTTAATTTCTCAATTACAAATAATGGCAAAATTGAAGATCTTAGGCCAAACAAGATCCAGTTATTAATGAAGGCAAGCATTAAAGCGATTTGGTAAGGCTTGAGTTTGAATGCTTGGCTTAAAGTGGTTATGCCAATTTTATCGGATGGTAAATCAACTTTCTTTCCTAATCTTTTTTCACTTAAAAAAACTAATGCAATAACAGCAGCGGTTGCCAAAGTCGTTGAATACACAAAAAAGGGCGCTCTGAGTGAAATTGCTGAAAGAATTCCACCAAAGGCCGGACCCGTTATGCCACCGAGTAGAAATCCTCCGTTAAACAATGACTGAGCACGCGCCCTAAATTCATCACTTACCGAACGCATTAATAGCGAACCAGCAGAAACTGAGAACATCGAGGAGCCTAAGCCACCAAGAGATCTAAATACCAAAAGCTGTTCATAACTTTGTGCTAAGCCAGTAAGAAGTGTAAAAAATGAGACCATGAATAATCCAAAGCCAAGTACTTTTCGCTCACCAAATTTATCTACAAACTTTCCGGCTACTAATCCAGTAGAAAAACGTACGATTGCAAAGACAGAGATAATTAACCCAATTGCAGTTTTACTTACGCCAAAGGAGGCGGCAAACACAGGCACAACAGGAATAATCAATCCGAAACCAACGGCTACAAAGAAAGATACTGATGAAAGTACTGCAACCTCTTTGGGGAGCTCGGTAAAGGGATTAGTGAAACGCTTTTTTGTGACTATTTAACCAACCGCCTCACCACTTGCTTCTGCTCTAGCCGCAGAGTGATCTGCCCCAGACTTAAGCGGTTTTTCCTTCAGCAGGAAGGATAGTAAAAATCCAATAAATGTAATTGGAACAGCAGCAAGAAAAACTACCCGAAATGTTTGAGCAAAGCTTCCTAAGACAACATCTTGAAGATCTACGGGAAGAGTTGAGATTATCGAGGTATTTACAGTTACTGCTTCAATACTCGAAGGAGTAAATCCTTGCAATGCTTCTGGGTTACTTTGTTGCAGCTTTGCCAGATTTTCTTCTAGGTAATGTGCGATTCGATTGCTGAATATTGTGCCAAATATTGCTGTTCCAAAAGCTCCACCTAAAGATCTAAAGAAGGTATTTGAAGAGGTGGCGATACCCATATCTTTGAATTCCACATCATTTTGTAATGCGATCAAAATTGTTTGCATAGAAAGTCCCAGTCCGCCACCTAGCAGAATTGCATAAAGCGAAAGAGACAAAAAGGATGTGTCTTTATTGAGTGTAGCCATCAGAACTAATCCCAACGTCATCACTCCGGTGCCAATGATTGGGAATATCTTGTATTTACCCGTTAATGAGATTCTCTTACCGCTAAAGATTGACATAGAAACTATGCCAAGCATTAGCGGGATTAGCTTTAATCCAGCCTCAGTTGCAGAATTTCCCTTTACTACCTGTAGGTAGAGCGGCAACATAACAATTGCCCCAAACATTCCAGCACCAATAATGAAACCTAGTATTGAGCTGAGCGAGAAGGTGTGGTTTTTAAACAATCGCATAGGCAAAATTGGTTCTACAGCCCTTAACTCTTGCCAAATAAATAATAAAGCCAAACTAAAGCCTAAAACCATAGTAATTATTGTTCTGCTATCTGTCCAGCCATTTTCTGGACCGTAAACAGAGACTGACATAAGCAACGAGCAAACTGCTAAAACCAAAATTAATGCGCCAAAGTAATCAACTTTGTGCTCCCGCTTTACCTTCGGAATATGAAGAACTGCAGAGGTAATTATCAAAGCCAAAATTCCAAATGGTAGATTGATATAAAAAATCCAGCGCCATCCTGTTATTCCCAATATCGCTTCCTTATCGGAAAAGAATCCACCTAGAAGTGGACCTGCTACAGATGCCAATCCCCAGACTGCGCCAAAGTAACCAACATACTTACCTCTTTCGCGGGGTGAAACGATGTCACCAATGATTACAAAGGTCAGTGCCATTAATCCACCAGCTCCCAGGCCTTGAAGAGCTCTGGTGAATATGAGTTGAGTCATGTTTTGTGAAGCACCGGCAAGTAATGAACCGATTAAAAATGTAATAATGGCAAATTGAAATACCGGACGGCGACCGTAAAGATCGGAGATTTTTCCATATAACGGTGTAGAGGCTGTAGATGTTAATAGATACGCAGTAACAACCCAGGTGTAATGGTTTAAACCATTAAATTCTTCAACAATATTTTTTAGTGCAGTAGAGACTATGGTCTGATCTAGGGCCGCTAGCAAAAGTCCCGTCATTAAACCACTTAGTACCACCAAAATTTCTTTGTGTGTGAGTGGCCCTTTTTCCTTATCAATTGATTGTTTCTTCACTTTTAATTTACCACCCTAATTTTGTGAGCACCTGAAAAAGCCGGCCTAATCTGTAAGAAGTACAGATTACTCTCTTTCTTTGTTACTATCTAATTCATGAAAGCAGTTATCGCAGAGAATTTAGTAAAGACCTACAACAAAGGCTCAGTTAAAGCCTTAGATGGATTAAATCTAGATGTTGAAGAGGGAACAGTTCTTGGTGTGCTGGGGCCAAATGGTGCTGGTAAAACTACATCAGTCAGAATTTTAGCCACGCTTTTATCACCTGATTCAGGTAGAGCTTTTGTATCAGGAATTGATGTTTTAAAGCATCCAGATGAAGTAAGAAAGATAATCGGTTTATCAGGTCAATATGCTGCAGTTGATGAAACATTAACTGGTTGGGATAACCTAGTTATGTTTGGCCGGCTTTACCATTTATCAGCAAAAGCAGCGAAAGATCGTGCTGTTGAATTATTAGAGCAGTTCTCGCTCGCCGATGCAGCAAAGCGACCAATTAGAACCTACTCAGGTGGCATGAGACGTAGATTAGATTTAGCAGCATCATTAATTATTCGACCAAAGGTTTTGTTTTTAGATGAACCAACTACCGGGTTAGACCCAAGAGGTCGCCAGGATATGTGGGGAGTAATAAATGAATTGGTTAAAGGTGGAGTTACTCTTCTATTGACAACTCAATATTTAGAGGAAGCAGATCACCTGGCAGATGAGATCGCAGTAATTGATCATGGCAAAGTGATTGCCCGTGGCACCTCAGATTCCCTTAAACGGCAGGTAGGTGGAGAGCGATTAGAAATAGTTGTTGAAAATGAATATGTCGCAGCGGTTAAAGAAATCGTAGCGAAGGTAAGTGGCAGTGCCATTAATGTCGATGAAGGGTTGCGCCAGATTTCAGCCCCGGTTACCACTGGCAGTAAAGCATTAATTGAAGCGGCAAAAATGTTGGATGAGCAGGGAATTCACCCATTGGATATTGGATTAAAACGTCCCTCGCTAGATGATGTCTTTTTATCTTTGACTGGTCATGTTGCTGAAGAGAAGAAGGCAGAAGAGGATTTAACAACTAAAGGTAGGAGGCGAGGAAAATGATTAATTTCATTTCAGACGCAGCGGTAATCACCAAGCGGCAACTGCAACAGTTAACCAGAGTGCCTGAGCTTTTGTTGTTCTCCACAATCCAACCAATTATGTTTGTTTTGTTATTCAGGTATGTATTTGGCGGCTCAATTGATACTGGGCAACCTGGTGGTTATGTTCAATTACTAATGCCAGGCATATTTGTGCAAACAGTTGCATTTACATTAGCCGGAACTGCAGTTGGCTTAGCTGCTGATATGCAAAAAGGCTTAATTGATCGATTTAGATCTTTGCCAATCTCAAGATCAGCAGTGGTAATTGGTCGAACCCTTGGCGATGGTGCTCTAAATATTGTTGTGTTAAGTGCGATGGGAATTACAGGATTTGTTGTTGGCTGGCGACCAACCTCATCAGTTTTTGAGGTGATTTTAGGATTTATATTCCTGCTTGTTTTTGGCTTTGCAATGTCTTGGATTGGTGTATTAATTGGCTTATCGGTTCGGGAAGAGCGAGTTGCTACCAACGCCACCTTTATCGTGGTCTTTCCATTGACCTTTTTATCAAATGCATTCGCGCCAACAACTGGAATGCCAAGACCTTTGCAATATGTAGCAGAGTGGAATCCAGTATCTACTATGGTGGCCGGCTGCCGTGAATTGTTCGGACTTGAGAATCAATTTGGTGCAACCGCTGGATCATTCCCAAGCGAAAATCCATTACAGATGTCGATTATTTATATGATTTTGATTATGGCGATCTTCATTCCACTTAGTATTAGAAAATACAACAACGCTGCTAAAAAGTAAGTTAGCTAAAAAGTTGAGCCTCTAGTACTGCAACCTTTATTTGCTTTCCATTTGGTGCGGTGTAATTAACAGTTTCACCAATCTTTGCCCCAAGTACAGCAGCACCAAGTGGTGATTTCTCAGAGTAGACCTCAACATCACCTGATGAAATCTCACGAGATCCGAGCAAAAACTTAAGTTCATCTCCTGCAATATCAACTGTTACTAACATGCCAAGACCAACTACACCTGATTCACCTGCAGGTGGTGTGCCAATATGAGCATGTTCCAACATATGTTTTAGCTGACGAATTCTTCCTTCAATCTTTCCTTGTTCTTCCCGAGCTGCGTGGTAACCGCCATTCTCCTTTAAGTCACCCTCGGCTCTTGCAGTTTCTATTTTCTTAATAATCTCAGCACGAAGTGGACCCTCTAATTGCACAAGCTCTGCTTTTAGACGATCTGCTGCTTCCTGGGTAAGCCAGGTCTGAGTCGGTTGGTTCATAAGTAGGAAAGGTTACTGGCAACTAGCAATTCCTGCATTTACCGCAGGTAATCTGGTTGCAATCTCAACGGTGCGCAGATTGCTGCCGGCAATCAGTGACCCAGCCGGCATTAAATCTGACATCTGACCAACTGTGTTCTTATCAATATCTCTTGCTACTACGGAGCAGCTGTGATCTTTAGTTAGATCACGAACTGTAATTTTATAACTGATTGAGATGCGTTGATCATCAATTACTTTAAATGAAATTAACTCAGATCTTAGATCTGGATTTGCGGCATTAAAGCCACTCCAAATAAACCAAGCTGCAGTGATACTTAGCAAAATCCCAGCAATAAAAAAGCGGTTTCTTCTACCGTTTGATATGCCATACCTGGCTCTTAGCGCTGGGTCGGTAAGTACTTTGGGATGCATCACACGCTTATTGTAGAACTAATTGCTTGTAGGTTAAGTAGGCTTATCTCAACCAACAGGGGGTGAAATCATGGAAGAGGTATCAAGTTTTGATATGGGTGTAGCTGGTTCATTGACCATGATTTTCTTATCCCTTGCAATGCTGGCATTAATGATTAGTTTTTATCGCAGGTACAAGAGATTAGTTGACCGTAAAGATCAAGAGTAATTTTAAAAACTTATGAAATCAGCAGTCAGTAAAGCTGGCCTAGTTTTAATCTGGCTCTCTCTGATTTATGCCTGCTACGAATTAGGTATCTGGCAATTAAACCGAGCGCAAGCTTTAAATGTAGTCACCGCCCCAAAACCTGATCAACCTTTGATACCACTAAATGAGGTCTCATCTGCTGGCAAGAACATGCCAATAAAGGCGGTTAACCGAATAGTCTCTGCCACAGGAAGTTATGCCAATTCATATATAGCTCGGGATCAAAAAATTACCGATGAGATGATCGCCGATTTTGATGTACGGATTCTAAAATTAAATTCTGGACATGGAGTATTGGTGGTGCGTGAGGTACTGACACAAGGAGCAGATCAGCTAACAGGTGAGGTTTCAATTACTGGCCGGCTTTATCCAAGGCAGAATGTTGATCGTACCTTTGCCAAACCAGGTGAGCTCTCTCGAATTGACCCAGCATTGGTCGTAAGCAAGGAAAACCCATTTTTATATGATGGCTACATAATCCTGCAGAGTGAGATTAGTGGAAATAATCAAGCAAGTGATTTGAATCTGGTGCCATCACCGCAAATCTCTGAGCGCTTACCTGGTTTTTATTGGCAACACATCTCATATGTAGTGGTTTGGTGGTTTATGGGGCTACTACTGTTAATTGCACCGATCTTTCCGCAATTTAGACTTAATGCAGAAAAAGCTGATAATGGTCCAGACAGAAAAGTTAACAAAACTAGAAAGGCGGGCATAAAGAGGTGAACAAGATTATTTTTTTCTTCCGGTTCTGGGCCCTATGGGCCGGAGCTATGTCATTGCTGCTCTGGTTTTTGTATATGCCAGCTAAGTACTTAGTTAGTGATAAAAGTTTTTATGAACAATTTATTTGGATACCAATTGTGCATGGCTTTACCTATCCGGTTTATCTAGTAGCAGCATTGATACTTTGCATAGCAAGACGTAAATCATTGCTAAGCACGGGCCTATTCCTGCTAGCTGGTACCTTGCCGGTGGCATCAATTTGGATTGAACGGCGGGTTAAATCAGGCCGTTGGTAGGGCACTCCTTTATCTAAACTTAACTATTAAACCTTGCGTGTTGCCACTACTTATTAAGGTTGATTATTTACCCTTTACCTATAGTTCTAAAACCGGCGAGCACAACTACAGAGATGGTGAAAAAGAGTAATTGGCTAGTGAATCTATCGTTTTAAAGTCGGTTGCAGCCCAGCCACAACCTGCCCGTGTTACCTACGTGCTAGATACCTCTGTATTACTTGCCGATCCTGTGGCCTTAACAAGATTTGCCGAGCATGAGGTAATCATCCCAATTACCGTAATTGGTGAGTTAGAGACTAAACGAGATCACCCAGAGCTTGGCTACTTTGCAAGAGCTGCCCTTCGCACCTTAGATGATCTTCGGGTTAAGAGCGGGCGATTAGATCAGCCAATTGGAATTAATGATGATGGCGGCACACTTTCAGTTGAGTTAAATCATGGCGATGCTTCAAAGTTGCCAGCAGGCTTTTTAAGAGATGGCTCAAATGATTCACGAATTCTTGCAATTGCAAAAAACTTAATGTCAGATGGCCGAAAAGTAGTTCTAGTATCTAAGGATCTACCCCTTCGGGTTAAGGCATCCTCGGTTGGTGTTGAGGCGCAGGAGTATCGCGCAGAGCTTGCCAGTACCAGTGGCTGGAGCGGGATGGCAGAGGAGAGTGTTGGCTCCACAGTAATTGATTCCCTATATGAGAATGAAAAAATTTCTCATGAGATTGCAAAAACTTATCCTTGTCACACTGGGATTGTGCTCCACTCAGAAAAAGGAAGCGCCTTAGCTAGAGTCACGCCAGATAAACATTTGCAATTGGTTCGAGGTGATCGCAGTGCATTTGGATTACATGGCAGAAGTGCTGAACAAAGAGTTGCTTTAGATATTTTGTTAGATCCTGAGGTTGGAATTGTCTCCTTAGGTGGTAGGGCTGGTACTGGAAAAAGCGCCTTGGCATTATCTGCAGGATTAGAGGCGGTATTAGAGAAGCGATTACATAAAAAGGTAGTTATCTTCCGGCCGCTCTATGCCGTTGGTGGTCAAGAGCTTGGTTATTTACCGGGAACTGAAAATGAAAAGATGTCGCCATGGGCCCAAGCAGTCTTTGACACCCTAGGGGCGTTGGTCAGCCAGCAGGTGTTGGATGAGGTGGTGGAGCGAGGATTAATTGAGGTGCTGCCATTGACCCATATCCGTGGCCGCTCACTTCATGACTCATTTGTAATTGTTGATGAGGCCCAATCATTAGAACGAGGGGTGCTCTTGACCGTGCTCTCTCGAATTGGCCAGGGCTCTAGGGTGGTTCTCACCCATGACATCGCCCAGCGAGACAATCTTCGGGTGGGCCGCCATGATGGGGTGGTTGCGGTAGTTGAGTCTCTCAAGGGGCACCCGCTCTTTGCCCACATCACCTTGACTCGAAGTGAGCGATCTGCGATCTCCGCCCTGGTAACTGAGCTGCTTGAGGAGCCAATTAACTTCACCAGCTGATTTTCACCCCTCTTGCGACATAAGGTATAAATCGGACTTCATAGTGCCTGACCTGCGGTTTTAATACTCAGATTACCTGTGAATATAAACATAATCGCGCCACACGCCTCTATAAAGTTGCCCCTGCTACCCCCAGATGACACCCTAAAGCAGTTCTCAAGGGGTCAAAAAGGCCAATCAGAGGATCTTTAGAGGAGGTGTTAGGGATGGTTAAGCAGCTTTTGCCACCCAACCGGCGGGTTCGCCGGATCTCGATCACCGCTGCCCTTTTAGCTTTTTTCCTACTGATCTCAGAGCCTGCCTACGCCTCTAGCAACCTAACCTCATCGGTGACAATCGGCTCTATTGAAAGCTCACTTGAGGCAACCCCACCAACTACAACTGAGGAGGAGTTTGATCCAACCCCCTCCTTACTAGAGCTAGATGCCGTCAAGACGGTGGATGCCTCAGCCATGGCATTGGTCTCAGTTGCCGCTCGTCAGGTTGAGCTAGCTCGCCAAGCTGATGGCGCTAAAGAGATTGCAAAAGAGATTATTGCCGCCAAATACACCTGGTCTGAAAAGCAGTTTCCATGCCTTGATCAACTTTGGACTAAGGAGAGCAATTGGAATTACAAGGCTCGCAACCGAGTCACTGGAGCTCATGGAATTCCACAAGCACTACCAGCCACCAAGATGGAGATTGTTGGAACGGATTGGCGAACAAATCCCGTTACCCAAATTACCTGGGGACTGAAATATATTAAAGAGCGTTACAACACCCCATGTGCTGCTTGGAGCAAGTTTAAGCGCTCAAATTGGTATTAAGAAACTTTAATTAGTTAGGTCTCTTACCAATACTCAATGGTTTTCTAGTTTGGGCATAAAAATCATTTCCCTTATCATCAATAATTATAAATGCAGGAAAATTCTCTACCTCAATCTTCCAAACCGCCTCCATACCTAACTCTTCGTAATCTAAAACCTCAACCTTTTTTATACAATCTTGGGCAAGCCTGGCAGCTGGACCACCAATTGATCCCAAATAAAATCCACCATACTTCTTACAGGCGCTGGCCACCTGTTCTGATCTATTTCCCTTTGCCAACATAATTAATGAACCACCTGCGGCTTGAAATTGTTCAACATAGGAGTCCATTCGCCCAGCAGTTGTAGGACCAAATGAACCGGAGGCGTAACCAACAGGAGTCTTTGCCGGACCTGCGTAGTAGACCGCATGATTTTTTAAGTACTCTGGCATCGCTTTTCCACTATCTAGCAGCTCTTTTATCTTTGCATGTGCTAAATCTCTAGCAACTACCAAGGTGCCAGTTAGTAATACTCGAGTTTTAACTGGATGCTTTGATAATTGGGCTAATACATCAGCCATTTTCGCGGTTAAATCAATGTGAATCTCTGGTCCATCTAGCTCCTCATTTGTAGCAGCAGGCAAATAGTGAGCAGGCTCAGTTTCAAGCTTTTCAATAAAGACGCCATCTTTATTGATCTTGGCCTTAACTTGTCGATCTGCCGAGCAAGAGACCGCAATTGCAATTGGAAGTGATGCGCCATGACGCGGCAATCGAACTACCCGAACATCATGACAAAAGTATTTGCCACCAAATTGTGCGCCGATGCCAATATTTTGGGTCAGTTTTAAAATCTCTTTTTCTAACTCTAAATCTCTAAAGCCATGGCCGGTTTTAGCATCGCCTTTAGTTGGTAATGAGTCTAGGTACTTTGTACTGGCCAACTTGGCAGTCTTTACTGTGTACTCCGCACTGGTGCCACCAATTACTACCACAAGGTGATATGGCGGACAGGCTGAGGTCCCCAGTGAACGCAATTTTTCATCTAACCAATTCATAAATGAAGCAGGATTTAATACTGCCTTTGTCTCTTGATATAAAAAGGACTTATTAGCACTTCCGCCACCTTTGGCTATGAATAAGAAGTTGTACTCATCTGGGTGATCAGTATCTGAGTAAATCTCAATTTGCGCAGGTAGATTGTTTCCAGTATTTCTTTCCTCCCAGGTGGTAACTGGTGCTAGTTGGGAGTAGCGAAGATTTAATTTTGTAAATGCATCATAAACGCCACGAGAGATAGAGATTTCATCTTTCTCATCAGTTAAAACTTGCTGACCTTTTTTACCCATCACAATTGCAGTACCGGTGTCTTGGCACATCGGCAACACGCCACCTGCGGAGATATTGGCATTTTTAAGTAGATCAGTTGCCACAAATCGATCATTTGGGGAACTCTCAGGATCCTTCAAAATATTAGCTAATTGCTCAAGATGTTCACTTCTTAGGTAATGCGAAATATCATGCAAGGCCACTTGGGTTAGATTTGAAATGGCCTCCTTTGATACCTTTAAAAACTCCTTGCCATCGGCGGTGAAAGTACTCACACCTTGCGTTGAGATAAGTCGATACTGCGTATCATCTGGCCCAATTGGTAGTAGATCTTGGTAAGTGAACTCTGGTGCCATAGGGCTAAATCTACTGTCTTGGATCATCAATTAGGATAAGCACATGAGCGGGGCCACTAAAAAGCGAGTATTACTTGCAGCACCTCGTGGCTATTGCGCTGGTGTTGATCGCGCGGTAATCACAGTTGAAAAAGCATTAGATCTATACGGTGCTCCAGTTTATGTTCGCAAGCAGATTGTCCATAACAAACATGTGGTCCAAACCTTAGAGGCCAGGGGTGCGATATTTGTTGATGAAACAGATGAGGTTCCGGAGGGAAAGATTGTGGTCTTCTCCGCCCATGGAGTCTCTCCTGCAGTCCATCAAAGCGCAGCTAATCGAAATTTAAAAACAATTGATGCCACCTGTCCACTGGTCACCAAGGTTCACCATGAGGCGAAAAGATTTGCCTCCGATGATTACGATATTTTGTTAATTGGCCATGAAGGACATGAAGAGGTTGATGGCACCGCAGGTGAGGCACCTGATCATGTTCAATTAGTAGATGGCATAGAGAGCATTAAAAACATAAAGGTGCGAGATGAAAATAAGGTTGCTTGGCTTTCACAAACCACCTTAAGTGTGGATGAGACCTTAGCAACGGTGGCAGAGCTTCGAAAGCGGTTTCCCAATCTAATTGATCCACCAAGTGATGACATCTGTTACGCCACTCAAAACCACCAGGTGGCAATCAAAGAGATCGCACCTCAGGCAGACCTAGTTTTAATTGTTGGCTCAACCAACTCTTCAAACTCAGTTCGATTAGTTGAGGTCTCCCTTGAGTATGGCGCTAAAGCTGCCTATCTAATTGATTATGCTGCCGAGGCAAAAGAAGAATGGTTAGAGGGTGTGACAACTGTTGGCGTTTCAAGTGGTGCATCGGTGCCAGAGATTTTAGTTAAGGATTTACTCACCTGGCTTGCTGAGCGTGGCTTTGGTGAGGTTGAAACAGTTACTGCGACTGAGGAGCATTTGTTGTTTGCAATTCCACCTGAGCTTCGAAAAGATTTAAAAGCTGCTGGAAAGTGATTGGCTATTTAGATTTCGCTCTTTTTTAAACCAGATAAACCAGGCAATTGCAGCCCCGCTAAGTAAATAAAACGATACCGAGGCCAAGCCCGCTACTAAATCAATTAGTAATTTAGTTGGCGCAAATGAGCCATCACCAAGAGTTGGCATCAAGATAATTGAGGAAATCAATAGTGAAACCGGTGGTGCTACCGCTGTCACATAAGCTGTTCCAGGCCTACCTAAATAGATTGCGCCAAAAAAAGCGATCCAGATAGCTATGCAGGTGATGATTCCAAGTGAGTTACGAAATAAAATCTCTACCGCTTCAAAGAAAAAGATAACCAAAAACTGCAAAATTATTACCCCGGGCTTGGTTAACCCTGGTCCCTTAAGGGGTGAGTTAATTGGTAATTTACTCATTTACTTGTCTCCTTCAATCTCTTCCACCTCAATAAAGTCATCATCGGCAGATATTGCCTTTAGCTCTCTTACCTCACCAGGGGAGTCTGGATACTCAATTGCTAACTTATCTTTATCTCCAGCAACACCTAGATTATGAATGCGCCTGGCAGGAGTTAACACTGTGCGTTCGGCGGTTGGAATTAAATCTTCATACGCCTTTGCGGTAGAGGAGATCGCTTTACCAACTGCCACAATTTTGCCATGCAAAAGTGTGATGTTCTTTAAGAAAGTATTTGCCACCTTCTGTATCTCATCTGCGTTATCAGCTAATTTATTTCTAGTAAAGATATAACCAATTGTGCGAAGTAAGGCCATCATTGAGGTTGGGGTAGCAATTGTGACATTTACTTTAAAAGCTTTTTCTAGCATTGATGGATCTACTCTTAATGCCTCAGCTAATAAGGTTTCAAATGGCAGAAATAAAACTACAAAATCAGGTGAGCCTTGGGATTTGTGATATCCACGCTTGGCCAGTGCCTCTACATGTTTTAATAAATCTTTACTATGTTGAGCCAAATACTCATCTCGTTCAGATTGGTCTTGGGTGCCAAATGCATCTAAGAAGCGATCAAATGGAAATTTTGAGTCAACAAATATGGCACTGCCACCTGGCATCTTTACTGTGATGTCAGGAATTCCAGTCGAATCAGCATCGGTGGTGGACTTTTGCCGGCTGTACTCATGACCTTCCCGTAATCCAGCAGATTGCAAAAGTAACTCTAATTGCGCCTCACCAAACTTTCCCCTACTTTGAGTATTAGATAATGCCCCGGCAATCTTTTTTGTTTCATCAAAGATTGATTCGCTAGCTCGTCGCATCTCATTAATTGTGGTTTCAAGTTTTGCCTCAGCTTGGGTACGAATTCGATTAGCCTCAACTGATTGGGTAGAAAGCTTTTCAACTGTTGCCTTCATGGCATTTAACTCAGCGGTTAATTTGATTGAGTTCTCAGTTTTGCTTCGCTCATCAGCTAGCTGCTTTTTATAATCATCTAGCAGGCTGCTATCTGCGCCACTGTTTTTATTTCGCAGTGCCTTAAATAGGTATCCGATTGCTACTCCGGCCGCTAGGCCGATAAGCAGTGAGATGATCGAGGCGGGCATGGGGTTATAGTGGCAGGAAGTTCTGACAATCTTGCGTAGGCTTAACCCCTTGTGAGCCTTTCAATCGGAATCGTCGGTCTGCCAAATGTGGGTAAATCCACCCTGTTTAATGCGCTGACCAAAAACAATGTCCTAGCTGCCAACTACCCCTTTGCCACAATTGAACCCAATGTTGGTGTGGTGGGTGTGCCCGATGATCGGCTAGCAGTCTTAGCCAAAATATTCTCCTCAGAAAAAATCCTGCCAGCTGCAGTCTCCTTTGTTGATATTGCCGGAATTGTTAAAGGTGCCTCAGAAGGGGCAGGGCTTGGTAATAAATTCTTAGCAAATATTAGAGAGTCAGATGCAATCTGCCAGGTAATTAGAGTTTTTAAAGATGGGGATGTAGTACATGTGGATGGAAATGTTGATCCTAAAAAAGATATGGAGACAATTAATACTGAGCTTTGTTTAGCAGATCTACAAACTTTAGAAAAGGCAATTCCTCGTCTTGAAAAAGAGGTCAGAACAGTTAAGGAAAAAGCTGCTGTGTTAAATGCTGCTAAAGAGGCAGCAGCAGTATTAAATCAGGGCCAACTACTTCGTGGCAGCAAGGTTGATTTAGCAGCGAT
>JACCDZ010915950.1_pt1 | contig 15300 bp, 16 predicted proteins | sample 7449551 | NCBI WGS metagenome assembly JACCDZ01 (sample SAMN15323452, study PRJNA562643) | freshwater metagenome | isolation source: river surface water | place: USA:Blue River Watershed | collected 2017-08-18 | reverse complement strand
CGGCCATCCTGAAATCCATTGGCGAACAGGGCAAACTGACCCCGGAGCTAGAGCACGAAGTTTCTATCGCGGATACCAAAAACCGCCTGGAAGACCTGTATCTTCCCTACAAGCCCAAGCGCCGCACCAAGGGCCAGATCGCGAAAGAAGCCGGATTGGAACCATTGGCAGAAGCACTGCTCGCCGACCCAACTCTCGCCCCCGATGTGGAAGCGGCAAAATATTTCAATGCCGAGCACAGTATTAACGATGTGAAATCCGCCCTCGACGGAGCCAAGTACATCCTCATGGAAAAGTTCAGTGAAGATGCAGAATTGCTCGGTCGCCTGCGACATTTCCTGCACAACGAAGCCACCTTTACTGCACGCGCGGTGCCGGAAAAAGCCAACGACACCTCGCAAGAAGTACAAAAATTCCGCGATTATTTTGAACACGACGAACCGCTCAAATCCGTGCCGTCGCATCGTGCACTTGCCATGTTCCGCGGCCGCAATGAAGGCGTGTTAAGCATCAGCATTAAAGTGGGCGATGACGAAGCCAATGCGGTGAGCAAAGGCCACCCTTGCGAAACCATGATCGCCGAGCACTGGCAAGTACAGGACAAAGGCCGCGCGGCCGATGGCTGGCTCGCGGAAGTAGTGCGCTGGACCTGGCGAGTAAAATTATTAACGCATTTGGAAACTGATTTACTCGGAGAGCTGCGCGAAAAAGCCGAAGAAGAAGCAATTAAAGTATTCGCATCCAATTTAAAAGATTTACTGCTGGCGGCCCCTGCCGGGCAAAAAGCGACTATCGGTTTAGACCCAGGTATGCGTACCGGCGTGAAAGTCGCGGTGGTAGATGCGACCGGCAAAGTACTCGACCACTGCGTCATGTACCCAACGCCGCCGCTGAATAAAATTGCTGAATCCGAAGCGATACTTGTACACCTGTGCAACAAACATAACGTGGGGCTGATCGCAATTGGCAACGGCACTGCATCGCGCGAAACTGAAAAATTCGCCAAAGATGTGTTGAAAAGACACAGCGATATTAAAGCCAGCACGGTAATTGTCAGCGAAGCCGGCGCCTCGGTTTACTCTGCCTCTGAATATGCAGCAAAAGAATTTCCGGATTTGGACGTTACTATTCGCGGCGCAATTTCCATTGCACGCCGCTTGCAAGATCCGCTGGCGGAACTGGTAAAAATTGATCCTAAATCCATTGGTGTTGGCCAATATCAGCACGATGTGTCGCAATCACAACTCGCCCGCTCGCTGGACGCGGTAGTTGAGGACTGTGTGAACGCGGTGGGTGTAGAAGTGAACACGGCGTCGGCGGCATTGCTCGCGCGCGTTTCTGGTTTGAACACCACACTCGCGAACAACATCGTAGAATTCCGCAACCAAAATGGCGCCTTTAATTCACGTGCAGCGCTGAAAAAAGTACCGCGTTTTGGTGAAAAAACCTTTGAACAAGCGGCGGGATTCTTGCGCGTAGCCGGCGGCGATAACCCGCTCGATGCCTCAGCGGTTCACCCGGAATCCTATTCGGTCGTCGAAAAAATCGCACAGAAAAATACCCGCGAAATTAAGGGCCTGATTGGCGATTCATCCTTCCTGCGCGGTTTGAAAGCCGCTGACTACACCGATGAAAAATTCGGTGTTCCCACAGTGACTGACATCATCAAAGAATTGGACAAACCCGGCCGCGACCCGCGCCCGGAATTTAAAACTGCGCAATTCCAGGAAGGCGTAGAAGAAATTACCGATCTGGTTCCCGGTATGATTCTGGAAGGCACAGTGACCAACGTCACCAACTTCGGTGCCTTTGTCGATATAGGTGTGCATCAGGATGGACTGGTGCATATTTCTGCCCTGTCACACAACTTTATTAAAGACCCGCGCGAAGCGGTAAAAGCCGGCGATATTGTTAAAGCCAAGGTGATGGAAGTGGACGTACCGCGTAAGCGTATTGCACTATCCTTGCGCCTTGACGATACTCCGGGCGAAAAGGTGGAAGCTGGCAATAAAGGCGGAAATCGCCCCTCACAAAACCAACAGCGCGCTGCGCAGAAAAACAATCCCGCACCGGCCAGCACCGGCAGCTTGGGCGCGTTACTGCAGCAGGCAATGAAAAAGAAATAGTAGTAACCAAAAGCCCGTTACCAACGGTTGTGGTAACGGGCAATTTTTTCTCTAATTTAAAGTAGCTATCGAATGAGCAATTTACCCCAGTGCCCCAAATGTAATTCTGAATATACCTATGAAGACGGCGACAATTACGTTTGCCCGGAATGCGCTCATGAGTGGCCAAAATCTGCCAGCTCGTCCGATGAAGACAAAATTATAGTGCGTGATGCCAACGGCAATTTGCTCGCTGACGGGGACAACGCCACTGTCATTAAAGATTTAAAAATTAAAGGCACCTCATCAGTGATCAAAGTCGGCACTAAAGTAAAAATTGTACGACTGGTAGAAGGCGATCACGATCTGGATTGCAAAGTCGATGGTCATGGAGCCATGATGCTGAAATCAGAATTTGTTAAGAAGGCCTAAGTATTTAAGAATCGGATCACCAGTTGCACTCAAGGACACACAATGGAAGTTAGTAAAAAGGCGATAATAATTGGGGCTAGCTTGTTTATTCTGGGTGGACTCAGTGTTTACCTGCTAACCCCTAAAGGGCAGCCGTTACACGCAACACCTGCACACCAACAAAACAATAGCGCAATGCAGGCCGCAATCGCCCAAATTGAACAAAAAGGTACGTCACCCACAGATACATCCAACGTATCTGAAACTTCCTCTATAGATGAGGCTACAACAGAAATGACGCACGCCGCATTTCTTGCAGAGGCGGAAGCTCGCCGGGAAGAAAAGCTGGAAAATAAAACTGAGGCTGAGCGACTGGCAAAACTATTAAAAGCAAAACAAAATAGTGTGGAATGCAAATTCTGGAGGCAACAGCAAAAAACAACCAGTGCCGCCGCGAAAATAGAAGAAAAGATTAATTATTACTGCACATTAACGGAAAACACTAGCAGCAGCGCACAACCAACGCCTGAGCCAAACCATCCAACCGCTGAAATTAACTAAAAAAAACGGGCACATAAGTTGCCCGTTTTTTGCGTTCTGCAATTGGCGGCTTATTTAGAAGCGGTAGTCCACGTTCACGGAGACACCACTCATTTCTATGCGCTCGCTGTCGCCATCATACTTGGCGTCGCCATCCAAAACCATGCGATATTCCAGATTAAAATTTAATGATGGCGTTACTGGAAATCCAACACCTGCACCGTAGGAAAAACCATTCAGACCAACGGAATCATCTTCTCCAGACTCGGTATCATCAAGCATAATCTGCCCAAACGTATAACCAAAAAGAAGATAGGTTTTGGCCGTATCGTTAGAGCTTTCAGTGCGATAGTAAATCGACGAGTAAACCATATCCATTCCATCTTCAGACCCAAACCCGAGCCGAGCTTCGCCACCCACGAAAGCATTGTGCTTATAGCCTCCTTAGATTTCACCGGTTGTCCAATCCAGTGAGCCGCCTTCATCAAAGCGCATTTTTAGATCTGCAGCACCACCGCCCAAATAAAACCCACCGGTCATGTTATCGCCAGCAACCGCAACCGTAGGTACACCTATGAGCAACGCAAATAACCAATTTTTCATCGTTTGATTCCTTTAGCTTTAATAATCAGGCCCAATTTGGCTGGCGCCCCAATACTGATGGCAGTTAGCCTCGCGTTGGCATAATACCTAATCCAAACACAAATTCCAGCGTAGTCGTCGACATCTACCAACTCAACAACCCCAAAGCACCTTCGTAACTTAGCTTAATTCCCGCCAACAGCAAAAAACCGTAGCTAACCCAGTAAAACACCTGGTCAGAAACGCGGTGATGCAAATATACCCCGAGCATTACGCCTAGCGGAGCCAGGGGCAACAACACCAAGGAGGTATAAAAAGATTCGCTGTTGATTTGCCCCAGCCATACATAGGGGATCAATTTTATGAAGTTGATAATCGCGAAAAACAAGATCGTAGTACCCGCCAGGGCAGACTTGGACAAATGTTGTGGCAATAAATAAATTGCCACTGGGGACCACCGGCATGAGCAATATAACTCACATAACCTGCGATTGCCCCCCAAAAACTGCCCGCGATTTTGTTTGGCGGGCGCACTTGCAGCTGCTCTAAAAATCGCTTTCCCCACAAGTAATGAGCGACAAAGTAGATGGCTAGGAGTCCGATAATAAGTCGGATCCAATCCACGTTGGTCATCTCAAAGGTAAGCGCACCCGCGACAGTACCCAACAAAGCGCCGGGCAATAAAATTTTTAAGTTGAGTTTGTCCCAAGTGCCACGAAAGCTCCACAAGCTTACCGCATCCATACTGCATAAAATGGGCAGCAAAATGGCAGCCGCCAAGCGCGGATCAATCATCAAGGCTAATAAAGGAACGGCAAGTGTGCCAAAGCCGCCGCCAAAGCCGCCTTTGGACATACCGACTAAAATTACAACGGGAACAGCAAGGCTATAAAAAAGAGGGTCTGAAATCATCTGCTAGATCATATGGTTCGCAAAAGACAACTAGCATGACGAGATGAAAGGAAATTATCCAGCACTATCCCTGTGCGCAAATAATCTGATGAGAGCAAATTACTCCAGTGTTACCGGATAATAATCGTACTCACAATAGCCGGAATTGGAATCACAAACCTCTAACAACAAGTAAACCAACTGCGGCACCTTACTCACTAGCGGATAGATATCCCGCTCAACACCGGAGCCATCGCAGGACATGTAGAAATCGTTGGTGTACTCACATATCCAGTTGCCGCCCTGATCGCAACGACGGCCGGCACCACAAACCTGCGAATGAATTTTCAAGCTATTAGTGAGCGATGGGCGATCGTTAATCCGCAGCGTGACGGTGTAATCTTCCAAGCTGTTTACCTGCCAGAATACATCGAACAATCCATCGTACAAATAGGGGCTCAGCGCAAGCGCTGGATGATTGGGTTTGGCGGTGTCGGTATCGTAACTATCGATCAAATCAAACACGCGCAACTCAGGCACGTAATCATCGTGATGCGGATCATCGACCGCGTGCGACTCGCCTCCACATCCGGACATGGCTAGAGAACAGAGCGCGATAATTGCGGTCGATAGAATTTTTTTCATGGCACCAACTCCGTTAGGTTTACGGTATTGATGCTAGGATCTTGCGACTGAATCCATCCTGAATAATTCTTTCGCCACTCAATTAATGACGAATATGCAATTGCGGCTTGAGGTTCACTGAACCATCTTCTTCCAGAACGGCGTGCTGGGTAGATTCAGGATTACTTACCACCACAATCGGCTGCATAAATAGCGGTCGCCGCACAAACCACAAATGCCAGCCAAAACTTTCCAGGCTGTGTAACGCCAGCAATTGTAATTCATTCAGATAACGCCCCAGATCTATGGGGACAGCTTTATGAATACCGCGACGGTCATCAACCACATGTTGCAACCGCTCGGCCAGAGAAGACTTTCCAACAGGCTTGGAAGTACCAGCAACTGAATTATGTAATTCCCGCATACCACAACTCCCTTAGTTGATTGAGAACGCCTGTAGCTACGGAAGCACCAACCAACATAAACCGTGACAGGCTTCACATCAGTGTCGTTAGAATAATCATTTTTGTCAAAAACCATCTTGGAATATCAAGTCATCCACTCAGCATGGTTTTACATAATTATTCTGTTGCCGCTCGTGTTTAGCCGCTAGAATTTACACCCAAATCAATAAGATGGTTGTTCGGTCGTGCACTCACCCATTCATCTGTGGAGCCCCAAACCAATGAACCTAAGCCCTACCTTAAAGTATCTGTTCGCGTCGGCAAGCCTGCTGGCAAGCTTGATTAGCCCACCACTGCTAGCTGCAGACAGCGAGGTTAATGTTGTAGATAAGAAAGTCGCAGCCCTGCGGCTTGCCATGATTGACGCCGATGCCAAAGCCCTGAAAGCGCTCTCTTCACCCATGCTGAGCTATGGCCACTCCGGCGGTCACATCGAAAACCAGGCAGAATTTATCGAGAAAATTGTCAGTGGAAAATCCGACTTTGTAACTATGGATTTGAGTGAGCAGACCATCAGTATTTCCGGTGACACCGCATTGGTTCGCCATATTCTCAATGCTGATATTAAAGATGGCGGCGTAGCCAACACCATCAAACTGGGTGTGTTGTTGGTATGGCAAAAACAACAGGGTGAATGGAAGCTGCTAGCGCGTCAGGCATTTAAATTTCCACCACCCATAACGCAATAAGCGCGAGGTCATTATGAAACTCTATGGCAGTTTTACATCACCGTTCGTAAGACATGTGCGCATGGTTTTACTGGAAACCGGTTTACCCTGTGAATTTATAGAAACCGATCAAGCAGGTAGCGCCGCTAAATCACCCACAAAACGTGTTCCGTTTTTGGAGGATGGCGAAACATTTTTAACCGACTCCAGCTCAATTATTAAATATCTGCGCGAGAAAGCCGGGCAGGAATTTTGTAAAACTGCCAAGGAGTTGGATGAGTTTTGTTTAGTGAATACCGCTCTGGACACTACGGTGAATTTATTTTTTATCAAGCGCGACGAAGTGGATATTCAAACGATTCCCTACTTGCAACGCCAGGCGGCGCGAATTGAATCCACGGTTGCAGAACTCAACCAGCTACAATTGCCCGTAGCACCACCTTATACCGACGCACAGTTACGACTAGCGTGTTATATCGGCTGGTGCAAATTACGCAAGCAGGTAGATTTCACTCAACATACCACGCTGGAAAATTTTTATTCCGGCATTCAAGCGTATCCCGCATTTCAATCCACCCAACCACCGCAAAGTTAAACAACAAAAAAAGCGAACCGGAACCCGATTCGCTTTTAATCACCATCTAAACTGATTTTCCGCCGTTAATTATTGTTTTCCGCAATAGAGGTCCCAATACATGCTATTAGCAGTAGCCAGGGTAACTACGCCACAAGTACCACAATACGCACTAGCCTGCGGCATAATGGTAGACATGGAGGGCCCGTAAGCATTTTTCATATAAAGCACACCGTATTTTCCTGACGCCTGACAAGCACCGCCCGAGGGTATCGAACTGCTCGATGATGAGCTGACTGCAATTTTGTACACACTGAAATTGGCGCAACTCGCCGCTGTCAAACTGTAACCGCTGCCCACGGACGGAAAGCTACAGGTATTGTTTACGTGTACTACTTTCTTGGTTACCGCCGTTGCACCGTCACAAACCAGGCTATAACCAGATTCATACGCACTGGTGTAGTTCTGCACCCAGGCACATTGGCTAGCGGTAAAATTTTGCGTTGCGACCAATTGATTCGAATTCGCTGAGACAGAGGCAGCCCCCAAAACCATCAGGGATATTGCACTCAAAATATTTGCTTTCATGTTAGCTCCTTTACATTGTTAAGGTGAGTAAAACGGCCCAACTCCTGTAACCTGGTGCGAATTCGTTGATACATAAAAAAGCCACTAAAACTGGCCAGGTTTTAATGCAGGCAGTCATCCATAACCTGACGGCACCACCACAATGCTTACTCGTGAATTTTCACGTTCGCATCGCGCGCCACATACAAACTCACCACTCCCTCACTCACATCCGGTGCAGAAACCACCATGCTTTTATCAATTGACAATTGATTATTATTTAACGCTTGAGAAAACGATTCCATAATCTTATTGGCTTGCTCAATATCGCTTATGGCTACCTTTATTTGACAACGCCGCGATTTACAGACAATAGATTGTGCTGTCACGCTGCCTGCCAAAGCATCTGACTCCAGCAAGTTGTAAAGCCTTGACTCGTAATCTACAGCCCATTGGCTATCTACCGCCTCATTTTCAAACTTTGCCGCCAAATCTTTTACGTACCCTATCCCACTGGCAGCACCCGCAGTTTGCAAATACTGGCTAAAATCCTCCGAGTTTTTACGCGCCTTGTAGTACTCCTCCAAACTTGCACCATCTTGTGCAATTGCGGGTAGATCACTTGCGTTGTTATTGCTCGACGCCGATTGCACACCACGCGCCGCCTGAAGATCGTTGGTTAGCTGACGATTCAACTCCTCCAATTGACGAATGTAATCCGTATAGACACTCGTCGATTGCTGACCACTACTTTTAATACTTTCGCTCGGTAAAAAAGCACTTTTTTCACTCTCCGGCTGCTTAACATCAGCAACCAGAAAATACGTAAGTGCGGCGCCAAGGCCAAAAGAAATAGCCGATATCGTAAATGTTTTTATCAATTCCCGTTGCCTCTCAATGAACAATTACTCTGTTCACTGGACGAATCATGGAAACGTCACAGTGCCCACTCTAAGAAAACTGCGCGCGACTAACCAGTGAGAAATGTCACGCCGATAAAGCAACATCCCCCTAAAGTACTGCAGATGTTTTACTAAGCCGCGCCATATACTATGCCAGGCTTGCGCAATTGTCGTGCAGTTAACAACAGCATGCCGATAGCTAATACTAAAGCCACCAACCAAACCTGCCCAAATTGCGCAACCTGAACACGCCCTCCTAACAACAAATCTTTGATCAATATTTGTTGCCCTAAAATTGGCACCCAGCGAAACCAGTCGGCGTAGGCACTGGGATTAAACATACTGTAAAACAGGGGCACCATAGGAATAAACACCATTAACCCCATATAGGTTTGCGCATCTTTAAAACTGCGCGCGAAAATAGAAACCAAAAATTGCAGTCCCGTGGCAACAAAAGCAACGGAAATTAGCACTAACAATACTAATGCCAAATCCAGCGGCGTCACGTTTACGCGCAAGCCCAAATCATTGAAGGGCAAAAAATGAAACGCCAAGGCAAACAAAAAGACTTCTACCAGCAATACCAATACGGTTATTGAAAAAGCGTTCAACCATTTCCCCAACACCAATGAACCCGATGTCACTGGCGTGATAAGCAGAGACTCCAGTGAACGCCGCTCGCGTTCACCAGCGACCATATCTGCGCTAAAACCAACACTACTCATAAACGCCGTCAAAATTAATAGAGTCGGTAAACTCAGCATCACGAAGAAACCCATTTTTTCGTCGCTGGCGATATTCAAATCGCGCACACTCACGGGGTTAACAATGGCCGGTGAAATTCCGCGAGCAAGCAAACGCAAACTGCCCATGCGCGCGTTCCAACTCCAGATCTGCTGCCGCACAAAACTCAAACTCCCGTGCACTTTGCTATTGGTCATATCAAATACCAACGCCAACTCTACACTTTCACCTGTCGCAAATTTTTCGGCGGCATCCTCGGGAATAATTAACGCATAATCCAACTTTGCCTGCTCTACCTGTTGATAGGCATCTTCACCGACAGACTGCACATCCACGCCGCGCTCACGCAACCAATCTATCAGCGCCGGCAATTGCTCCGCACCAACTACCGACAACTTGATCGGCTCGGTAGTGGTTGCACGTGATTGATTGCCCATATGAATAGCAAACAATGTTGAAGCCACAAAAATCCCGACAAAATACACCGGCATTAACAGCGTCATACGTAAACTTTTTTTATCGCGCAAGGCGTCGCGCCACTCTTTCGTAAATACCACCCAGATTTTATGCATGATTGTTCTCCGTGCTTGCGCCCGCGCTCACTAAATTCACAAAAGCGTCCTCCAGATTTTCTGCCTTGCCCGCCGCTTTAATCGCTTCCAGATTGCCGTCTGCCAAAATATCCCCCTTGTGAATGACAATAATGCGATCACACAGGCCGCTCACTTCATGCATCAAGTGGCTGGAAAAAATCACACAACGTCCCTCGGCTTTTAATTCATGCAACAAATGACGCACCGCACGGGTGGTAATTACATCCAAGCCGTTGGTGGGTTCATCCAACAAAATATGTTGGGGTTGATGCACTATGGCGCGCGCTAATGCGGTTTTCATTCGCTCACCCAACGAAAAGCCCTCCGCCCGTCTGTCCGCAATAGATTCCATTCCCAGCCAACCAATTAATTTGTCGATGCGCTGATCCAGCTCAGCACCAGCAATTCCTTGCAGCTCACCAAAGTAGCGAATATTTTCGCGCGCGCTCAAACGTTTATACAAACCCGTATCATCCGGCAGCACGCCCAAATGCTGGCGGGCCAGATTGGGATTTCCGCTAACGGAAACATCATTCACCCAGACTTCGCCACTGGTAGGCTGTAGCAAACCGTAAATTAAACGCATTAGGGTCGATTTACCCGCACCGTTCAAACCGAGCAAGCCAGTAATCTCTCCATCATTCAACGTAAAACTTACATTGTGTAAAGCAACAATATTTTGCGCAGCGGGCGCTTGCCGTCCAAATGGCAAGGTAATTCGCTTTACCTGTTTTGCCGGGAAGGTTTTACCAAGTTGTTCGACGCGAATCATGGTGTAACTCCTTCTGCCGTCGCCACACTGGACGCCGCACTGCTCAAGGAAGACGACGAGCTTTTTTTCTGATTAGCCCCAAGCATGAACGGCAAAGGTTTTATATTCCCCACGCAATCTGCTTTTACATCCTGCATGGATGCCCGCTCAATAAACTGCGCGATAATTTGCGGCAGACAACCTTCATAGGAGACACCGTGATTGCCGCCAGCGGCCTGTAATCGCGTCGCATTCGATAGATCTTTAGCAGCCAGTTCTGCCCATACTTCAGGCGTAACCGGGTCATGCTTACCGGAGAGCAGCAGCGCTGGCACACTGCTTATGACAGGCGTAAAATAATCTTCCGGCAAACTTGCTTTGGGCCAAAAGTGACAGACAGTGGCTTTATCTTTTATCAGGTTCATGCCAAAAAAGGGCGCCGTTGTTTCAACATCGGTTGCTGACACAAAATGCCAATCTTCATTGCAGAGCACGCTGAAATGCATGGCATCGGCAATGTTCATTTTCTGGGACTGATCCATCGCCATGGAAAATAAGGTTGCCAGCAAGCGATAATTTTCATGTTCCGCCTCGCTGATCGCCTGAGGCAAAAGTACCGTGAGGTCGCGCGAGTAAAGCGCATTAAAAATCAGCATAGAAAAATTTTTAGCGGTCAACGTTAACTGCTCGACCTGTTGATTTACCGGGTGCGCAAATGTTAATTGTACCGCCGTACCACTTTGCTCCGCCAAGTGTAAGCGGGCATAAACGTTTTCCGCTTTTTGTAATATATCGCCAAACGCCGTCGCGCACTCAGCTTGGGCGAGGCATTCAGCATTGACAGCATTCAACGCTTTGAGCGCATCACGTCCAGAAAATTTTGACAACGCAATTTCTTTTGGCGCAACACCATCGAGAATAATAGTGCGCGTCGATTGCGGATAATGTTTGGCGTATTCGAGCGCAACCCGAGTGCCGTAGGAAACGCCCCAAAGATTGATCTTGTTATAACCTAGCGCCTGCCGCACGGCATCCAGATCCTGAACACCGTGCAAGGTGGTATAGAAAGGCAGTGAGTCTTTATACTTGGTCGCGCACTGTTGCATACGCTGAAAATATATATCCATTTGCTCGGCATCTGGCAAACGCATCTCAGCGGAGGAGAGTTGTTCACAACGCAAGGGATTGGATTTGCCCGTACCGCGCTGATCAACAAAAATTAAATCACGGTTCTTACGCACATCGGCAAACACAGGATGGATAAAACTTGCCATTTCGATAGAGGAACCACCTGGTCCCCCTTGAATTAAAAACAATGGATCTTGCTGCGGCGCAGGTGTGATGGCCGGCAGGCGTAAAATTTCTACCGCTATTTCCTTGCTTGCCGGATCTGCCGGATTTTCTCTCACTAACAAGCTACCGCACTCCGCGCCATACACCAGTGGCGGCTTGCCGGTTTCCACAAAACCAGGACAAGGTTTTAGCAAGGCCGGCGCTGTGGTAGTCGCGACCTGCTGCTCACCACAGCCTCCCAGCCATGTTGCTGCAGCGAGCAATAAAAGTAGTTTTTTTCTCATTAACCGGTTCCTTAACTATTTTCCTGATTATCTGCTTAACGCGTAACGAATCACCTATTGAGGTTTCGACAACTACTCAGCAGGGCTTTCCAATAATTTTTGTAAACTGGAAATTAATTGCGCATCGGAAATTTCCAGCTGCCGCGCCGCCATCACCAATTGTTCCAGCTGCGGCTGCAAATGTTGTAAACGCGCCTGTTCTGTTAGTTGCGATTTTTTTTGCGGTGCAATTTGCATAGGCTTGCCACGCTGGCGAATAAGCAATCCCTCCACTTCCAATAAACTGTAAGCTTTGGAAATCGTCATGGGGTTGACCGCATGCTCAACAGCGAGTTCACGCACTGACGGCAGTTCATGCCCCGCCTGCAACTGCCCACCGGCGATCATCCGCCGCACCTGCTCGACCAATTGGCGGTAGATTGGAATTCCGGAATTGGGGTTAAGGGTAAACACAATTAATTCCCCAATAAATTAACCGGGCGTAGTTACCCATTTCATACCGCCCGCAACAAATTGATGGCAGCAAACTGCCGGTGAACTTTGCTATGAATTAATACGATTGCAAGCAGTTCCGGCATCCACACCCAAAGATTGGAAATCCCCTGCAATTCAAAGGGCAAAGGAAATAAAAAACCGGTTGCTATTATGGAGCACAACCACGCCAAAAATACTCCACCACAAACCCAGCTTAACCACATTACACTCGCGGCCTTACGCTGATAAATAAACCAGGCGGTATAGAACAATAATACCTGCAATAAAATTATTGAAAACAGCATTAGGCCCCAGGACTCAGCGCCCTTCCATCCACCCGACGCGATTTCCACCATCATTGCTATAACAACCGTTAAAAATGTCCAGGAACCAACTTCGCGCATATAGATTCGACGAGTTATCGCAATCAGGTCGCTGCGTCCCCCCGAACTACACAGCCAGATCACGCGAATGTTGCGGTATAATTTAGTTGCGGTTGTTTGTGCTATTACTCCACTCAACGTCAGCAGCAAAATTGGGGTGCTTACTTGTATGAAAGGTAGAAACTTATCTATTCCGATTAAAATAGTTATCGGCACCAAAATAAATACCACCAAGGACAATGAACCAAACATACGGCGCGCAAGTACGCTCCAGCTGTCCGAAAATCCCAGCAGACGCGCTCCAATCCAAGAGCTCGCTTTGCCCTGCATTAAACGGGATGCTGCCATGCCTTCCATTTGACGTTTTTGCAGCTCACCACTAGGAAGATTCATATTGTTAATTTGATACTTCTCTGGTTTCCACTGTAACCACCAGATTGAAAAAACGCCCCAGCTGACTATCAGCGCAACGACAACTCCGATTGGGTTCTGTTCATGTAACTGCGCAGCAATATCATCAAACAGCGGATTCAACATAAAAATAAATCCATTGAAACCTGGCCAGCGGCTACAAATCCATGCCCCACTCTGCAAGACCAATGAAACCATCAACCAGAGCACGGGTAGCGAAGCAATAAAGCCGAGTCTGTCCAGGTGTGCCAACATCCACTGAACAGCAAGAGTGAATACCACGCCAATGAGCATAAGCATTAACAGCAACCACTGGCGGCTATTACCCAGCAGACTAAAGGGGCGCGACGAGGCCAAGCTCGCCGCCTGCATAGGTACACAAACTGCTCCAAAAAAAACCGTTAGCAAAATACATCCTGCCGCCACGGCAATTAACCATTCCAGATTCAGCAGTGATGCCAATGCCAACATCACTACGCTGCCATAAACTACCCAGCGAAAAACCCTCAGCGGGAATAACAACTTAAAAACCACCAATAAGGTATTCATTTTTCCCGTTAGGTTTTTCATTGCCCTGCTCCCACGAATTCAATCTTGGAAAAACCAAATCGCACCGGCCGATAAAGCAGCGCCAAACCCAGCACTTCTGAAATAAGAATCCACAGGGGTGATATAGCTGGCCAACTTGCGGGCCCATTCATTAAAAAACCGCTCACGATGGACATTAAAAACCAACACAGCACCAAGGCGCCGCACGCGAAACTGAGCAATACGTGATTCGCCCCCAAGCGCTGGTACAACCACCAATAAAGGTGAAAACACAGCGACTGCAACAGCAACAAGCTCACCATAAACATCAACCAGTCAGAAGGACTGTGCCAGTTTTTCCAGAACAGATTTACCAGCGTACCCACGAGCACCAACACCAGGGTTACCGGCAGCACACTAGACCAAAAGCGACCATGCAGATAAGTAAAAAGCGCGCGACGATTACCGGGGCTATACAACCAAATTCGATGCACATTCATCCCGTACCCCATGAGCATCAGCATCGCAAAAAAGCCGCCACCAGCCATCAGGAACATATACCCAAGGCCAAGTAACCAATCGCTACCCATAAGGAGATAACCCGGCAAAAAACCCACAGTTGCGGACCCTAAAGCGGGCAGCATCCGCTGGATACGTGCCACGCGGCCATCGGGAATACCAGTCAAACGCGAACCCAGCCAAGTCCGCGCCTGGGCGACATTGAACCAAGACTTAAAGGCTTTGCCCCAGAGCATTTGCTCACGCACCTGCAAGCCTACAAAAAACGGATTGGCTTTATAGTGCGCCGGTTTCCAGCCAAACCAGCGGCTCGCAAAAATTGCCCAGCTGAGCAAAATAAAACAGAGAATGTAGAGCGGGTTAACCGCAGCAAACCAGCCAAAAATATCGCCCAACATTATATAAACCGCATAGAGCAAAAAATGGCCCGTCTGCGAAAAGGTACAGAGCCATACACTCGCCTGGAATATCAGCGAGGTAATCAGCCAGACCACAACAAACATAGAGAGCGAAAACGGATTCAGCTGGGATAAATTCCAAATCCAGCAAATGGTCAACGATAAGACCAAACAGATCCACCAGTAAGTAGCCAGCAGGATTCCACGCAACCCCGGAAAAAAACTGGCCGCTCTATGGGTTGCCAGGGCCACCATTTGGGTCGGTAGGATTATCATCCCAATCAATACCAACGGCATAGCCAATGCCCCGGCAACCACACCAATCAAATCCAACGCGAATAATTCTGTCAGTGCAAATCCAATCAAAAAAATTGTCAGCATTAACAGCATCAACCAACGAATTACTCGTGTTGGGAATAGCTGCTGCAGCACTACCAGTCCCTTGTGAACACTGAGATGTCCTGCACTCATTGATTCAACTCCAGGAAAATATCTTCCAGCCCCAGATATTCCACCTGTACTTGCGCAGAAAATTCTTGTGCTAGTTGTTGTTCCATTTCCGGTTGCCAATGGCTGAATGTAAGCAGGGTTTGG
>JACCDZ010759962.1_pt1 | contig 15322 bp, 14 predicted proteins | sample 7449551 | NCBI WGS metagenome assembly JACCDZ01 (sample SAMN15323452, study PRJNA562643) | freshwater metagenome | isolation source: river surface water | place: USA:Blue River Watershed | collected 2017-08-18 | reverse complement strand
TGTGCGGCGCAAGCTGCAACGTGCGCTGCCGGGGATAGACCTGTGCCACACAGAATGCTGCAAGCAGACATCAGCGGCTGCTGCCTGACGGTTGCTTGCGCGTCGGGCTATGCCGATCACCGTTCACCAAGGAGACCCCACCATGCTCTTCATCACCAGTCGAATGCCGACGGTCAACACCGAGCCTGAACTGAATCCGAACTTCGTCTTCGATCTTCGTAACAATTCGTCGAGTCGTGGATTCTTCTGCTGCAACAGAAACAAGAACGGCGCGATTGAAGAAATCGGCAGCAAGAATTTTTTGACGGCCATCAAAGAGTCCCAATATCGTCAGGTGATCATCTATATCCACGGCTTCTCGAATCTTCCCGAGGATGTCTTCAACGACGCAGAGGAGTTTCAAGCCCTCTGCAATAAGGAGAAGAACGGGGAGTTGCTCGTGGTTCCTATCATCTGGCCCTGCGACAACGATCTGGGCCTCGTCAAAGACTATTGGGACGATCAGAAGGCGGCGGATCAAAGCGCCTTTGCCTTCGCCCGTATGTTCCAGAAATTCATGGAGTGGAGAAATTCGGCTGACGCCAATCCCGACGAAGATCCCTGCCTGAAGCGCATCAATGTCCTGGCGCACTCCATGGGCAATCGCGTGCTCCGTCAGACGTTGAGCCTCTGGCAGAAGTACGATCAACCGGGCGGATTGCCGCTCCTGTTTCGAAATACCTTTCTGATCGCTGCGGATATCTTGAACGAGTCTCTGCACAAGGGCGAGGCCGGCGAGCCGATCAGTCATGCCTCGCGCAACGTGGTGGTCTATTACGCCTCGGACGACCTGGCGCTTCGGGCAAGCAAGGTCTCGAATCTGAAGAACGCCGAAGCCTCTCGCCGTCTCGGGCACACCGGCCCGGAAGACATGGATCTGACACCCAAGAACGTCTATGCCATCGACTGCGATGACGTCAACACGGTGTACGATCCGCCGAAGGGCCATTCATATTTCAGATCCGGGAGGAGAAAAGGTCACCCCGGCGTGGTGTTCGACCATATCTTTGAAACGGTCCTGACCGGCCGCGTGTTTCCGAACGATGAGTCCAGGAAGTCGAGTATTTTGGAATTGCCCCGATCGAGGTCCAAGGCCTGATCTGGATCCCTGGGCCGGGAGATGGTCATGGCGAAAGCGGGGAGAAGCGTGGCCGGTTGTGGCATGGAAGCCGGAGTAGGCTGATTCCGTCCTGGCGGGTACTCTTTCATTACCCTCCGGCACTGCAACTTGTCCGGTATAATCCATCCCATGCTTGAGTTGCTCCTTGTGCTCGGGACTGTTGTGGCAATCGCACTGATCGGCCTGGTGACAGTCGCCATGACACCACCTCTCATGGTTGAACTGGGATTGTGGGGGCTGGCTGTCGGGCTCTTCATCGGTATCCCGACCGGCTGGTGGTATCACGTCGTGCTCTACCGGACATTGACCGCGCGCATGGCGCTTCCGCCTCGCTGGTGGGGGAGACCGGTGGAACTACATCCATTGCTGGCGCCTGCCGAATACCAGGGCGTACGACCCTGGTTCGTTGCAGGCGCGCTGGGGTTTTTTCTGTGCCTCGCCGGAGGTGTGGCGGCGATCTCAGGGCTGTTGGTGCTCCGGTTCTATCCGTGATGCGGGGGCAGCGGCAATCTCCCGGGGGCGCCTGACGGGTGGAATCAATCCATCAGCAGACGCACGAAGTCTCGTGCGCCATGCAAGACGCGGTGGATCAAGACCGTCTTTCCTTTGACTTTATAAAAGGCGAGATAGTTGTCGATGACGAGGACCCGATAGCCCAGTCCCGCGACTGTTCGGTCATTGGGCGTTCGGCCTAGGAGTGGATGGTGTTCTAAGGCATGCAGCCGGCTTTCAATGCGGTCAAGTGCTGTGGCCGCTGCAGTAGGATTCTCCGCGGCCAGATAGGAAAGGAGTTCTTGCAGATCCTGTCCGGCGACCGAGAGGAGTCGGACGCTGTATTTATTTGAACGCACGGATACGCTTCCGCAAGTCGGCCATCACCTGGCTGAGCGCACGTCCTCGGCCTCCTTTCGCGGTTTCGGCCTCCGCCACAGCGAGTTTTCCATATAAGTCCAAGGTGCGCTCGATTTCTCCATACGTGGCCAAAGACATGAGCACCATATCCCCTTCGCCGTTTTTGGTAATGAAGACCGGTTCATGGCTCTTGTGCACCAGATCAGAAATCTGATTGGTTTTATTCCTCAGATCCGAAACAGGTTTAATGATCGGCATTCCTGGCCCTCCCGATGTCTATCATGATTCATACTGTATCATGATATGAGAAAGATGGAAAAGGACTGGAAGGAACGTGTGGGTAGCTCTCGGGTTACTGACTGATCGGAATGTCGACGGCGAGCTGGGCCATGGGTGACGCTTCCGGGTTCACGACGTAGGTCGCCTGCTCCTGTGCACCGGACGTGTCGGCTGGAGAAACCGATTCAATAATGAGGTTCGCCGAGAACCGGTCCAGCATGCCGACTTCCTGCATGGTCAGTGGTCCGAACGGTTTCGGTGACAGACGGATCGTCAGCGCCAGTAAGCCATTCTCCGCCGGGGGAGGCAATGGAATCTCGCTTCGTTTCCCCGCCAGCAGCTTGAGAGAGATCTTGCCCGTCTCCTGTGGTGGCCACCACAGTCTGGTACCGGCAGAGCCGAGATTTTGAAGGATTTGCAGATACGCATCCTGACTGGTCTCCACCGTGATGCGCATCGGCTCTTTGCTTGCGCCGACGGTTGCTGCATTCACTTCCTGGCTTTGCCCGTCGAGCCCCCTTGTCACAAAGCTGTAGCGCAACCCCAGCGGCTTCACTTGGCCGAGCTGTTTGGCCTGTTTGCTCTCTTGCGCGAGACTGCCTGTATCGGCACGGGGGGACGGTTCGCCATAGAAGAGGGCGCGGGCACTTTTCTTCGGGGCGGCGACACTTGCAGCCGGCGCTACCGCTGGGGCTGGAGTAGCAGGCGGGGCCTGAACTCCGGGCGAGAGTTTTTTGTCGGTTGATGCTGCTGCCTGCTCCGCCGTCCTGCCCGGTGCCGCGACGGGGGCTTGGGCCTGTTTCCGCGTTTCGTCGCGTTCGCGTAGAGGCATAGCGCTGTCGCTCGCCGTTTCAGCGGCGCGTTGTTCTGGCAGCTTCGCCGCTGCAGGTCGCTCTCGCTTGGCTGCTGTGTCGGTGAGCACATCCTTCTTCGCTGGAGCCTGCGCCGGTTCGCCTGGCGCTTTTGCTTTGAGCTGTGATTCCGCGTCGGGCGGTCGGGGTGAGTCGGCCGATGGAGGCGTTCGGACCGATGGCCCGGCTTGCCGGGCGTCCTCAGTCGCGACCGATTGGGCGGCTCGATCGAGACTTTCCTGATAGATTCTGGTCCCGAATGCGAGCGCGAAGATCACTGCGGCGAGACCACCCGCGAAGGCGAGCCCGGCCGGTCGCTTGAACCATGCCCACCAGGGAAGCGATCCACCGGCTTCGGCTGTGTTGGGCCGCTTCAGAGCCTCCAGCAGCTTCCGACGCACGGCGGGATCGGACAGCAATTCTTTCAGCGCCTGTTCATCCGCCAGGGCGTTGAATAATTGCTGATCCTGCAGGGAGGCTGTGTAGAGTTGCGAGCGCTCCTCCGGCGTCAGCGTATTCGCTGCGAATCCACCGAGCAATTTTTCGAGATCGTGTTCAGGCATGTCTGTTACTGCGTAATACGTGAAACGTAAGACGTGAAATGAGGGCCGACATCATCATTCCCACGTGCCGCCCATCAAACTCAACAACTGTTTTCGGCAGCGGAGATCCCAGGTGTAAATGGTGTTGATCGAATGCTGTCCCATGCGCGTTTGAATCTCCGGGAAACTGTGTCCTTCCAATTTCAATGTGAGGAGGTCGCGGCAGCGATCCCCGAGCTGAGCCACGGCGGCTAACAGTCGATCGACACGCTGCTTCTGATCCAATAGTGTCGCCGGATCGTCACCGGGATTAGCCAACGGCAGCTCATCGACCGATTCCTGATTGTATTCGCCCCGGCGCAGTGACTTGCGATGGGCATCCAGCATTTTGAACCGGAGCACCTGAAAGGCCAGGGGGACCAGTTCGGTCAGTTCAGTGACGCGGGCATATTTCTCGTGCAGGAGCACCAACACTTCCTGGGTAAGATCCTCGGCGACTTCCCTCGATACACGTGATGTCGCGAAGGCCAGAATCCTTTCACGCAGGCTGGTGAGTATCTCGTCTCGCGTCATGGCAAGAATACTCAGTGGCCCGCCATTCCTGATGAATGAGGAAGTAGGTCTCCGAGGGAGCGGAATCCGAGCTGTAGGCCATTGCAGACTTCGACCTGCCGGTCGAAGCGGTTCTTGGTTCCGATCATCTTGCGCAATGTCCCGAGTGCAACCCGGCCCCAGGCTGCCATATGAAATACCGACAACGGATAGTCGGTGCCGAAGAGCAGGCGTTCATGTAGCTCCGGATACTGCCGCAAGTGCAGAAGCATCCGCATTCGGTTCGGCAAGGTGAGGGCGGAAATATCCGCATAGAAATGCGGATAACGCGTCACGAGGTCGCGCAAGGTCGGAAGAAATTTCTCGTAGAGAATCAAGCCATAGCTGCAGGCGTGGGCCGCGATGACGGTGGCGCCTTCCTCCAGCGCCAGGCGCAACCGGTCCGGTTCGCCCACGGACTGGTCCTTGCCGATGAGGCTGAATTCGTAGCCGACATGACTGAGAAACGGCAGCTTTCGCTCCGCCAGGGCGCGGTAGAAGGGGGTGTATTTCCGATCGGCCGGGTCGAACTGTTGCGCGTTGGGCAGGACCTTAACCAGGATTGCGCCCGCGTCGGCGCAACGATGCACTTCGTCGATGGCATCCCGCCGTTGCGGATTGATAGAGACGCCCGCCAGGAACTCAGTGGGATGGGCTTGGGCGGTCTTGAGGACATAGTCGTTGCCGATGAGAAAGTCGGTGTGTGCCTGATTGTAACGCCCGTTGTGGTCATACGCGCCGTCCATGCCGAGCAGCACGGCCTTGTGGACGTGGCGTGAGGCCTTCAGCTCCGTCAGGAGGTCGGCAAGATATTTGTGATTCGCCTCGCGTGGCTTATCCGGTGAGAGCCCGTGTTTCCACAGCAGAAACCGGAACAGCGGGCTCTTCAGCGTCTTGGGTGAAATATAGCAACCGTTGTCGCCGTCCGGCAGCGCGGCCAGATGGACATGGCAGTCGATCAGCGTCTGTCCCTGCGGCGTGGCCTTCGGGGGCGGATCTCGTTGTTCGTCGTTCGTCTCTCGTTCTTCGTGCATCACGATGAGCCTTCACGCTCCCCCAGCCGTTCCATCGCGATCCGCTTGAGGGCTCTGAGATCCAGTTTGCCCGTTCCCAGGATCGGGAGTGCCTCGACTTTTATGCAGTGGGTGCGCGAGGGCAGAAATAGATTTGGGAGGCCGCCGGCTGCGGCCTTGGCAAGGATCTGGGGGATCCTCTCTTCAGGAAGCGTATGCAATACAGCTAACTGCTCACCTTTACGCTCATCCGGTACGCCGGTGACGGCGCAGATTTGTAGTTCCTCGCCTGATGCTAGTTGGAGCGCCTCTTCCACCAGCCGATGCGGCACCATTTCACCGCCGATTTTCGAAAAACGTGAGAGCCGATCGGTGATGGTCAAAAACCCATCGTCGTCGAGCGTGGCAATGTCACCGGTAATATACCATCCGCCGCGCATGGCCTGGGCCGTCAAATCCTCGCGACCGAGATATCCGTTCATCACGTTCGGCCCTTTGACGAGCAGCATGCCAGCCGTGCCGGGGGGAAGGATCGCAAAGGTCTCCGGATCAACGATGCGGGTGGAGACACCGGGCAGCGGTTGGCCGACGGTGCCACGCCGCGAGGCCGGTTGGAAAAATCCTGCGGCGCGAAAATCCGGGCAGTTCACGGCGATGACCGGCGCACATTCGGTCACGCCATAGCCCTCGATCGGGCCGATACCGAAGCGGTCTTGGAACGATTCGCAAAGGCGAAGCGGCAATTTCTCCGCCCCCGTGAGAACGACTCGTAGCGTGCTGAACTGTTCCGGCGTGCAGCGCCGTTGATAGAGCTGCAGAAAAGTGGGGGTGCAAACCAGAAATGTGAGGCGGTGTTTGGCACAGAGTTCACCGATCGCCGTCACATCGAGCGGTGAAGGATGAAACACGGTCGCAGCGCCGTTGAGCGTGACGTACCAGAACACGAGATAGCCGAACGAGTGGAAGAGCGGAAGAATGCCCAGGATTCGATCATCCTCGGCCAGGGGGAGGACCTGCGAGACGGCCTGCACATTCGCGTCGATGCTGAAGTGAGACAACATCACGCCTTTCGGCTCGCCGGTGCTGCCGCTGCTGAAGATGATGGTGGCGAGGTGATCCATGGTCACGCGCTCGGTCTGTCCGCAGGCCGATTCCAGAAGACGGAGGGGCGCGAGTACAGCGAGGACTGCGGCGGTGAGTTTGTCCCGCGTGCCGATGGTGGCGCCGATGTCCTCCAGCCAGAGAATGGTGGGGCCTTCCGGGAGTTCGAGTTTGGCCTTCTCGATAAACTTACGGCTGGTGACGATGGTGCCCAGGTGCGCCTGGCGGATGGCCGATTCCAGCCCGGCTTTGCCCACGGTGTAGTTGAGGTTGACGCAGGTGCGGCCCGCGAGTGTGGCGGCGACTGTCGTCAGCGCTCCTGCCACGGTCGGCGGCAGCAGCAGGCCCACATTTTGTTGGCCCTGCCAGTGGGTTTTCAGGGCGCGTGCCAGGGCGATCGCCCCGATCAAGGCCTGGAGCGAAGACACGTGGGGTTTCGTCGCATCGGCCATTGCGAGACGGAAGGGATGCCGCCGCATGGTGCTGATGAAGGCCTGGTGCAACGGGCGCCGGGTCGGTTTCCGCAACTGCCAGGCAGCTTCCCCGAGTTCGCGGACGAGGCGGCGGAGTTCGTGCGCCGGCGTCTCGGCGGGAACCGGAGTCCCGAACGAAACGGTGACCGGATAAGGAACACGCTCCGGCCATTTGGTGACGAATCGCCCCCCGACAAAACTGAAAATGCTGCCCCAGACGCGATCCAGGTGAACCGGTAGGACCGGAACCGCCCGTCCTTTGACGATCCGTTCGAATCCGCGGCGAAACGGGAGGAGGTTTCCGGTGCGGGTAATTTGGCCTTCAGGGAAAATGCAGACAAGGTCACCGGCATCAAGCGCATGACCCGCCTCGCGCAGGGCGCGGAGAATCGCGCGGGGACCGCCAGCCGATGAAATCGGGATGACCTGCAACGCCCGCATGAACGGCTTGAAGAGCCGGTGATTGACGTACTGGGCATCCACAACGAACCGGATGGGACGATCCAGGCTCGCGATCAGCAGAAAGCCGTCGATGAAGGAGATGTGATTGGGGACCAGAAGGGCGCCGCCCGTCACCGGCACCTGCTGCTGTCCGACGATGCGCAACCGGTAGATGGTATTGGTCAGCAGGACGAGGACCAATCGCAGAAAGGTCTCCGGCATGAGCCACATCGCCCAGGTTGTTCCAATGGTCGTGACGAGGGCAGCGGCGAGGAAAATGCCGACGGTCGAAAGGCCTACGTTGGCCAGGATACCGCCACTCAACGACCCCAGCAGGATACCGGTAAAGACACAGATGTTTTCGAGGGCGATGACCGATCCCCGCCGGTCGTGAGGCGCGCGCCACTGCACCAGGGCATTGATGGGGATGAAGATGAGCGCACTCGACATGCCTAGCGCGATCATGAGCGCCAGCGTGCCGCTGAACGGGGGCGTCCACCAGCCGAGAATCAGGAGGAAAGTGGCGACGCCGGCCGCTCCCAGGGGTACCAGTCCGTATTCCACGCGGGAACGGGAGAGGCGGCCGACGACGAGCGCGCCCAGTCCGATACCCACCGAGATCAAGGCGGAGGGAACGGTCGCCAAGGCATCCGAGAGGCCCAGCACCGCTTTCGCATACACCAATACGTTCTGGACGACGAGGCTGGCGATGGTCCAGAAGAAGACCGCGCCGGTGATGGCGAGACGCAGCAGCCGATCCGCCTGCAATGCCGACAAGGCTCCGCGCAAGGTGTCGAACAATCCGCCCGCATCGCGTGCCGGCGCCACCGGCGGTACGGCCCAGGCTGCCGCGAATCCGCCCAGGGCCAGCAGGGTCAACGCGAAGGGGGCCAGCCAGGGTTGTGTTCCTGCCCCGGCCAGTAAGAAACCTCCGGCGGTGGTGCCGGTCAGGATCGCCAGGAAGGTGAACAGCTCCAGGATGCTGTTGCCTCGCGCGAGTTGTTCGTGCGGGAGCAGTTCGGGAAGAATGCCGTATTTGGCCGGACTGAAGATCGCGCTGTGGACGCCCATGCAGGCGAGCACGACGAGTGTCCAGAGCCCTCCGGTCGGGTTTGCCAGGAGCGCGAGGGTTGCGGCGGCCATGAGCAGCACCTCCACCGCCTTCATCGTGATGATGACGGTGCGCTTGCTGATACGGTCGGCAAAGAATCCGGCCACGAATGACGTCAGGACCAGCGGCAGGGTGAACACGACCATGGCGAGGGTCGTCTGGGTCTGAGATGCGGTTTCCAGATCCTGGCCCGGCGCGAGTGCGGCTGTGGCTGCCCGGATACCCAGGAGCGCGACCATGAATTTCCAGGCGTTGTCGTTGAAGGCGCCGCAGAACTGTGCGATCAGGAGTCCGCGCAAGGGAAGTCGGGTCGATGAGGAGTCGGGCTGGGGATCGATGGGTGCCTCCTGTGTCTATGTGCCGTCGTTCGTGTCCGGAATCGAGGATCAGTCTGCCGAAATTATTGAACTGATGCAATGCGCTATCGTGATGTCGTCGAGGGTGGACTTTCCACCGGCAGCCCTTCGAGTGCCATGATTCGCAGCGCATTGGTGGTGGGGCAGGGACCCGGTTTCAGTCGATAATCAAAGTGCAGTGCGCCTTTCGCCACGGTTTCCTGAAAATGCACGTTGGTGACGGTAGGGAGTTGGCGCTCCAGCTCAGCCAGTTCGAGGTCGTGGGTGGTGACGAGGCCAAACCCGTTTCCTCCCGCGAGGGCCGCGATGAGGGCGCGTCCTCCGATGAGTCGCTCCCGGTTGTTGGTGCCTTTGAAGACTTCATCGATCAACCAGAGCACAGGCGGTCCGTTCATGTCCCTGGTGCTGTCGAGAATTTTCTTGAGTCGTTTCACCTCGGCATAAAAAAAGGAGAGGCCTCCGTCGAGGGAATCGTCCACTCGAATACAGCTGCCGATGCGCACCAGCGACCAACGGAACGAGGCGGCACAGACCGGGCCCCCGGCCTGCGCAAGGCAGGTGTTGATGCCGATGGTGCGGAGAAAGGTGCTCTTGCCGGACATGTTGGAGCCGGTCACCAGGAACATGCGCCCGCGTTCCTGAAACACAATGTGATTGGCCACGCGGGCCTTCGCGGGGATGAGCGGGTGCGCCAGTCCCTGCGCATCGAGGATCGGTCCGGCACCGTTGAGATGGGCGGCGTCATCCGGCTGCTGCAGCGAGGGCCAGGGGTAGTCCGGGTGCAGGTAGGCGAACGTCGCCAGAGAGGCGGCGGCGTCCAATTCGGCCAGCAGCTCAAACCATTGCGGCGCGACGGCGGCAATCCTATCTTGTAGGTGCTGGAGGCGATAGGTGTGGTAGAGGTCCCAGGGCCCGAAGGCGTTGATGAGGTAATGCACCAGCGGATGGGCCCGAACGCTGAGCCGGTTCATCACGGAGGCGGCCTGTTTCAGCGAGGTGGAGGGGCTGGTGTCCTGTTGCAGGAGCGGCCGACACAGTTCCGCCAACCGGGGGGCGGCACGGTATGATCGTCGTTCCAGATAACCTATGACGGCGCTGAGCCGCTCCAGTTGCCGGTGCAGTGATTGGGCATGGTCGAAGATTTCTTCCGAGCGGCTGCGGACGGAGAGAAACAGGAACGCATAGAGACCGAACGACAACATCCAATAGTTGCCGATTCCGTACACGAGATCCGTCAGCATGAGCCCAGCCGTGGCAAGGGCGAGGAAGGTTTCGGTCAGTAGCATGGGCATGAAGCTGGGACTGTCGACCCGCTTCTGCAGCACTGCGAGGAGCCGCCGGCCGTCGATATCGGCGTCTTCAACCGCCTGCGCTTCCAATGATAATCGGTCCCTGAGCAGGGAAAGCGGCGTCAATTCCCTGATGAGAGCCTGCCGGCCGGCCCACTGCGCAGGTTCCGGCGGTTGATCGAACAGCCACGAAGCGAGCCGTTCCTGGCCCTGCGACGAGACGGTGTTGTTGATGAGGTGCAGGAGTGAATGGGGCCCGGCGAGGTCGAGGTCGGTCGCGTACCCGTGTCGTTCAGGCACGGGTACCGGGCGAAATGGAATGTCGGCCCAGCCCAGACGCATGCGCGCGAGGTGCACCTGCTTGATGCCCTGCCAGCGGCGGAGCCGGTGCAAGCGATCTTCGAGCCTGTTATGATGCCGAGCCACAATGAGGAACAGCATGAAGCTGAACGCGAGGGTGGCGTTGCCGAGCAGGGTCCATCCCAGTTTATGCGGAATGATAGAGCCGAAAAGTCCGACGGCAAAGATTGCGAGCCGCCAGGTCGCAAACCTTGCGCTGGCCCGACGGGCATTTGTCTCCAGCTGTGCCGCGCGACGCAGCATGCGTACGAGACTGTGTTCCCGCGCGGGCAACCTTCGCGATGGTGTGGATTCTGTATCAGGTTTCATCGTACCGCTGACGATACTGGGAGTCTGAGATGGCGTCAACCTCGAAGACAGATGATTGTACCGCTGATGTGTCCGACACGCCCGGTCCGGGCGACTGGATTCAAGTCGATGTGCAGACCTCGCTCGATGCCGGTGAACTCCTGGGGGTGCTGAACGATCCGGATGTGACGGGAGCCTGGCAGGAACAGGACTGTATCCATCTCTACTGGCCCGCGGCCCGTTGCGGACCGGATACCTGGCAGGGCCTCAGGCTTGCACTGACCCGGCTCGGGCACCCTGACCCGGCCGGCGCGATTACCATCAACCGCCTGGCGGACCGCGACTGGAACGCCCAGTGGTCGCGTCTGGTGGAGCCGATCAGGGTGGGGCGGGTGGTCATCAGGCCAAGTTGGAAAGCGGTGGCGCTGAATCCCGATGACATCGAATTGATCATCGATCCCAAGCAGGCGTTCGGCACCGGCCACCATGCGACCACCCAGCTGTTGATCGAATGGCTGCAAGAGGTGGTGACGCCCACCGATCGCGTGCTGGATGTAGGAACCGGGAGCGGCGTGTTGGCGATGGTGGCGTTGCGGCTCGGGGCCTCGGAGGCAGTCGGGGAGGATTTCGATCCGGTGGCGATTGAGTGCGCGCGGGACTACGCTCAGGTCAACGGGTTCGATGCGCGGCTGACATTGGCGGTGGAATATGCTCAGACGCAGCAATCTCACCACGGATTCGAGCCCACTCTGGTCCTCGCGAATTTGGATCGGCAGACCCTGTTGAACGCTGCGAAGACGCTCTGTGGATATGCGGCGGGCGGCGCGCGCCTGCTGCTGTCCGGTCTGCTGGTCGATCAGCGGGCGGAGGTCGAAGCCGCCTATGCCGGGCATGGAGTCTACGTGAGGGCATCGAGAGAACGTGACGGATGGGTCGCCCTGGAGGCCACCGGCATGGAATCCTGTGACGGCGGGCTCTGCTCCTGATACCGAGATGGCACAACCGGTCATTCCACAGGTGCATCAGGTGAGCCTGTCTGACGGCGGGGTGCCGAAGTCGGCGGTACTGTCTGCGCAGGTGACGCGTGACGGATTGGTCGGGGATCGTCAGCGCAACCGGAAATATCACGGCGGTCCGGATCGGGCGGTCTGCCTCTTTTCCCTGGAGGTGATCGACGCCCTTCGGGCTGAAGGTCATTCGATCGGTCCTGGTTCGTCCGGGGAGAATCTCACTCTGGCGGGGCTCGACTGGTCACTCATCCGGCCCGGTGATCGACTTCGAATCGGTGAGCAGGTGCGGCTGGAGATGACGAGTTATACGACGCCCTGTCGATACAATGCGCAGTGGTTCAAGGACGGGGACTATGAACGAATTGCCCAGGAGACGCATCCCGGATGGAGCCGGCTCTATGCGCGGGTTCTTCACGAAGGGACGGTGCGGCCGGGAGATCCTGTTGTGCTGGAATCGGACGACCTAAGCGGGTGGGGTGATCGATGAAGCGCGTGCTGGAACCGGAGCTGATGGACGATGCGGCGCAGGCCCGTGCCTATGCGAAGGCGGATTTCGCTGAGGAGAATCAGGGTTTCGTCGATCGTTTTCGCGAATACTTTCCCGATTGGGCCGGCGGTCATGTCGTCGATCTGGGATGCGGACCGGGAGATATTCCCATTCGTTTTCTCCGCTCCTTCCCGGACGCCCGAGTGACGGCCGTGGATGCCAGCCGTCCCATGCTGGATTTGGCGGCGGAGGCGATCGCCGGTTCGAGAGTGGCGAATCGCATCACTCTTCGTTGTGAGCGGTTTCAATCGCTCGACTTGCCGGAACAGGCCGATGCACTGCTGTCCAACAGTCTGCTGCACCATGTTCCGAATCCGCTACAGTTCTGGTTTCGTCTGAAGCAATTAGCTAAGCCCGGCGCTTGTGTCCTGGTGATGGATCTTTTGCGGCCGGCCTCTCCTGAAGCGGCCCAGGCCTTAGTGGATCAATATGCAGGTGACGAGGATCCGATCCTGAAACGCGACTTCTATCGCTCGTTGCTGGCCGCGTTTACCGAGGATGATGTCGCGGCGCAATTGGCCGAGATGAACCTCTCCCGGCTCCTCATCGACGTGCCGGATGACCGGCATTGGGTCGTCGGTGGAATCCTTCTTTAATCAGCATGGTGAAAACGAGCTCCAACGGCGTTCTCACCTCGTTTTGACCACCCTGCTCTTCTCATGACTCGTTCAGGGTTCTCGCAGAGCGCTCGCGCCTGGGGGGGCTGTTTGTGTATGCTTCCCGGCATGCGATTGCTTGTGAGTCTCCTCATCCTGTCTCTCTCGATTGCCGGTTTGGCAACCGGCGATTCAGCGTACGCACAGCTTGAGCGGCTGCGGAAAAACAAAGAGGTTGAAGCTGCGCCGCTTCCCGACCCGCCCATGGTCTCGATTCCTGAAGGAGACTTTCTCATGGGGGCCGACGGAACGGATGCGCTGGAGGATGAGCGGCCGCAACACCGGGTATGGGTCGACCGGTTCGAGATCGACCGGTACGAGGTGACAACCCGGAGGTATGCCGAATTTCTCTCGGTGACGACCCGGGCTGAGCCCTGGCAATGGGAGGCGGTGGATCCGGCCCGGCATCATGATCGCCCGGTCATCGGCGTTAGTTGGTTCGATGCGGAGGCCTATTGTCGTTGGCGGAGTGCACGGCTCCCGACTGAAGCCGAGTGGGAGAAGGCCGCAAGGGGGAGCGATGGACAATTGTTCCCCTGGGGCAATCGGACTCCGACTGATGAGGTGGCGAATTTCGGGCTTGGCGCCAGATTCAGTTACAGTCAGGTCCTCGCGCCCGTTCAGGGATATCAGCCCGGTCGCAGCCCCTATGGGCTGCATCAGATGGCAGGGAATGTCGGGGAATGGGTTGCCGATTGGTACGGGGCCAATTACTACGAAACCAGCGCCTCGAAGAATCCAGCCGGACCGGAACGGGGAGCGTTTCGTGTCGTGCGTGGCGGGTCCTGGTCGGACTTGCCGAAGTACCTGCTGACCTACGGTCGGTCGAAGTTGCCGCCGGAGACTCGCAATAGCTATACGGGATTTCGCTGCGCCAGGGCGGTCCTTCCGATCACTTCCCCGTAAGCTGGGCGCCTGCTGCGCGCCAGCTCACGGTCTCGCGCTCTTCTCTATTTCGCGTTCGCTTAGAACAGGCTCTTGCTGACCTCCGCAGACTTGGCACTTTCGTTCCCAGACTTGTCGAAGGCCGATACGGAAAAGAAATAGGTCGCACCGACCGGTAGATTCTGGATCGTGAAGTTGGTGCGGTTGGTGACTTCGAAGGGCCCCGCAAATCCATAACTGCCCGATCGCGTCCCGACGTAGATCCGATACCCTGCCAGATCTGACTCGGTATTCGCATTCCAGCTGACCGTGGCACTGGCAGTCTTGGGTGCCGTCGACGAAGGCGTGGTCGCCACCGGAAGCGGTGCCGTCGGACTGGGGGGCGGAGGAGGCGGCGTGGTGACCGACGATTGCGTCGGAGTCGACGGTGCTGCAGCAGCCGTCTGGCCGGCAGCAATCGTGAAGGTCACCGGAATGCGCAGCGTGTTGGAGAAATTATTCGGGCCGGACTCGACGATATACACCACCGCTGAATAGGTTCCTGCCGCGAGACCGGTGGGCTTGGCCGTCACGACAATCTGATCTGTTTCAGTGGAGATCGTCTGAGTACTCCCGTACGGTGGATTGAGCCACACCCAGCCCTGGCTGGTGCTGAGCGAATAGACATGCTGGTCTGTTCCTGTTTTGCGCAGGCTCAAGGTGCCGACTGCGTTGGCGCTAGTGAGTGCCAGCGAAGACGGACTGGCCTGGATCGGCCCGGTGGCAACCGGGGAAGGTGCCGGCGGGGCTGGAGCCGGCGGAGGCGGGACGGCCACGGGGGCAGGCGGCGGTGGGGGCGGCGTCTGCACGACGGGTTTCGGCGCCGGAGGGGTTACGGCCGGCGGCGTTGCGGGCGGCGGGGGGGGTGGTGTCGAGACCGGCGAGGCCGTCACCGTGAGCATGACCGGGATCCGCAGCATGTTCCTGAAGTTGTTGGGGCCTGATTCGACGATGTAGACCACGGCCGAATGTGTTCCAGCCGGCAGGGCGGCGGTCTGTGCCGTGATCACGAGTTGATCTGTTTCTGTCGTAATGGATTGGGTGCTGCCGTAGGGCGGGTTCATCCAGATCCACGACTGGTTCGTGCTGAGGGAGTAGGTGTGCTGAGCGGTGCCGCCTTTGCGGAGAGCCAAGGTGCCGACAGCCGGCTGTCCCTTCGCTGCCGTCAGCATGAGTGCTACGGGGGTGGCAACCATCCCGGTGCCGGAGACCACCGGCGGGGCCGGGGGCGCGGGGGCCGGCGGAGGCGGCACGGCTCCGGGAGCGGGCGGTGGGGGGGGCGGCGTCTGTACGACCGGTTTCGGCTGCGGCGGAGTCACGGCCGGCGGCGCTGCGGGCGGCGGGGGCGGTGTCGCAACCGGCGAGGCCGTGACGGTGAGCGTGACCGGGATCCGCAGCATATTAGTGAAGTTATTGGGGCCCGAGTCAACGACATAGACCACCGCCGAGTGTGTTCCGGCCGGCAGGTTGGCCGTTTGC
>JACCDZ010099342.1_pt1 | contig 15322 bp, 33 predicted proteins | sample 7449551 | NCBI WGS metagenome assembly JACCDZ01 (sample SAMN15323452, study PRJNA562643) | freshwater metagenome | isolation source: river surface water | place: USA:Blue River Watershed | collected 2017-08-18 | reverse complement strand
TTAGTGGCAAATCCAACAGAGTTATTATCAACAGCATTCTCTGACCCAGGAGCAGCATTGGCAGCACTTGGAAATGTGGGTGCTGATATGAGTGAAGAGGAAAGAGAAGGCGCAAAGGATATGGTAGTCGCAACAGTTGTTGCAGCAGGTGCTGCGATTAATGCGGTTGCAGCAACAGGTGGTGGAGCACCTTCAGGAGGTTCTTCTGGAGGATCTTCAAGTGGGGCAAATTCAGGTGCATCAAGGAGGAATGGAAGATGGTAAAAATAATAAAAAATGTGATTACTGACCTAATTGATCAGGCATGGACACTACTTGGTATGTATATCGCTTGGGTTGTTTTAGATGGTAGCGCAAAAACAGTAGTTGGATATGGCATCATTGGAACTACGGTTCTATGGATATTAACTAGTCCAATTAGACATAAAAACGACGAAGAGTAAAAACTGGGGTATAATAAAAGTATGAAGAAGACCCTAAGATTTTTATTATGCGGTATACTAGTATTAGGACTAACATCCTGTGGATACGATGGTCACTATCGTTATCCTTGTCAGGATCCAGCAAACTGGGAAAGTGCAGAATGCAAACCACCAGTTTGTACGGCTAACGGAGCATGTCCTGAAGATCTAGCAGACACAAAGGAAGTAGTAAATGGCTAAAGAAAGATTAACCGCAGCAGAACTAGATGCACGTCTTAAATTTATTTTAGGTATTACATTAGGTTCTATTCTATTCATTACAGCAGTAGGCATTATGTATGCCTTGATATTTGTTACACAACCAATTACAGGACAATCAGAAAATGATAAAATGTTTTTCAATGTTCTTGGATCAGTTGCAACATTTATTACAGGAACATTAGCAGGATTATTAATTGGACAATCAGGTGCTAAAGATGTAATGGCAGCACAAATTGCTAACAAAGAAGTAGATGCAAAAAATACTTTAGCAGATAAAAAATTAGAAGCAGAGATTGACGAAGCAGCAGCAAGAAGACTTGCTAAGCCAGATGGAGCAATGCCAGCAGAACAACCTGTTGATACAGATTGGGCTAAATAATGGCACAGCAAGGCACAGCAGCAAGATTAGTTGAAGTTGCTACAGCAGAAATAGGAACTGTTGAAGGTCCTAAAGATAATGAAACAAAATATGGAAAGTTTACTAAAGCAGACCTACAACCTTGGTGCGGATCATTTGTTATGTGGTGTGCCAATGAAGCAGGAGTAAAGGTTCCTAATACAGTTTATACTCCAGGTGGAGCAGCAGCATTTAAAAAAGCAGGTAACTGGATTGATGGAGATGTTGCAGATCCAGAACCAGGAGATATTGCATATTTTGATTTTCCTTCTGACGGTGTAGATAGAATTAGCCACGTAGGAATTGTAGTAGCAGATAATGGCGATGGAACAGTATGGTGCATTGAAGGAAATACATCTGGAAATCCAAAAGGTAGCCAAAGAAATGGTGGAGAGGTTTGTAAGAAACTTCGTGCCTATAAGAAAAATCCAAAAAATGTTTTAGTGTCTATTGTAGGATTTGGTAGACCTAAATTTGGAGCATCTGCGTCAGCAACTCCAGCAGCCCCTGCAAAAAAGGGTACTGCTAAACCAAAAACATGCTCAGCATGTGGACAAGCAATTAAATAACAATACTTGACTAACCCTTGATAGTTTGATATACTGGATATATAACCGTAAGGAGAGGTATGACTTGCATTGCTGTGGTTCGTGATCCAGCGACCAATAAAATCTATATGGCTGGAGATCGTGGTGCTTCTGATGATGGCACAATTCTATCCTTAACAAGCCCTAAAGTATGGAAATTAGGTCCATATCTAATAGGATATGCTGGTGCTATGGATGGTGAAAGAATTAGATATAACTTCAATCCTTATGTTCCAGATATTAAAGACATTGATAAGTTTATGCAAACCAAATTTATTAAACAACTTAGAACATTTTATAATGACTGGTGGGTAGATACCACAAAAGATGGTGACTTAGGTCTTATCATTGCAGTTAAAGGTCAAATTTACGAACATAGTTCTGTAGACATGTCATTATCAAAATATAACTTAGATTATTTAGCAATGGGTTCAGGTGCTGAATATGCCTATGGATATTTAAATGCCACTGAAAAAGCAAAAGATCATCGTAAGCGTGTTGTTGGTGCTGTTAGCGCAGCAGTAAAATTTTCCCCATCTTGTATGGGACCAGTTGACGTAGTCAGCATTTAACGCTATACTTTATATATGACATTCGAAGACGATATGAAAGAGATAAACGACATGGCCGTAGATGCTCAAGAATTTGAGATATGGCTTCAAAATGGAATTCAAAGAGGCTGGGTTTCTAGACCTTTTTGCAATACCCATGAGGGCGATCCATATATGACTGAAGAAGAAGAAAATGAATGGGAAGAAGGCGGAGACCCATGTCAGGTAGTAGTTAAGGTAAAGTTATAATATGAAAATTAAAATTATTATATTATCATTAGCATTTTCTTTAATTCCAGTTTCTGCAAATGCAATTTACAAAGGTGAATCGGCTGAAAAAGATCCCTTAGTTTTGACAACTTATGGTAACGGTGGATGTAGCGCTACAGCAATAGCGCCAAGAATTTTAGCAATGGCTCAGCATTGTCCTGCTAATTTAGGACAAACTTTATTTACTTATCCTGGAGATGACTATCTTTCTCAAAAGTCAGCAATTGCTGTTGCTAAATTTATTCCATCTGGAAATTTCCTTGGTGGACGTGAATTTGACTTTATGCTTGTTGTAATTAACAAAGAGTTTCCAGTTTCTAGCAAGTTAAAAATTGCGACAGAAGAAGACTTGAGTAGATGGAAGTCAAATAGAACTGAAATTGTTACATATGGCTTTGGTGAAACTGGTGATGGTTCTAGACCAACTACAGCAAAAAAGGCAGTATTTCAAATATCTTTTGGTTCAGACTTAGGGAGCGGAATTTCTCCTTCATATACTTCTGTAGTAAGAATGAATCCAAAAAATAATATTTCTGAAATTTGTGGTGGCGATTCTGGTGGTCCGTCATATGTGTTTGAAAATGAAAATATTTATTATATTGGTGCGACTATATCAACTAATAAAATGACGGGGTGCGGGAAAGATAGTATTTTTCCAATCGCTAGAGTTCAGGCAATGTATCCATATATGGACTTATTAAATCAAGCAAATACGTGGGTCACAGAAAATCCATTGAAAAAAATAGAGCCTGTCAAAAAAACAACTATTAAATGTGTTAAATGGAAGTTTACTAAAAAAATATCTGGAGTAAATCCAAAGTGTCCAAAAGGCTATAAGAAGGCTTTATAATAAATATACCATGGGGATTAACTCAGTTGGTAGAGTGCCGAACTGTTAATTCGGATGTCACAGGATCGAAGCCTGTATCCCCAGCAAAATTAGGTTATTTTTAATTAAGGAGGAGATATATGGAAAGCATAGAATTTGACCTTGATAAAATTATTTCATTTTTTAATTTAGATGATTTAGGAAGTGATATAGAGCCATCACTTCAGTTTACAAAAAGCACAAAAGCAATACCATATCACGATTTTTCAGATAAAAGATATGAAAATTCAGCAAATATAAAAATATTATCAAAAATAATTTATAAATTAAATAATGTAGGTCAAAGAAGTGATGACTTTAATAAATTAGATACAAATAAAACAAATATACTTTTTGCTGGATGTTCAGTTACCTTTGGAGATTATTTGCCAGAAAACTTTTCTTGGCCACATCACCTATATAGATATTTTCAAGACTTAAAAGTAGACGTAGGACCATTAAATATTTTATCTTTCCCAGGTGCGTCTGGGCCTAAAATAATTTATAATATTTTTAAATATTTTAATAACTATGGCATTCCAGATTATTTATTTATTTTAATGCCAGATATGTTTAGGTATTATGGTCCACAAAATGACGGAAAAAGTTTTCTACCCTCAGTACCACTTTCTGATGGCGATAAAATTAAAGAATCTATGAATCCACTTCGTAGCATCTATGAATTTCAACAATTCTATAGGATGTTGGAGATAATTTGTAATTTATTAAAAATAAAACTATACTCTACTTCATGGAGCACTTTTACAAATGAAACAATATCAAATCTTAACTTTAAAACATATAAAAGTTTAGATTATGATAATTTTGAAGAAGTTATAAATAGTTTAGATAAAGATTTTTTAAAACAATATGATAAAGATTTTTATATAAAAGCAGGAGATAACATGCATCCTGGGCTTTTTACACAAATCAAATATGCTCAATATTTTATAAGTAGGTTTAAAAATGATTTATAAAATTAAAAAATTAATTCTTATCTATAAACTAAAAAGATTTAATAAAAAGAAAAAGAAATATATATACTAATGATAATATTAGGAATTAATGAAACCTCCCATGATGCCTCTGTATCATTAATACAAAATAGTGAAATACTTTTTGCTGGTCACGCAGAAAGATATAGTAAACAAAAAAATGACTGGTATATCAATGATAGTTTAATTAATGATGCTTTGCAATATGGTAAGCCAGACTATATTGCCTATTATGAAAAACCACTTCTTAAGGCCTCTAGATTGCTTTTAAGAGGAGGGTATGGAAAGTGGAAGCCAAAGTTTAATATTGACGATATACCACGTAAATCATTTACTCATCATTACTCCCATGCCTGTGCTGGCTACTATACTAGCAAATTTGATAATGCAGTTATTGTTGTATTAGATGCAGTTGGAGAATACAACACCTCCACAATTTGGGCTGGAGTTGATAACAATATTAAGATAGTTGATAAAACAAATTATCCTATTAGTTTTGGATTATTTTACTCTGCATTTACACAGTTAATTGGTTTAATGCCAAATCAAGAAGAATATATTATGATGGGCATGGCGGCATATGGAGATAGATATAAATATTATAAAAAGGTAAACGAATATTTTCCAAGTATACATAAACAAAAGTATAATTTTCATAAGGGAATAACTGACTGGGGATTGATAAAGGAACAAGATAGATTTGATATAGCAGCAGCAGTTCAGTTTGTATATGAATTAAGACTATCTGAGTTTATGAATTTTGCAAAACAGGTTACAGGTAAAAAGAGATTAGTGTTTATGGGTGGGTGTGCCTTAAACTCATCTGCGAATACATTACTATGGAATTTATTTGATGATGTTTGGATTATGCCAAATCCAGGAGATGCTGGTAGTTCTTTAGGAGCAGCAGCAGCACTATACGGAAAGCATATTAACTGGAAAACTCCGTATTTAGGTTATGATTTAGGTGGAGAATACCCAGTTGATAAAATTATTAAATCAATAAAAGAACATAAGGTTGCAGCAGTAGCCGTTGGTAGAGCAGAGTATGGCCCTAGAGCATGAGGAAATAGAAGTATTTTAGCAGACCCAAGAGATGCCGATATTAAAGATAAAGTTAATCTAATCAAACAAAGAGAACTGTTTAGACCATTTGCACCAGTTGTTATGGAAGAGTTTGCGTCTGATTGGTTTGATATGAACTTTAAATCACCATATATGCAATATACTGTTAAATGCAAGAAGCCCAATTTAGTTCCATCAGTAGTTCATAAAGATGGGACATCAAGGGTTCAAACCGTAAGCAGAGAGCAGCATGAAGGATTATGGCAAACATTAAATAAATTTTATTCATTAACTGGAGTTCCTATGCTTTTAAATACTAGTTTAAATATAAAAGGACAACCATTGCTTAATGATGAAAATGATATACTAGAATGGCAATCTTTTTATAACTTTGAGGTAATACGGTAATGACTAGAATGACCAAAAATTTTATTAATGGTTCTGAGTTTTGGGTTAACTCTGAAAATATGACACTTTGGGAAATTCTTAGTGAATCTAGATTGCCAGAAAAATGGAAAAGGTTTGACCTAATTGAAGATATTTATGACAAATGCTTAATTAAACCAATTAATAGATATGTATCTAACCTATATTCAAGACCAGAAATTGTGTCAATTGATGAAGATGAGCATATAGTTATATTAAGACAAAAAACTCATGCTGAAATTTGGGTTCAGCCAAATAAAAAAAATCTATACGCATTAGATAAGGCCTGGCAAAGACAATTTTATCCATCTTCAAACTATTACTCAGACCATGAATGTTTTAATGCTACCTATAAGTTTTATGTACCATGGTTTATAGATGACAATATTGAAGCAACTATATCTAATTGTAACGGTAGTCCATTTAAGATTAATACAAAAAATATTAAATTCAGTAGATCAATAATGTCAGAAAGATTTCCTGAGTATTTTGTAGATTTTAAGATAAAAAAAGACGGTAGTCATATGTTGGGTGATCAGTATGGTATTGTTGATATAGGAACTCCAATGTATGATATAATTATTAAACTAGATAGTGATCAAATAGAAAAGGTTTATAATCAATATGGAAAATGAAAATAATTTATTTTTTATTCCAAGTGGGCATAAAGAATATCTAATTGAGCCTGAACCATCATATAAAAAAATACCACAATGGTATAGAGATTTGGGCAAACACTATAATTCAAATAATTTAGAAGATTTAAATCCAGTAAATGACCGTGGTGGAGATGGGTCAAATGTTTCTACTAAATTGTGTTTACCGTTTCAAGACGCTATGAGTCTTGGATATATGTATTGCTTGGAAGATGATTTGACTGTTGAATTAGATAAAGATGGAAAACCATCTCTTTCTTGGTCAAAACCATTTATGATGGTTGATAAGAGACCAAATGTAGATCTTGCAATACCGTCAGATGTTCACCCACTACATTTTGGAATTAAAATGCAATGGTTTTATGAAACTCCAGAAAACTATTCTTTATTATTTACAATGCCAATAAATAGGCCAGATCTTCCATTTTGGACTCCTTCAGGAATTGTAGATTCAGATATATGGGGGTTGCCAGCATTTTTACCATTATTTATTAAAAGAAATTTTGAGGGGGTAATTCCAATGGGAACCCCAATTGCTCAAATGATACCTATAAAGAGAGAACCATGGAACTTAGTTATAGATGACTCTGAGGATACTTTAGAAAAACACGAACTAAAATCCGAAAATAGAAGATCTCATATTACTGCACATTATAGAAAATTTGCTTGGAGAAAAAAGCAATATACAAAGCACGATATAGTATAATGGTAAGATAACAAAAGGAGAAAAATGTTAAATAATAGTCAACAGAAAACAACATCAAAACCACATAAGTTTTTTGAACGATATCTAGATAATGATCTTGATAAGTTGTCAGCATTTTTAGAAGAAAAGTATAAGTTAATTCAAAGTGCACAACTTCGTGGTGTGGACACTCTTGGAAATGAAGAGGTTTGGCTAGAATCAGGTAGTTTATCTACAGTTAAATGGAGAGAGTACAATGTATTTCAATTGTATAGTCCAGAAATTTATAATGTATTTAAAAATTTATCAGAGGTAATTCGTGAAGCCTGTGAATACTATGAAGTAGATTTTGAAAAACAACAATATATGGTTCAAGGATGGTTTAATATTAATCATTCTGATACTGGTAAATTAAATTGGCATGATCACGGTGGACCATACGCACCACATTTTCATGGATACTATTCAATTAAAGCAGAGCCATCAATTACACACTATCAAATTAAAGATGGAACTGATAGAATTGTAGAAAACCATAATAAAAATAATAGACTTATTGTTTCAGAAATGGGTCATCCACATGCAATGGGCGATTGGAATTGGGATGGTCCAAGAATTACATTGGCCTACGATATAGAACCATTGGAGTTTTTGGTCAACAATCCTTTAACAATTGAGCAACACTGGATACCTCTTTTATAAATGAAAAGTATATTTGCACATTTTTGGGGATATAAGAGTAAAAATTTGCCAGAAGCGGTAGAAACTCTTATATCCAACCAGAGTGGACAAAACTCTGTGTATGTACATGTTCACGATCAAATAAATATTAATAGATCGGATAAGTTTGATGTATCCTATTATAATCATATATCTTGGGATAGCCTTAAATCACCTTTTGTACACTTAAACCACTCTTTAGAAAATGCAACAACTGACTATTTTATGTATGTTGAGGGCGCTAAGTTTTTTGAAAAAAATTGGGATCTTGAATTAACCATGTCAAGCAATGATAAAGACATTGTTATTTCTGGAAATAATGGTATAGAGTTTGATAATAGTTATAAGTTTTATCCATCATATCAAAAAGTCAAAACAGATAAAGCATTAATTACGCATTGGATAGACCAAGAGTTTATTTTTATGAACACAAAACTATTTAAAAAATTTCCAGATATTTCATTGTTAAAATATTTAGGGTTTGCAGATGTATATTCTTTATATTGTGCATATAAGAAAATTCCAGTACAGTGCATACCATCTGGATGGATAAATGATATAGATGGCGGAATACATAAAGTAGACTATATACCATTCTCAATCAAGCATAAATACAATACGGTAATAGATATTTATAAAAAAAATAACAATATATTTTTTGAAGATTTCAATTCTGTAGACTTATTAAAAGACCTAACAGGCTTTGACTTTTCCAAATTAAACTACTTGCCATATATTCAAGATGATGTGGGATATAGTCTTGACATGGAAATAGATGATATTGGGGAAGCAAGATTTTCTCAAAAAATACAAAAAATAGGTTAGTGGTATAATATATATGGAGGAAAAATGATTAATAAGCCAATAGTTATAGAAAATTTCATATCAGCAGAAGATGCTGAGATATTGCTTTCAGAGATGAAAAATCCATCTGAAGTAAATCCTTATCCAGAATATTATAAAAAAAGATTTGGTGGAACTGGATATCCTTATAACCAAAGAGTTCTTTCATTACAAAAAAAGTATGCATTAAAGGCAAATGAAGTTCATCAATCACTTAATCCAGAAGAAGAAAATCCTATAAAAACATTTAAGTGTTTTGGATCAACCTGGATGCCAGGCGGATACGGTCTTCCACATGTTGACGATCAAGATCCAGAGCCATTTATTGAATATAGTACTGTAATTTATTTAAACGATGACTTCGAAGGTGGAAAAATATTTTTCCCTGCTTTAGGATTTGAATATACTCCGAAAAAATATGCAGGTGTATTTTTTATAAGTGATGGACCAAAGTGGAGGCATGGAATTACACCAGTTGAAAGTGGTTCAAGATCAACGTTGCTATATATGCATACCACACAAACTGAGCATGTAGATCCAGATTTAGACTAATATGGTTAATTTTAGGAATACTACATATGCAATGCTGGAAAATCATCCAGACGAATCACTTATTGATTGGAAGTTTTGCTCAAGAGATCACTATTTAAAATTTGAAGAAATATTTAGAAAAAATGTTTTATTTTTTGATCCATTCTTAGTTGAAAACTTTTATGAAAAAGATGATTTTGAAGAATTAAAGGGTATTCTTGAATCAAAAGATGTAAAAGAAATCGCATATACAAAACAAATGAATAAATGGGAAGATGCTGTTGCAATCCCACAACATTTTTTTGATAAGGCTATTAAGCGCACACAAGAATTATTAGGAACCAAAGATGTTGAGTTAGGCTATTATCTTTATGCACATCATCAGATTACTTCAGAAGGCCGAAAACCATTTTTACAGGTACATTTAGACTGGTCTCCAGGCTGCTATATGGTTGATTTGCATATAGGTGGTAATAGAGATTGGGGCTTTATTGCACATGATAAAGAGTTTATTACAAAGCCAAATGATGCTATTATTGTTCAGCCAGAATTAGATTTTCATTATAGACCAGCATGGAATTCTGATGACCCATCCGAAAACTATAAGGTATTGTTTTTTCATTTAATTAGAAAAGACCATTGGAAAAATTTATATGGGATGGATTTTATGAAAGACGAAGGATTTTTAGCATTTCAAAAGCAAAGGCTTGATATTTGGCAACCTCTGTATGTAAAACATGTTCAGGGTATATCAGAGTTACCACCAGTAGTATTTAGTTCTGATGATCATTTAACAGAAGATGATAAAAGACTATTTAATATAGAAAAGAAAGAGGGATAATGCTAAACTACGAAATACTTGGAGATGGTCTTGTATACTATCGTAATATTATTCAAGATCCATACAAAATTATAGAAGACATTGAGTCTTTAAATAATAAGGTAGTATCTGATATTGCCAATGGCGTGCCAGAAGCCGAACACAGTCTCGCAAAGCCATGGCATAATTGGGACTATGACAATGGAACTACAACACTTCATTTTTGTAAGCAAAGATGGCTTCCAAGAAAAGAAGATATGAAGGTAGAAGATATTTATTATGCTGAACACTCATCTATTGCGGATAGACTTTTTAATGCGCTTGATACAAGTTTTAATCATTATTCACAAGAAATTTATCCTTATGCATCAAGAAATATCAAAGGCAAAGAGGACAAGATGAGCATTCTTAAATATGAGCAAGCGGGATATTTACCACCACACACAGATCATGGGTCAAGCAGTAGAACACTTTCTGTGGTTTTATATTTAAATGATAATTATGATGGTGGAGAAATAACATTTCCACATGTTGGTAATGGTGTAACTATAAAGCCAGAGGCTGGAAGTATAATTTTCTTTCCATCTATGTTTGTATTTGTACATGAAGTATCAGAAATAAAAAATGGAATAAGATACGCACTTCCAAATTGGTATCACAATATGACGAATAAGGTATATACAGATGGAACAGAATAATAGAGAAACAGAACTATTGGCACAACTTGAATTTATGTATCAAAAATATGCAGAGTTGTGTAACGCTTATAAAAAACTAGCACAATCAAAAAGCACAGAGCCAGTAAAAGAAGTGCATGACATGAGCCATATGTCTTTTACTGATAGTAGTAAGGATGATATGTAGTATGGAATCAAATCGAAAGAGTTTATTAAAAACTTTAAGTTGGGAGACTTTTCATTTGGTTGGTGTTGCTGGGGTAATATATTTATTTACTGGTGAATGGGAATACGCCAGTCTTGGTGCATTAATCTATATTGCGTGGGAGTCGTTAGGATACTATATTCATGAAAGAGTATGGGCTAAATTCGGAAAGAAGGTAAAATAATGTCATCTGGTCAATATAAAAGACATGATGGATTTAATCAAAAACAAATAAAGAATAATTTAATTGTTTTACTTAGAAAAGATGGTAGTGTAAAATCTGCTTGGGATAGAAAGACTGGAGAACTAGTTAACGTAGATAAGTTTGGTAACAGATTATAAATGCCAGCCTACGAATATGACTGTTTATCTTGTAACAAAAGATATACAAAGTTTAGAGGTATAAAAGAAGATGATCCAGGATATACCTGTGATACTTGTAATGATGACTTAACTCGTGTATACTCTAATGTAGGGGCTGTTTTTAATGGTTCTGGGTTCTATTCAACTGATAACAGAAAGCGGTAGTATACTATGGTTATGACAGAAGAAGCGGTACAAAAGAAGGAGTGGGTATTAACCATTCAAGATAGATGTGATAAGTGTAGCGCACAAGCATATGTAAAGGTTACTGGTGTCTCTGGAGAATTATTATTCTGCAGCCATGACTATAATAGTATAGTTAATGATCCTGCTGGATACGAAAAAATGATGAAGTTCATGTATGAGATTATTGATGAACGAGAAAAATTAGTAGAAAATAAACTGATTGGAAGTGCAAACTAATGTATGAATATCGTATAAAAAAGGTAACTGGTGTGGTCGATGGAGATACTATTGATGTAGATATTGATTTAGGTTTTAATGTTTCTTTTAGTCAACGTGTTAGATTGGCTGGTATTGATACCCCAGAATCACGAACAACAGATAAATTTGAAAAGGCTCTTGGCCTAGAGGCAAAAGAATACTTAAAGTCAAAACTAAAGGACGCTAAAGAGGTTGTAATTAAAACTGAAAAGCCAGATAGTTCTGAAAAGTATGGAAGAATTCTTGGATGGTTATATGTTGATGGAAATACAATATCTGTTAATGACCAAATGATTGAAGAAGGATATGCCTGGGGATATCTTGGTGATACAAAGGTTAAAGACTTTAGTATACTAGCAGCAAAAAGAGCAAAAAATGTCAAATAAAGAAGATCGAATTATTGAAGATTTGATTTTGGTGGGGGCTTTAGAAGTAGTTGGTCTAGATTTAGACAGTGGGGAGCCAGTATATAATTTTACTGAGCGTCTTAAAGAGTTTAGCCCAGACTTACATAATGAAATGAATAATTATTTTCATAGTGAAATGATGTTTTTATGGGAAAATGGTTTTGTAGAAATGGATATAATGCAAGATGATCCTATAGTAAAATTAACTTCAAAGGCATTTAATCGTACAGAAGTGTCTAATCTTGATAAAGACAAGCAGTACACCCTTAAAGAATTAATTAGAGTTATTAGAAAAGAATCCTGATATAATTAATCAGGAGAACTATGGAATACTTAATTGGTGTATTTTCAACTTTGCTTGTGGCATTAATAATGTCTGGCAAAATAATTAATAATAAAAAAATATCATTGAAATATAGACAAAGCCATATTTTTGAAATAGTAAAACCAATACTGCCACCAATAAAAAAGCCAGAAGTAAAAACACAATCAAAAGACTATGAAGATAAGACAAATGTCAAGGTAATTATAATGTATAACCAGGCATTTTGGATTAAAGATAATGTGTTTTATATGGCAGATATGAAAGAGGGATATGTAGATAAAGATACCACAAGAAGAGTTGACACAATGGGTATGGATAGGGTAGAATTAAACAAGATGCTGTTTATTATGGATCAACTTAGAGATGGGAAAATTAATGATAGTGGGAGTTCAGGGAAGTAGTAGTTTTAAAGACTACCAAATATTTCTCAGAGCAATGGGCGTTGCCTTGGCATCACTGCCAGCAGATGATCCATACTTTTATATTTATACCGCAGGGCCTGCACATATAAATTCTATGACTTTAGAGTTTGTAAATCTTTCAGAACGTGGTCTTAAATCTCGTGGTAAAAAGATAAAGTTTTATAAAGTTGCACCAAGTTGGCTTGTTGATAATATGAGTCAAGTAAATTACTTTGCTTATTTAACTACTCCAAATGAGTCGTTATCAAAGTTAGTAGGACAGGCTCAACTAAATAATGTTGAAGTCGGAATATTCAAATACTAGTAGAAAGAAATATAATGCAAATTAAGTCATTAGAAAAAATGGAAGCAATCGTCAAAAATAACAAGAGTTTGTTTTGGGATGGTTGGACAGTTGTTAGTTCTTATCCATCTGATAAGGGTAGAACATCAAAGTTTGGTGCTTATGTAAATGGTAAGTGGCATCTACAAAAAAGGTTTACTCCATCTAAAAATGGTTGGGATATACCAGATAAAATTGTAGGCTAGTATGAATAAACATAAATGGAAAGATGATGGTTCGTGTTTAGATTACGATACTAACCTATTTTTTGATAAATACGAAGAAGATGAAAACCTAAGACTAGCAATAGATAAACTATGTGCTTCGTGTCCAGTATCAACAACATGTTTTGCTGTTGGCGTATCTCAAAAAGAATGGGGCGTTTGGGGCGGTATTTATCTAGAGAATGGCCAAATATCCAGAGAGTTTAACAAACATAGGAATAAAACTCAATGGGGCGAGACTTGGCAATACTTAACTACGGAACAATAATGTATACAGATCAAATGAAAAGGGCTTTTAGGTCTATCAGGGCTCCTAAAAACTTTACAGTATCTATTATTGATCATGATCATTTTTTAACGGTAAAAGCCAAAGAGGCTGATTTTATGCGTTTACTTGACGAAGATAAGCGTAGTGCTGTAGAATATATGATAAGAGTTAAAAAAGCATTAGAAGACAATGGCGCTATAGTTTTATTAGTTAGAGAAGGTGGATCAAGTTGTTAATAATTGATGAAAATTTTTTAAATAGTGATCGAATTATTAATAAAATAGAGCAAGAAATTTTGCATACTGCCTTTTATTATCGTCCACCAATAAATGGAATCAAAGACGGCATAGTTAGTATTAATGGAAATTTTGCCGAACACACTATGTTTGTTGGAGAAAAAAATATTACAGATGTGACAGATCAGGTATTTGAAATAAGTAAGTATATCTTAGATGTGTTTTCTAAAAAGCATAGCATAAACATTAAAAATGTATATAAAGCAAAAGCAAATATAACATTGCCATCATTAGATTCTAGATCTAATTCTCCACATATAGACACAAAAACAAATCACTATGTATTTTTATATTATGTTAATAGTTCTGAAGGTGATACTATTTTGTACAACCAAAAGTCTGATGGATTAACAAAGTTTACAGAAGATGACTTATCAGTATATCAAACAATAAGTCCTAGCGCTGGTAAGGCAGTTCTTTTTAGCGGTGATAGGTTTCACTCGTGGAAGGCACCGCAAAATTCTAAAATAAGATGTGTAATAAATATGAATTTGGAGTTAAATAAATGACACTTGAAATTATTTTAATATCAATTATTAGTTTACTAATCTTTATTTCTTTTATTTTATTTATAAAACTTTCAATTTCAACTAGTACTATAAATCATTTAGTAGTAAAAGTTTCTTTTTTAGAAGAAAAATTAGGAAGAAAATTACTAAACACGGATACACAAGTAGAAAATACTGATGGATTTATAAAGTTTATTTCTGAGTCAAGAGATTTAGCCTTTTCCTATATTGAGGAGGCTCAAAAAGGCATTAGCAAGTTTGTTAACAATGCTGGTCCAGAGATTGAACACTTTAAAGAGTTTGGGCCTATCTCCGAAGGACAGCCTCTTCATGACTCTATGGTAAAAATATCAGCAGAGTACGAAGATTTAAAAAAACTACTCCCAGCAGATTATGGTAAAATAGACTAATGCCTAAATTAAAAGAATATGAAGAATATAAAAACTATCAATATGCTGTTTGTGAAATACAAAAGTGTCCTGGAGTTGCAGAAAAAATTTATTTATCAAATAACACATATCTAGAGTTATGTGTTTATCACTACGACGATATGATGATGCTATGAAAGATATAGTCTTATCAATATTAACAGGTTTTGGATGTGGCGCAATATTTGCTGCATTCAAATTGCCAGTACCAGCACCACCAGTTTTTGCGGGAGTCGCAGGAATTATTGGTTTATGGATTGGCTTTGACATAATAACAAAAGTTATATCCTAGGAGGAATAATGAACGCATCAACAAAAGCACTACTAGCATCATA
>JACCDZ010138755.1_pt1 | contig 15331 bp, 13 predicted proteins | sample 7449551 | NCBI WGS metagenome assembly JACCDZ01 (sample SAMN15323452, study PRJNA562643) | freshwater metagenome | isolation source: river surface water | place: USA:Blue River Watershed | collected 2017-08-18 | reverse complement strand
CGAAAATCAAAGCGGGTGGCAATTTCCTTAACGGTATTGGCCACCGCATGATTCACTTCAAACATTTCCAGTTCGGATACCACATCCATCGAGGGCATGAGTGCCTCCTTACAATTTACAGATGACTTGAATTTACGCTGCAGACTCAGGAGCGATGACCACGCTCGGTCCACCAGATATTGATCAGCATCCAGCTCCAGTACACCGTGCACCCCATCAGGCTCACTATCCCCAATACATGCAGGCCAAGCAGATGCGGGCCTGAGGGGATTTGCGTAATGAGGCCACTGACAATGAAAAGGCTGGCCAGCAGAATGGCTCTGGACTGGCGATGGCTTGCCTTTTCAAGACGGTTAACCAGCTTTTCCAGCTCACCGGAATCCAGTGCCGGCGCCATGGGCATGCCGGCAGCCACACCGAACATTGGCGTCGCCGGATTATAAAGACGATCCACCGCATCCAGCGCACGAACCCGGAAGGACTTTGCCAGCATTTTCGGTGAGTAGCGATTGACCAGTGTTCGCTTGAGGAGTGGCGCAGCCTCCTCCATCAACTGGAAATCCGGATCAATCAGTCGACCAAACCCTTCAAGCGTCACACAGGCCTTCACCAGCAGGGTAATGTCGCTGGGCAGGCGTACCGCATGGTTTCTCAGGATGGAGGCCACATCATTCAGCAATGCGGTGACATCCAACTCACCTATCGGCACACCATCAAAGCGTTCCAGCAGACTGCTCACTTCAGCGTTAAGCGCCTCGCGATTGACATAACGTCCGCCAGCCCACTCCACCAGCACCATGGTGGCATTCTCGGACTCCTGCATGAGCACGCAGCGAATCAGCCGGATGAGCTGATCCCGTCGGGTCGGCGTCAGGCGTCCCACCATGCCGAAATCAAGCATGGCAATGCGGTTGCCGGGCAGAATGATGAAATTACCCGGGTGCGGATCGGCATGAAAAAAACCGTCCTCCAGCATCATCTTCCAGATCGCACGTGCACCCCGACGGGCAATCTGCTTGCGATCACCGCCGGTTGCATCAATCTCGTCAATTTTCTTGGAAGGAATGCCGCGAATGAACTCCTGGACATTCAGGTCTTCACTGGTCCATTGCCAGTAAATCTTTGGCACCTTGATGAAATCAAGCTCGCGCAGGTTTTCACGCATGCGATCGGCATTGCGCGCCTCCACACTGAAATCAAGCTCACGCGTCAGCGACCGCTCGAACTCCTGCATGATCTCTACAGGCTGATAGCGGCGCATTTCCGGTGACTGAGCTTCGGCAATTTCTGCAATCTTGCGCATCAGGCGCAAATCCGCCTCGATCTTGGCCTCGATGCCAGGCTTGCGGATCTTCAGGACAACTTCTTCACCCGACAGGGTCACCGCACGATGAACCTGCGCCATCGAGGCCGTCCCGACCGGCAGCTCATCAACTTCGCGGAAACACTCCTCAAGCCGCAGCCCCAGGCTGGACTCGATCTGCGGCTTGAGCTGGGAAAAAGGCAGTGCCTTTGTCTGGTCCTGCAGTTCTTCAAGCTGGGCAATCCACTCCGGCGACAGCAAATCAACGCGTGTCGCCAGAATCTGTCCGAACTTCACAAAGGTCGGGCCCATTTCCTCCAGCGCCAGACGTGCGCGCACCTCCGGCGGCTGGCGGCGGATTTCTGCCGGCAACTCCCGATTAAACCAGCGCTCAAACAGGTCGGCACGTCCCTCCATGCCCAGCCACTTGACCATGTCATCAAAGCCATAGCGCAGCAGGATGCCGACCAGCTCGCGCAGACGCCTCAGCTCGCGGGTTCCCGTAAAAATGCTCATCCCTTGCTCCTGTCCTTAACGCATCCGCTCAACCATGGTAGCGGCCAGACAACTCGTGCACGGCATCAATAAACACGCCAGCATTGGCCGGATCAACTTTCTGGTCAATGCCATGGCCCAGGTTGAACACATGGCCGTTGCCACGACCAAAACCCTCAAGGATGCGTGCCACTTCGGCACGAATGCGCTCCGGTCCGGCAAACAGCATGCTGGGGTCCATATTGCCCTGCAGCGCCACACGGTCGCCCACTTCGGCACGGGCCCGCGTGATATCCGTTGTCCAGTCCAGTCCCAGCGCATCCGCACCGGCATTGGCCATGTCGGTCAGCCACTGGCCGCCGCCCTTGGTGAACAGGATGACCGGCACACGACGCCCTTCATTTTCACGAATCAGCCCGGCCACGATTTTCTGCATATAGGACAGCGAGAACTCACGATAGAACGGTCCCGGCAACACGCCACCCCAGGTATCAAAAATCTGCACGGCCTGGGCACCGGCACGAATCTGCGCATTCAGATAATCAATGACCGACAGCGCGATCTTGTCGAGCAGGGCATGCGCCAGCTCGGGTGTGTCATAGATCATGCGCTTGATGGTATGGAAGTCGCGCGAAGAACCGCCTTCCACCATATAGGTCGCCAGCGTCCATGGACTACCGGAAAAACCGATCAGGGGAACACTGCCCCCCAGCGCGGCGCGAATCGTTTTCACGGCCGCCATCACGTAATCCAGGTCACGTGCCGCATCCGGTACCGGCAAAGCTGCAATATCAGCCTCGGTGCGCACCGTCTTGCGAAACCGCGGGCCTTCCCCTGCCTCGAAATACAGACCCAGGCCCATGGCATCCGGAATGGTCAGGATGTCGGAAAACAGGATGGCGGCATCGAGGGGGTAACGTTCCAGCGGCTGCAGGGTCACTTCGCACGCCAGCTCGGCGTTCTTGCACAGTGCCATGAAGTCACCTGCACGGGTGCGGGTGGCACGGTACTCCGGCAGATAGCGCCCGGCCTGACGCATCATCCAGACAGGGGTCACGTCCACCGGCTGACGCAGCAGGGCACGCAGGAAACGATCATTCTTGAGTTCAGTCATGGGAGAGTCCACCTCGGCGAGGGCGCCTATTGTACGGGGCCGACCGCCAACTTTCCCCCCTACCCGCATATTTCATAATGGAATAAGCATGATCCCATTAGTTATTTTTATATCTTTAGCTGGTTTTGTACTGTAGCGGCCACACAGGAGCACTCATGAAACCGCGCCGCATAGACCTCAGCCAGTACGAGCAAGCCGCCGAACACGAAGAGCTGGGCCTGCCTCCGCTGGAGGCCACCGTTACCCAGGTTGGCGCGCACCCTTTCAGGCATGACCTTTTCCTGCTGGTGTTTCTGCCACTGCTCGCGCTGGTGCTGTATCTGCTGGATCTCTGGTTGCTGCCCGCCGGCTGGCAACCTGTGCTCACCGAGGTCCGTCATGGTGTGGCGGACAAGGCGTTCTGGCTGGCGGCAGGGGTTGGCCTGTTTGCCCAGATCATTGATGGTGCCCTTGGCATGGCCTACGGCATCACCGCCACCACTTTCCTGCTGACAACCGGAGTGCCACCAGCCGCCGCCTCAGCCTCGGTCCACATTGCCGAAATCTTTACCACCGGTTTTTCCGGCATCTCGCACTGGCGCTTCGGCAACGTCAACAAGGCCCTGTTCAAGCGCCTGCTGATTCCCGGCATGGCCGGCGCCATTACCGGCGCCTGGATCATCACCAGCGTGGATGGTGATCTCATCAAGCCCTGGATCTCGGCCTACCTCGTTGTCATGGGACTGTACGTGCTGAGCAAGGCCTTCCGCCACATCAAGCCCAACAAGGAGCCGCCCAAGCATGTTGCGGCACTGGCATTGACCGGCGGCTTCGTGGATGCGGTGGGTGGTGGTGGCTGGGGGCCCGTGGTTACCACCTCGCTGATTGGCACCGGTCAGGATCCGCGCACCACCATCGGTACCGTCAATGCCGCCGAATTCTTCCTGGCGATTGCCGGCGGACTGACCTTTGCACTGCTGATCGGCTTTACGCACTGGCAGGTCATTGCCGGCCTTGTGGTGGGCGGCCTGTTTGCCGCACCGTTTGCGGCCTGGCTCTGCACGCACCTGCACGCCCGCACGCTGCTCATCATGGTTGGCGTTATCGTTACCGTGATCAGCAGCTTCAACCTTTGGAAAGCGCTGGCCTGAACTGCATCACCAGCAACGCTTCGCCCTGATACAACTCAATGTGCCATGGCGGCAGTCAGCTTGCCCTGATCAGCCGGATCAAGGCGGCTGGCATCACCGCTCAGCGCATAGTCCATGAACCTGAGCACGCGTGGCACCGAGGCCTCACGAAAGCGCGCAAATGCCTCGGTATGCCCACCGCCATGCAAGGTCCACAGCAGCTTGGGCGTTCCCGCCCGTTCATATAGCCGGTCACTGTGCGATGCGGGCACAACCGAATCCTGATCACCGTGGATGAGTAACAGCGGTACCGGTGCAATGTGCCCGATAACAGGTTCCGGGCTTAAGCCCCCACTCACAATCAAGGGGCTGAACGGCCAGAGCAGATAGCCCAGCACAGGAATCTGCAGCATTTTTTCGCGGCCTATCCTGCTGTAACTGCTGAACGCAGAGTCTGCAATCACGGCCTTTAGTCCCGGCAGTTTTTCACGCCCCGCCAGTGCCAGCGCATTGGCCCCGCCCAGACTCTGGCCTAGCAGGATCATCTGCGCCGGATTTACATCCTTGCGTGCCAGTGCATAAAACCAGCTGGCTTTTGCATCCGCCAGCAAGCCCTCACGGGAGGGTTTGCCCGAGGACAGGCCATAACCCCGGTAATCGGGAATCAACACGTTGTAGCCAGCCGCTGGCAACCAGTCGACATACGACGCATGCGCCGTCAGGTTCTGTGCATTGCCATGCAGATACACCACTGTCGCCTTCGCTTCACCACGAGCCTTCAGGAACCAGCCATGCAGACGCACATTGTCCGTGCTGTCGATCCAGACATCTTCATGCGGAACCGGCGTGACCAGCCTTGGCTCGTAATCCACACGGTCCGGGTAATAAAACAACCTGTTTGCACAACCACCAAGTGCCAGCACAAACATCATCACTACCAGAGGACGCATGCTCTCTCCTGAAATCCGCCATTACAACGCACATTACTGTCAGCTTGTAACGCACCACTGACCTGAAAAAAAGCCCGCATCAGCGGGCTTTTTGCAAACAACACCAAGACACATGACTGCAGATCATGCCTTACGGCAATGGGGCTGGCTGTGCAGGCGCCTCATCCGGAGCCGGCGCTGGCGCAGGTGTCACTTCCTCCACCACATCAACCGTTGCAGCGGCCGCAGCCTCGGCCGTCGCCAGCGCATCCTGATAAGACCCCATGCTGCGGGGGAAAGGACGGGCACCATCCGGCATGCGCATGGACTCGGACGCCCCCAGTGCCATCTCACGACTGGAATAGGCACCTGTGGTCACCACATACCAGGTCTGCCCATCCTGCGGATGCACGAAGTAGACATAATTCGCCCGATCCTCCAGCCCGGCAAGAAAACGCTTCACTGTCGACTCATCCTGTGACGCCAGCACCTGCAATGACCAGCGGTCTGGCGACTGCGCACGCACCCAGTCCTTGTCCCGGAATTCGGGACCATGGGCAATCGGCACTACGGCAGCCGCCACCGGACTCACGCCCCCCGCAAACGGCACCAGATCAGAGAGCCGTCCAAAGCCAGCCGTGAACCGTACGGTTTCGGCCGCTTTTTCTTCCGGCGTCTGCAAGGTCTGCACCAGAGGGCCAGGCCCCTTCTGCCACGTCAGCAGCAACACCACCACAAGCAGTCCCGTCAGGCTGACCAGCAGGCCTGACAACATGAGGGGGGCCTTTTTACCAATCATCGGGGCACCCCGAGAGCGGCACCGGCCTGCAAGGTTTCGCGCAGCAACTCCGCAGGTGCCGTACTGACCACGGCCTCACCCAGATGCTTCAGCAGCACCAGACGCAATTGCCCGTCCTTGACCTTCTTGTCGACGGACATGTGATCAAGATACTCACTGACAGACATCTCGGGCGGCAGCACCGGCAGGCCGGCCTGCAGCAAAATGCCTCTTGTGCGCTGGACATCTGCCGCGGACAACCAGCCCAGACGCATGGACAGGTCAGCCGCCATCAGCATGCCCGTTGCCACTGCCTCACCATGCAACCAGACGCCATAGCCCATGCCGGTCTCGATGGCATGACCAAAGGTATGCCCCAGGTTGAGCAGGGCACGAACATCATTCTGTTCCAGCTCGTCAGCTGCCACGACGGCAGCCTTGTTCTCGCATGAGCGCCAGATGGCGTCAGCCAGCGCCGCCGGATCACGGGCGACCAGCGCGGGCATGCTGGCCTCCAGCCGCTCAAGAAAAGGCAGATCGCGAATCAGGCCATACTTGATGACTTCTGCAATGCCGGCACGCAGCTCCCGGTCCGGCAAGGTACCCAGTACGTCCGTATCGATAACGACCACATTGGGCTGTTTGAATGCGCCGATCATGTTCTTGCCCAGCGCATGATTGACGCCGGTCTTGCCGCCGACCGATGAATCAACCTGTGCCAGCAGGGTGGTCGGAATCTGGATGAAGTCGACACCACGCTGGTAGGCCGCTGCGGCAAAACCGGTCATGTCACCAACCACGCCGCCACCCAGGGCAATCAGTGTGCAGTCGCGATTGAAGCGATGTTTGAGCAGGGCAGTGAAGATCAGATCAAGGTGTGCGAGATCCTTGTAGGCCTCGCCATCAGGCAGGATGCACTCTGCCACCACACTGTCACCCAGCACGGCCCGCAGGCGCTCAAGATACAGGGGAGCCACGGTGGTATTGCTGACGATCAGCACCTGTTTGCCACGAATATGCGGCTGCAGCAGCCCGGCCTGGCCAAGCAGACCGGAACCGATGTGAATGGGGTAGGAGCGCGCACCCAGCGCAACGTCAAGCGTATGCATGAAAGCCGGACTGACCAAGATGAAAGGAACGCTATTCTAGCGCTTCACGTGCCTCAAGGGCATGGATGATTCGCATCGCCACATCCCGGGCACCACCACCTTCCGTCGGCATGATGATATGTGCGGTCTCGCGGTACAGAGGGTCGCGCATGGCCATGAGCTCTGTCAGGCGCTGCCGGGGATCGGGCGTCTGCAGGAGGGGCCGGTTACGGTCGCGGGCCGTACGCTCCAACTGGATGGAAACAGGGGTATAGAGATAAACAACCGTGCCCCTGTCATGCAGGTGACGACGATTGCTTTCACGCATGATGGCGCCACCGCCAGTCGCCAGCACAATCTGCTGACGTTGCGTTAGCAGATCAATCGCTGACTCTTCACGCAGTCGAAAGCCCTCTTCCCCTTCCACATCAAATATCCAGGGAATATTGGCGCCCGTCCGCGCCTCGATCTCGTGATCAGAGTCCACGAAATCAAGACGGAGCATCTCGGAAAGCTGGCGGCCGATGGTGGTTTTACCCGCCCCCATCGGCCCGACCAGAAAGATATTGCCACGGTACTTCTTCACAACGCGGCCAACACCTTCAGATTACTTGGCTGCCAGAGCTTCGGTCGCCAGACGCGGGGTCACGAAGATCAGCAGTTCCTGCTTGTTGGTACGTGTCACGTCCTTGCGGAACAGACGGCCCAGGTATGGAATGTCACCCAGGAACGGAACCTTGGTGACACCCTTGGCATTTTCTGTCTTGAAAATACCGCCAAGCACCACGGTCTGGCCATCATCAACCAGCACGTTGGTTGCCACACGATTGGTATCAATGGTCACCAGACCATTGGGCAGGATTTCGCCGATGCTGTCATTGTTGACCAGCAGCTCCATGTTGATACGGCCATCCGGTGTAATGCTCGGCGACACTTCCAGGCTCAACTCGGCATTGATGAAGCGTGTCGAGGTGGCGCCGGAGGAAGCGGCTTCCTGGTACGGGATCTGGGTACCGGCAGCGATGCGGGCCTTCTGCTTGTCTGCCGTCAACACTTTCGGTGTGGCAACAATCTCGCCGTTACCGTCTGACTGCAGGGCAGAGAGCTCAAGATCCAGCAACAGATTATCAAAATCGATCAGACCAACCGCCAAGGAAGAGGCACCTGCGGCAGAGACGCCCATGTCCACCATCAGATCATCCGGTGTTGTAATTTCATACTTAGGAACTGTTTGAGTAACAGGACCATTCGGAGTCTGTACAGTTATATCCTCATAGTCTCGGGCAAACTGCGTCTCAACCAGGGTATTGTGCGTGCCACCCGTCACATAGCGACGCTTGCTGTGCTGGTCATCACGGGTCATACCCCACTTGACCCCGATTTCCTTCGCAAAGTCGGTCGTCGCCAGCACGATACGTGCCTCGATCATTACCTGCTTGATTGGCACATCCAGACGCGTCACCACATCACGTATCTCTTCAATACGCTTGGGTGTATCCAGAATGATCAGTGTGTTGGTACGGGAATCCACCGAGGCGGAACCACGTTCGGAGAGCAGCTTGCTCGGACCGTTGATCAGGCCCAGCATGTCAGACGCCTTGGCGTAGTTTACCTGCACAAACTCGGAGCGCAGGGCAGCAAGCTTTTCAGACTGGTTGTTGCTTTCCATCTCCAGACGTTCACGTGCCGCAATTTCATCCGCCGGTGCAACCAGCATGACGTTGCCGATGGTGCGCTTGTCCAGACCCTTGGTCTTGAGAATCAGGTCCAGCGCCTGATCCCAAGGCACATTCTGCAGGCGCAGGGTGATCTTGCCACTTACCGAGTCGCTGGCAACCAGATTGAGCGAGGTAAAGTCCGCAATCAGCTGCAGCACCGAACGCACTTCGATATCCTGGAAGTTCAGCGAGAGCTTTTCACCCGAGTAGGCAAAATCTTTCTGCTTGCGCTTGTCTTCACGTGTCATCGGCTTGACGCTGATGGTGAGCTTGGTGTCGGTCTGGTACGCCAGATACTCGAACTCACCCTGCGGCTGAATGATCATCATGCCGTCAGCACCGTCATTGAAGGTATCAATCGACTTCACCGGCGTCGCAAAATCAGTCACATCCAGACGACGACGCAGGCTTTCTGGCACCTTGGCGCCAATGAACTTGGCAATGATGCGGTTACCCTGCTGCTGCACATCCACCGCCGTCGTGCCCTGGGAAAGCTCCACCTGGACCTGGCCATCGCCCTGCTCGCCGCGGCGGAAGTCCACCGCGCTGACACCCTGTGGCTTGCTGCTCTTGGCAGCAATGGCAGCCACATTGACCACGGGAGCGGCCTTGGACTGGTTGGCCACTTGCGACTTGCCAATATTGATATAGACCTGATTACCCTCGACACGGGTGCTGTATGCGCTCAACTCGGTCAGGTTGATGATGACGCGGCTGCGATCACCGCCATCCACCACCGTCAGGCTGCGTGCATTGCCATTCCCGAGATTGAAATACTTTCCTGGCAATCCGCTACGGACGCCCGGCAAGTCAAAAACAATACGGGCAGGCTTGTCGATCTTGTAATCGACCGGCTTGGGGGCATCCCCGTCAAAGCCGAGGCGCACCTCAACCTCATCTCCCGGCAATACAACCGAGTCCACCTGCTCAAGCGCAACGCGCTCGGCTGCAGTCACTGAACCCGCCATGACACCCAGGCCGATGACGGCAACCCTGATCCAGCGCATCAACATATTATTGTTCCTGGCTGCGTAGTTATTGATTTTATTCATGCTTGCAATCTCCACGAGTACCGGCTCGTTAATCATTCGCTCAGTGACAGGCTGCGGGGACGTTCCACCCACCCATCACGACCGTCAGGTACGATTTCAATGACCGAAACCAGATTGGGAGCAACCTCCACAATCCGACCGTGGTTCTTGCCCAGATAGCTGCCCACCTTCACACGCTGCACCCCACCATCACCATCCTCGATGAGGGCAAACAAAGGACCACCAGGCCGTTGCATGGCGCCACGGAAACGCAACGCCTCCAGACTGAACCGTTCCAGATATTCCTGGGGGCGACTCAGGTCCGGCTCCACTTTCTTGCCGCTGCTCATCAACAACTGCTCTGCGCTGATCGGTGGCGCAAAGGGGCTGCGTAACTGGTGCGCGGCATAGGTGAATGTCGGCATCGGCGTAAACTCGGGTGGCGGCTCGACAGTACCACGCGGCTTTTGCCGGATGGCATCCATCTGCGCCCTTACATCTTCAAAGCTGGCAGAACACCCGCCAAGAAATTGCAGGGCAACTGCACTGATCGCAATCAAACGAAGGGTTTTCACTGGGCACCTCCAGCAGCAGTGGCAGGAGCGCCCTTGCCGTCCGTGACCTTGTCGTTGTAGCGGTATGTCTTGGCCAGGATCGACATGGTCAGCACCGGCGCACCCCCATCATCCTTTCGCGCATTGGTGCTTTGCTTGGCACCAATCGTGAAATCGTGAAGCGTTACAATGCGGGGCAGTGCGGAAATCCCGCTGACAAAGGCACCAAACGCGTGATAGTCGCCGTTCACCTTGATACGGATGGGTTGCTCGGCATAAAAATCCTTGGCGGATTCAGTACCAAGATCGATTGCCTCGAACTCCAGACCGCTACCAAGACCGGTATGAGTAATATCTTCAAGCAGACCTGGCACTTCGGTATCCTGCGGCAACTGACGCAGCAGCGCACCGAAAGAGTCTTCCATGTCCTTGAGCTGCATTTTGTAGGTTTCAAGATTCTGGGCCTTGAAGACCTTTGTCTCGAACTCGCCCAGCAGGGTCTGCTGCTCCTGCTCGCCAGAGGTCAGGCTGGAGCGAATGCTTGACAGATCGAGCATGTAGCCCAGCACCAGCACACCAACAAACACCAGCACGTAGAGCATCAGTTTGACCGGCGTAGGCCAGGAGCCAACGTTCTGGGGATCCAGGCTGTTGAGGGTATTCATCAACTCCTGGATATCAAGGTTCTTCAGATCATTCATGCCTTTCATTATTTAGCCCCTCCAGTCACCGGGGGAACCGCCTTGACATCTGTGGCCTCTGCTGCCGACTCGGGCGCTTCGAGCTCCACCGCCAGCGCAAACGAGTTGCTGGCCTGAGCGGCAGCACCCTTTGCCGGAGCCTGCCCGGGGGCAGTCGCCGCCGCCTCCGATGCTACTTTGGACAGCACCGGATTCTTGAACCACTGTGAGGATTCCAGATTACGCATCAGGCCTGACACCTGATTGGCGCTTTCCGCCACACCGACAATCGTAAACGTGTTGCCCTTGCGCTCGATGGTCCGGAAGAACACACCATCCGGCATGGCACGCACAAACTCGTCAAAAACACGCACGATCACAGGACGATGTCCCTGCAGGTCCTGAATAACCTTCATGCGCGCCAGCAGCTCTTCACGGCGACGCTGCAACTCGTCGATTTCCGTGATTTGCGTATCCAGCGTGGCAATTTCTGCCTTGATGTAGCTGTTGCGCTCGAGCTGGTCACTGACCTGCTTGGACAGGGCCATGTGTGCAAACAGCACCAAGCCGACCGCAAGACCTGCCACAGCCAGAACAATTGCGACAAATTCCTGCTGCTTCTGCTTCCGCAGCTCCTGTCGCCAGGGGAGTAGGTTGATCTTTGCCATCAGTCAAAACTCCTCAGGGCAAGACCGCACGCAATCATCAGCGATGGTGCGTCATTGGCGATCGCAGCGGCGTTGACCTTGGGTGACAGGGACATGTTCATGAACGGATTGGCAACCGTCACTGGCGTACCAAGCTTTTCCTGCACCATCCCGGCAAGCCCTTCGATAGAGGCTGTACCCCCCGCCAGAACGATATGATCCACATCGTTATAGGCGCTGGACGAGAAGAAGAACTGCAGTGAACGGGTAACCTGCTGCACTACTGCGTCCATGAAGGGGCGCAATACCTCGGACTCATAATCGTCCGGCAGGCCGCCCTGCTTCTTGGCCATCCCGGCTTCCTCAAAAGACAGGCCGTAACGGCGCTGAATCTCTTCAGTCAGCTGCTTGCCGCCAAAAAGCTGCTCGCGGGTATAAATGATCTTGCCATCGTTAACCACGTTCATCGTGGTCATGGTGGCACCAATATCAATGATCGCTACCGTGCCTTCTGGCCCGCTGGAGATGGAATCCCCGATCAGGCTGAAGGCACGCTCCATGGCGTAGGCCTCGACATCCACAATCTTGGCCACCAGGCCGCCAATCTCGAGAGCGTCCACGCGCAACTCGACATTTTCATTGCGGGATGCCGCCAGCAGCACGCTCACGCGCGACGGATTGTTTTCGAGTGGCTCAACCACTTCGAAGTCAATGCTGACCTCTTCCATCGGATAAGGGATGTACTGGTCTGCTTCCAGACGAATCTGCGACTCGCGCTCGTCATCACTCAGGCCGGCATCCATCTCGATGATCTTGGTGATGACGGCTGAGCCGGCAACCGCTACGGCCGCCTGCTTGGCCTGGGGCTTGGTACGGGCAATCAGCTTCTTGATGGCCTCCCCGACACCCTCGACATCGTTGATGTTCTTTTCGACCACCGCATTTTGCGGCAGGGGCTCCACCCCGTATGACTCCACGCGGTAGCGGTCACCTTGCCGGCTCAGCTCCAGCAACTTGACCGAGGTGGAACTTATGTCCAGCCCGAGCAACGCCGAGGTTTTTTTCTGAAGGAAGGGCAGCACGATGGGATTCCCTTTTATTTTTTCTATGGAAAATGTGCACTTACGTCACATTCATATACAACTACATTAAATACTAGTCTTAGCACGAGCGCAATTGCTGTACAAGTGCCGCTTTCGCTTATAATGGCGACCAACCCAGGCTAAAGCCCCCTGAAACCACGCAACCAGTTGATTACCAATGAGAATTTTGAAAGAAGCCGGTCGGCGTGAGCGTATTGTCGCTGTTTTGGCCTTCCCGTTTTGTGGCTTGCTGCTCATTCTTGCCGGCCTGTACCTTTATCTGGCCCCGCAGCTGCCGGATACCGACCAGCTTAAAGAAGTACGCTTCGAGACGCCGCTGCAGGTGCTTTCGCGGGACGGCCGCCTTGTCGCCGAGTTCGGGGAAAAGCACACCACCCCCCTGACCTACGAGCAAATTCCCCCGCTTTTCATCAAAGCCATCCTGGCCGCAGAGGATGATCGTTTTTTTGAGCACGAAGGCATCAACTACAAGGGGCTTGCCCGTGCATTTGTGGATATCGCCCGCACCGGCGGCATCCAGTCCGGTGGCTCCACCATCACCATGCAGGTGGCCAAGAACTACTTCCTTAGCCATGAGCGCACGTTCAGCCGCAAGTTCACCGAGCTACTGCTGGCCAAGGACATCGAGGACTCCCTGACCAAGCAGGAAATCATGACGCTCTACGTCAACAAGATCTTCCTGGGGCATCGGGCCTATGGCATCGGGGCCGCTGCCCAAGTCTATTACAACAAGAAAATCAATGAGTTGTCGCTTGCCGAGATCGCCATGATCGCCGGCCTGCCCAAAGCTCCCTCCAAATACAATCCGGTCAACAACCCCAAACGCGCCATGATCCGTCGCGACTGGATACTCGGACGCATGCTGGAGCTGGGTTACATCCGTCAGGATGACTATGACAGGGCCATCAAGGCACCGGTGGGACTCAATTTCCGGGCCACATTTGCCGAGGTCAATGCCCCCTGGCTGGCCGAAATGGTGAGGGAAGAGCTGGTGACACGCTTTGGCGAGGGCATCTACAGCTCTGGCTACAAGGTCTACACCACCGTCAGTGCATCACGACAGAATGCGGCGTCGCAGGCGGTGATCAATGGGCTGCTGGCTTATGACCGGCGTCATGGCTGGCGTGGTGCCGAGGCATCGGGGGCCAACGAGCTGGCTATCCGGTATCCGATTGGTGGACTGCAGGCTGCCCGCATAACTGCTGTAGAGGGCACTACCGCAAGTGCCGTACTGAAAAACGGCACCGAGCTGCAACTGGACTGGGAGGCCATGCGCTGGGCCCGGCCATATGTCAGCGTCAACCAGATCGGCCCCTCACCCAAAAAAGCCGCCGACATCCTGAAGGTTGATGACATTGTCCGTGTCCGGCCGCGGGCATCAGGCGGCTGGGAGCTGACACAGGTGCCAAGCGTTCAGGGCCAGCTGATTGCCCTGCATCAGGACACGGGAGCCATAGAGGCCGTTGTCGGCGGGTTCGACTTTACCGAGAGCAAGTTCAATCGCTCCCTGCAGGGCTGGCGCCAGGCAGGCTCCACGCTGAAACCCTTCATTTACTCTCTGGCGCTGGAACGCGGTTACACACCTGCCACCCTGATCAATGACTCCCCCATCAGCTTTGGGGAAGGTGATACCGCATGGCGACCCAGCAACTCGGATGGCGAGTTCTACGGCCCGATCCGCCTGCGGCGCGGCCTCTACCTGTCGCGCAACATGGTCTCCATCCGTTTGTTGCAGGCCGTTGGCGTGGACAATGCCAGAAGCTACATGTCCCGTTTCGGCTTTCCCCGGGATCGCATGCAGCGCAACCTGACCCTGGCACTGGGCTCCGCCGAGGTACTGCCGGTGCAAATGGCCGCGGCATACGCCGCATTTGCCAATGGCGGCTTTCATGTCACGCCCTATTTCATTGCGCGCGTAGAAGACAACAAGGGGAAAGTGCTGTTCCAGGCCAACCCCGAGCGGGTCTGTCGGGAGTGCGAGAACCCTGTGCAGGCTACCGAGCCCGCACCAGAGCCGGTGCCTGCAGAAATCACCGGTGAAGGAACGTCCATCACCGTCACCGAGCCTCCGGCACCGGCCATGCCTTTCGTCCCGAGCTACCCGGTAGCATCACGCATCATGAGTGCGCGTGCCGCCTGGCAAACGCAGTCGATACTGCGGGATGTTGTGGTTCGTGGCACCGGCCGCTCTGCCCTGAGCCTGGGCCGGGGCGACCTGGCGGGCAAGACGGGTACCACCAATGATGCCAAGGACGCCTGGTTTGCGGGGTTTGGCGGCAAGGTAGTGGCCGTGACCTGGGTTGGCTTTGACCAGCCTAAAACGCTGGGACGCATGGAGTACGGTGGCTATGCCGCGCTGCCGCTCTGGAACGGTTTCATGGGGCCGGCTCTTGCAGGCACGGCGGAGTTTCACCCGGGGCTGCCCTCGGGTCTGGTCCCTGTCCGGATCAGCATGAGCACCGGCCTGCGCACCAGCGATGATGACCCGGATGGCTATATTGACTGGCTGCAGGTGGAAAAGCTGCCGGCCGCCCCGCCCGCCGGCAGTCCGGCAGCGGACCCGGCAGCAGAGCCACAGGCCGCCCCGGAAGAGGTTTTCTGATACTGGCCAACCAATAAAAAAGCCGGCAAAAGCCGGCTTTTTTATTGCATCGAGAAGGATCAGGCCTTCTTGAAGCTGCGAGCGCCAAAGCGCTGCTTGAACTTGTCGATACGACCGCCAGTATCCACAACTTTCTGGGTGCCTGTGTAGAACGGGTGGCAGGCGCCGCAGACGTCGAGG
>JACCDZ011039265.1_pt1 | contig 15336 bp, 16 predicted proteins | sample 7449551 | NCBI WGS metagenome assembly JACCDZ01 (sample SAMN15323452, study PRJNA562643) | freshwater metagenome | isolation source: river surface water | place: USA:Blue River Watershed | collected 2017-08-18 | reverse complement strand
CCGCCCGACGGAAAGCCTGATACAGCCACTGGGCTTCCCCCTTGAACCGTTGGGTTCAAGGGTTCAGATCGGCAGCGGCACTTCGGAGGACACACTCTTTTGACTTCCCTCGCCCCTCTTTCTGCCACCGACCGCACCCTTTTTCGCCGCGAGCTGCGCCAGAAACGCCGCGCACTTTCTACCTCTCAACAAAAAATTGCTGCTCGACATCTGGCACAGCAATTAGCAGCCTTGCCGGCATTGCAACAGGCTCAACGTATTGCCCTGTACTGGCCGGTGGATGGCGAAATCGATCCGCGCGCGCTGGCACGCCTGCCGCACTTTTCTCGCCATGACTTCTATTTGCCCGTACTGCGGGCCTTTCCTGCCAGTACGCTGCGCTTTGCGCGCTGGCCGCGGACTCGCCCGCAATACCGCAACCGCTTCGGCATTCCTGAGCCGCGCGGACGACGCGCAGTGGCCGCGCAGAAAATGGATGTCATCCTGTTACCGCTGACCGGCTTTGATGCACAGGGCAACCGTCTCGGCATGGGTGGTGGTTTTTATGATCGCACCCTGGCATTCAAACGACGTTGCGGGCACAAGCATTCAGGCAAGCCACTGTTGATTGGCCTTGCTCATGCCTGCCAGCAAGTAGAAAAGCTGCCGACAGAAAACTGGGATGTGAGTCTGCAACTGATCGCAACGGATAAACAAATATTTCGGTGACAGCATGCAGGGAGTGCTTTGTGGGAGCGGCTTCAGCCGCGATTTCCTTTTACAAAAAAAGCATCGCGGCTGAAGCCGCTCCCACAGAAAAATCTCACTGCCCGAAACGCTCCAGCACCCAGGGCAATACTTTCTGCATCAGCCTCTCCACATCAGGCGCGGTCTTTTCACCAAAGGCCGGCTCGAAATAATGCTCGGCATCTTCCTCGATGAAAGTACGATCCGGTGACTTCACCGCCGACCACATGAGCTGCGCATCCTCGGGATGAATTTCCTTGTCGCGCAGCGCATTGGCCATGAGCACCGGCACTTGTGTCTGCGCGATATTGCGACAGAAATCAGCATTCGACGACAATCCGGACCAGGTGGACAGCCAGGCTGCCGGCGTCACCAGACGGCCAAAGCCGGTGAACTGGAAATTCATGAGATCCGGCCGCTCGGAAAACAGGGAACCATAGCCGCGCCGGCTCGGGTCCAGCGACAAATCCGTGTATTTGGGATTGGCCATGGTGCGGTAAACCGTCATCACCGGCTCGAAAGCCGCGCGGCGGCCTATCTGATGGCGTGCCGCAAAATCCAGCCGGCCTTTGCTGCCTTTGTAAGTTTCCTGCGCCTCGCGTGCATCCTGGACCAGAGCCCGGGCGTGATCATCCAGACGCTGTACGCGCGCCTTTTGCGCCGCCCGGAACTTCTCCAGAAAGGCAGCGCTGTAGGAGCTGGATGCCGGCGGCTCGCGAAAGCCGTTTTCCGGGTTGTACATGTCCAGCTCGGGGTTGCTGAGCAGCGGCAGTCCCTCATTCACCACCGCCGGGTCCATGCAGCCCATGAGGATATGACCCTCACCCGCATGCGCGCTCACCACAATAAGACCGTCGGCCGGCACCATGGCGGCCATATTGAGCTTGGTGGGCTTGCCGGCCGGATCACTGGCAATACGCGAACCGGCAGGCTTTTCCGCTTCCGCCTGATAGAACGCAAACAGCGAGCCGCCGCCGGAGTTGCCGAAGAGCAGCACTTTTTCAGCGCCCTGCTCGCGCAAGTACTGCACGCCGGCTGCCACATCCAGAATCAGGTCTTCATGTATGGCCGTGGTGTCGTTGTTGAGACAGCGCGTGGCAAGCCCCAGCACAGGAATGCCGGCGCCCACAAAAGGCGGAATGCAGTAGTGACGGGAAAAATCCGCACGCGGATGCATCACCAGCACCGCCACTTTCTGACGTGCAGCTGCCGGGGCGTAATACAGCCCGGTGATCCAGCGCATGTCCGCTGCCTGCAAGTGCACGGGACGCTGCTCGGTGCCGGCGGCAAGCTCACCCTTGTAGTTGAAGGGCATACCCAGCCAATACGTTTTGGAAATCAGGATCATGAAGCGCCTCAGATATACAGCTTGACCTTGGGATTGCGTGCGCCCTTGTAGGCATCTTGCGGAATCTGCTCTGCCGGGGTTTCAAACAGCGCCTTGTAAGCATCCGCCTGCGTCATGCCGAATTTTTCTTCATCGGTATCGAAGGTGAACTCGATCATCAGCATATTGGGATCGATGACGTAAAGGCTGTGGCAGAAATCATGATCGGTCTCACCCACCATCATCACCCCCTGCTCCTTGAGACGGTCGCGAAACGCCTCCCAACTGGCCCGGTCATGCATGCGGAAAGAAACATGATTGACCCAGAGCGGCATGCCCAGACCCGTGGACGGGTCGGTGCGGTAGTCGGGGTTTTCACCCACATTGTTGAGCTCGAAAAAGCCCAAGGCCTGACCTGCGCCCATATCGAAAAAGAAGTGGCGGAAATAGCCCTTCTTGAGCCGGTGGTTCTCCACATGAATGAGCGGCATGCCGAGTTTGTGGTGATAAAACTCGTAGGTGGCGCGGGTACATTTGGTGCCGAAAGCGATGTGATGAATGCCCTGGGTGGGCACATCGGGCAGGCTTTGCATGAGCAGACTCCCTGAGGCTGTTGACGGGTGACGACAGGCGCCAAGGAATAGCAGGCCGGCAGCGCTTCAGCTTCCTCATTCGCCGCCCGCACAGAAAAAATGGAGACAGCTTTAAAAATCAAAGGCTTACTGATTTCCGGAATTATCGTTGCGGAGCCGTTTCGGTCATTTCACGGCGGTACTGGCCCGGGGCCTTGCCGGTGATCTCGCGGAAAGCCGCATAGAAGGCGGAAGACGAACTGAAGCCGACCGCGAGACCGACATCCAGAATGGCCTCATCCGGCTCGGCATGAAGGCGCGCACAGGCGGCCGCCACCCGCTTCTCTTTCAGATAAAGACTGAAGCTGCGCCCCAGCTTTTCATTGAGCAGCTCGGAGAGCTGATGCGACGTCAGGCCCAGCACCTCAGCCAGGCCGGGCAGGCTGAGGGCTTCGTTCTGATAGAGGTGCTCATCGTCCATCAGCCGGGATAGATGGGTCACGGCCGCATCCACATCCACATGCGCCAATGTGGAACGGCGATAGCGTTGTGCGTCTGCCTCCGCTTCCGCCGCCTCACTGACCACCGCCATCAGGGCGGGGTAACGCGCCTCCAGCAAAAACAGCGCGATCAGCAATAGCGGAATCAGGGCGAGATAGACGGCATCAAAAACGGCATTCAGCAGAGCCCCCAACAAGGCCGCAGCCCCTACCGCCAGCCCGACAATGGCAAAGGCCAGCACCAGCCAGCGCTCGAGACGCAGCCGCCCGGGCAGACGCAGCCGGGCAATGGGCCGGAACACGGCCAGCATGTAGAGCGCGCCCGAGCCGGAAGCTGCCACCAGCCACCAGGGCTGGCGCAAAGGCTGCGCCGGCTGCCAGGCGGCTAGCCATGCGCCCCAGGCAAAAAGCGCATACCCCAGCACCAGCACGGCCGGAATGAAATGCAGTAACTCGCGACGGCCCATCGACAAGCCGCGCAGCCAGCGTGCATGTAGCCAGCCCAAAGGCCCCACCAGAAAGAGAAATGGCAGGCAGAGAAAAAGCAGTGCGGGTAAATCGGCAATCACGCCGCGCCAGACGGCCAGCCAGGTGAGCTGGATGATGGCCAGGGTGAAGTACAGAAGCAGCAGCCAGGGCGATGAAGGTCGCGGCGCCAAAGCGTGTGCCGCGGCAAACAGCAGCGGCAGGGCCACGCCCAGAAACATCCAGCCATTGATGAGAAGTGCTTGCACGGTTTGTGATTGTTTTTGCCGGCAGGGAGGCGCCGAGTCTAGGGCCTGTTGGCGCTTCACGCTACGTGGCCTTGCTGTCTGATGCTTCACCCGGCAAGACGCAGACGCGGCGCTTACTCCTCTCGCGCAGAGGGCAGGCGCAGGGCGAGAAGTCAGCCCTCAGTCCTACGGGTCGGGACAGTTTTCGAACACTCTGCCTTCCTCAGGGCAGATTCCGCTTCTGCAGCGATAAATCCGGAAGCGCTCCCTGCCGCATACGGCTAGCATCGCCGGCATTCTTTTTCCCAGCCCCGGCCCACGGCGAGTCCATGCCCGATCTTCTGTACGCCCTGCTGCTTCTCGTGTCCGGCATTGCCGCCGGCTTCATCAACACCCTGGCCGGTGGTGGCGGGCTTTTCACCCTGGCCGCCCTGCTCTTCATGGGCATACCGGCGGATCTGGCCAATGGCACCAACCGCGTCAGCGTCGCCATACAGTCACTCGCGGGGGTGCGCGGCTTTCATCAGCACAAGGTGCTGGATACCCCTGCCATCCTGCCGCTCATGGTGCCCACTTTGTCCGGCTCCCTGCTTGGTGCGCTTGCTGCCTCCTGGATGCCGGTATGGCTGCTGAAACCGCTGTTGCTGTCCACCATGATGGCCATGGCCACACTCATGCTGGTCAAACCCTCGGTCATGACACCGCCTGACGGCCTGACACCCCTGCGACTGGCCGAGAGCAAGGCGGGCTGGCTGGCACTGTTCGGAGCCGGCCTTTATGGCGGCTTCATCCAGGGTGGGGTGGGCTTTTTGCTGCTGGCGGGGCTGGTGGGCGTGCTGCATTACAACCTGGTCCAGGCCAATGCCCTGAAGCTGGTGTGCACCGCCATCTTCGGGGCAGTGGCACTGACCGTATTTGCCTGGCGCGGGCAGGTGCTCTGGATTCCGGGGCTCATCATTTCCGCCGGAACCCTGATAGGCGTGCACATCTCGGTGAAGTTTGCCGTCAAGGCAAAGCACGAGACTCTGCGGCATATCCTGCTGGTGACGGTGATAGGCGTGTGTGCGGGCGCTTACTTCCGCTAGAGGCACTTTCGCTGTGGTGCCAAGCCCGCCCCTCCCCTCAAGCGGCAGCGAGAAAAAACAGGCTCAGAATGCTGCTTTACCGTCTGTAAACTCCGCTTTCTGCCCAGCGAGCTCACCCGGCCGCTGTGCACTACGCTGTGCCTGTTTTGCCTGACGCGGAGGCGCCTCGTGGTGTGCTGGCGGCCTCGCCCAGGCCTTGCGTATAGCTAGCTCACTACTCAAAGCCCGATATTGAAGCCCAGCCACCAGGCCGTGTTGTTTTCCACCTCGTAGCTAGCCCTGGTCCCGGCCGCCAGTCCTCTGCCCGCCAACTCGGCCTCCAGATTGACCAGACCATAGCGCACCCCCACCTCAATTTCGGCGCGCTGGCTGATGGCCAGATTAAGGCCGGCGCGGGCCCCGTAGAGCAGGCCACTGTCATCGCCGCCGTTGTAGAAGGTCTGTGCATCCACATCCAGCCAGCCATAGCCCAGCTCGCCGCCCACGAAGGGGCGCAGTTTGAGACTGGAGGAGGACGGCAAGGCCGGGAAAAAGTAGTTGTAACTGAAGTTCAGCAGGCTGAGCGCAACCTCGCCGCCGATCTCAAAGCCGTTCCACTCTGCCGTGATACGACTGCCACCACCGGGCTGACCCGCACCGATGATGAGACCAAGGCTGGTATTACTGTCGAGACTGTCGGACTGGCTGACGCCGGGAGCCGTCTGCGTGACATCCAGCCAGGACTTGCCAACCTGGGCACCCAGGATGAAATCGGCAGAAGCTGGCAGAGCAGGCAGCAAGCAAAGGAACAGCAGGCAGGCGGAACGTTTCATCGGAGCGACTCCTTGTCGAGGATGGAAACCACAGCGCTGGACTTTAACGGGGAATGCTCCGCCCGCCCACCCGAAACGCGACAGGCCACATGCTCAACGCAAGGAAATCACCGGCCAGCTATTGGACGCGGCATGGGCCCGCAAGGCTTCGTCCGGGTCCACCGCCACCGGGTGCGTGGCGTACTCCAAGAGGGGAATGTCATTGCGCGAATCCGAGTAGAACCAGCAACCGTCGGCACTTTCCCCGGTCTCGGCCAGCCATTGCTGCAGCCGCTCGATCTTGCCGTGTTGGTAACAGGGCGTCCCCGCCACTTTGCCGGTGTAGCGGCCCTCCTTCATCTCAGGCTCGGTGGCAATCAGATCAGCCACCCCGAGCTCCGCCGCAATCGGGGCGGTTATGAAGCGGTTGGTGGCCGTGATGATGAGCAGACGATGCCCGGCATCACGGTGCTTTTGCAGGAGCTCGCGCCCCTTGGGCAGGATCATTCCAGCCACCTGCGTCTGCATGAAGTCCCGGTGCCAGGCGGCCAAGGTTTCCGGGGTCTCACGCACCAGCACGGCGTAAACAAACTCGTTGTAAGCGATGATGTCCAGCTCGCCCCGGCAATAATCGGCATAGAAGGCATCGTTCTGGGTCCGGTAGCTGTCGGCATCCACCAGGCCACGGCCTATGAGAAATTCGCCCCAGGCATGGTCGGAGTCGCCGACCAGCAGAGTGTTGTCGAGATCGAAAATGGCAAGGGTCACGGCGGGTACTCCAGAAACAAGACAATGAGGCGGCTCAGGATGTGCCGCACGCAAGACGGCAAAGCGGTTCTTGCCCGCCTGGCGGGCGCCTGTCCGGACAGGCGCCGGAACAGGCATGCCGGACACAGGTCCGGGACGGGGCCTGTGCCCGCCCCCATAAAAAGCCCGCGCATATTAACGGCTTCACAACGAAAAATCCGCCATATCCCTTGCCGCAAGCATCCCCTGTAGAGTATTTATAAAACAATGACTTGGAGGACCAACCTCCGCAATTTCATGAGACGCCGCCGTGATAGACGCCGATGGCTTTCGCCCCAATGTGGGCATCATCCTTTGCAATAACGCCGGCCAGGTGCTCTGGGCACGGCGCTGCGGCCATGACGCATGGCAGTTCCCGCAAGGTGGCATCAGCGAGAACGAGTCGCCGGAAGACGCGATGTACCGTGAGCTCTGGGAAGAAGTCGGGCTGGAAAGGCCGGATGTGAAAATCATTTCCAGCACACGCGGCTGGCTGCGTTACCGTCTGCCGCGCCGTTTTGTGCGACACGACAACAGCCCGGTCTGCATAGGCCAGAAACAGAAATGGTTTCTGCTACAGATGCTCTCTGACGACAGCAGCGTGGTGCTGAACAAGACCCACCCGCCCGAATTCGATGGCTGGCGCTGGGTGAGCTACTGGTATCCGCTCAATCAGGTCGTTTCATTCAAGCGCGAGGTATATCGCAAGGCACTGATCGAACTCGCACCACGCGTTTTGCTGCGCTGATTTTTCTTTAGAGCTTCATCTAGCGGCTAGGCCGCCCGGAAATTCCCATGCTGTTGGACAAGCTGCGCAAAATCGTACAGGACGTGGACTCGGCGCCGAACTTCACATCGGCACTGGACATGATGGTCACCAGCGTACGCGAAACCATGGGCACCGAGGTCTGCTCCGTCTATCTCGTGGACGACAAGAGCAACCGCTATGTGCTCATGGCCACCGAGGGCCTCAATCCGGAATCCATAGGTACCGTATCGCTGGCCATGAATGAAGGTCTGGTCGGCCTCTGCGGCCAGCGCGAAGAACCCATCAACCTCGACGATGCCTCAGCGCACCCGAAATACCATTACCTGCCGGAAACCGGTGAAGAGAAATACAACTCCTTCCTCGGCGTGCCCATCATGCATCGCCGCAAGATTCTCGGCGTGCTTGTCGTGCAGCAGCGTGACAAGCGCAAATTCGATGAGTCCGAAGAAGCTTTTCTGGTCACGCTTTCGGCCCAGCTCTCCGGCGTGGTGGCTCATGCCAAAGCCATAGGCGCCTTCGACGCCATGCGCGCCACCTCGCCGCGAACCAATGCCACACGCATCTTCCACGGCATTTCCGGTGCCACCGGCATTGCCCTCGGTCGCGCCATCGTCATGTATCCGCCCGCCGATATCGACTCGGTGCCCGACCGCGTCGCGGAAGATCCCGATGCCGAAGTCGCCATCCTGCAAGCCGCGCTGATTGCCGTACGTGAAGACATGCGTCGCCTCGACCAGAAAATGACAGGCGCGATGCTCAGCGAGGAGCGCGCGCTCTTCGATGCTTATCTGCGCATGCTCGATGACGATGCACTGGGCGCGGAAATCCAGGAACGCATACACGCCGGCAACTGGGCACAAGGTGCACTGCGCGAAGTCATTGAGGATCACATGCAGGCTTTTGCCGCCATGGAAGACCAATACTTGCGTGAGCGCATGGCGGATGTGCGCGACCTGGGTTTGCGCATACTGGCGGCCATGCAGAAACAGGAAGACGCCGGCCTGCGCGAATTCCCGGACCACTCCATCCTGATCGGCGACGACATTTCCACGGCCATGCTGGTGGAAGCGCCACTGGAAAAAATCGCCGCCATTGTCACCGTCACTGGCGCCGCCAACTCGCATATGGCCATTGTGGCGCGCGCCCTCGGCATTCCTACCGTGCTCGGTGTTTCCGATTTTCCGGTCACACAGCTCGATGATACGGAAATGATTGTCGACGCCTATCAGGCTCGTGTTTATGTGCAGCCTTCGCGACAGCTGCGGGCGCGCTACAAGGACATCATCAAGGAAGAGCAGCAGCTGGTTGCGGGGCTGGACGCCTATCGCGACGTGCCCGCCGTCACGCCGGATGGCCACCGTGTGGCGCTGTATGTGAATACCGGCCTCATGGCCGACGTAGCACGCGCCAAAGACAGAGGCGCTGAAGGCGTGGGCCTGTACCGCTCGGAAATTCCCTTCATGTTGCGTGAGCGCTTTCCCGGCGAAGAAGAACAGCGCGGCATTTATCGCCAGCAACTCGAGGCCTTTGCGCCGCGCCCGGTGACCATGCGCACGCTGGACATCGGTGGCGACAAGGACCTGCCCTATTTCCCCATCGAAGAGGACAATCCCTTCCTCGGCTGGCGCGGCATACGCATTACCCTGGACCACCCGGAAATTTTCATGGTGCAGATTCGCGCCATGCTGAAAGCCGCCATCGGTCTCGACAATCTACAAATCCTGCTACCGATGATTTCTTCCGTCTTCGAAGTGGAAGAAGCCCTGCACCTGATACACCGCGCCGTGATGGAAGTGCAGGAAGAAGAAGGCGTGCCCATCAGCATGCCCAAAATAGGCGTGATGGTGGAGGTGCCGGCTACCGTTTTCCAGATTGCCGACATGGTACAGCTGGTTGATTTCGTGTCGGTGGGCTCCAATGACCTGACGCAATACATGCTGGCCGTGGACCGCAACAATGCGCGCGTGGCGGAAATCTACACGCCCTATCATCCCTCGGTGCTGCGCGCCCTGCAGATTGTGGTGAACGAAGTGCACAAAGCGGGCAAGCCGGTAGGCATCTGCGGGGAAATGGCCGGCGACCCCGGCACGGCCCTGCTACTGGTGGCCATGGGCTTTGATTCGCTGTCCATGAGCGCCAGCAATCTGCTGAAAGTGCGCAAAGCCATCTGCAATGCCCCACTGATGCAGATGCGCAGCCTGCTCGAGCAGGTCATGCAGGTGGATAATGCCGCCGTCATCAAGAGTCTGGTGGAATTCGAACTGGAAGACCTCGGTCTGCTTGATCTCATACGCCCCGGCAAGAAATAGCAGGTTGCGCGAGGGAATACGCCATGCTGGACATACGCACACTTTATTTCCTGCTCACGCTTTCTACCGTGATCAGTGGCATGGCCGTTATGCTCATGCATACGCCAGAGCCTGTGCGCCGAACCAGCGCCATGCGTTGGGGACTGGGTAATTTCCTGGTAGCTGCCGGCCTGCTGCTAGCCGGACTGCGTGACTACATTCCGTTGTGGCCCTCAGCCGTGCTGGCCAATGTCTTGCTGATGGCGGGCTTTGTCCTTTTTTATATTGCCTACACATCCCTGCTGCGCCCGGCGCCATCACTGCGACCCTTCATGTTTGGCATAGTTGCATATGCCGTGTTTTTCCACTGGCTGGTCGAGTACAGCAGCGCGACCGTTGCGCAGCGCATAGGCGTTGTTTCCGCAGTGGTCGCCATCCTGTCGGCCTTCATGATCCGCAGCGCGCAATTCGGAAAAGACAGCTATACAAGCTCTGCTGCGCGCCTGATGCAGGCCTTCTATGGCATAGCGTTCATCACAGGCATCCTGCGCGGCGCGCATTCGGTTTTTTTTGCCGGCGGAGCACAAGAGGTATTCGAAGCAACGCCCATCCAGGTGGTGAGCTTTCTGGGCTATTTTTTTGCACTCATTGGCGCCGGCATCGCCTATGTACTGACGCTCGGTGCATTGACATACCGCGACCTCGCGCTTGTTGCGAATAACGACATGCTCACCGGCGTGCGCAATCGCCGCAACTTTCTGGAAATGGCAGAACGCGATCTGGCGCTGGCACAGCGCATGTGGCGCCCGCTCACCGTACTCATGCTGGACCTCGACCACTTCAAGCACATCAATGACAACTACGGGCATTTGGCAGGCGATGAAGTCCTGCGTCGTTTCGGCACCATCCTGCGCCGCTGCGTACGTGAAGTAGACCTGGTAGGCCGCTACGGAGGAGAAGAGTTCTGCATCGTATTGACGGATACGGCGCCGGAAGCGGCGCAGCACACGGCGGAACGCATACTCAAGGAGTTTGCGGCCGAAGCGATACTGCACGATGGCCTGCGCATTCCCGCCAGTGTGAGCATCGGCATCGCCGGCATGCATGCCGGCGACTCGCGCAATATCCAGCAGCTTTTAAGTGCGGCCGACCTGGCCCTTTATGCCGCCAAAGGTGCCGGGCGCAATTGCATACGATTCGGCCACGCGGCCTGAAGCCTCAGCGCCGGGAAACAGACTGCTCATCCTGCACATAAAAGCGCAAAAGTCAGGCCGCGGCCTCTCCGCCGCCATCCACGCGCGCCGCGAGCAGTCGGCCATCGGCAAGACGACGGCACAGACGTCTGCCCATCAGCTCCTGCACAGCCCATGTGGTGGCGCGCTCATAAAACCGGCAGGACCTGTCCTTTCATGCAGGCAGAACATCAAAGCGATAACGGGACAGCTCGCCAGCGCCCTGCTCATCAAAAGTCTGCTCGAGAAACTGCGCCCGCTCATGACCAAGCATGAGCACGGAGGATGCACGCGTGCCGTAATGCGGCGAGCTGATGAACAAAGGCGAGAGCATGCGCTCCATCACGAGCCCCACTCCTGTATCAGGCAAAGTCGCATCGTCTGCCTGGAGATCGTCCCTCAGCAAATCGGCTAGCCGTTCTGGCGTCAGCTCCGGCAAGGCCTGCCGCAAACCGGCCTTGGCTCTTTCCACCTTGGGCCAGGGCGTATCCAGCAAATGATTGCTAAGGCCATACAGGCCAGGCTCAAGTCGCGTGGGCCCCATGCCGCGATTGCTGAGCGCTACCAACGCACGGGTATCCCCCAGCAAAAGATTGAAGCCGCCGTAATGCAGGCCCTCACCGGCCACGGCAAGGGCATAGTCCCAGGCACTCAAGCGCCCTTGCAGGAAGCCGCTCACCAGCAGTCCACGGGAGCGCTGCGCGCTGCCTGCAGCCGGATCACGGTAATTGGTCAGCGCCGCAAAGCGCCCCTGCCGCGTCACCCCCAGCCAGGTGCCGCCCGCCGCCAGGTCGCGCCCGGCGAGCAACTGCGGCGCCTCCGGCCAGAAACGCGCAGGCGTGGTCGGACGACGATAAAACTCATCACGGTTGGCCATGACGATAAGCGGGTAGTCAGGATGGGCTTGCCAAGCCAAAGCAATGAGACACATGCGAGGGTCCGGTTTACGAAAAGCGATTCATACGGGACACAGGCCATGGGAGAATGCCCTGCCTGTTGCCATGCCGCGGCCAGACCGCGGCCCCAAGGGAAGAAAAAGCCTTGCTAGTTTATCCCCATATCGACCCCGTCGCGCTCAGCCTGGGCCCGCTCAAAGTCCACTGGTACGGCCTCATGTACCTCTTCGGCTTCGCGGCCGGCTACGGCCTCGGCCTCTGGCGCGCCCGCCGCAGCAATGGCCTGTGGACGGACGAGATGCTCTCCGACATGGTTTTTTATATTGCATTGGGCGTGATACTCGGCGGCCGTCTGGGCTATGTGCTTTTTTACGGCTTCCCGCGCTTTCTGGATGACCCGCTCTGGGCGCTGCGCGTCTGGGAGGGCGGCATGAGCTTTCATGGCGGCCTGCTCGGCGTCTTGGTGGCCATGGGCCTTTTTGCCCGTCAGTACCAAAAGAACTGGCTGGACATCATGGATTTCGTGGCTCCCCTGATTCCGCCGGGAATTTTCTTCGGCCGCATCGGCAATTTCATTGGTGGCGAGTTGTGGGGCCGTCCCGTTGTCGACACCAGCTATCCGCTGGCCATGATTTTTCCGCACGTAGACATGCTGCCGCGCCATCCTTCACAGCTTTATGAAGCTGTACTGGAGGGCCTGCTGCTGTTCGTACTGCTGTGGTGGTATTCCAGCAAACCGCGCCCGCGCATGGCCGTCGCTTCGCTATTTCTCATCGGCTATGGCGCCGCCCGCTTCATCGTGGAATTTTTCCGCCAGCCGGACGCCGACAAAGGCTTCATTCTTTTTGACTGGATGACCATGGGCCAGATCCTCACCACCCCCATGATTCTGGGTGGTCTCGTCCTCATGCTGCTGGCCTATCGCAACGACAGGCTCAACAAAACCAACAACGGAGTACGCGCTTCGTGAAACAGTATCTGGATTTCATGCGCCATGTGCGCGAGCACGGCAGCTTCAAATCCGACCGCACCGGCACTGGCACCTACTCCGTTTTTGGCTACCAGATGCGCTTCAATCTGGCGGAAGGCTTTCCCGCCCTGACCACCAAAAAGCTGCATCTGAAATCCATCATCCATGAGCTGCTGTGGTTCCTGAAAGGCGATACCAATATCAGCTACCTCAAGGAAAACGGTGTTTCCATCTGGGATGAGTGGGCTGACGAGCAAGGCAACCTGGGGCCGGTCTATGGCTATCAATGGCGCTCATGGCCTGCCGCCGATGGCCGCCATATCGACCAGATCACTCAGGTCATCGAGCAGATCAAGAACACCCCGGACTCCCGCCGCCTGATTGTTTCTGCCTGGAATGTGGGCGAAATCCAGAATATGGCCCTGCCGCCCTGCCACGCGTTCTTCCAGTTCTATGTGGCTGACGGCAAGCTTTCCTGCCAGCTCTACCAACGCAGCGCCGACATCTTCCTCGGCGTACCCTTCAATATCGCCAGCTATGCCCTGCTCACCATGATGGTGGCTCAGGCCTGCAATCTCGAGCCGGGTGACTTCGTCTGGACCGGCGGCGATTGCCACCTTTACAGCAACCATCTGGAGCAGGCCGATCTGCAACTCACACGTGAGCCGCTGAAATTGCCGATCATGAAAATCAATCCGGATGTGAAAAACATTTTCGATTTCAAATACGAAGATTTCACGCTGGAAGGCTATGAGCATCACGCCCATATCAAGGCTCCGGTCGCGGTATGAATGAGGCCCCCGAGTTGAGCGAAGAAAAGAATCCCCGTCTCGCCCTGATTGCCGCTGTAGCCGAAAACGGCTGCATAGGCGTCAACAACAAGCTGCCCTGGTATCTGCCGGAGGACCTCAAGTACTTCAAGGCTGTTACATCAGGCAAGCCCGTCATCATGGGGCGTGCAACATTTGATTCCCTGGGTCGACCACTACCCAATCGCACCAATATCGTGATTACCCGCAATGCAGGCTTCAGCGCACCGGAAGGCATCCGTGTCGTGCACTCGCTGGACGAGGCCATCAAAGTTGCTGAAGCGGTCGCGCACATCAACGGCAATGAAGAAATTGTGGTGATGGGTGGCGCGCAGATTTATGGCCAGGCACTGCCACGTGCCGACCGGCTTTACCTCACCGAAGTGAAAAAGAAGGTAGAGGGCGATGCCTTTTTCCCGGACTGGGAAAAATCGCTATGGCAGGAAGTTACGCGACAGGACCATCACTACGAGCCCGCCCAACTGGATTACAGCTTCGTTGTCTACGCGCGGCGCTAAGCGCTCGCCTGGGAAATGCGCCCGCAGCAGCGGGCTTTTTTCTTTCAGCGCAAGCTCAACCCGCTCCTACAGTCACCGTGGCGGGCTCACTTTCCGAGCAGCCATGGTCATTGCAAAGCGCCACCTTGATTTCATAGGCGCCGGGCTCATCCATGGGAACTTCCACAGTGGCTTGTTGCTGCTTGGGCGTCTCCAGCGCCAGATCGCCCGACTGCACTTCCTTGCCATTCACATACATGGCCCAGTGCCGGCCATTCTCGCCCCAGTACATATTCCAGGTAACTTCCTGCACGCCGGGAACAGCGGCAGAGGGCCTAGTGGCTATCTGCGGCCTGCCCGGCTCCATCAGACTGCCGTCCTTGATAAGGGGCCCGGCCTGAACGGCGACCGGCGCAGCCTTGTCTTCGGCAGCGCAGCCCGCCAGCAGCAGGCTCGCAGGAAGAACAAGCAGGGAAAGAAAACGGGACATGACAACGAGCTCCACCAACTTAATGAGCTCGATTGTAAGGAGCAAAGCCGGGCCGACTACTAAAAACCTGACGCTTTTTGTCACGTTTTTTCACTTTGTGACAGCATGCGCACTCACAGTGGCTTAAGCATCACATCCAGATGGCGGCAGCAGCCGCGTGAGCGACAGCCATTCAGCCAGCCAAGCGGCTGTGTATGCTGGCCAGCACCTCCATGAGATCGCGGGCACGCGCCGGCTTAACCAAGGCAAAGGTATTGGGAATAAGGGTCTTGTCCGGAGAGGCATAGGCCACAATCGCCCGTGGCTTGGTCTTGAGAGCGGAGGGCTTGCTGGCATCCGTATCAATGATGATGACATCCGCCTCAGGCGCTTCGCTGTACACCCACTCAGCCCCATCGCTCTTGCCGACTATGCCGATGAGCGACTTGATCAATGCCGTATCACGCTCGTTCATGCCCGAGCAGGTAATGGAATATCTGGACATCGCAACCTCGTGCGCACGCTGTGCCCTTGAGCACATCCCTGGTTAGTAAAGACATCACGGGAAATGGCCCGCAACAAGCTTGCGAGGAAAACAGATTACGAGCCGGCCTGGCAAGCCTGAAATAGCGGCAGGGATGACGCTTTACCGTCACTGCCGGCCAGACCCATCAGCAGATGGCTATCAATCCCATCTTCAGAAATACAGAAGATACTTTGCTGCAGATAAATGCTTATCTTGCTAGCGAGTCCAAGTAAGGCACCGCCTCTGAAAGACGGGTATGTTGTATTGCATCCAAAATTGACCCACTTCAGGGCCTGATTTGCATCGAAAACTGACCCACGTAACAGTCCTCCCTGTTCATTTTTTGAGCAGGGGAAATTGGAGTGATCACCGTGGGCATG
>JACCDZ010603701.1_pt1 | contig 15350 bp, 14 predicted proteins | sample 7449551 | NCBI WGS metagenome assembly JACCDZ01 (sample SAMN15323452, study PRJNA562643) | freshwater metagenome | isolation source: river surface water | place: USA:Blue River Watershed | collected 2017-08-18 | reverse complement strand
CCTTTGTCAGCGAAGAAACAGGCAAGTTTATCTGGACGCCTGTGGCTGCATTTATTTTGGCATCCATTGGTGTTTTGACAGGACTCATGACCGGTCTGTTGGGTGTGGGTGGAGGGTTCCTCATCGTCCCTTTGATGAGACGATTCACGCGATTGGCTGTTCCGGGTATTGTTGCAACATCCTTGTTTGTGATCACCTTGGTTGGCAGTGGCGGTGTGATCAATTCGCTGATGGCTGGGGTTCAATTGCCCTTGCTTGAAACCAGTAGCTTTGTTGCTGCAATGGTGGGGGGCATGCTTGTAGGACGCAGCATTTCAAGAAAATTAGAAGCTCGGTTAGTTCAACGGGTCTTTGCGTTACTTTTGTTGGGTGTTTCTGTTTACATGTTGTTTAAAGCGGTTGTGAATTTTTAAGGCTTCAGCATTCAGTCCAAGTTCTGAAGACCCTAAAAAAAAGCCACTGATGTTTGAAGTCAGTGGCTTTTATTTTTTGTACGGATTCTTATTCTGCAGTGATCTTGGCAGACTGAATCACACGTCCCCAATAATCAAGTTCTTTCTTTGTGTAATCTGCAAGTTGTGATGGATTCATATGGTCTACCATCGTTCCAGCATCTTCCGCCTTTTTTCTAATTTCAGGCATGGCAAGAATTTTTACAATCTCAGCGTTAATTTGATTGACAATTTCAGACGGTGTGCCAGCAGGTGCATAAAGCGCAAACCAGGAATCGATGGTGAATTCTCTGAGATCTGATTCTCTGCTTGTAGGTACTTGCGGTAATGAAGAAAGTCGTGAACTGCTGGTAACGACCAAGCCCTTTAATTTGTCAGCCTTGATGTGGTTCACAACAGAAGCTGGCGTCGTAAAAAATAAGTCAACCTGGCCACCCAAAAGATCTTGCACCGCAGGTCCAGCGCCTTTGTAAGGGATGTGCTGAATTGAAGTGCCGGTCATTTGCTTGAACAGCTCGCCGGCAATGTGCTGAATAGAGCCATTGCCAGAGGACGCGTAATTCAATTTGTTGGGATTTGCTTTTGCGAAAGCAATCAATTCACGTAAATTGTTGACAGGCAAGTCTGCTTTGGTGGCCAATACTTGCGGTGCTCTTGTCAGCAGCGAAATAGGTGCAAAGTCTTTGATTGGATCCCAGCCCGCTTTCTTAAACAAATGGGGATTGCCAACTTGGTAACCGCTGTAAGCCAATAACAGAGTATGGCCATCCGGCTTTGCTCTAGCGACGGCTTGGTTTCCAATGTTGCCTGCAGCACCAGCCTTGTTATCAATGACAACGGGTTGGCCCAATGCGCGTGATAAAGGTTCTGCAATTAATCGTGCTGTGAAATCGGTGGTGCCACCGGGCGCACTTGGCACAACAATGGTAATTGGGCGCTCAGGAAATTTATTTTGCGCGAAGGCGGATGCGCCAAATAGCAGGGTGCAAGCAGTTATCCAAATGAAATTCTTTTTCATCTTTGTCTCCTCTGTTAGTATGTTGATTTAAACCAATACAGACAGTTCAATTAAATTGAAGTCTGGATCACGAACGTAAATTGAGTTAATTTTTCCGGTAGCACCTGTTCTCATCACGGGTCCTTCTGTGATGGGCCAATTGCATTCTTTCAATCGTTTCATGGCATCTTCCAATGAACCTTGAAGAATGAAGCAAAGGTCCAATGCGCCAGGAACCGGCAAATGTGCTTTGGGTTCAAACTCAGAGCCCTGGACATGAATGTTGATTTTTTGATTGCCAAATTTGAAAGCACGTCTTTCAACGGGTGGCGTTCCGCCTACAAATGTCTCAAGTTGCATTCCCAAAACACGGGTGTAGAAGTCAATGCAAGCGGCCTCACGCGCGGTTGTCAGAACCAAATGGTCGAGATGGTCAATCATGAAAAATCCTTTTGCAATTCATTGACATAAGCAGGTGCTGGGTGCAAATCAGTGATGAGACCACTTTTTGCAACCTGTCCAGGCACGGTATGACCGACGATCTCGGGTAACTGACGCGCACTTTGAAGTAGGCGTTTCAAATCAATGCCGGTCTCGTAGCCCATGGCGTCTAGCATGTGTATGGCATCTTCGCTGCAAATATTGCCGCTTGCACCCGGTGCGTAAGGGCATCCGCCCAAACCACCCAAGGAGCCATCAAAGCGCTCTATGCCCGTTTGAACTGCAGCCAGTACATTGGCCAGACCCATGCCTCGTGTATTGTGGAAATGCAGTGTTAATTGCAGATCAGGAAATTGTTTTTGTAAGACCTCGCACATGGCTGTAACTTGTGCTGGTTGTGCCATGCCTGTTGTGTCACAAATAGTCAATCCGCGCACCCCCAAGTCTGCAAATCGTTGCGACCATTTCATGACTTCTTGTTGGGCCACATCGCCTTCCATGGGGCATCCAAAGCAAGCAGACAGAGAAACATTGATAGGCACCAATGCGCCAAAGTTCTCAATGACCTCACGCAGCGCAGAAAAACTTTTTTCTCTAGGCATGCGCAGGTTAGAAAGATTGTGCGTTTCGGAGGTCGACATGACCAAATTGAACTCGTCTGGCTTGACGTCCATCGCACGCTCTGCGCCCCTGACATTGGGAACTAAGACGGTGTACTCGACATTGGACGCACGCTGAATGCGACCCATCACTTCTTCGGCATCGCGGAGCATCGGAATCGCTTTGGCCGATGTGAAGGATGTCACTTCGATTTTGGCGTACCCGCATTGACTGAGTGCGTTGATCAGTTCAACCTTGGTGTCAGTCGGTACAAATTCAGGCTCCATTTGGAACCCATCGCGTGTAACGACTTCGTTGAAAAATATTCGTTGCTTCATGCGCCACCTCCAACAATGCCTTTGGCTTTCAATGCTTCAATTTGCGCTGAACTCAGGCCCATTTCTTTCAAAATTGAATCGGTATCCTCGCCAAGCGTTGGTGCGTTGCGACGATGTTGTCCGGGCGTCAATGACAGTTTGGGTACCACACCCGGTATGGTTAGTTCACTACCGTCTTTCAACTGAATTTTTTGCAGCATTTCTCTGGCTGCGTAATGTGGGTCTGCTGCAATGTCTGCAATGTTGTAGATACGACCTGCAGGGACAGAAGCACTGTCAAGTTTTTCTAAAACCTCATCCACATTTCTTTGAAGCGTCCATGCCTCAATGGCTTGATCAATTTCGTTGACGCGCGCAACACGTCCAGTGTTGTCTGCCAAACTGGGATCGTTGGCATAATCTTCGCGCTCAATGAGTGTCATCAAGCGTTTGAAAATGCTGTCACCATTGCCTGCAATGAGGGCGTATGCGCCGTCTTTGCACTTGTAGGCATTGGTGGGTGCGATGCCAGGAAGCGCGCTGCCTGCTGGCCCACGAATGGCATCGAAGGCGCTGTATTCCGGAAGCAGACTTTCCATGCAATTGAACACAGATTCATACAGCGCAACATCAATGATCTGACCTTTGCCTGTTGTGTGGCGATGTTGTAAGGCCAGCAAAATACCAATGACACCGTGCAAAGCAGACAAGGTGTCGCCAATGCTGACGCCAACGCGAACAGGCACACGACCTGGTTCGGCGGTGAGATGTCGCAAACCGCCCATGGCTTCGCCAATGACGCCAAACCCAGGGCGATTCCGATAGGGGCCCGTTTGACCATAACCACTGATGCGCAACACAATCAATCTGGGATTTTGTTCAATCAGTTTTTCAGGTGACAGTCCCCAGCCCTCTAGTGCACCAGGGCGAAAGTTTTCAATGAGGATATCGGCTTCATTGGCCAGTTTGCTAACCAGCGCTTGACCCTCTGGTGTTCTGAGGTCGAGTGCCAAGGAGCGTTTGTTGCGCGATTGAACTTGCCACCAAACGGATGTGCCATCTTTCAGCATCCGCCATTTTCGAAGTGGATCACCACTACCTGGCGGCTCAATTTTGATCACTTCTGCACCAAAATCAGCCAAGGTTTTGGCTGCAAAGGGGCCGGCAATGAGTTGACCCATTTCCAGCACCTTCATGCCTTGAAGCGCAGAGGTGTTGTGACTTGTAGGTGAGGATTCTTGACGGTTCATGCACCGCAGTTTGATGCGAATGCAAATGCCCGTCTATTTGTTCTTTGGTCAGTCTGTCTTAGCGTTTTGCTAAGACTGGATCAAAAAGTCTCTGAGTGCAATAACTTCAGGTCCAGCATCTATTCGAACACCCACCAATAATGTTCTTTGGGCCCATTTGTCTTGAAGCGGGCGCCAATTCAGGTGATTGGCTTTGAGAACGGCCAATGCGATGGTTTTCGGCAATAAGGCCACGCCCAAACCGGATGCAACCATTTGCGTTACTGCGTCAAAGCTATTGACTTGCATCCGCAAGTTAAGCCTCTTGCCAATAGCTGCTGCAGCCCCCATTTGTTGATTCAACATGGCAGCGCCCGGATTCAAACTGATCCATTGTTCTTCCAATGTTTCTGAAAATGCGATGGGTTTTTTGCCCGTTAAATGATGGCCTTTGGGGAAAATAAGAACCAATTCATCGGATCGAAAAACGCGAACATCCAAGCCATCTGTATTGCTGCCCGCCACAAAAACCCCCATTTCTGCTTTGCCAGACTTGAGGGCTAGAACGACTTTTTCGGAAACACCTTCTTCGAGATCAATTTGGATTTCGGGGTACTTTTTTGAATATTTGGCAATCAGAGGCGGTAAGAATTGACTGATGGCAGCTGTTCCAGCAAACAATTGAATATGTCGAACGATACCTCTGTTGAGATCATTGAGCTCTTGAATGGTGCCTTCTAACTCTTGCAGCAAAGACAACCCTCTGCGCATGAAAACTTTGCCAGCCGGGGTGACTTTCAAACCCCTTGAGTGTCTTTCAAACAACTGCGTGCCTAAGGCAACCTCAAGCTCCCGAATGCGTCGGCTGGCAGCAGGCAGGACCAGATGACATTCACGCGCTGCCTGGGTCAAATTTTCAGTTTGTGCGCAGAGAACAGCAAGGCGAATCGATGTGAAGTCGAATCTGGACAGGTTGAGTTTGGTGATTTCCATAGGTTCTTCTGAATATTAGCGAACTTTGGGTCGATTCAGTTGCCCATCCCATTCAGCCACGGTCTCTTGAATGAGTTTTGAAACAATGCGGCTTGCTTCGGTGAAAAGGCCTTGCTTAGGAAGAGCAAGCGTCACAAATCGCTTGAGGTCCGGGCCAGTCACTTTAGCCGCTTGTAGTTTTCCCATTTTGAGTTCATCGTCAATAGAAAATGGACCCAACAGGGCATACATGTGCGGATTCGCTGCAATGATTTCTTTTTGGACCCGAAGTGAATCTGCCTCTACTTCTGAAATAAGACTAAATCCTTTACTTCTGGCAGTTTCATCCAAGATAGATCGCCAATGTGAGGGCCGTCTTGGCAATACCAAAGGCAAGCCTTCTAGGCGTTTGAAATCGACAGTTTCGGAGTAAGTCAGCGAGAGTCCGGGCGAGGAGACTAGATAAGTGCTGGCTGTTGCCAACAATGTTTCATCATGGCCGGATGGTTTTTTATAGCGAAACAAGATGGCCATGTCCACCACGCCTGTGTCCAAGAGTGCGTCTAATTCGCTGCCTTGCCCTTCACGAATGTTCAGTTTTATCTTTGGATATTCGCGGTGCAATTTTTTGAAGACATGGGTCATCAAAGGGTGAGCGGCTGAGGGCAGAACACCAATTTTGACCTCTCCCATTGGGACATTGGCAGTTTGTTTAATTTCAGCAAACATTTCCTCACTGTCTTTGAGCCACCCTCGAACGCGTTGTTGAACATGTTCACCAAACTCAGTTAAGACCACGCCTCGGCCTGTGCGTCTAAACAATGCTCCGCCGCAACTTGTTTCGAAGTGACTGATTTGTCGGCTGATGTGAGACTGAACAGTGCTTCTCTGCGCTGCGACTTTTGAAAAACTGCCCAGTTCGGCAACTTCCAGAAATAGTCGAATGTCGTTGATGTACATAAATAAGCAGTTTGTGTGATATGCCAATTAAGGCATATCTGAAATCGGTGAATTGATTCTATACAGATACTTAGATTATTCCTAGACTTGCCTGAAATCGCCAACAGTGCCCACGAATTGGGGCAGCATTTCTAAGGAATAAAAATGAGCTTTGTCAGTTTTGAAATTGCGGGTCAACAGACTTACGGTATCTGGAAAGATGAGAGTCAATGGCTACAAGTACCTGAAACTTTTCAGGCGCAATATCCAGATTTAAAGTCTGTCATTGCGGCCCAACGCTTGGAAGAAATGGCTGCGCTAACGCATCAAAATGGCAAAGCTGTTGCAGCAACGCAAGCTCGGTTGATGCCGGTCATTCCAAACCCTGGAAAAATTTTCTGTGTTGGTTTGAATTACAAAACACACGTGGCTGAAACAAAACGGTCTGACAGTGAGTACCCTGCAATTTTCACGCGATTTGCTGACAGCTTGAATGCACACAATGCGCCCCTGCCACACCCTAAAGAGACGGTGCGCTTTGATTTTGAGGGGGAATTGGCGGTCATCATTGGTCAGGGTGGACGCAATATCAAGCAAGCACAAGCGTTTGACCACATTGCGGGTTATGCCTGCTTCAATGACGGAACCGCACGTGACTGGCAACGTCATACCCACCAATGGATTCCAGGTAAGAATTTTCCGTTGACAGGCCCGTTGGGACCATTCATGGCAACACGCCAAGAAATTCCTGATGTCAATCAATTGACCTTGGAAAGTCGCTTGAATGGCGTCGTCATGCAACACGCCTCGGTGGCTGATTTGATTTTTACGTTGCCTGTCATCATTGAATACCTTTCTGGATTTACCAACCTCAATCCTGGTGATGTCATTGCCACAGGCACGCCCGGAGGTGTGGGTGATCGCAGAGAACCGCCTCTTTACATGAAAGAGGGCGATGTGATTGAAGTTGAAATCACCGGCTTAGGTACCTTGCGCAATGTCGTGTCAAAGGCCTCCTGAGGAATATCGATGTCTATCCATAAAAACACATTGCGAATTGCAGTCGATATTGGTGGCACCTTTACCGACTTGGCTTGTTTTGACGAGGCGACTGGTGCTATTTCCTTTGGTAAAGCACTCTCGACACACGGCGAATTGGTCACCGGCATTCAAAATACTTTGGACGGTGCTGGCATTGATTTAAGCAATGGTTACTTGTTCTTACATGGCTCAACCATTGCCATCAATACACTGCTTGAGCGCAATGGCGCCAAAACAGCGTTGCTCATCACTGAAGGATTCCGCGATATTTACGAAATTGGACGAGTGAATCGGCCAGACGCTTACAACTTGTTTTTCTCAAAACACGAACCTCTGGTTCCGCGCTCTTTGCGTTACGAGGTGTCTGAGCGACTGCGTGCCGATGGGTCGTTGCATAAACCGTTAGACGAAACAGCGGTGCGCGAACTGGCCCGCGAACTCAAAGCCAAACACATTGAAGCAGTTGCTGTTTTATTGCTGCACTCCTACCGCAACCCAGACCATGAGCGTCGTGTGAAGGCCATTCTTCAGGAAGAAATTCCAGGTGCTTTTGTCACAGCCTCTCATGAGTTGTCCCAGGAATACCGGGAATTTGAACGAGTTTCAACAGCCGTTGCCAATTCATATGTGGGCCCGCGAGTGTCTGAATACTTGGGTGAGTTAGAAAATCATTTGAGCGCCAAAGGCTTTGAGGGTGATTTCTACGCGGTTCAATCGACTGGCGGCTTGTTCCCTGTTGCGCATGCGCGCCGAGATTGTGTTCGCATGCTGGAGTCAGGACCAGCGGCTGGCGTCATTGGTGCACAAGCTATTTGTGCGCAGTTAGGCATGCCCGATTCGATTGCTTTTGACATGGGCGGAACCACTGCCAAAGCAGGTGTGATCAGCGAAGGACGTCCGTTAACAACGGGCAGCGCACTGATTGGAGGGTACGAAAAAGCCTTGCCCATTCAAATTCCAATGATGGATATTTTTGAAGTTGGCACGGGGGGTGGTTCTATTGCGCGTGTTGAACTTGGTAATTCTTTACGAGTAGGGCCACGGTCTGCAGGCAGTATGCCAGGCCCTGTTTGTTATGGTCGTGATGGCACCGAGCCAACGGTCACCGATGCCAATCTCATTTTGGGTCGCTTAGACGAGCACAACTTTTTAGGTGGTGAAATGCCACTTTATTTGGACCGTGCATTGAATGCGATGGAAGAGAAAATTGCCAAGCCTTTAGGTTTAGATGCAACGAAAGCAGCAGATGGCATTTTGCGCATCGCTGTCACTCAAATGTCGCATGCTGTCAAAGCAGTCACCACTGAGCGTGGTTTGGATGCTGGCAGTTTCACGATGGTTGTTTATGGAGGCGCAGGACCTTTGCATGCTTCTGCGATTGCGCGAGAAATTGGTATTCGCAAGGTCTTGATTCCGCATGCGCCCGGCTATTTTTCAGCCTACGGTATGTTGTTTTCTGACTTGCGTTACGACTATGTTAGATCGGTATTTCGTCGTTTGGACAGCATGTCATTTGATGAAATTGAGGCGTACTACAAAGAGATGGAAGATGAAGGTCGCGCTGCCATTGGTGCTTCGCAAATCCGGCCTGAAGAAATTGTGTTTGAACGTGCTGCTGACATGCGATATTTTGGGCAAGAACATGCGGTCACAGTCGATCTGCCAAATGAGTTTTTTGCGAACAAAGATCGTGCAGCCATCAAAAACCATTTTGACCATGTTCACAAAGTTCGCTACGGCACGTCAGCACCCAAAGAGGCTGCCGACATTGTGAGTCTTCGAGTCACAGTATTAGGACGAATGACAAAACCACCTCGCAATGAAGTGGCAGAAGGGCTGATCACGCCTGATGCGCAAGCCTTGCGAGCGCACAAACCTGTTTATTTCCGCAGCGCAGGGCAGTTTGTGAATACGCCCGTGTATCGACGTGACATGCTTAAAAGCGGTAATCAATTTGAGGGCCCAGCACTTGTAGAGGAACATGCCTCTACCACCGTGGTTCAACCGGGCGACAGTGTCAAAGTTGATTCTTTGGGCAATCTTCAAATTTCAATTGGGAGCGATCGCTCATGAGTCAGCTTAAAGCGCAAAACATCGATGAACAAACCGTCGATCCAGTCATTGTTGAGATCATACGCAACGGACTTTTTGCTGTCACGGAGGAAATGAAAACAAACCTCATGCGAACAGCTTACAACCTGATCATTTATGAGGCGTTAGATTTCACGGTGGGTCTTTTTACCAAAGAAGGAGAGACCGTTTCGATTGGCTTGGGCTTGCCGATGTTCATCAGAGGTATGTCTGAAACGGTCAAATCAAAAATTCGCCATTTTGGGTATGAAAACATTCATCCTGGCGACATCATGGTCACCAATGATGCCTACACAACCGGCAGCCATTTGAATCACTTTACTTTCACGATGCCTGTTTTTCATGAGGGTGAATTGATTGGCTTCACATGCTGTATGGCACATTGGCTCGACGTCGGTGGCAGCTTGGGACAAATTACAACTGACATTTTTTCTGAAGGCATTCAGATCCCTATTGTGAAGTACCAATCGGCTGGCAAGGTCAACCAAGATTTGGTTGACATCATTGCTATGAACGTGCGTATGCCAGAGCGTGCATTGGGTGATTTGCGTGCACAGATCACGGCTGTGACCACCGGTGAGAGACGTTTCTTAGAGCTGGTTCAACGCTACGGTAATGCGGATGTTCAAGCGTCTATTTTGCAGATCATGGACGCATCAGAAGCATTGGCTCGCCAAAATACTTTGTCAATTCCAGATGGTGTCTATGAGGCGGAGTCCTTCATGGACGACGATGGCTTAGAAATTGGTAAACGCATTCCTATCCGTGTCAAAGTAACCGTCAAAGGTGATGAGATGGAAGTGGACTTGTCAGACGTTAGCAAACAGGTGAAAGGCTTTTACAACTCTGGTTTCACGACCGGTATTGCTTGTGCCCAAGTCGCCTACAAGTGCTTAACCACACCCACTGACTATCCTGTGAACGATGGTAGTTTTCGCCCTTTGAAAGTCATCATGCCAATGGGCACAGTCATCAGTGCTGAGCGACCCTATCCCATGCGCGTTTGGATGACCTTCCCAATGACGGTCATTGACACCATTTTCAAAGCTTTAGCACCAGCGATTCCGCACCGTGCAATTGCGGGACATCATGCTGATTTGGTCTTCCCCAATATCCATGGCATTTCACCTGAAGACGGTCGATTGTTCATCGTCGGTATTGGTCCATTGGGTGGCGGTTGGGGCGCTAAATCGCGCGAGGATGGTGTCTCTGTGACTGTTTGCATCAATGACGGTGATACACACAACAGTCCGACTGAGCAGCTGGAAGCGAAATATCCAGTCCTGGTTGAGAGCTACAAAATTCGTGAAGACAGTGCAGGCGCGGGCGAGTTCCGGGGTGGTTTAGGTGCCGAGATGGTGGTGCAAGCGCTGTCGCCATTTTCTGTGACCACCCGCATCGATCGCATGCATTGCAAGCCCTGGGGTTTAGAAGGGGGCGGAGAAGCGGCGGGTAATGGAATTGCCATACGTCACAAAGGTGAGTGGCGTTCGGACTTGCCCAATGCCAAAGTATTCAATGTACGTTTGGAGCGAGGCGATGCGTACAAGATGCTCTCAGGTGGTGGTGGAGGTTTCGGTAGTCCATTTAAACGCGATCCACAAACTGTTGCCTTCGATGTTCAGGAAGGCTATGTCAGTCGTGAGGCTGCAGAGCAACTCTATGGCGTTGTATTAACTGACAGTTTTGAAGTCAAGCAGTCAGAAACAACTCAACTGAGATCAAAACATCTTGCTTGAGTCCATTGAAATGACTGCTTCTCAGCAACAAGCTGCTTACCTTTCGGGACTGTGGAACCGATTGGCAGGGCAGCATGTTGCACTTGGATGCTCTTGCACGATGAGCGGACTGAGCGTGACACTGGAAGATTTTGAGTTGGACATTGCAGATTATTTATGGGCTGAAAGTGAGCGTCTAGGTCAAAAGGAAGTGGTCAAATTTTTGCTTGAACCGGGTCCTATCGCTTCACAAGATCAGGCCGTCAGAAATATTTTGCGCAGGCTAGAAGATCAAGACATCAATACGGTCATCACGGATTGGTTGTTGCCTCGAATGACCAAAACGATTGAGTCATATGCCAAGTTGCATGGTCCTGCGCCAGAAGCACCTTTGTTCGGGGGTTCAACTTCTTGGGGTAAAGGCTACAGAGATTAGTCAAGTGTTAATTCAATCGGTCATTCAATATTTAAATGGAGATAAAAAATGATTTCATGGACAAAAAATATTATTTCAATTGCATTACTTGCAGCAACAAGTTTGGCTGTTGCCCAAACTAAATTTCCGGATGGGGGCATTAAATTAATCGTGCCTTTTGCAGCGGGCGGCGGTGTCGACAATGCAGCACGATTGATTGCTAAGCAAATGCAATCCAACTTGAATGTTTCAATTGTGGTTGAAAACAGACCTGGCGCGAGTGGCACCATTGGCGCTAAATTCGTTCAATCCGCTAACCCAGACGGTCAGACATTGCTCTTTTCAGCATCTACACAGTCATTGACCAAACTGGTCATTGCGAATGCACCCTACGACCCTATGACAGATTTCGCCTATGTGGCACGCGTCGGTGAAGCGCCACTAATGATGGTGATCTCTCCTACATTGCCTCAAACCAAGTTGAAAGAGGTCATGGACGCTGCCAAGCAAAATCCAGACAAGTGGACCGCTGGTTTGCCAGCCTTGGGTGCAGCTAGCCATTTGGCAACATTGATGTTTGCGAAAGAAGGCAATCTCAACTTGACCATGACAGCTTACAAAGGTACGGCACCTGCTTTGACAGATGTCGCTGGTGGGCATTCACAAATCTTGATTGACTCAATCATCTCCCTGCAGACGCTCGCGAAAGCCGGAAAAGTGAAGCCGATCGTTGTAACTTCAGCCAAGCGCAGCTCAGTCATGCCCAATGTGCCTACAGCAGCTGAAAGTGGTTATCCCAAATTCATTGCCGAATCTTGGTATGGCATCTGGGCTCCCAAAGGAACACCAGATGACAGAATTCAATTCTTAAATAAAGCAGCCAATGAAGCGGTACGCCAATTGACCAAATCGGGTGCTTTTGAACAGCTGGGAATTGAACCAGTTGTAGAGTCCGTTGATGAATTTAGAAAATACACCAGCAAGTACATCGCTGAGAATGCCGATTTGTTAAAAGGTGCAGGTTTCAAACCTGAATGAAATTTTGAGCTGTACTTAAGAAAAGTATGAGAATTTCTTTCAGTTGAACTGATTTTGTAAATTGAAGTAAAGAAAAAAGAAGAAGGAATTCTCACGGCATAAAATATAGGGGTGAATACAAAAGAGCAACCCACCCTCGAACTCAATTTCAATTGGTGGGTCCTTTATTGCTTCACCTTTTTCTACATTGCTGTTGAATTTGGATTTAACTTTCAACTCTTGAATCTCTCAGTTGATTTTGCTTCTGAAGAAGATTTATTGGGCTTGGAATTCTGGGGCCGAGTTATATCTGGCGTGGGCCTCAGCATCATCTTGTACCGTCTAACAGCTGCAATAAAAATATTCAGTAGCTTGCGATATTTTTTATGCCTTATCGCAGGCATTGCCTTGATGTGGAATGTCCAAAAAATGCTCACCGATTATTTGGTTGAGCAGGCAAGTCTGGAAGACAAAAAAATCTCCTTACTTCTTGCTGGTTTAACTTCCAAAGCGGCTACCGGATCGTTAGTCACCTCAAACGGGCTGCCTGTCGTTCGTGAGCTGCAGTCCGAGCAAGATCGAAAAATTACCGCTTCCCTATTTCCAGCCATTGCGCTTTATGCGCCCAATCGAAAAGAACAAATTGCGTTATGGTCTGGTCGTACACCAGAACAAATTCAATTGATGCTGGGCATGGACTTCACCGATTCACAGCTTTCCAATGCGTACCGTAATTTAATCGTTCCCCCGTTAACTTTAGGAATCTCGATCTTTTTTGCGTTACTGAATTTGGCGCAATGGTTCAGTATGACAATTGCTATTTTTCAAAAGCGTTTGAGTCTAACAACGAGAAAAATTCGTCTTCTGACAGCAACAAGCTTTTCCGCACTTTTGATCTTCAGTTTTTCCCTGAGCAGTCCCTTAGTCGGTTCGCGTGCCTATCAAGACGAGTTTAAGAAGCCACTTTTTGAAAATGATTTTTTCTTGGGAGTGCTCACAGTTTTTTCCGCACAGACAGTGCCCAATTGGTACTTCTTGTCAAAGACTTGTAATCAGTATGTTTTGGGTGGCGTCCAATTAAAGAGACCCTATTGAACGTGGTCTGCTTGTGGCTGCAAGTCTTACATTTAGATCTTTACGGTGTAATTTAAGGCCATGCGGCCACCATCCACCGTGATCACTTCGCCGGTCATATAGCTGGCAGCATCACTGGCCAAAAATGCCACCACATGGGCCACCTCTGAGGGATTGCCTAAGCGCTTCATGGGGGTACGTCCAAGAATTTTGTTACGCGCCTCGTCGCTGGTCAGTACAGCCTTGCTGGCCAATTCGGTTGCTATGGTGCCGGGCGCCACTGCGTTGACACGAATGCCGTCATCTGCCAAGGCCAGCGCCATGGCGCGGGTCAATTGATTCAGTCCACCTTTGCTGACGTTGTAAGACGCAATTTCGGGTATGGCCAAGACGCCATTGACTGAACTCATGTGAACAATGGCGCCACCACCCTGGTCCTTCATGACGCGGGCAGCAGCTTGCCCCATCAAAAATGCGCCTTTTAGATTGACCCGCAAAACCTCATCAAAATCAGATTCTGAAACTTCAAGAAAAGGCGCGGCCTTGAATATGCCGGCATTGCTGACCAGCACATCCAAGCGACCATGCTGCGAAATCACTTGCTTGATGACTGCGTCGACTTCAACTTTGTTGCCGATATCACTGGCAATGAAGAGAATCTCATGACCTTGTTGTTGCAATTGAGACGCAAGAGACTGGCCTCTCTCGTTGTGAATGTCAACGATGACTACCTTCGCGCCTTGTTCTAAAAAAAGTCGTGCACAAGCTTCTCCAATGCCTTGTGCACCACCTGTTATCAAACAAACTTTTCCACCTAGGCCATAAGAAATTTTGTTCATGTTGCTTAGGAGTCCACTTGCACTTTTGCGTCCTTAATGACTTTCGCCCATTTTTGCGTTTCGCTGCGAATAAACTCTGCAAAACGCTCTGGCGAACCACCGCCATCTTCTGCGCCGTATTGATCAAATTTTTCAATGACGTCAGGCATGGCCATGACGCGGTTCATGTCTTCGTTGATTCGCTTCACAAAAGAAGGGTTCATTCTGGCAGGACCGACCAAGCCATACCAAGTGGTGGCATCAAATCCGCCAAAGCCTTGTTCGTCCATAGTGGGCACATTGGGGTGGCCTTTGGCGCGTTTTGTGCGCGTTTGCGCTAACGCAATGGCTTTGCCACTTTTAACATGGGGCGTGGCAGAGGTCATGGTTTCAAAACAATACTGAACTTGGCCACCGATTAAATCGGTGAGCGCTGGGCCAGAGCCTTTGTAAGGCACATGTAGGGCGTCAATTCCGGCACGCAATTTGAACATTTCAAGTGCCAAATGTTGAGCCGATCCACCACCCGCAGATGCAAAGCTGATCTTGCCTGGATTTTGTTTGCACAGATTGACCAAATCTTTGACATTTTTTGCCGGTTGGCTTTCATTGCAAATCAGCAAATTGGGCGTCACGCCGACCAAACCAATGGGTGCGAAATCACGCTCAACGTTGTAGGCCAATTTGGGCTGCAAACTGGTCGCCAAAGCATGGCTGTTGATATGCGCCATTAAAAGCGTGTTGCCATCTGCTTGTTGCTTGGCGACGAAGTCTGCGGCAATCACACCTGCGGCCCCCGCTTTGTTTTCGATGATGATGCTGATGCCCCACATGGCTTGGAGTTTTTGAGCGAGCACCCTCGCCAGTGCATCGGTGCCGCCTCCAGGTGGGAACCCCACCACAATGCGGATGGGACCATTGGGCAAGCTTTGCGCTTTGATCATGGGCGCGCTCAGCGTTGCGGCAGATGCGATAGTGGCTTGTAGTAGGGTTCTGCGTTTCATGTTGTCTCCAGTTTTTGTGTTGAAAATGACTTGTGAAAGTGACGCTTGCTTTGTTTAAGGTTTGATCAAGGCAGGGATGGGATTGGCTGAAAAATAAGCCATGGCTGCTTGGACGCCTGATCCAGTTAATTTCACGCCGCTCAGTTTCAGTCCCATTTCGCAAGCAGACAATGCGGCAATCAATGTGAGGTCGTTGCAATCGCCTAAGTGGCCAATTCGAAACAT
>JACCDZ012033800.1_pt1 | contig 15364 bp, 14 predicted proteins | sample 7449551 | NCBI WGS metagenome assembly JACCDZ01 (sample SAMN15323452, study PRJNA562643) | freshwater metagenome | isolation source: river surface water | place: USA:Blue River Watershed | collected 2017-08-18 | reverse complement strand
GCCACTGCAAGCCGAGGGCGTAGGGGATGACGCACTCGCCAACCTGCTCAAAGCGCCCGCAGTGGCCGCTGCCAGCCTGGAGCGCCAACAGGCGGCCCTGGTCGCCACCCTGGGCCCTGTGCCACTGCCTCCCGTGCTGGACACGGCCAGCAAGCTGCAGGGCCTCACACCAACCCCCTGCCTGCACCTTGCGGCCAACACGCCCGATGACATTGCTCTGCTGGGCCTGGTACGGGGCGATCTCACATTTGACTACAACGGCCACCGCGGCTGGTGGGCGGGGCAAGGCAGCACGGTCATGGTGGAGACCGCGCAGGGGCGCTGCTTGCTGGAACGCGATGCCGAGGCCGAATTCGACGCCATGGGCCTGCTGCTCGATCTGGGCCTGCACACCGACGGTCATGGCCGCTTCCACTTGCTGGGCGCCCAGCCCCAGCAGCGCTGGCTGGAGTGGGCCGACACCGACTTCGCGCACCTGCGCGAAGCCGGTTTTGAAGTCACGCTGGACGACAGCCTGGCCCACTGGATCACGCGCGCCGATGCGCTGGCCGTGGAGCTCACGCCGCACGATGGGGATGCCGCCCAGGCCTCACCCTGGTTCGACTTGTCGCTGGGCATGGAGATCAATGGCGAGCGCCAGAACGTGCTGCCCTGGCTGCCCGACCTGATTGCCGCTGCAGCCCGCGCGCCCAAGGACCCGGCCACTGGCGCGCCGCAGTTGGCGCCTTTCATTTACCTGCCCCAGGCCCATGGTCGCGGCTTCGTGCGCCTGCCCACCGCACCCCTGCAACCGTGGATGGCCGCGCTGCTCGAACTGGTGGGCGAACGCGCCAAAGACTTTCAGGGCGACACCCTCAAGCTTTCGCGCCTGGACGCCCTGCGCACCGCCGCCAGTGTGGGCGAAGGCGCGGTGTGGGACGGTGCGCAGGCGCTGCGCGACACCGTGCGCGCCCTGTGTGGGCACAGCGAAATCCCGCCGGTGCCCGTGCCGGCCAGCGTGCAGGCCACCCTGCGCGGCTACCAGCAGCAAGGGCTGAACTGGCTGCAGTTCCTGCGCGCGGCCGGGCTGGGCGGTGTGCTGGCCGATGACATGGGCCTGGGCAAAACGCTGCAGACCCTGGCCCATCTCCAGGTCGAGAAGGACGCCGGGCGGCTGACGCTACCCGCGCTCATCGTGGCGCCGGTGAGCCTCATGGGCAACTGGCAGCGCGAAGCCGCACGCTTTTGTCCGCAATTGCGAACCGTGGTGGTACACGGACAAGACCGGCACAGCACCGGAAACCTCGCGGAGTACGATGTGGTGATTGCCCCCTACTCGCTGCTCAAGCGCGACGAAGCGCGCTGGCGCAGCCAACGCTGGCACCTGCTGGTCTTGGACGAAGCGCAGAACATCAAGAACGCCAGCACCCACGCCGCGCAAGTGGTCAGCAGCCTGGAAGCACGCCACCGGCTGTGCCTGTCGGGCACGCCCATGGAAAACCACCTCGGCGAGATATGGAGCCTGTTCCATTTCCTCATGCCCGGCTTTCTGGGCAGCCAGGCGCGCTTTACGCAACTGTTCCGCACGCCGATTGAAAAGCAAGGCAACAGCGAGCGTATGGCGCAGCTGCGCGCGCGCATCACCCCGTTCATGCTGCGCCGTACCAAGGCGCTGGTGGCCGGTGAGCTGCCACCCAAGGTGGAGACCGTGCTGCGGGTGGAGCTGCAAGGCAAGCAGGCCGACCTGTACGAGACCATACGGCTGGGCATGGAAAAAACCGTGCGAGAGGCACTGAACAGCAAAGGTCTGGCCAAGAGCCACATCACCATCCTGGACGCACTCCTCAAATTGCGCCAGGTGTGCTGCGACCCGCAACTGCTCCATCTGGAAGCTGCGCAAAAGGTACAGGAGTCGGCCAAGCTGGAGCAGCTCATGGACATGCTGCCCGAAATGGTGGAAGAAGGCCGCCGCGTGCTGGTGTTCTCCCAGTTCACCAGCATGCTCGGCCGTATCGAGGCGCGGCTCAAGGATGCCGGGCTGCGCTGGACCAAACTCACCGGCCAGACCCAAAAGCGCGAAGAGGCCATTGCCCAGTTCACCAGCGGCGCGGTGCCCATCTTCCTCATCAGCCTCAAGGCCGGGGGCGTGGGCCTGAACTTGCCGCAGGCCGACACGGTGATTCACTTCGACCCGTGGTGGAACCCCGCAGCAGAGGCACAGGCCACCGACCGGGCCCACCGCATCGGCCAGACCCAAAGCGTGTTTGTCTACAAGCTGGTGGCGCAAGGCACCATTGAAGAGCGCATCCTGGCGCTGCAGGAGCGCAAGGCCGACCTGGGGGAGCGCATTTACCGCGAGGCGGCGGGGCGCAGTGCCCCGCTGTTTTCCGAGACGGACCTGGCCGAGCTGCTCAAGCCGCTGGCGTGAACCGAGGATGGAAAAACGGTATACCCAGCCAGCGGCAGAGTCGCTATAGTGGACGCTCTGCAAAGTTCCATCCGAGTCACACCATGCAAACACCGACTGCCTTTGGCGCCCGACCCAGTGCGCATGCAAACGCCAATTCCAAGCTCGAACTGATGCTGTTCAAGCTCGGGCTGGACAAGCAATCGCAGCAGCAGGAGATTTTCGGCATCAATGTGTTCAAGGTGCGCGAAATTGTGGTGAACCCGCAGCTCACCAACATTGTCAACAGCACCAAGCACATGCGAGGCCTGGCCAATGTGCGTGGGCAACTGATTCCGGTCATTGATTTGCCTGCCGCTGCGGGCTGCACGCCGCAAACGGGCATGGGCATCGTGCTGGTCACGGAGTTCTCCCGCACGACGCAGGCCTTCATGGTGGACGAAGTGCTCGAAATCGTGCACGTGGACTGGAAAAACATGCAGGCCGCCGACAATGCCACCACCAATCTGGTGTCTGGCGTTGCACGTATCGATGGTGACGCCCCCAACGGCCGTCTGGTGCAGGTGCTTGATGTCGAGCAAATTCTGCGCGATGTGTTCCCCGGCGGTCATGGTCCGGAAGACGACCACAGCGGCCTGCCCCACATCAGCTTGCCACCCGGCGCCGTGGTCATGTGTGTGGACGACTCGTCGGTGGCGCGCCTGCTGATCGAAGAAGCGCTCAAGGCCATGCACGTACCCTACATGTCGGCCAAGCACGGCAAGGACGCCTGGCAAAAGCTAGAAGGGGTGGCAGCGCAGGCGCAGTCACAGGGCAAGCACGTGCGCGACCTGGTGCCACTGGTGCTGACGGACCTGGAAATGCCCGAAATGGATGGGTTCACCCTGACCCGCACCATCAAACAAGACCCGCGTTTTGCCGGTGTGGCGGTCATCGTGCACTCGTCACTCACGGGCAAGGCCAGTGAAGGGCATGCCGCCAGCGTCGGGGCCGATGCCTACCTGGCCAAGTTCGCGCCGCGCGAACTCGGTGAAGCTATTCGCGACACCCTGGAGCGTATGCACGAGCGCTGAACAGTCCCTTGCAGCCCATGACCGAACGTCCATTCGCCCCCCACGGGCAGTACCGTGTTTTCTGGTGTGACGATGTGCTGTACTCGGAGCTGGTAGGTACCTTCAACGAAGAGGCCATTCTTCGTTACCTGGATGAAATGAAAACCCTCGCCAGTGGCCGAAGCACCCGCTGGGGGCGCATGGCCGACATGCGCCAGTGGGACGGTGGCACCCCCGGCGCTGCCGCGCTTTTCAAAGGCTTTGCCGAATGGATCAAGACCACGCAGTGCAAGGTGTCGGTGCAGTTGCTGCCTGACAGTTTCCGCCTGGCGATTGCCGCCAACACAGCGCAAACGCTCAACACCAATCACCTCTACCAAGTCACAACCGCCCAGGAGGCGCTGCAGGTGTTTGCCAACTACGGGATTGCCACGCCCCATTTGGCCGCGGCGCTGGCACCACGGTAGGAGCCCGGTCGCTTCACGGTTTCATGAGCGCCGACAGGGTGCGCATCTGTGTACCCAAGTCGGCCCCCACCAGGTCCTTGACGGAGTTCGCATCACTGCGCCACTGGACGCCCTGCTTGCCCAGACGGGCCTGCAACTCGGGCATGTCGATGTGGGCTACCTCGGCCACCACCGGCCACGGCGCCGCCGCCAATGCCTGCATCGGCGCAACAAAAGGGGGCTTGGAGCCGCCGGCACCCCCCAAGGGCACAAAGCTCAAACCCAAAAGCACGACAAATCCAGCCATGACCCAGCGTCCGGTGCTGGAGGCCAAGTATTTTTTGAAGCTGGCGTTGTGCATGGCCAGATGCAGCCCCGCGCCTGCCACGAACAGCCAGCTGAACCACTCGTGCACCGCCTTGTTCAGGCCCGAGTCGAGGTGAAAGAACATCAGCACCCCGGTGACCGACAAGAGCACAAAGCTGCCAATGACCATGGGGGTAATCCAAGTGCGAAAACGAACCAACTGCATACATCCTCCTATGAATGCATGAAGTTTGCGCGCCGCTTGTCAAACTTTGTTTACCGTCATGTGAAGCTGTGTAAACCGCCCCGGTCAGACCATGGCATTCGGGAAAATCACAGCCTTTTGCGATGGCGCCCATGCCGGGTATTTCCGCATCACCGCCGCGAAAAGGAAGGATTGTTCAAACGCAAGCAGCCAAGTCTGGAGTGCGAGCCATTCTTTCGCGGCAAACCATGCAACATCGGTGTGCGCCCACTGGCGAACAAATGGTGCAATGGCAGCGTCTGCAAAGCCAAAATGGGCACCCGCCAACGCAACGCGGGTACGCAAGCACGCGTTCAACTCCGACAGGTACAGTTCGCCTTCGCCGCGGTGCTGGCTGTTGTCGACGAGGCCAAAGCGCTGGGGATATTTGTAGCGGTCCAGCGCCGATTTGAACGCCGTGTCGTTACGCTGCACCAGTGCGCACTGTCGCGCCCATTCGCCATCGTCCAGCGGCAGCCAAACCAGCGGGTCATGGCGCTCCAGCGCAAAACGCATGATGTCCAGGCTTTGCTCCAGCACCCGGCCGTCGGGCAACACCAGTACGGGCACCGTCCCCTTGGGTGACAGCGCCAACATGTCCGGCGGTTTGTGTTTGAGTTCTACCTCCCGCAGCACGCACTGCATGCCCGAGACCTGCAAAGCCAGTCGCGCACGCATGGCATATGGACAACGGCGAAACGAATACAAAACCGGTAAATTTTCCAAATTGGCCATGGGGTTTCCGGTCCTGGCTAGGCTGGTAAACCGGCAGATGGAGCCGCTAGCGTAGTGCTGGAAATGTGGTGCACCTCCACGGTGGCGTGCACAATTTCCTCGTGCACCGCCAGGCGCTCGCGCACACGCTGCGGCGTCAGGGTGGTATCGGTGCTCACCACACTCAGTGCGCAGCTGTAGGCTTGCCTGCCTACGCGCCAGACGTGCAGGTCGGCAATACGGGTATCGCCCGCAGCATCGCCGACTTCCACCACCTCGCGAATCTCGCCGACCACCGGATCGTCCATCTCACGGTCCAGCAGCACACGGCCGGTTGCCACCAGCAAGCCTTTGGCCCACACCGCCACCAGTGCAGCACCCACCATGCCCATGGCCGGGTCGAGCCAGGACCAGCCCCACAGCATGCCGCCCACCAGGGCCACAATTGCCAGGACCGACGTTGCAGCATCGGCCAGCACGTGTACGTAGGCAGAGCGCAGGTTCAGGTCTTCCCCCTGGTGGTGCCCAGGCCCGTGGGGGTGCCCGTGGTCATGGTGGTGGTCGTGCCCATGTTGGGCCTGGTTCAGAATCAGCGCACACACCAGGTTGACCGCCAGGCCCAGCACTGCCACCGCAATGGCCTGCAAGTAGTGGATAGGCTGTGGTGCGAGGAGTCGCTCCACCGAGCCCACCACCATCCATGCCGCCACCACCAGCAGCAAAAGGGCACTGGCGAAGCTGCCCAGCACCTCCACCTTCCAGGTGCCAAAGGAAAAGCGGGTGTCGTTGGCGTGGCGGCGCGCGTAGGCGTAGGCAAAGGCCGTGATGCCAATGGCCAAGGCGTGGGAACTCATGTGCCAGCCGTCGGCCAGCAGGGCCATAGAGTTGTACCACCCGCCAGCGGTAATTTCGACCACCATACACGCCAGCGTGATCCACAGCACCCAGCGCGTATTGCGCTCGGCCAGCGGGTTGTGGGTGTCGAACTGGTGCGAATGGCGCAAGGCCTGGGGTATTTGCAGCATGTCAGAACCCCAGCTTGGCGCCAGCGCCCAGCAGCGTGGCCACGCCCAACAGGGCGAAGATGCCGGCCGCAATGGCGTGCACCAGCCGCATCGGTATCTTGCTGGCCAGCTTGTCCCCGGCGAACACTGCCGGCACATCGGCAACGAGCATGCCCAGGGTGGTACCCATGACCACGAGGACGGGGTTGGGGTAGTGCGCCGCCATGGCCACGGTGGCGATCTGGGTCTTGTCGCCCATCTCGGCCAAGAAGAAGGTGATGAGCGTGGCCCCGAAGACACCGAAGCGCTGCGCCACCTGGGTTTCCTCTTCCTCAATCTTGTCCGGGATCAGCGTCCACACCGCCATACCCAGGAAGGATGCGGCCAGCACCCAGCGCAGGATTTCGGGGCTCAGCATGGCCGTGATCCAGGCGCCCAGAGCCCCGGCCATGCCATGGTTGAGCAGCGTGGCGACCAGGATACCGGCGACGATGGGCAGGGGCTTTTTGAAACGTGCCGCCAGGATGAAGGCCAGCAGTTGGGTCTTGTCGCCAATTTCGGCCAATGCGACGACGCCGGTGGAGACGAGAAGGGATTCCATAGAGAAAGCTCCAAGGCCGGGTGAGACGACGATTGACCACGACGCCGCCCGGCCAAGGGTGCAGCGCCATGGTCAAAGGTCTTGCCAAACCGTAGGTGCTACGGCCTGCGCCTGCCATGGTCTGCGGACCAAGTGTGTTGACAGGTGCCTCTTCGGGAAAAGAGCGGCTACTCCCCAATGACTGGGCGCGATTTTATAGCGCGTCGGGAGTCCCTACGGGGCCACGCGCACGCCGGATGGGCCTCAATCGATGTACCGCAGCCCCGCAGCCGCCAGCGGTTCACGCATCTTGTACATGTCCAGCCCCAACACGCCACTGGCCAGTTTGGCCCTTTTTTCGCCTTCAAAACTCTCGCGTTTCTGGGCGACGGCCAGCGTCTCCACGGCGCGGGCAGCGGACACGCAGACCACGCCGTCGTCATCGGCCACGATCACGTCGCCCGGCGTCACCAGCATGCCGGCACAGACCACGGGAATGTTGACCGAGCCCAGCGTGGCCTTGATGGTGCCCTTGCTGCTGATGGCCTTGCTCCACACCGGAAAGTCCATGGCCTGCAGTGTCGTTACATCGCGCACACCGGCATCGATGACGAGCGCGCGGGCCCCGCGGGCCTGGAAGCTGGTGGCCAGCAGGTCGCCGAAATAGCCGTCGGTGCATTCGGCGGTGATGGCGGCGACCACGATGTCGCCTTCTCTGATTTGCTCTGCCACCACATGCATCATCCAGTTGTCGCCGGGGTGCAGCAGCACCGTCACGGCGGTGCCGGAGACCTGTGCGCCCGGATAGATGGGGCGCATGCAGGGCTTGAGCAGGCCGCCGCGGCCCATGGCCTCGTGCACGGTGGCCGAGCCCAGGGCGCCCAGGGCATCGGCGGCTGCGCGGTCGGCGCGGGTGATGTTGCGGTAAACAACGCCTAGTTCGTACATGGTCATGTCTCCTATCGGGTCAGACGGCCTCCATGCCCTGGCGCTGTTTGGCAGCCAATGCATCGGGGGAAGTGGCAAAAAAATGCAAAAGTGCGTGTGCGCGCTCCACCTGCTGGCACGTGGTGCACACCGCCGCGGAAAACGTGGTCACGATGGCAAGCTCAGCAGGCATGGGGCCCGCCACCGTGATGCCCTCCACGTGCAGCAGTTCGCTGGTCTGCTGGAACCCCAGCGCCACCGTGCCCTGGGCCACAAGTTGGCCCACCGGCACACCGGGCGGCGCTTGCACGAGGCGGTCTTGCAACTGCGTTGCCACGCCCCAGCGCGCAAACAGCTGGGTCAGCGCCACACCGCTGGGCCCGGTGGAATAGCCGATGCTGGGGGCGGCCAGCACGGCGGTGCGCAAGGCGGCTTCGCTGGCAATGTCCGGCACCGGGGCACCCGATCGCACCGCCACGGAAACGCCGGAGCGCATCAGGTCCACACAACGATCGGGCAGGACATGGCCGCTGGCCGCAAGCTTGGCAATGGCCTCACGGGCCAGGAATACCAGGTCCCACGGCTCGCCCGCATGCACGCGCCGGGCCGCATCGACACCACCGATCGATTCGATGGCAATGGGCGCGCCACCCGCGCGCAGGTAAACCGCCGCCAGGTCGGCCAGCACCGCCTTGGTGGCCATGGAAGAAATGCCTTGCAGGGTTTGGTTCGGCGTCATGGCGCGGCCCATCAGGTGGCAGACGGTGGCAGCGTCACATGGCGGATGTGCAGGGACAGGCCCAGCGCCGCCATGTGGTTGCTGTTGCGGCCCAGAATGTCGTGCGACAGCGGCAGGAACTGCGTTTCCTCGAACTCGGCATGGGCGCGGTATTGCTGCACCAGCGCATGCAACGCATCCCCATCCAGCGCGCAGGCCTGTCCCTTGGCCATCTTCTTGAGTTCGGGCTCCAGCCGGGCGAAGTGCGCCTCTACCTGGCGGTGTTCACGGGTCAACTGATCGGTGATGGAGCGTACGCGGGTGAACTCAGCACCTTCCTGGGCGCTGCGCAACACGGCGTCGAACAGCACACGCTCTTCCTCCTCGTGGTGGTTTAGCACCACCTTGCGGAAGAACTGCAGCACCGACTCGGCCTGCTGGCGTGCGTGCTGGGCCGCCTCGGCCAGGGTGGGCAAGCCGTCCATGGCCTGCAGGTGTTTCAGGATGCCATCGTGGCAGTGCGAGAAATTGTCCAGCGGTGCGTCACCGCTGGAGGGGGGAGTGGGTGTGCGCATGGCGGTCACCCCTGTGCCGCAGCAAGGGCTGCCGCACGTTCCTTGAGGCGCGCATCCAGGCGCGAAAACACGCGCCGGGCATTGCCCTCGTAAATCTGGAAGCGGTCCTCGCCGCTCAGCCGCGTGGACGCTTCGATGTAGCGCTTGGTGTCATCAAAATAGTGGCCGGTGGTCGGGTCGATGCCGCGCACGGCGCCGATCATCTCGGAGGCAAACAGCACGTTTTTGACCGGAATCACGGTATTGAGCAGGTCGATGCCGGGCTGGTGGTAGACGCAGGTGTCGAAGAAGATGTTGCCCAGCAGGTGCTCTTCGAGCAGGGGCTTTTTCATCTCCTGCGCCAGGCCACGGAAGCGCCCCCAGTGGTAGGGCACGGCACCGCCGCCATGGGGAATGAGGAACTTGAGCGTGGGAAAGTCCTTGAACAAGTCGCCCTGGATGCACTGCATGAAGGCCGTGGTGTCGGCGTTGAGGTAGTGCGCGCCGGTGGTGTGAAAACACGCGTTGCAACTGGTGCTCACGTGGACCATGGCGGGCAGGTCGTACTCCACCATCTTCTCGTAGAGGGGGTACCAATGGCGGTCGGTCAGCGGCGGGCTGGTCCAATGCCCGCCACTGGGGTCGGGGTTGAGGTTGACGCCCACCGCGCCGTACTCCTTCACGCACTTTTCCAGCTCGGGAATACAGGTGGCCGGGTCGACGCCTGGGCTTTGCGGCAACATGGCCACGGGAACAAAGTGGTCGGGAAACAGGGTGCTTACGCGGTGGCAGAGTTCGTTGCAGATGGCGGCCCAGGTGCTGGAGACGTTGAAGTCGCCAATGTGGTGGGCCATGAAGCTGGCGCGCGGGCTGAACAGGGTGAGGTCACTGCCGCGCTCCTTCATCAGGCGCAGCTGGTTGGTTTCGATGCTCTCGCGCAGTTCATCGTCGCTGATGTGCAGGTCCGCCACCTTGGGCATGGCGCTGGCGTCTTGGATGCCGGCAATCTGGGCGTTGCGCCAGTTCTCCAGCGCCTTGGGGGCCGTGGTGTAGTGGCCGTGGCAGTCGATGATCATGGTTGTTTCTCCAATGCAATAAGGAATACCTATCCACCAAAGCTGCGCACCAGCACCAGCGAGATGGACGGGAAAATCAGCAGCAGGGCAATGCGGATGAAGTCGGAGGCCAGGAAGGGCATCACGCCTTTGAAGGTTTCCACCAGCGGGACATCGCGGGCCAGCCGGTTGATGATGAAGACGTTCATGCCCACAGGCGGGTGCACCAGGCCGATCTCCACCACCATGAGCGCCAGGATGCCGAACCACACGCTCTTGTCGGTGTCGCTCAGGCCAAAGTCCAGCCCCATGACCACGGGGTAGAAGATGGGGATGGTGAGCAGAATCATGGCCAGGCTGTCCATGACGCAGCCGAGGAAGATGTAGATCAGCAAGATGGCGACCATGACCAGCATGGGGCTGAACTGGCTGGCCTGCACCCAGGCGGCCAGCTCCACCGGCATTTGCGACAGGGCCAGCGCGGTGTTGAGCATGTCCGCCCCGAGCAGCACCAGAAAGATCATGGCCGTGGCCTGTGCCGTGCCCAGGGCGCTGGCCACCAGCCCCTTCATGCGCATGCCCCCGGTGACGACTGCGAGCACGCCGCACGCCGCTGCGCCAATGGCAGCCGCCTCCGTGGGGTTGGCCCAGCCGCCGTAAATGCCGACGATGACCACCACAAACACCATGAGCACCGGGGCCACCTGCGCCAGCGCCTTGAGCCGCAGGGGCCAGCTCGTACGCGGGCCGGCCGGGCCGGCTTGCGGGTTGAGCGTGACGATGATCTTGATGACCAGCATGTAGCCCAGCATGGCAATGATGCCGGGCAGCACCGCCGCCATGAACAGCTTGCCGATCGACTCCTGCGTGAGGATGGCGTAGATGACCAGGGGCACCGAGGGCGGAATCATGATGCCCAGCGTGCCGCCGGCGGCGAGCGCCCCGGTGGCCAGGGAACCCGAATAGCCAAAGCGCTTGAGCTCGGGCAGTGCCACCTGCCCCATGGTGGCGGCCGTGGCCAGGGAGGAGCCGCAAATGGCACCGAAGCCTGCGCAGGCACCGACCGAAGCCATGGCCACGCCGCCCTTCATGTGGCCCATGAAGGCTTCCACGAACTTGAAGAGCGAAGCGCTCAAACCCCCGTGCGTCGCAAACTGGCCCATGAGCAAGAACAGCGGGATGACCACGATGTCGTAGTTGGACAGGCGCGCGTAGCCCAGGTTTTTGAGGTAATTGAGGATGGGCGCGGTCTCCATGCCCGTGAGGTAGAAGTACCCCGCTGCGCCCATGGTGAACATGGCGATGCCGATGGGCACGCGTACCACCAGCAACACCATCAGGCAGGCAAAAATGATGCCGCCAACTGCAATGCCGCTCATGCTTGTGCTCCCCCGGTGGCGGTGCTTTGGCGCAAATGCACGCCCACCATGTAAAAGCCCGACAGCGCCAGGAGCAAAAAGCCCGGAACCATCAATATCTGGGCGATCCAGACCGGCCAGCCCAGGATCAGGCTGGTCTCACCGGCTTCGCGGATGGACAGCGCTCCAACCGTGGCGCGCCAGGTAATCAAGGTACCAAAGACACCCACCAGCAAGGAGCCCAGCGCGTCCAGGCGGTGCACCGTGGCGGCGCTGGCCTTGGCAGTGAAAAAGTCCACCTTCACGTCCCCGCCATTGAGATGGCAGTAGGCGAAGAAGCTGGCAGAGGCGAAGGCCGCCCCCATCTGCAGCATTTCCACGTCGCCGGGGACGGGCAGGGCCCACAGCTTGCGCCCGACGATGCTGACGATGCTCATGAGGACGATCAGGACAAAGACCAGGCCGCCGAAAATGGCGGTGGCTTGGGTGGCTGCGAACAGCCATTGGCCCAGGGTGCCGAACGAATCCGTCGGCGCACCCGGTCCTGCCCCAGGAATAGGCTCTTGCATGGTGTGTGCTCCAGAAATGGGGTGCACCGGTGGTACACCCCTGGGGTAAGGGGGTCTTGCCGCTTACTTGCTGTACTTGGCAATCAGGCCGCGGGCGTTGTCCAGCAGCTGTTTGCCATTGGCACCCTTGGCGGTCACATCGGCCACCCAGTCGTTGGTAATGCCTTCGCCGATCTTCTTCCAGCCTTGCAGTTCGGCAGCGGGAATCACGTTGTGGGCGTTTTTCTCGGTCAGTTTCTTGCCGAGTTCATCGGCGGCGAGGAAGGTCTTGCCAATGAGGCCGGACAGGGCCACGCCGCTGTTGGCGTCGATCACCTTCTTGAGCTCAGGGGACAGGCTGTCGTACTTGGCCTTGTTCATCGCGAACACGAAGGTGGAGGTGTAGATGGCGGGCTCCGATGGGTCGGTTTCCGAGTGGAACTTGGCCAGCTCCTGGATCTTGACCGAAGGCACCACCTCGTAGGGCACCAGGGCACCGTCGATCACCGACTTGGACAGCGCTTCACTGACCTGCGGCACGGGCATGGCCACGGGGGTGGCGCCCAAGGCCGCCAGCAGCTTGTTGGTCTGGCGCGTGGGCGCGCGCAGCTTGGTGCCCTTGAGGTCGGCCAGGGTCTTGACGGGCTTGCCGGTCATGTGGAACACACCGTCACCGTGCACGTGCAGGGCCAGCAGCTTCACGTCCTTGAATTCGGCGGCCACGCCCGGGTTCTGGTTCACGTAGTCCCACAGTGCCTTGCTGGTGGCTTCGGGGTTTTGCATCATGAAGGGCAGCTCAAAAACCTCGGTCAGCGGGAAGCGGCCGGCGGTGTAGCCGGGCAGCACCCAGGTCACGTCGGCCAACCCGTCCTTGACCTGGTCGAACAACTGGGGTGGGGTGCCACCGAGCTGCATGGAGGGGTAAATCTGGCACTTGAGCTTGTCGCCGGACTCCTGCGCAATCTTGTCGCACCAGGGCTTGATGAACATGGTTTGTGCGGCCGAACCCGCTGGCAGGTGGTGGTGCACCTTGAGCGTGACGGTCTGTGCCACGGCGGTGGCGCACAGGGACAGGGTGGTGACGGCAAGCGCCAGTTTGCGTGAGGTGGTCATGGTGTCTCCTTCTTGGTTGAATTGGGGGGGGCTATTTCCGGGTCTTGTCCCAGTCGGCAGCCTTTGCTGAGTCTTTGCCTGCCACCGAATACAGAACGCTGGCATTGCGCGTCTTGAGAAATTCCTCCAGCGACTCGCCACGCATGGCGGCATAGATGTGCAGATTGGAGGTTCCCACCACGGCGCCCAGCTTTTCCAGCATGAAAAAGCTCACGCCGTAGTGGATCAGGCCGCGCCAATCGCGTCTGCGCACGAGGTCTTGCTCCTCGACCGTCAATTGCGCGGCCGCAAATGCCCCCTCTTCGTCACTCAGGAAGTGCTGCCGGTGGGCGGGCTGCGTCATGCGGTGCAGGAACTTGTTGACACGGTAGGCCTTCAGGCTGACGGCATGGGTGAAGGGGTAGGTGCCTGTCAGGCTCTGGGCACCGGCCAGCTGGGTGGCCATGTGCTGGCGGTGGCGCTCCTGTACCTGGCCCGGCGTGGGCACCGACTGGTCTTCCAGCACCAGCGTGGCAATGCCCGTCATGGAAGGCAGGTAGTAGGAGCTATGCACTTTCTTGACATTGCCCGAGAGAGCCCCGCGCATGATCAGCCACATGATGACCTCAGCCCCTTCCATGCCGCCGAGCGCGGCAAACTCGGCATGGGTCATCTGGGCCAGTCGCGCCGGGTCGTGGGTGATGGCATCGAGAAACTGCTGGTCCCACTCCACATTATTGAAACCCGCGCGCTCACCGTGCACCTGGTGTGACAGCCCGCCCGTGGACACGATGGCTACGCGCAGATCGTCGGGGTAGCTCTCCACCGCGCGGCGCAGGGCCTGGCCCAGCTTGTAGCAGCGCGCCGCCGTGGGAATGGGGAACTGCAGCACCCCCACCTGCAGCGGCACCACGGTGGTGGGCCACTGGTCGTTTGCGCGCTCCAGCAGCACCGACATGGGGGAGAAAAAGCCATGGTCCAGGGGCTTGTCCTGGAAGAAGGACATGTCGAACTCGTCGGCCACCAGGCTGGCGCCGATGTGCTGGGCCAGCGCGGGGTGCCCCGGCGCGGGCGGCAAGTCGCGCACACCGCCGCCTTCGTCGGCGACCGCGTATTCCTTGTCGATACCCAAAGAGAAGGCGCTGTAGTGGTCAAAGAAGAAGGAAGTGACGTGGTCGTTGAAGATGTAGACCAGCACGTCGGGCTTTTGCGCCTTGAACCACTCGCGCACCGGCTCAAACCCTTTGAAGATCGGCTCCCATACCGGATCGTGCTGCTTTTGGGTGTCGTAGGCAAAGCCAATGGTGGGCGTATGGGATACGGCAATGCCGCCGATGATGCGTGCCATGGTGGTAACAATCTCCTCTTTATTGGTGTGATAGGCCAATGGACGTTCTCAAGGAATCGTTCGTGGCATTGGTGAGAATGTATTGAAACTGCGGCACTTCAGCGGTGAAGTTTGGTGACGATGCATTCACTTTTTGTGATGACCATGGTAAAAACAAATACCCAATCCAGTTGCAATGACCGATTCCGCACGCACCGACAACCACACTGCCAACGTGCTCGATCAGTTGCGCCCCTTCATGGCGGTGGCCGACAAGGGCAGCGTGGTGCGCGGTGCGGAGCAGGTGTTTCGAGCGCCCTCGGCAGTCACACGCTCGGTACTTGAGCTGGAGCGCAGCCTGGGCATGGCGCTGTTCGAGCGCAGGCCGCGTGGCATGCTGCGCAATGCCTACGGCCAGGCGGTGCAGGTACGGGCTCTGCGCATCCTCGACGAAGCCCAGGCCGCCGCCGATGAGTTTGTGCGCACCGCCGCAGCCAGCGCCAGCCTGCACAATGTCCTGGTCAACCTGATGTTCAACGGCCGCAAGCTGCAGCTGCTCATTGGTCTGAGCGAGCACCGCAACATGTCGACCGCCGCCGGCCACCTGGGGCTGACCCAGGCCGGGGTGAGCATGGCGCTCTCGCGCATGGAAGTCGCCTTGGGTCAGCCGCTGTTCCAGCGCATGATGCAAGGCATGGTGCCGACCGATGCGACCACGCGCCTGGTCGTGCGCGCCAAGCGCGTGTTTGCCGAAATCCGCCACATGCAGTCCGACCTGGCCGCCGTCTCCGGCAAGCTGGCCGGGGTGGTCACTTTGGGCACGCTGCCATTGGGTCGAACCTTCGTGGTGCCCACCGGCATTGCCCATGCACTCACCTTGCACCCGGGGCTGCGCGTGGTCACCTTCGAGAGCCACTACGAGCAGCTTATCGCCAGCCTGCGCAATGGTGACATCGACGTCGTTTTTGGTGCCCTGCGCCCCAACGACGCATCCCCGGGGCTCGTCACGGAAACCCTGTTCAGCGACCGCATCGGCATCCTGGCCCGCACCGG
>JACCDZ011472942.1_pt1 | contig 15373 bp, 3 predicted proteins | sample 7449551 | NCBI WGS metagenome assembly JACCDZ01 (sample SAMN15323452, study PRJNA562643) | freshwater metagenome | isolation source: river surface water | place: USA:Blue River Watershed | collected 2017-08-18 | reverse complement strand
TTGGGATCGACATCGGCGATGACGTTGAGTTGTGGAAAGAACTTTCCTTCCAGATGGAAAACGTTGCCGTTGTCGGCAAGCTTTTTGGCAAAAGTTTCGGAGCGAAACATGGTAGCAAGCTCGTCAAGGATTTCCCCATTCCGTTTCACCATCTCGTCAAAGACGACCTTTGGCTTGGTACTACCAATTGTGTAAAAGTTGTAAGTGGTTTTCCCCGTTCCTTTAGGTGCTCCCTTTTCTGGGAGTGGGCCGCGGATACCTTGTGGGCCATGGAAGCCATGGGTTGCCCCAAGTTCAATCTTGCCCAGAACAAACTGGGAGCGAACTGCACACTCACGGATTGGTTTACGTTCAACGAGAATAGCTCCTTCAGGGATGACAATTCTCTCCCCTGGGGCCATGCGAATGAAATTGCACTCAAGATCGTCAAAGACACCCTCGTTGTTAGCAAAGCGACCTGTGTAGATGGTACCGAACTGATCGGTGGTGTTGGTAAAGTCAATACGGAGCTTCCCGGCTTTGGAGCCTTCGGCGCTCCCCAGTGTGCTCTTGAAAGGCAAGTGCAAAAAGCGTTCCGCCAAAAGGTGGATGTTGATAGATTCCGGAAAGACCAAATCAAGCTTTGTGTCAATGTCGAGACGAGGGCAGTCGACGATGAGCTGATCGTGGACGCACAAGAAGAGGTTTGTGTACTTGGTGGTAACACCAGGGTAGGTGACTGAGAAGTGATTACGGGAAAGCATTTCACTAGAAAACTGTGAGACACTGTACGCACTATTTTTTCAACTTTACGCTTGTATTGTCTTGAAGTAGCCCTTCTTGAAAATCTCGAAAATGACGTCGATGTAGTCTTTCTCGTTGAGCTTTGTCTCTTGCATCGTCGGTGTCATGTTCTTTCTAACGTAGTTGGTAAAGTAGTTGTAGTAAACATTCGCCATGTAGACAGGAGGCATCTCGAAGTACTCCGCAGTTCTCAAGATGTTGACACGAGAATTGAGGAGGGAGATTTCATTCGAGAGAATTTTGTCCCCCCTGGTACCGTTGTATCGAGCATAGCCTTTGGAAATTTCATCATCCATATAGGGAATTTTCTTTGCTGTAGAAGCATTCAATTCCGCCACAATATCGTCGTCAACCCAATATTTTTCATTCATGTAGATGAAATTGGCAAGAAGAGTTTCGAAAACATTGTAGACGTGATTTGGAATGGGTGACATTCGCTTTGGGTCGTAGCGGCAAAGGATATACTCAATAATCGATTTACTTGAGTAATCGGTAAGGTCTTTTAGAACAGAAACGTCGTTGTAGATATCAACAAGGATGTTCATTGGGTGAATGGAACCAATCACCGTACCTTCGTATTTCTTGTTCACAAATTCGGAAAAGTTTGTAACGTCATCGTCGATTGATGATTCGATTAGGTCGTAATTGTAATTTAGCATAGCTTTGGGTCTGGAGATGCGGAGGTCCAGCAAGAGACGTTTGTAAAGAGAGTCGAGTAAGACACCTGGAATCTCATTCTTTTCAGAGATACCAACGTTTACAGTTGGTAACATTCCGCCAATTTTCCCCAAGTAGGTTTTTGTATCAGGACTTGGATCGATGGTATTTTCATCGAGAGTGTTAGGAAGATTTTCTCCTGTTCCTCTCCGATAGATTTCCCGGAAAATATTTGCATAATCGGGATGAATCAAACCCCTGTCGGCCGCATTCTTTATCATCTCCATAACCTTGCTTTCAGGAGTGTCTTTGGTAATTGACTGTTGGTAGTTGAGAGATTCGAGAAGAACCCTAACATCTCCAGTGGAAAGATCTGTTCCAGCTCCGGAACTGACCTTGAGGTCGGAAACGTATCGGTTCTTTATCTTGTAGATCTTTTCAATGATGGGATCTTCGATGTTGTAACGTTCCATAATTGTCGAGTCGAGCTCGATGACTGGGCGATAAGCTTCAATCGTCTTTGTGTAGTGATCGAGATCGACACCACCATACCCAAGACTGAGTGGGAGTGCTTGTGGAAGTTTCGATTCTACAATCGCCTTGAGAACAACGTGAAACGTTTCGATGAAATCGTTGAGGACGGCGTTGTAAGAACACTCATCACCAAACTCCCTAATGATGTGATTGATTCTAAAGATAATTGTGTTGATGTCTTGGACTTGGTAGGCACCACCACGAACGCGCATGTCGAGAAAGACTTGATTGATTGTGGACCAACGACCACTCATACGAGAGATGATGTTGTTTAGCGAAGGGTCGTCAATCTTTTTGAAATACCAAGTGCCAAGGATGACAATATCTCTGTAAAGAGAGATACAGTTACGGTTGATTGAGTAGTTTTCACCGCCAAGCATACCGGAGCGGTAACGTGGTGCCGCACTATTGGCCCCACCAAACGGTGTTACAGGAGGTTTTAGTGGTGAAAGTGGACCACGTTGTCCTCGCGCAGTACGTCCGACATATGGTCCCTTTGGAGCGGGCCAATCATCAAGCCCTTCCATTTTCTTGTTCAAGCGATGCGCCGAATCTCCAACTTTCGCCCCAAACGGTTCTTCTCGTTGGAGATCGTAGTAAAGACTATAGTCCGCGTAGTTGTGTGAGAGAATAAAACCGAGGATGATTGAGACAATGTAGCGGATAGTGTTTTCTGGTTTGAGGTAGCAAAGAGAGTCGTACTGATTGTGGATTTTATCCGGAAGTCTTGCTGCTGTTTTGTTTTCGATAAGCTCACCTGTGTTCGATTTGTAAACGCCTGTTGCACTTTCTCCAAATTTGCCATCGGTGAAAAACCCGCCCAAAGAGTGGCTCTGCTTCTCGCCACTCAGGGAGGAACTCCCCGAGGAACTCCCAGGATAACCGCCTCCACACAGTTCTTCCCAAGCTCTCCACGGATTCTTTACGAGGGGTGCGTCCTCCGGGACACGACCACCAGAAGCCGCAAACTCCCTGACGAAAGGGTAAGAACGAGCAAGACCTTTTTCGTAAAGCTCGATTTGATCCCGGAGCCAAAGAACCCACTGCCCAATCTCGTGGGAATACTCTAGCTTTTCCAAAGCGATGTTTGGATCGAGAGGCAAGATTCCGTATTTTGTTTTCAAGTTGTAAAGGCGAAGAAGGTCGTAGAAGGAGCGGAACTCGAGTGATTTCCCAGAAGGTAACTCCCGTTCAAAGACCCTGTCTTCTCGCTTGAAAGAAACCTTTCGGTACTCGGAGTATTCTGAAAAAAAGAAGGAAACCAATTTCTTCACCCATTCACTGGTACTGCCGGTGTACAGTGCGAGCTCTGGATCACCGAGGAGAAGGCATGCTAACTCGTCATGGAACCGACGGTCTGTAAAGAGAAAAGTTGGGTTGTAAGTTTCCTCGTTGCGAACGACCACGGGGTCATCCCCGTCGTGCCCGTTCTCGTCTTCCCTTACAGCAAAGGGGGCATGACCATTCTTTGCCATAATCTCGAATTCGTGTTTACCGGAATCGAGACTGATTTTCACAGTGTCGAAATCGGGGATGGTGCAAAGGACATTGAGGCTTTCGGACGGAACCACCGCGCCGGGAACCACGCTGCCAGGAGCAGTGCTTGACACCTGGGGAGCGGTGTCGAGCGCTGTGCTCCCTCCTCTTGGCTCCAGCACATTTTGCTCATTCGCAAATTTAGCAAACTCCGTAACAAGAACATCGACGGAGGTGTCGGACTTTCCGTTCACAATGTCAAGGAGGAACTTTACAAAGATGCGGAGGTTGTTCGATTTCACACCGTTCATGTTGATAGTGATCACACCACCGCGCTCACCCTTCAGGCTATTTGTGATGTACTTATCCACCACGTTGAGCAAGTAAAGCATTTTGATCTTTGTGTTCATGTCACCATCCTTTTCAAACTCATTCTTGTTCCAAGACTCCGCAAGGTCGTTCCCAAACTTTTCTGCTCTGTCGAGATATGCTCCAAGGGCAACTTTGTTTATTTCTTGTTTTGGTTTGTTTTTGATGTTGTTGAGAATCGTCTCTATAGCACGACGCATGCGTTGACGTGAGTCAAAATCCATCAACCCCGTTGTGGAGCCGACATTGGCTGTTGTCTTCCCAACCGATTTTACGTAGACTGTGATATCCTTAGCAAGATCTCTTGCAAAGTCACCTTCGAAAACCGATTGGTCAAAATCTCTTTGTAATGAGCCAGTGACTTTTAGGGTGTCGATGATAAAGTTTGGGTTGAGTAGTTTTTCGATGAATCGAGTGAGAGGAACCTCGTCGTTCTTTGAAAGTTGTTCGAGATTGGCTGTAGCAACCTCGAGTCTATCGCTGATATAATCGCAAAGATTCATAAAGATAAAAGCAACACTTGGGGTTGGAAAAAAGTTTCACGGGGGCTTCTGGGGAATCTCGCGGAGGAACTCCTGGAGAACTCCTAGGGAGAACTTCCGGCAGCGTGTTCCACAACGTGTTCCAGAACAGCATCGGGATCACCACCTCCAAAGATATCCATGTAGAACTTTGCTCGTTCCAAATCCCAGCCCTTGGCGATAATCTTTTGAAGTTCTGTGTCGCTGAAATAGAAGGCTGTGATGTCCAGCTGTATGTCGGAAAAGTTTTCAATGATGTATTCCTCAATGGCAAACCACGACAAGCCGTCTAGTCCCGCGCCGATGAAAGGGATGTGGAGCTTGGTGATCTTGTTTTCCTTGAGATACTTCTTGAGGTTTCCTAGTGTTGCCAAAGCATTGGCAAGAGTTGGCTTCAGGTAGCTCACGTCTTTGGAGATCATGTTGAGCACTGGCTTCTTTCCTCGAACGTGGTAAGGGATGATGGAGCCGATAGGGTGTCCTCGACATGCGGCGCGAATGTTGTTACCATATTCTCTACAGATAGTAAGCGCAATGCCGGCGCCCATCGCCGCATCTTTTGCGATAAAGTGAGCTACTGGAACGGTGAGATCACCACCACTGTGAAGTGCGTCACCTTGTTTTACTGTGAAGGAGAAACGTGTTGCTGGGCTTGCTGGCATGGTTGCTGGGCTTGCTGGCATGGTTGCTGGGCTTGCTGGCATGGTTGCTGCTGCGTCTGCGGATTGCATTTGGGGAAGGGGTTGGGGTGTTGGGGAAACTTTGTAAAAACTCTGTTTTGAAACGTAATTTATTTTTATTTTTTCATTTTTTTTGGTTTTGAGGCTTTAGACTCTAGAAACTCTTGGGAGCTAGCTTCTCCTTAAGCGCTGCTTACTTGAAAATGTGTCCGTCACGGATCAAAGCGTTCAAGCCGCGATTGATTCCAACCTCACCAGCATCACCTGCATGAGAGATACGGTCAACGAGGAAGTTACGCATGAACTTGTAGACTTCCTTGGTCCAGAAGTAGAGGATGTTGGTACCAACGTGGCCATTCGCACCAGCAATGTCAATTGAGTGACCATAGACTTGCCCTTGGCCGTTGAAGCCACGACCACGAGTAACACCGTTCTTGAACTCTTCTGGGAGAACAATTGCGTTGTTACCATTACGATGGACTTTGTAGAACTCGAGTGGGTCAACAAGGAACTCGATGAGTTCGTTGTAGTTGGCGGAGAGAGACTTGTCGATGTGAGCACCAGCATTTGCTGGATCTGCAACACGGTAGGTTTGGGTCTTTTCTGCTTCGCTGAATTCTCCGTAAGCATTGTTGACGTACTCGCGAACGGAACGATCAAAGACACGGGAGAAGACTTCGGTGGCATAGAAGAGTGGTGCTTGCTTCATGTAAGACAACTTGATTGGGTTGATGTTGATGTCGACGATGTTGTTGAGGTAGAGGATATTTCTAGAGATTGAGCGATCATCTGCTGACAAGGTGTTGGAGTAAGGCAACTTTTCGTAGCGTTTCCCGAAGGAAAGGTTTTTCGCTAAACGAACGTTTGCAATGTTGCTGATACATGACAAGAGGAATGGGGCAGAGTTGTCGAGCTCACGGATTGGTGGCAAGACGTCAGTGTTCCCAGTGATGCCTGCGTAGAAGAGAGCGTTGAACACTGGGGACATGAATGCGAATGGGGAACCCTTGATAGCAACACGTGGCAAGATAACGTGGACGTCGGAAAGGACAACATCGTAGATGTTCTTGATAGCCATTTCGTTGTGGTTGATATTCTTGACGAGAGACTTGAGTGCTTCCCCGATGCTTGGGTCGGTGTTGAGTTCCTTAGCAATAGCGTTCATAGCTTCACCAGTGAATGCCTTGATGGAAAGACAGACTGCAAGGTAGTCCCCAACATTACGGGCATACGCAGTAGTCTTTTGGTTAGAACGACCTAACCACTCTTTTGCAAGCTGAGCGATAGCGGTAACAACACGGTTCAAGTTGGTGAGAGCATTGTGAAGTGTTGGGAGGTTGTTAGCCGCATCTTGACGAGTGACGTAAAGCTCCAAGTCCTTGGTGTTCTTCCCGAGATCAGTAACCTTTGCGCCAGAGATAAAGTTGCGGTGGATTTCCGCAAGGAATTCGTGTGCTGATGCTGGTTGGTCTTCTTGGGAGTTTGGTGGAAGTTGGGACGCAAAGACTGTAGATGGACGACCGTGTGGTGCCCCGCCAAACTGGTGGCGAATTTCCCCATAAGCACCTGGTGCTCCGTAGAGACCGCCAAAGTTTTCACGGAATTGGTGCTTGTAAGCGCTGTAGTAATCTGGAGCGCCACCGAATTGGTTGCGAAGATCACCGTAGGAGGTTGGTGCACCTGGTGCCCCGCCGAATTGGTGACGATAGTAACCATAGTCTGGAGCACCACCGAATTGGTGACGGATTTCCCCATAACTACCTGGAGCACCAATGACTGCTGGTGCAGCAGAACCGCCAAATGGGCCGTGGTGGTGATGCCCTGTGCTTGCACTCAGGCCGTGACCTTGATCACCACCGCCGCGAATCTCGAGATTCGCAATGGCGTTGCCAAGAACAACAACGTAACGGTTGACAAGGTCCTTTGCTGGGGAGCCGTTGTTTCCACAGACTTGAGCCTTGAGGCGAGACATGAGGTAGTTCCAGATGTTCTTGTTGCTTGCTTTGGTGGTAACAAGCAATTCCCCAATATCGTTGAGCATGGAAACGTATTCCTTGACAGAGCAAGGGAAACGACAGTCCAAGACCAAACGAAGCTTGCGAGTGAGACCCGTTGCTGCAAGTGTTTCCACTGAGTTGGTTTCGTTGAAAGCGACGAATTGGTAACTATCCTTCCCAGCCGCAAGTTCGTTGATTGCTGCGACTGCTGCTGGGGAGATACCTTTGGCGACGTAGTCGGCATGATCAACACCAGTAATACCTGGGAGAGTAATAGCGCTAGCTGTTGTTTCACCAGGAGTGAGCAAGATTTCGCTGATTGCGCGAATTTGGCTTTCACCGGTGATCTTGCTTAGTGCTGCCTTGGTGTGACGACAAGAGACAGCGTCTGGAGCGGTGACTGCAAAGTCAGACTTTGCGATCATGACGATTTCAGCGTTGGTGTAAGCCTTCTTGAAAGGAACAAAGACTGGAATGTCAAGAATACGTGCTTTGGTGAAGAGAGCTTCCGCTGCACGGGAGAGAATTGCATCTTGGGTGTTGACAACTTGCAAGATTGCTCCCTCAACCTGCTGGGTCCCTTCAACTGCTGCAGCTGCCGCGGAAATGACGTTAGCATATTCTGCAGGAACAACAGTTGGTGGGGAAACAAGCTTGTGACCCTTACCGAAAACGCGGTAGAGGTTGGCGATGGTTGCGTGGAGGTAGACGATCATCTTGTCCATACGATCGGAGATGCTTGCGAGCATGTCCTTGCTGTAGGTGTAGAGAGCTGTTGGGAGGCCACTACGTAACCAAGCGTTGAGGTCGATCTGGGAGGTACCGTTCCATGCAATGGTTGCTGCTGGAACTAAGCAAGCAGTGTGACAAGGTTTTGCTGGGTGCTTAACACGGAGAACGTCAGCTTTCGCTTTGTCCCCACAGTGAGTTTCGACGTAGTTGATGGAAGAGCAAATGTCACGAGAGTTGAGTGCTGCTGTTCCGAAAGAGCCAGAGCAGAGCAAGTCCACATTCACCAAGGAGTAGTCCTTGTACTTATCACGTGAGCCAACTTCTACAGGTTGGATCAAGTTGACACGGTTCAAGTCAAAGAGACCTTGTGGAACACCAAGAACGCCAAGAGCTCCGCGGACCATGAGCGCAATAGCTGAAGCCTTGTGGATAATGTCTTTGACATTGTCTTCAGCTTCCTTGGAACTGGAGAAACCAGTTTGGTTCACGGACATCAAACCCATCATGTCACGGAACACTGCCATACCAAGATAGCTAGCAAGACGAGTTTTGTTGAACTCGGTTGCCTTGAAATCGATTGCGGAGGAGAAATCCCCAAGTGCCGCAACGGTACGGTAGTCTTTGGTACGAGCAAAGTCGTCGTAGCTACCGCCAAAATCGAGTTGGCTCAAGATACTCTTTGAAAAAGAGGAGAATGTTTCTTGAACATCGATATGGTGGAGGAGGCTACGCATGAGGTTCTTGAGTTTTGTATCGCTGGTGGAGGAGTAGATCAAGAACATCATGTGGTAGATTTGGTAGAACTGACGATGAGGACCATGAGCACCATTGAGAGCACGACGTAAGAGGTGGTTAGACCCAGAGTCGATTGGTGCTGCTGGGTTTTGGTCGACACGGAAACCTTCTGCACGAACTGCTGGTTGGATAGCAACGTTGTCGACAGCTCTATTCCAAGCCATCCACGCATCGTGATCACCTGCTGCAGCTGGTTTTGCACCAAGTGTCGCAGCAAGGGTACCAAACTCAACAATAGAGAGAGCAGAGTTTGCTACGCGTGGACCAATCCCGGCTTTCGCCTTGTTTGCCGCTACCAAGAGAGGAGCTCTTGTAGAGTTTGTCGCCTTTGCAGCATCAAGCGCTGTAACAGCATTGTTGTAAGCAAGCTGAGCAGCATCGAGTGCAGCGTTTGCCACGGTGAGCTCTGCTTGAGTGTTACGGTTGTCCGCGGACTTTTTAGCACGAGCCTTTGCTTTCTGAGTATCCGTCGCTGTTTTGAGTGTGCTGAGTGCACGGTTGACATCAGTTTCGAGGTTGACGGTGTCGATTGGTTGTTGTGCTGCAATGGCTGCGTTGGCAACACGATCAAGATTTGCCGCGTCACCACTGACCGCTTGAGCTGCTGCTGCAAAGCCTTGGAGTGCGTTGTCAACAATGTCGAGGTCGTGTTTGATCGCTGCAAGGTGGGTACCGAGTTCACGTTTCTTTGTAAGTGAAGGGACTTCGGTAGCTGCCAATAGCTTGTCTGCCATTTGCTCGTTGGTGTAAAAGTCGAAGAAAATGTAGTCAGTACCGGTTGCACGAGTTGCGTCAGCACGGAGACCAGCAATTTCTACGATAAGTTCTGCGCGATTACGAGAACGAACCTTGGAACCGATCTTGTTGTAGCATTGAGCAGTATAGATCATGTTGTTACGAACTGCTGTGGTGAAAGCCACAAGGGTCTTTGCAACGCGAACGTAACGTTCAACAACTTCGTCAACACTAGGAACACCATCTTCTAATGCTGCGGAGAGATGGACGAGGTAGTTACCAACAGCAAGTGTGCGTGCAACTGCTGTTTCGAAGGCAACGACTTCGTCTTTTGGAGCCGCTGCTGCGGCATTTGGAGCCGCGCGGAATGCGGTGGAAGAAGCAACCAAAGCTGCCGTTTCACGAAGATCTGCGAGAGCCTTGCCGACAGCAAGAGCAACACGACCATGTTCAAAGGTAGTGCGTGGAATACCACGACCACGATGACCTTCCGCTGCTGCGAGAACATCTGCTTGCTTTCCAACCCAAGCTGGATCTGGGATAGGGTTACCGTCAGCATCTTCACCAGGAGTGTAAACCTTCATGTGATCCTTGTAGAGTTCCATGATCACGTGAGGGAGCATGGTTTCGATCATCTGGGTACTTAACTCGTTAGAGTTCAAACGTGAAGAGATCATGTCACGTTTGCGTTTGACGAAGGAGATTTGCTTTTCAATATCACCAAGCTTGGAGTAGTCGACGTAGCTGGAGTACTTGATCAAAGAGCTGGAAGCAATGTCGATCAAGGTGGTAATCATGGTTGGGATATGGGTGGTAAAGCGGAGCTTTTTGCCTGTGGTGTCGATCTTGAAAAGGGAGTCGTTACCAACGATCAAGTTTTTCAACTTGCCGTAGTTGGAACGAGTGGTGAGTTCATTGTAATCATCTTCGAAGAGAAGAGCAAGATCATCAGCGAGTTTGATTGGAATGTTGATAAAGTTGGAAACGATGTTCTGCTTGTTCGAGAATTCGAAGGAGTCGATAGTGTTGATGAAATCGAGGAAAGCAAGGGATTCTTGGTCGATAGACTTGCCTTGAACCTTTTTGTTGAAGGTTTCGGTGATATTTGCCAAAGCAAATTCATCGTGTTGAGACAAGTCAACTGTTTCGAAACCAGAGTTGACGTCAGCGAGAAGTTTCACTAAACGATCGTTACGAGAATACATTTCAGCGATGTTTCCTGCTGAAGTACTGACGCTAAGATCGTAACGAGACTTGACAACGTTTTGACGTGCACCGTTAGCAACGTCGAGATCGAAGGTGGAAGTGAGTGGTAACTTGTTCGGGATACCGCTAAAGATGTTTGCCGAGGTAACTGCTTCGTCGAAACGGGAAGCGAGAGTCACTGCGTTTGCACCTTGTGGACGGTCGACAGAGTTGAAAATGTAGAAACCAATTGCACGGTTGATAGCTTCGATATAGTGTTGGATGTTGCTGTCGACGTTGACTGAGCCAACGATTTTCCCAAGGGAGACCGAAGAGTAGGCAACGTTGTCGTAGACTTTGGCAAAGACAGCTTCGTTCAAGCCGCGGAATGGCCCGGATTCCTTCATGATGAAAGGTTTGATGTCGAACATGTCTTTGGACTTGAAGAAGGTGAAGTACCATTCAGCAAGCAAGACGAACTTGATGTACTTGTCCTTGTTTTCACGGTTGTAGCTAAAGTCAGCACCACCGAAAAGGTCTGCAACACCAAGTTTGTAACGTTCCAAAGTGGAACTCTTCCCAACGTTGCTTTCGATCAAGTTCTTGTCAACGACAGAGAAAATGCGGCCAACGATGAGTTTCAACATGGAAATGTAACGGGCAAAGATGTTGTTAGCGATGGTTGCCTTTTCATCGCCGTGGATGACCGGAATGTTCGCTTTGCGAATTTCGATATCCATGTCAGAGACGAGCAAGTCCATGGAGGTTGGGGTAGAGCTCCCAAGGGTCATGTAGATGTTGTTCAAGAGGTTGTATTGGTTCCAGAGGACAAAGATGTCCTTGACGAAAGGAGCGTTTGCGTAAGGAACAACTGCTAGAGGTTGACCTGCAGCAACTTGTGCTGGTGCACCGACATTTCCCGGAAGAGCACCGTGACGAGCTTGAACAGCGTGGAAGTGGCCAGCACGATCACCTGTGTGGAGTAAGTGTAAGGTGTTGTTGACAACGTCCTTACCAGCCATGGTGTCAATGTCGATGGCAAAGGTCTTTGCGAAAGAAACCAAAGCTCTTGCGAGAGAGACGTCTGGAATATCGTGGACGACCATTGCATCGATATCACCCAAAAGCTGTAAAGCGTTTTGAGAGACAAAGTCTGCTTCGCGGCGAGAACCGAGGATGTGAACATCGAATTGGGTGAGTGCTTCGCTACCATGACCATACTTCGCAGTAAGCTTTTCCAAAGCAATTGCCATGATGTGAGGACAATCGTCGAGGGTTGGGATAGAGAAGGCGAAACGAACACCTTCATCTGCGTATTGAAGAACCCCGTTCTCTTCCGTAACACGAGATGCTTCAAGAGCAAGGTTGTAGTAAAGGGTGACAATTTCTTCATCGCTAACGAGAGAAACGACACCATTACAAACACGTGATTGTTCTACAACTTCAATCATCTTTGCAAGATTAGCGCGTTCACCGCGACGACGAGCGTTGATGTCGGTGCTGACTTCAAAGTGTTGCAAGAGGAGAAAGATCAAATTCTTCTTGTTGTGAAAGTCTTCTTCGTTGACGAACGCAAGCTGTTTATCTGCGATAAAACCGTTGAGCAAGTCTTCGGTATTGCGGCGAACATCATCACGATGGACTGAATCGCGAGGATCCTTTGCGATAGCAATGCCGACAATGTCGTCAATGCCTTGACCTTGACGTTTGCGGAAGGTAATTTCTGCCGCGCGGAAATCGTAGACGCCCGGAGCACCTTCACCACGTGGAACGAAAGTGAGGGAATCGTCGGTGGTGTAAGCGACAACTGCGGAACAGAAACCTTCAACAAAGGTATTTGGGCCAAAGAGTAAGCGGGAGATGTAAGGAGCCAAGAGGATGTTCCCAGACACTGCTGCTGCTAAAGCAACAGGGAGAGTGATGAGGAAATGACCAGTTTGGTCTTGGCTGAAGAGGACATCGTGGTGATCGAGAGCTGGAACGTTGACACCTTCTGTTTGTGCGGCATTACCTGATGCTACGTTAAAGTTAGCATCGACAGTGGTAACATCCCCATAGTTTGTATGGATGAAATCCAAAGCTTCCTTGGAAAGAACCTTGAAAGCTGCAGCTTGAAGACCTGCGGTAGCGCTAACCGCTGCACCATACTTTTCTTGCTCATCTTCAATAGAGCCACCGAAACCGTGTTGATCGTTGAAGTCGGCAAAGCGGGAGTAGATTGCACCTGGGTTGATGATGTTCCCGATGGAAACTGCGTGGGAGTTGTAGTGGGAGAATAAGCGCAAGATGTTACCAAGCTTTACGTCAAGGGTTTCACCAGAGGTTTTCTTGTAAATGGTTGCTGCTGGTGCGGTAAAGTCGACGGTGTCTTCTAAAGCGATAAAGCGATACATTGCATCTGCAATTTCCTTTGGTCCGGTGAACTCTTTGGTTTTGGTGATACGAGCAAAGATGTTGATCATGTTCTCGATTTCTGGGAGAATTGTTCTGACAGCATCGGTAGAAATCTTGCCACCAACGGTAGCGTTTTGGATTTCCACGACAGGGTTTGCTGCGTAGCTCAAGTTGTCGTGAACGCGGTTTTTCGAGCGGAAAATAGCGTTGTAGACGGTGTCAGCGTTAGCTGGTTCTGTGGTAGCTTCGTAGTTCATCAACTGCGTCATGTAGTCGAGCTGGATGGAAGTACCAGAGATTTGAGTGATGGCCTTGGTGGTTTCATCACTCCAAGCAGCAGCACCGCCAGCTGCTGGGACAGAGCGGGCAATAGCAATCTTTTCAGATTCGGTGAACTGTTTTGCTTGGCTAGCGAGATTTGCCTTGATTTCCGCAGTGTTTTGGGAAATGTCGACAAAGCCAACTAGGCGGCGTTTGTAGCCAATTTCACGGATCAACTTGAAAATACGGTTGTCAAGTTCAATCGCGTCAACGCCAATGTCGATGACAAAGTCGTTGATGTGGTTGGAAGAGACTGCGTTGTTTGCAAGTAAAGGTGTCATGGCTTGTTCCAAGATCATCAAGAACTTGACGACGTCTGGATCGGTGATATCGCGCAGGCCCGAAATTTCGGTCATGACACGATTGTAGAGGATGGATTCGACTGGGGAGATACGGAACAACATGTCGCGTTTGATGTTTGCGTAGGTAACGTACTCTTCAATACGGGAAACTGCGCGAACAAAACGAGCTTCTTGCTGTTCGGTCATGGTGGTTCCAGCATTGATCTTTTTAGCGATTGGGTACAAAGTGTTGAGCTTTGAGTAGATCGAGAGAATACCCAAACGAACCTTGACAAGGTCGAAAGTGAATTCAGAAGTTTCTGGGATGAGGGAATAGGGGCCACCGGAAGCACCGCCATGTGCGCCACCATAACGAGAAGACTGGTCACTAGAGAGATCGTTGATCGCCTTGACGATAGAGTCAATGACGATGATCTGTTCACTACGAGACATGGTGTCAGTTTCGTTGGAGGTGATAGCTTCGTAACTTTTCTTGAGTTCGTCAAGAAGTTGGTTACGGTTCAAGGTTTTGAGGTAACCACGACCCTTGTAGATATCATCCTTAATCGCACGGATGACACTGGATTCGTAGACGGATTGTGGGGTGGTCCCGACAACCGCTGCGCCTGCTGCACCAGGAACAATACCTTGAGTGGTGTTCAAAAGGTAGTAGACGAGGTGGGTCAAACCCAATTGCAAGTCTTCGACAGTTGCCTTTTCCTTTTTCAAGGAAGAGTAGAACTTGCGAAGGGAGTCGTAAGCGTTGAGGAAAGAGGTGCTGTCAGCAGTTTTCCACTTTGCACGTTCTTCCGCAACCTTTGGGAGGACGACCGTTTCGATGTGACGCTTAGCGTCCTTACTGTCAGTGTGTTTTGCGATAGCACGGAGTGCTGTTTCAGCTTCGTTGGCACCGGCCTCAGACATTTTCTTGTGTTCTTCAGCATGACGCATGAGCTTTTCAGCCTTTTGGTCCGCTGCACCACCCAAGACACCAGCTTCACCGCCATGAGCACCGTGGGTGCCGCTGGTGACCTTGTCACCTTCCTCGTTGACGATAACTTTCGCCTCGTCGATGAGGTTGGAAGCGATGGAGCGAGCCTTTTCGGCAACAGCAGCACCGGAGTTTTTCAATTCGGAGTCGATTGAACGGAGGATAGTTTCGATTTTGGCAGACATGTTACTATGTTCTTGTAGTACAAATGATTGCAACACTGGGAGTTAGGAAAAAAATTTGGAGTCATGCTTTGCACAAAAGTGCAGGGCGGAAAGCGCCTGGTGTGCCGCAAAACGAGCCGTTTTCTGGGTGAAAATGGTGGTGGAATGTGGTGTACTGCAGGAGCATCCCGTAGTTTCCCCGCAACAGGGCAAAGGTTCACTCTGTTTACTCTTCAGGACGATAGAGCTTGCTGTTGGAGCCCTTGCGAGGTGTTTGGGATCGTGCCTAGCAGAGCTCTCCGGGAACTGCACAAAATTTTTTTCCGCTATGCTAGTGTTGCTGAACATACACTATTGAATTTCTTGAGTACTGAAACGTGCAATTTTCAAATATAGATGTCCACTAAATCGCTAAAGACCGTTAACCTCGGTAATAAAAAGGTTGAATTACATTTCAAAGGAAAGATCACTTCACTTCCAAAGAACAAGTGGACAAAGATTACTGCCGCATGGAGCTCTGCTGACGGCAGTGACAGTGGTTTCCTCGACGCGAAATACCTCGTTGACAACGAAGGTGTCATCTCAATCAAGACTGGAGATGCTGCTGAACATCGCTTCTCGGTGAACTCTTCTGGGAACCTTGTCCCAGCTGGTGGTACCGACCTCTTTGGCGCAGCTCCTTCCAAGGAACACGGGGAAAAGGTTGCTGCAGCAAAGGGGATCGATGATCGTGTGTGTGCACTTACCAAGGTGATTAC
>JACCDZ010406542.1_pt1 | contig 15376 bp, 11 predicted proteins | sample 7449551 | NCBI WGS metagenome assembly JACCDZ01 (sample SAMN15323452, study PRJNA562643) | freshwater metagenome | isolation source: river surface water | place: USA:Blue River Watershed | collected 2017-08-18 | reverse complement strand
GAGATTGACTGGGGTGATGGCCTGTGGACACTTCACGGTGACCGGTATCAAGCCATCGATTCGTTCGAGTCCACGGTGAGACAGATTACTGAGTTTGCTGAAAGTAAACTGAAGAAGGAAGTAGCAGACATTAAGTTTGCACTCACCGGGCCTAACAACTTCCGTAAGACTGTCCTTGACACCTACAAAGCTAAGCGTGCAGGTAAGCGTAAGCCTGTGGTCTATTGGCCTCTTGTTGATTACATCAAAGAGAACTACTCGTATGGACTTGAGGATGTTCTTGAGGGTGATGATCTCTTGGGAATCTGGTCAACTCAGAAAGACCATGATGAACATCGGGTAATCGTGAGTGTCGATAAGGACTTTAGGACAATCCCCGGAACCTTCCTGAATCCCGGTAAGGGAACCTGCAAGACCTACAGTGAACAGGAAGCTAACTATTGGCACCTCTATCAGACCCTCGTGGGGGACACAACTGACAACTATGGTGGTTGTAAGGGGGTTGGTGACGTGAAAGCCAAGGCTGCTCTTGAGAAAGACTGTTCGTGGGAGACTGTCGTTCGACTCTTTGAATCCAAGGAGTTCACCGAAGATGACGCTCTAGTTCAAGCTCGTTGTGCCTTCATCCTGCATGATGGCTACTATGATTTTGACTCAGGGAAGGTCAACCTCTGGTTACCGAAATAATATAACCCACCATATAAGGGAAAGGTAGTGAATAATAAAACCCACCATTATAGAGTAAACCATAAGTTAACTCTAAGTTCACTACCTTAGTTGTATTATCTTATTAACCTATAGTAAGTCTTACTTAAGGAGAACTATAAGTATGAACCAAGAGTATCCTTATGTGTCTGATGAACTCCTAGCCCACCTTAAGAAAATCTTTAACATGTCTGTGCTGGTCTTAGACAAGGACATGACTCTGGATGGTCTGAGAGGGATACAGGTCATCATGAACTACATTGAACACATGAACAAAGAGAACAAGGAGGTAGAATATGGGGTCGATCTTTAAGAAGCCCAAAGTACCTGAAATCAAACCTGTCGCTCCCCCGGTAGAGAATCCGACTCCTGAGGTCAAAGACCCTGAGTTGGGCATGGAGCAATCCCCGGAGCAACGACGCAAGAAGGGTAAGTCTGCCCTCAAGATCGGTCTTAACGCAAGTGCCTCTGGTGGCTCGGGAGCAAACATCGTATGACCAGAAGTAGAGTCCCTGAGTTGACCTTTGCTATTGCAACTGAAGATGAAGTAATGCAGATGGTGGATGAGGGATTCCGTCTAGCTGAACACCAAGACAACCTAAAGGTTTTCCAAATGGGAAACCGAGAGCTAATCACTAAAGCATTCCTTGATGGTATTCAAGATGAAACTGAAAGTGACCTAACTACAATAGCTTTCCACACACCAAATGGTGAGTTCGTGGGAGGTTGTCTCCTTTGCCTAGATAACCCTTGGTATTCCGATACTGCTGTAGTCATCAGCGAGTTAGCTACGGTGTCCATTAAGCAAGGCTACGGTGTGTCTAGAGCCATCGCTAAGTTACTCTCAGAGATACTTGAGAGAGGACTGGCTGATGTTGCTGTGGCTGCTGCTGCCTACCCTGTGAACTCCACTATCATCGCTAACAGCTACAAGAAGGAGGGGTTCAATACTTACCCTACTTTCTTTAAGGAGCGATAATGGCAAAGAGTACAAGTAAACCTACGGATGGAGCTAAGGTTCTATTCGACAGACTTAAGAATGACCGAGACAACTACACTCAACGTGCTGAGAAGTGTGCAACCTATACCATTCCATCCCTGTTCCCTAAGGAGTCAGACGATGGTGGTACTAACTATGCAACACCTTATCAATCCGTTGGTGCTCGTGGTGTCAACAATCTTTCGTCTAAAATCCTACTAGCAATGCTTCCTCCTAATCAACCCTTCTTCCGACTGGGGTTTGACCAAGAGGTTCAACAGCAATTAGCTGAGAGTGGTGACATGACACTTAAAGCTCAACTTGATGAACAACTGTCAATGATGGAACAGATCATCATGCGGTACATCGAGTCAAGCTCTATGCGACCAACACTCTTTGAGGCTATCAAACAACTGGTAATCTCAGGTAACTCCCTGCTGTTCCTTCCTCCGAAAGAAGGTGGCATGAAGTGTTATCACCTCAGGGATTACGTAGTGCAGCGTGATGGTGTAGGTAATGTCCTACAGATTGTTGCACGAGATATGTTAGCTAGAGGTTCTTTGCCTGAGGAACTTCAAGGCATGATTAAAGAACAAGGTGATCCTAAGCCTGACGATAAGGTTGAGGTCTACACCCACGTCTATCCTAGTGAGGACGGAAAGAACTTTGAGTCATACCAAGAGATTGACGGCGAGGTAGTAGCAGGTACTGAACAGAGTTATCCTAAGACCAAGACTCCGTGGATTCCCTTACGCTTCACTAAGAAGGACGGTGAGGATTATGGTCGTGGTTTTGTTGAGGATTACTTGGGTGACCTTATTTCCCTTGAGAATCTATCTAATGCCATTGTGGATATGTCCATGATTGCATCTAAGGTTCTCTATCTGGTACACCCTGCTGCTCAGACAAACATCCGTCAACTGGCAAAGAGTAAGAATGGTGACTTCGTTCGGGGTAAACCTGAGGATGTTCAACCAATGCAACTTCAGAAGTACAATGATCTTCAAGTGGCACAGAATACTGCAAGTAACATTGAGGCTCGTATCTCGTTTGCTTTCTTGCTTAACTCTGCTGTTCAACGTAATGGGGAACGTGTTACTGCTGAAGAAATCAGATATGTGGCAGGTGAACTTGAGGACACTTTAGGTGGTGTCTATAGCTTGCTCTCTCAGGAACTTCAGCTTCCTTTGATTCGTCGGGTGTTCACTCAGATGCAATCAATGAGTATGCTGCCTGAAATGGAGGAAGGTATGGTAGAACCCACGATTACTACGGGTATCGAAGCCCTTGGTCGTGGTCATGATCTTAACAAGCTCAATCAATTCATCGGTGCTATCGTACAGTTTGGTGAGCCTGCATTTGCTCGTATTGACTTCTCTGGTCTTATCAGCAAGATTGCGGCAGCCCTTGGTGTTGACACTCAGGGTCTTATCAAGACTGACGAACAGATTGCACAGGAACAACAGATGATGCAGCAACAACAGCTTGAAATGGCTGGTGGTGAGGCCGCTGTTAAACAAGCAGTTACCCAAGGAGGTGCATAAGAATGAGTAGTGAATTTTACGGTGACTCCGTGACTGGAAGTGTTGAGGATGCTGCCTTGGCTGACCTCGCAGATAGACGTGGTGTGGAGGTAATGGACAATGGCAAATCTACTGAAAGTGTTGACTTTGATTCCGAAGCTGGTAACGGTGGTAACGGTGGTGGCGAACCTGATGGTCAAGGCAACCTCGCTGCTGAAACTGGGTCGGAAGTAACCATTGAAGGCGCTGGCGAGAATGCTGGTGCTGGTATTCAAGGTGACATTGAGAAACACCTCAATGCTGTAGATGAACTTAAGAATGACTTGAGTTCTAAGGGTTTCAACTTTGATGGTGCTCTGGCTGAATATGAAGCTAACGGCACTCTCTCGGCTGAGACTATGGAAGCACTGAACAAGGCTGGTTACCCGAAGGCTGTAGTCGAGGGTTTCATTCAGTCTCGTCAGGTGCTTGAAACTCAATATACTGATGCAGTGATGAATCTCGTAGGGGGTGCTCAAAGCTACCAACAGATGACTCAATGGGCTGCCAGTAACCTGTCGAAAGCAGAAATCAGTGCATTTGATAAGGCCATTGACTCGGGTGATATTAGTACCGTCCGTATCATGGTAAATGGAGTCAAGGCACAGATGGCTGCATCGAAAGGCACCTTTAACGCAAGTTTGCTTGGTGGTGCCTCTAGTCCGTCCCAAGGTCGCATTGAAGGCTTTAAGTCTAAAGCTGATATGGTCAAGGCCATGAGTGACAAACGCTATGCTCGTGACCCTGCGTATACTCGTGAGGTTGAGCAAAAGGTAATGGTATCTTCGTGGTACTAAACTACCAAGTAAACTCTTTGTGAACTTTAAGAAAGGAAATTATTATGGCCGATTTGGCTGGTCTGTCCCGTTCGGGTCAAGTAAAAGGTGCTGGTGACGATAAGGCTCTGTTCCTGAAGGTCTTTGCTGGCGAAGTTCTGACTGCATTTGAGCGTATGACTGTGATGATGAGTCGTCACCAAGTACGAACCATTACAAGTGGAAAGAGCGCAAGTTTTCCAGTTATGGGCCGGACTGCTGCTGGTTACCTGAAGCCGGGTAAGTCGCTGGACGATCAACGTGATGGTATGCAACACAATGAAGTGGTTGTGCCGATTGATGGCCTGCTGACCGCTGACGCTATTATCACCGATATTGATGATGCGATGAACCACTATGACGTGCGTACTGAATACTCGCGTCAACTTGGTGAAGCTCTGGCTATCGCTGCTGACTGCGCTGTTATCAACGAGACTGCAAACCTGTGCGCTGGTGCTGATGCTTCCAAGAAGGAGAACATCCCGACTGTTGAAGCTGGTACTAACTCCAAGCTGAAGGTTCTCGGTACTGGTAAGGCTGTTGAGATCGTCACCGGTGCTGACTGCGCAGCTACCAAGGAGTATGGTCAAAAGATTCTGGACGGTCTGATTAACGCCCGTTCGATCATGACCAAGAACTACGTACCGGCCTCTGAGCGTTACTTTGTGTGCGACCCGGATGCCTACAGTGCTCTGATTATGGCCCTGATGCCGAACGCCGCTAACTACCAGATTCTGTTCAACCCGGAAACTGGTAAGCTGATGAACGTGGCTGGTTTCGAGATCATCGAGACTCCGCACTTCATTAACGCGGGTGTTGGTGCTGCGGCTGCTCCGGGTGGTGCTGCTCATGGTCTGGCTTCCTCGCTGTCCACCGCTAAACTGCAAGGTGTGGCTTTCCACCGTTCGGCTGTGGCTACTGTGAAGCTGAAGGACTTGGCTATGGAACGTGCTCGTCGTGCTGAATACCAAGCCGACATGCTGATCGCTAAGTACGCTATGGGTCACCTTGGCCTGCGTCCTGAGGCAGCTATCGTGTTCGTCAAGCAAGCACAGGCTTAACCTTATGCCCACGTTAGTTCTACCTGAAGTGCCTTTCAGTGGTGCTACGTGGGTTCCTGAGGTTAACCACAACGAAGAAGTCAAGGCTCCTGAGGTTGAAACTCCTGTGGAGCCTAAAGTGACTAAGCGTAAAGCGAAGGAACCTAAGTTTGACACTGAAACAACTGCTAATGAAGAAGGGAGCGAATGATGCCGTGTGGTGGTAAGAAGCGTAAGAAGTAAGTAAAACCTAAGGGATACTTGGAGATAATCTCTAGGTATCCCTTTTATTGCACTTTTCTGTTGACTTAAAGGAGGACACATGATTGTTACCCCTGATAGCGAACTGGACGCAATCAATGAAATCTTGACTGCAATCGGTTCAAGCCCTGTGAACTCCCTTGAGGATGATGCGAATGCAGACGTGATTAATGCTCGGTCTATGCTGTATCGTGTCTCCCGAGAGGTGCAATCAAAGGGATACTTGTTTAACACTGAATATGAGGTCGAGCTACTGCCTGACTTCTACACAAAGAAGATTCAGTTTCCTAACAGTTTCATCCGAGTGATTGGTAACCGTGGAAACTATGTTCGTCGTGATGGCTTCTTCTTTGATCTGACTGAACGAACCTTCAAGTTCCCTGACGGAATCACTCTGTCTACTTTGGTTCGTGAAGTGAACTTTGAAGATTTACCTGAAGCTGCTCGAAAGATGATTACAGCTAGGTCTGCTCGCATCTTCCAAGCTCGTTATTTGTCTGCCCAAGAACTTGATGCTGAACTCCAACAAGCCGAGAGTCAAGCTCAAGGTGATCTACTGGACTACGAACTGGAAACTTCAGGATACAACATCTATAGCAATGATGCCTTCGTGCAACAACAAATCCAACGTAACTAATTGAAAGGAGAATGTCAATGCCTTTAGTGTCTCAGACTATTGCCTCCTTCAAAGGTGGTGTAAGTCAACAACCTGACATTCTTCGCTACCCTGACCAACTGAGAGAACAGATCAACGGTTTCTCTAATGAGATTGAGGGGTTGCAGAAACGTGCTCCCACAGTACACGTAAAGAGACTGTTCGACAAGATTGACGATGATAACGTGAAGATGCACTTCATTAACCGTGATGCTGAAGAAAAGTATCTGGTGATGATTCGTCCCAAGACCAATAACGTCACTCCAACACCACCTCCTGTTGAAGGAAAGGAACTGACGATTGACTTCAAGAATCCGGGTACGTTCAATGTAGAGTTACCCCAGTGGGTGAAGTCTGTCGAATGTGTTACCTTAGGTGCTGGTGGTGGTGGAGCCTATCAGACTGGTTATCAAGGAAGTATTGTAGACGGTACTGATGGAGGTTCTTCATTCCTAACAAAGAACGGTGCTGACAGGATTGGTGAAGCTACAGGAGGTATTAGGGCTAACTATGCTAGGGGTGTAACTGGGGGTAGCTCAGGTGGTGGTTCAGGTGCTGGTGGTTCACCCAATGGTAACAAAGGTCAGACTGCTATCACAGGAACTCCCGGTAATGGAGCAAGAGCACCTACCAACATCTTTGGTGATTCTTACGGTTATGGTGCCGATGGGGGTGAAATGTATACTGTCGCTGGTGGGTCTTGGCAACACCAGTATGTTGGAGGTGGCGGCTCAGGTGGTTACAACACCTCAGGTAAAGCTGACATTCTCCCTACAGATAAACTCACAGTGACTGTGGGTTTCGCTGGTGCATGTGGTATTCGCTATCCGGGCATGGAAGCAACAGGTGCCTATTACAAGAAGGCTGGTCATGGTGCTGTCCGTATCACCCTTCGTGGTGAGGTGACTGGTGAAGGTGATTCCTCAGGTGAGGGACGTATTCGTGTATTCCGTCTGAGTGATGGTAATGAGGTTCCTGTCAGTGTGACAACCTCAGGTTCCAACTATCTGGCAGATATGAGTGGTGACATTCACTCCAACCTTGCTGCTGTGACTGTAGCTGACTTTACGTTCATCTTGAACAAACAGAAGGTAACGAGAATGACCACTCAGAAGGCACCTACGGGAGCTACTGGGGGACTCATCGTTATCAAAGGTGCAAACTACGGTAAGCTGTTCAACGTCCTGATTAATGGTGCATCAAAGGCAAGCTATAGGTGTCCTGACGGTTCTGACCCTAGCCATGCCAATAGTGCTACACCTCAGAATGTCATCGAACAGTTGTCTGCTGATCTGACCTCAAATCAGATTCCACACACTGCTGGTCAGGGATGGATTCACTTACCTAACTTGACAGAGAACGATGAGGTTGTCTTTAATGATGACTTTGGTGGCTCTAATGGTTACTTCTTCAGGCAGGACGTATCAACTATCACCAAGTTGCCTACAAGTGCTCCTGAGGGATACGTAGTCCACATTACTGGTGACTCATCTACTGCTGATGATGATTATTGGTTGAAGTGGGATGCAAAGAAGAACAACTGGACTGAGTGTGCTAAACCCGGAGTCCTCATTGAGTTCGACAAGTCTACTCTGCCTCATGCACTCATTCGCAAGGCTGATGGTTCTTTCTCGTTTGAACCTCTGAATTGGGAGAACAGAACTACAGGTGATGATGACAGTAATGGCATTCCATCATTCATTGACTATCCGATCAACGACATTTTCTTCTTCAGGAATCGCTTAGGGTTCCTTGCTGAGGAAAACGTGATCTTGAGTCAATCTGCCAGCTTCTTCAACTTCTGGTTCAACTCGGCTGCTGCTATTGTTGATACTGACCCAATTGATGTGGCTGTGAGTTCTAACCGCGTGTCTACCTTGAGTCACGCCATTCCGTTCTCTCAGGAACTTGCATTGTTCTCTAAGGAAGTACAGTTCATGATGAGGACTGATGGTGCGCTGTCCCCCAAGAACGTGAGGGTTGACCAAACGACTACCTACAACTACGACACGAAATGTGCTCCTGTCTCATTGGGACGAAGCATCTACTTCCTGACTCGTAAGGCTGAGTATTCGTCTGTTAACCGATACTACGCAATTGAGGATGTGGCTGACATTAAGGACGCTGAGGACGTGACTTCTCACTGCCCAACTTATGTGAACAACGGTGTGTATCATCTTGCAGGAACAACTGCCGATAATACCCTAGTGGCACTCTCTAAGTTTGACAAGCGGTATCTTTGGGTCTACAAGTTCTTCATGCAAGGCGGACAGAATGTTCAACAGTCGTGGTCTAAGTGGTTCTTTGGCGATGGTGGTAAGGTGATTGCTGCCCAGTTCCTTGATGACACCCTCTACATTGCCTTCAACAGAACTTCAGGTGTATTCCTTGAGAAAATGTCACTCAGGGGTAACACCAAGGACTTTGCTGATGAGCCTATCCGCCTGTTCATGGATAGAAAGATTGAATATATGATTCCTGATAGTGCATTCAATTATGATGTAGTCAACAACGAAACCATCCTGATGTTAGGGGAGGTATACGGGGAGACTCCTGAAGTTGGAACCTACGGAATTGTAGGTCTAGATGGCAGAGTGTTTGAAATGAATGGTACTGAGAAATGGAAGCTAACCAACGGTTCAATCCGTATTCCGGGTGACTGGCGAGGACAGAAGGTATTCGTGGGTGAAATCTATCCGATGGAGTTCTATATCTCTCAACAACTCATTAAGCAGCCTAATGCTAAAGGGGCAGTGATTGCTGATGATGAGGGACGACTCCAACTCAGGTACATGTGGTTTAACTACGCTATCTCAGGCCCATTTGAGGTCAACGTCAACATCAGGAACCGAGCATGGAAGTACGTGTTCACTCCAAGAATCTTGGGTGACTCTAACAACGTCCTTGGTGAACTGCCTGTTACCTCAGGTAAGTTTAGGTTCCCTGTGCAGGCACTCAATAAGGAAGCTGACATTTCTGTTGTGAGCAATAACGTGATGCCAGTTAACCTGTTGTCTGGTGGTTGGGAAGGTATGTATAACAGAAGAAACCAGCGTATCTAATTGTTGTAATAAAGGAAGGAGGACAAAATGGATCCAACGACCATGCTGATTGGTGGTGGTGCAGTCCTTGGTGGTTTGTCCTCTGCCTTTGGTATTGATTCTGGTAATAAGGCTGCACTTAAGGCATACAAAGCCCAAGCTAAGGCACTCATTACCAACTATAACTACGGAATGGTCAGTCTAAGGACTCAAGGCCGTAGTGCTTTCGAGGAAGCTGCTCGTGAACTTCAGAAGAACACGATCAACTCCATGAAGAATCAATCTATGGTAGAGGTAGCCTTAGCTGAAACAGGTGTCGAAGGTCGTTCTCAAGACCGTGTGATGCGTGATGTTCGTGGTTATGATGCAATGACTAGGTCATCCATCAAGGAGAACTTTGAGAGACAGGCGTACAACCTCAAGCAAGATGCTGAATCAATGTACCAGTCCACTAAGAGTCAAATCAACGCTGCACGCTCTCAAGCTCAAAGTCAAATGACTGGTGGCTTTGCGGCTGTCTTGAAGATTGCTCAAGGTGCAACGAGTGGTGCTATGTTGGGTAATCAAGTGTCCAACATGTATTCCTCTATTGTTCAAGGGACAACTAAGCCATTGAGTGAGACAGGACTGACTGATGGTATGGGTTACTCAATGAAACCTACAGCGTACCAAGGGACAGATGACGTTCGTGGTATCGGTTACAGCAGATGGTAAACTAAGGAGGGTTAAGTGGCTACTGCTAACAATGCCTATATGATGTGGAGACAATTCGCTGGTGGCATGGCTAAACTTCAAGGACTGAAGGGAGCCACACCTCAAATCTCTGCTGAACAAGTTGCACCTAAGGTTGACTGGTCTAAGGAAGTATTGGGCACGGTCAAAGGTGGACTAGAACTAGCTGGTGTGGTTCGTGATGAATCTTTCAAGAAAGCTGAAAGTTACATGAAGTCCCACACCATTGAGGAATATCGTAAGGCTGCCTCTGAGGGCAACCTACCGTTCCAAGATGACCCAATCGCAATGGCTCGTCTTAAGAATCTTCATGGTGGTATTGCTGCATCCATCACTTATCAGGACTTCATGAACCGTGTGAACAACAATGAGTTCAATGGTAGTACACCTGAGCAAGTGGATGCTGCATTCTTCAAACACATGAATGAATCGTTTGATGAGCTACGTGACCTCTACCCGTATTCTGAGGGTGGTGACTCGGCGTATAACTCAGGGTTCTGGCAGAATGGTGATGTGAGCCGTGATTCTGTACGCAAGCATTTCACTGTTGTTCAGAACGACTGGAACAGGAAGCAATCCAGTCTGGCTGAGAATGCTGCACTGCAAGCTGTGATTGATACTCCGGGTGTAACCGTAGATCAGATTATGGAACACTTTGATGGTGCCTATCTGACAGGTGCATTCCAAAGTAACGCAACAGAGGCATCAAAGACAGCCGAGTTCATCATGAAGAAGTTTGGAACCATGTCTGGCGGTGAGTCTATGCTTGACCAGATTGCAGACAAGACGGTTCCCGGAAGTAACATCAAGTTCAAAGACCTGATTGGCAACTCTGGCATGGAGTCTCTTAAGGCTGGCGCTAGGTCAGCTAAGGAAACTCTGGACTACCGTGATGCTCTTGACTTTCGCAGTGAGGTGGATAACCTTGTCAGCAATGATGATATGTTCTCCCTTCAGACTGGACTTGACCAAGAGCTTAAGGCTTCAGGTGACGTAAAGACACCTCGCGCTGAGTATCTGGCCAAGGCTATTGATCGACTTGAGAAACAGCGAGAGCAACAAGCTAAGGCTGACACTAAGGCACTTGAGAAGCAGCGAGAGGACAACCAGAAGCGCCTCATGGCTCGTGATGTTCTCTCTGCTATGGCCAACGGTGAAACTGTGGCTGACCTCAGTGAACTCAAGCTGGACAAGGGAACAGTGAATGCAGCATGGAGTGAAATAAAAGAGGGGCTTAAGGGTGAACAACTCCTGAAGATTGCCTCTAACCCTGCTCGTTTCAACCCTGCTCGTGATGAACTCAGGGCCAATGTCAACAATGTTCTTAATGAGATTCGTTCTCATATTGACCTTGTGGCTAACGGTGAGCAACTTCCGGCAGAAGTAGGTGTCCCTAAAGGTGCCGAAGAAATGTTGGCCTTGTACCAAACCAATCCAAGTGGCTTCTTGACTGCTATGGGTTGCTTAGGTAACGAGAAGTTCAATGACCTTATGGGAATGCAGATGGCACTTCAGTCAGGCATCCCGTACAAGGATGTGGTAGCTGGTCGTGCAGCCTTTGAGAAAACAGATAAGAAGCAGCGTATGGACAAGGATAAGATTCTGAAGAAGATCGTCCTTAGTGATGCTGGTGAAACTTCAAGTCCAGTCAAAGGTGACTATGCGACTTCCTATGTCTATGTCCTCGCTGCACAAGGTATCAAGAACGGTATGGACTCTAAGGCAGCCTATGATTCAGCCATTGACAGATTCAACGAGACTCACATCAATGTAGCTGGAACTGCTGTCCCTAAGGGTTTCTTTGAGTCAACTTCATATCGACTTCCTCCTGAGGTTGCTGGTGATGCTATTGACAAGAAACTCCAAGGTATCCTGAAGTCACATAACGTGGTCGAGAAGGACTCTGCTGTTCGCTATGATGTTCGATCTAACACCCTCCTGATTCAAGATTCCAGAAGTGGTGAGTTGATTGGTCAGATCATGCAGAGTGACCTTAAGGCTGACTATGATGCATACGTGGCCACCGAGACTAAGCGTAGACAAGAGGTTGACAAGAAGATCAAGCAAGAACAGATCAAAGAGAAAAACTCAAGTGCCATGCTGAACGCTACTGCCCCTAACCTGATGCAGTTCGGGAGGGACGTTAAGCAGTTTGCCGCTGGTGCAGCTAAGAATGTCTTTAAGGCTGTGACTAACCAATAATGAAACAGAAAGGAGGTCTACGTGGCCTATAATCCAAGTGAGCCTCATCAATATGATACGATTATTGAACAGGCAGCAAAGCTGAACAACCTGCCACCTGACCTCTTTAGGAAACAACTCTGGCAGGAATCCAAATTTGACCCCACTGCCGCCTCTAAGGTTGGAGCTAAAGGTATCGCTCAGTTCATGCCTAAGACTGGTAAGGCTTATGGTCTGGTGACTGAGGATGACTTCCGTGACCCTATCAAGAGCATCAATGCCTCAGCGAAGTACATGAAGGACTTGATGGAAACCTATGGTGACTGGAACACTGCACTGGTGGCCTACAACGGTGGGACTAAGGCAGCCAAGAACTACAAGGCAGGTAACTTTGATGCACTCCCGGCTGAGACTCAACACTACGTTAGTTTCCTTGGGTCTGACACTCCGATTCAACGTCCCAAGCTGAAGCTGAATGAGTTTGACCAATCTCCTGAGTTTAGTGTCACCCGGAAGAATGTGCTGGATACTGCCAGTCAGCCTGTACGATTCCAAGAGAACTTTGAGTCAATCATCCCGAAGGAAGGAGGTGTGGCTCAAGACGTTGGGTTTCTTGGGGGCGTCCCTCATGGGGCAACAGGCACTTATGTCCGTCAGCTACTTTCCGATAGTGACCCTTTTGATGTTGGTAGCGATTACACCCCGAACGATCAAGAGCGTAGGACAATCCTTGAAGCTGTTGGTTGGGACAAGACCGCATATGATGCAACTGTTCGTGGCTTGAAGTCACCTCAGGACATCCAAAGTAGAATCAATATCACTGTGGAGAACCGAGAGTATGCCCGAGAAACAGCTAAGTCAGGCATTGTGTCTACCCTAATGTCTGGACTTGGTGAAGTAGTAACTGACCCTCTCAACTATGCTATGGCTGCTGCTACAGGTGGCCTTGGTACTGTTGGTCGTATTGTTGTGGGTGGTGGTATTGGTAACGTCCTTTCTGGTCAACTCAGGGAGCGTGTTACTGGTGTTGAATCTGATATGCTGGTTGATATGGTTGCTGGTGCTACCTTTGGTGCAGCTTTCGAGGGTGTTGCACGGTCTATTGGTGGAACCGCTAAGTATCTTGGTGATTCCTCTAGACGCGCTGACATTATCCGAGAGCACATGAAGAATGGAACTACACCTGACCCTAAGATTCTTGAGGGCTATGGTGGTTCCAATGGCATGGCTGCTCGCATCAACCAAATGAGAGACTTCGCTGAGAGTAAGCTCCCTAAGTGGACTGTAGGTGAAACTATGGCCACCGCTAAGAACCCTGCCATTCGTGAGTTGCACAACAAGCTATTCCGAAGGGAACGAGGGACTTTCACAGAGGACGCTGAAGGTAACCGAGTGTTGACTGAGATTGGTAAGAGTCCTACTGTGTTTGAGTTGGTAGGTCGTCAAGATCAAGAACTATTCAACATCAACACCGTCTATACTGAGGGATACGATAAGCTACTTAAGTTGGGCTACACGGAAGCTGACATTGAACTTGCAGTCATCCGTAAGTTGACCAACAAGAGCACCAATATTAGTGACCCTATCCTTGATGAGATTGTCAGCCCTATTGCTGCATCCATAAAAGATCGTGGTGAACAGTTGGTGGCTCGGGGTATCATTGATGGCACTGTGGAGGACTATGGACTTCCGTTGTCTATTGACCAGACTAAGGTTGCTGACTTTGTGCAGACCTTTGGTGGTGGTCGAGTAGGCCAAGAGAAAGCCATTGAGTCAATCCAGAAGGCACTCCTTGATCGTCACTTTAGCGGTAAGGGCAGGGAAAAGCTCATGAAGTTCTATGAGAAGTACCACATGCCTAAGCCTAAGGAAGGTGAAACCTTTAGTCCCTCTCAGAAGAACTCCATGTTCAATGAGTGGCTTGAAGATCAGTCCTATAAGTCAGCTTTGGGTTACGTTGACCAAGGCAAGTCAATTGATGGTAATATGTTCTCTGGTCGAGACTTCTCTGCCAAGTATGATAACCATCGGATTCCTTGGGATACCTCAGTTGACATTGTGACTCCTTCAGGTAAGGTTCCTTTCGACTCACTCAGGGATAACGTGTGGGATACTGTCAGTCGCTACCATCGTAGAACCGCTGGTGACATTGCTTTCGCTGATGTTCTCGGTTACAGGGGCTACTCTGATGTTCTCGCAGGTGTGAACAAGATGATGGCTGATGAAGCACTGATTGACCCTAAGGCTACTTCAGTTAGTCGAGCGACCAAACAGGCTATCAAGATGGCTTATGGTATGTCTCCTAAGGAAGATGCTCGTGGTCTTAACTCAATGAATGCCATCGCTGATACCTTACGTAACATTGCTTTCTTCACTAAGAACGGTTACATGGGATTGATGAACCATACAGAGACTGCTGAAGGTGTGAAGGCTTATGGTGGGGCATTCATCATCAAGTCACTCCCCGGTGCCTCTAAGTTACTCGGTAACTGGACTAAAGGTAAGATGAGTGACGCTGATGTGAGAGCTATCCAGAATACTATCTTTGGTGAGGAAGTCCGTAAGCTGAATGTGTGGAGGGACATTAAGCGTCACAACATTGATCGGTATGGAGGCAACAAGTTTGTAGCGAGTATCGTCAGTGGGAGTGAATATATTGCCAATGCTTCCCCAATGACCAAGTACCTTCAAGCATCCCACGCAAACATCGTAAGGGAAGCTCAAGGTCAGTTCTTAGGTGAACTCGCAAGGGCAGCCCACGGTCTACGCAAGACAAAGAAAGGTTTCTTCAATAAGGTAGACTTGGACAGGAACTCACTGTCTACTGAAGATGCTCAGGCCATGCTTGATGCTGTCCGTAAGGCAACTAAGGTTGACTCTAAGGGTGGCATTGAGATTGTTGATTCTGATGCGCTGTTCAATGACCCGGTGGTGTTGGGAAACCTTCGTCGAATGGGTGACTATGTAGCAGATAACGTTATTCAACGCCATAACCCTGCTGATGCCTTCCTGTGGCAAGATGGAAACAACCCAATGCTTGACCTCATCATGCAGTTCAAGACCTTCGCTATCCGGTCTTACAACAAGAGACTTGCGAAGATGATGAACCATGTTGAAGATGAAGGCTATATGTCTCAGGTACTGACCTTAGGTATCTCTGGTGCCCTGTCTACTGCTGGCTTTGTCGGTATCACTGCTCTACGTGCTCAAGGTCTGAGGGATGCGGACAGGGAGAAATTCCTTGAGAGAAACTTAGGTGTCTCTACGTTCTCTGAAGCTATGACTTTGGACGGACTTGCAAAGGTAGCTTACAACGGTGGTATCCAACGTAACGGTATCCTTGCGTATCCTACCTTGGCTCTCAACATGCTTGGTATTGGTAACACTTCAGGTAAGACTACCTTC
>JACCDZ010755853.1_pt1 | contig 15378 bp, 14 predicted proteins | sample 7449551 | NCBI WGS metagenome assembly JACCDZ01 (sample SAMN15323452, study PRJNA562643) | freshwater metagenome | isolation source: river surface water | place: USA:Blue River Watershed | collected 2017-08-18 | reverse complement strand
TTTTTTTATGCTCGCTAGGGAGCTCGCTCACCAAGCGAACATAAAAAGACCAAAATCCGCGAAGCGGATTGGGATTACCTGAGTACGCACCCCAAAAGGCGGTCCGCCGCGCGAATGCGCGGCAATTCGGCCCCCGCTACTAAGAAAAGCCAGTCAATAGCCTGGCTTTTTGCATTTCTAGCAGTGTTGAAAGTTTACTTTAAAAACGAGTAGGAATATTGTAATCTTGATTAGATTGACCTTTGATAATAAGCAATAAGTTCGATGTCCATGTCGAACGAATCACATCGATTACAATAAAGAATATAGAAAAAATGCAAGACTTTATAGACCAAGCAAATAAAAATGGTGTAGTACTTCTTGACATAGGAAGGTGTCAGTTTTGTGGAGCCGACTATCAAAAGGGCGTTTTTGAGTGTATGGAAAATTACAACAATGGACTTCAGCTTTTGGACTTTAATAATTTTGAACATCATGTATCAAGATTTTTAAGTGTTGATGCTTATGCCTTGCAACATCCAGAAGTTCACGGACGTTGGAGCAATCATTTTCATCTGACCAGGTTGAATTTGATACTTGATAAAAAGCAAACTTGGGACTACAAAACATCTCCGCTGCTAAGCGACCATTTAAACCACTATAAACAAAATAGACCAAATGAATTTCTTGAGGTTCCGAAACCATTAGACAGAGGAAAATTAACCGCAAAAGACCTGACTAAGGCGACATCCTCAGACGAATGCATTGAACAAATAAAAAAATGGGCGGACGAAGTATATCATTCATGGGGTTCAAACCATTCAATAGTTTCTCAAATTGCAGACGGCTTTTTAGACAACAAATACAATAGAAAAACACAAGGCAGAAAAACAACGAACCGTTAACTGCTTCAACAACTTTGTGTTGAGGAATGAAAACACCCCAAGTTAGTCAGGTGAGCGGTTCTTGTCTTTATAGAGATCAACCACCACTTCATTCCCTTCAAGAAAGTTAGAAATTTATGGCTCACCCGCTACTCAGGAAATTAAACCCAGGCCTAACGGCCTGGGTTTTTTCGTTAGAGGGGTTTGGGATTATTTTGGTGGTGCTCAAGACATTCCGAACTTCGCTCCCATGGCCACCACCGACGAACGAATTGCCGCGATGACCCTGAGCTCGGTCTACCCGCACTACCGAGCAAAGCTCGAGCGCAAGGGGGTCGACCCCGCCCTCACGGACGTTGCCATCCTTTGGCTTACCCAGTCCGCGCCCGAAAACCTGAAGATCTGGCTCGACGCCCAATGGACGTTCGCCCAAATTTTTGACTCGGTCCAGCTGCACCCCAACTCCACCCTCATTAAGGGCGTGATTTGCGGATGGCGGGTAGAAGATATCGAGAATCCGCTTTCGCAAAAGGTGCGCTACCTCGACAAACTCGTCGACGAGCTCGCGAAAGGCCGAGCGATTGAAAAAGTGCTGCGCACCGCTTAGGCCCTCAAGGCCACCGATTCTTGTTCGACGATTTCGACGGGCATCGACACGTGCTCGGTTCCGCCCTCTTGAGCGCGAACGCGCGAAACCATCAGCCCGGCGAGCCAACCCATGTCGTAGCCCGAGGTTTTGACGTAGCTAATGCTCGGAACCGACACCATCGGAAACTTGCCGTCGCTTACGCCCAGCACCGACACGTCTTCAGGGATTCGAAGCCCCATGCGCTGCAGGTAGCGCATGCTGTGCGCGAGCAGTTCGTCGGACATCGCGAACAGGGCCGACGGCCGCGCCTCGGTCCGTGAAAACTGCTTGGCGAGCAGCAACTCGAGTTCGCCCACTTGCTCGACGTGAATCACATTTGGGGTCGCTTGGCTTCCGGCGAACTGCGCGACGCCCGAGCGAAATCCCGCCTCCCGTTCTTGGGTGAGGCGCCAGGCGCAGCTTCCGAGCACCGCCACAATTTCGCGATGGCCCTTGGCAACCAAGTAGCGCACCGCCTGATAGCCCGCCTGATAGCCGTCAAATCGCACGCTGTGGAGCTCGGCGTCTTCGGCCGTCTTGTCAATTAAGATGCACGGAACCTCATTTTGAATCAAGGGATTCAGATGATCGAGGCCCGTTGTGGCTGAGGCGAGCGACAGGAGAACCCCCTCAACTTGGAGGTCGACGCACTGCTGCACGGCTTCGGCCTCGAGTTCGGCGCGGTCCTGGGTGAGGAAGATTTGAAGCATTCGTCCGGACTGGCGCAAGGAGGCGCTCAAGCCGGCGATGAGCGAGGGAGAAAAGTAGTCGTTGACCTCGGGCAAAATCAAGGCGACAATGCCGGAGTGCTGTTGACGAAAGCCCCGCGCCAGCAGATTGGCACGGTAGCCCAGTTGGCTGGCCGCCTCGGCAACCCGCTTCTTGGTCAGAGGGCTGATGTCGGGGTGGTCCGACAGCGCACGGGAGACGGTCGAAATGGACAAGCTCAGTACCCGAGCAATGTCTTTAATGGTGGTCCTTCGGTTCACGGTGGCGTAGTTTGACCCCTAAGTTATCAACAACAAACATTCCCGCAAACGTTTGCACCCGATGAAGCATTTAAGTCGCTCAAAATCATTTAATACAATTGTGTTGCCAAAACACTTTATTCACCTAACACGAATTGGCATGAAGAAAACAACCACTAAATTATTCGGCACATTGTGCGCCCTCGGAGTTCCGGCTTTGAGCGCGTTTGCGGCGAATTCCGCAGCAATGCAGTCCGATACAACTCTGAGTGCAGGCCTCAACGAGGTCGTCATTACGGGGGTAACCAGTGAATCGAGCAAGCTCAAATCAAGTGTAAGTATTACCACTTTGAAGCCGAGCAGCATCGAGCAAGCAACTCCGCGCACGACGGCGGAAATCTTCCGCAGCATCCCCGGCATTCGTTCGGAATCGTCGGGCGGCGAGGGCAACACCAACATCGCTGTTCGCGGGGTACCCATCTCGGCGGGCGGTTCCAAATACCTGCAGCTTCAAGAGGACGGCCTGCCCGTATTCTTGTTTGGCGACATGGCCTTTGCGACTTCAGACATCTTCCTGCGTTTCGATCAATCGGTTGACCGCATTGAAGCCATTCGCGGGGGTTCAGCGTCGACTATGGCGTCGAACTCTCCTGCCGGTATCATCAACTTCGTCAGCAAGACGGGCAGCAAAGAGGGCGGAAGCATCAGCAGCACCTTCGGTTTGGACTACGACCAGTTCCGCACCGACTTTGACTTCGGCACCCCGTTGACCAAAGACGTGAGCTTCCATGTGGGCGGCTTCTTCCGCAACGGAGAAGGTCCGCGCAAAACCGGATTCAACGCCAACAACGGCGGCCAAATCAAAGCCAACATGACCAAGCGCTTTGAAAACGGCTACGCCCGCGTCTACTTCAAGCACCTGAACGACCGCACCGCGGCCTACATGCCTCAACCCATGCAGGTTTCGGGCACCAACGCCAATCCGGTTTGGGAGGGCATTGGCGACTTCAGTGCCAACCAAGACGCCTTGCACAGCGTGTTCTTGAGCAGCAACTACGGAATCGGAGGCAACGGCGAGCGCCGCATTGTCGACGTGGCTGACGGTATGCATCCGAAGTCAACCGCAGTGGGAACCGAGTTCGTTTACAACTTGGAGAACGGATGGCGCGCCGAAAGCCGCACCCGTTGGGCGCGCAACTCGGGCCGCTTCGTGGCTCCGTTTACCGCTGCCGTGGGAACCACTGACGCCATGCTGACGACGGTTGGCGGCGCCATTGGCCGCGACCTGACCGGTGCCACCCTGACCCGCGCCAGCGACGGCAGCGCCTTCACCGGCGGCCTCGCTCAAGTGGTTCACATGTTTGACACCGAACTCGAGAACTTCAACACCATGGTGAGCGACAACAACCTGTCGAAAACCTTTGGCAACCTGAAAGTGAAACTCGGCTACTACCGCGCCCTTCAGGACGTGAACATGTCGTGGCTGTGGAATTCCTACCTGACCGAAATCAAGGGCGGCGGGCAAGCCTCTCCCCTCGACATCACGATGGCCGACGGAACCAAAATCTCCGAGAGCGGCCAGTACGCCTACGGAGTACCCGTGTGGGGCAACTGCTGCCAGGTTAAGTACAACTCGGCCTACAGCGTTTCTGCTCCCTACGCCGCGTTTGTGTACGAAGCCAGCGATAAAATCACCGTCGACGCCAGCGTCCGCCAAGACAACGGCCGCGTGCGCGGAGTCGGATTCGGAACCAAGGTGGGCGAACTCGACGTCAACAACGACGGCGTGATTTCTGCCCTCGAAGAGGCCGTGGCCGTGGTCGACAACGCCCAGAAGAACCCGGTGAACTACAACTACGGATTCCTGTCCTACTCCGTCGGTGCCAACTACTTGCTCGGCAGCAACCAGTCCGCCTACGTGCGCTACAGCCGTGGCGGTGCCGCCAAAGCGGACCGCGCCGTATGGCCCGCCGCTTCGCACCTGTCGCTCGGCAACCCGAAGGACATGATCAACCAAGCCGAACTCGGCTGGAAGCGCAGCTTCTCCAACGCCATCATCTACGTGACCGGTTTCTACGCCGCCACGACCGAAGAGGGCGGTTTTGAGGCCACCACGCAGCGCGTCATCGAAAACGACTACACGGCCTACGGTCTGGAAGTGGAAGGAGCCTACCGCAAGGGCAATTTTGACCTGCGCGGAGCCGCCACCTACACCAAAGCCGACATCACGACCCTCAACGCCGACGGAACGCAAGGTGCCAATTTTGGCAACACGCCGCGCCGCCAGCCGGGCCTGATGTACAGCTTGATGCCTTCGTACACCCTGGGTAAGCACATGGTCGGCCTGAGCGCCATCGGCCAGACCAAGGCTTATGCTCAAGACAACAACGCGCTGGTCATGCCGGGCTACATGGTCCTCAACGGATTTGTGTCGTTCAACCTCGGCAAGGGCCTCGACTTTGGAATCAACGGAAACAACTTGCTGAATGCCATCGGCATCACCGAGTCTGAAGAGGGTTCTATGGTAGACGGACAGGTGAACTACCTGCGTGCGCGCTCGATCACGGGCCGCTCGATCTCCGCGTCGCTGCGCTACCGTTTCTAAGGTCTGGGGCCCGCCCCGCGGGCCCCAGATTTACCTTTACCGGGGGAATGAAGCGCTGCTTCATTCCCCCGTTCTTCTACCCCCTGCCCCGCACCCATGAACCTTCGCAAATCATTCGGCCAAATCTGGACCATGAACTTCGGATTCTTCGGCATCCAGTTCAGCTTTGGCCTCCAGCAGTCCAACATGAGCCCCATCTACCAGTACCTCGGGGCCGACGAAGCCTCACTCCCGCTGCTGTGGCTCGCAGGACCGGTAACGGGCCTTCTCGTGCAGCCAATAATTGGGGCATTGAGCGACGAAACCTGGAGTCCGCGCTGGGGGCGCCGCAAACCCTTCATCTTGCTCGGGGCGATCATCGCCAGCTTGGGCCTGGTCTTCATGCCCTTTTCGCAGAGCCTTTGGATGGCCGCCAGCCTGCTTTGGATCCTCGACGCCGCCAACAACATGGCCATGGAACCCTACCGCGCCTTCGTCTCCGACGCGCTTCCGGCCGACCAGCAGCCCACGGGCTACTTGATGCAGAGCTTTTTCACCGGCCTGGGCATCACCCTGGCCAACTTCACTCCGGCCATCCTCATTACCCTCGGCTTGGTAGGCCTCAACGACCAGTTCGCCAACGGCATTCCCGAAACCACCTACTGGGCCTTTGGCATCGGCGCCATTGCCTCCATCGTCACCGTCCTCTACAGCATGGGCAGCACCCGGGAATACGCCCCCACTGCCGAGCAGCTGCAGCAAATCGCCGCGCGCAAATCCAGCGGCAGCGTGGTGGCCCGCTCCCTGCGCGAAATCACGGAATCGCTTCGCGAAATGCCCCTGGGTATGAAGCGTTTGATTCCGGTCAAGTTTTTTACCTGGTACGCCATGTTCTGCTACTGGCAGTACGTCACCTCGGCCCTGGCCAAGTCGCAGTTCCAGACGAGCGACGTGCACAGCGAGGGCTTCAGGGCCGCGCAGGTACTCACGGGCCAGCTCAACGGAACCTACAACGTCGTCACCTTCGCCTTGGCTTTTGCCCTGGTGCCCTTGGCCCGCCGCTGGGGCGCCGCGTGGGTGCATGCCTTGGCGCTGACCCTGGGCGGAGTCGGCATCCTCCTCATTCCCTACCTGAGCGCGAGCGATTCCGCACTTTGGGGACTGCCCAGCATCTACCTCTACACGCTGGGCCTCGGAATCGCCTGGGCCTCAATCATGGCCATGCCCTACCAGATGCTCGCGGCGTCGGTGCCCAAGGAGCGGACCGGCGTGTTCATGGGAATTTTCAACATGTTCATCGTGATTCCGATGATGATTCAAATCGGAAGCATGCAGTGGTTCGTCTTCGATTGGCTCGGTGGCGACAGCCGCCAGGTGCTTAATTTGGCCGGAGTTTTTCTGCTGCTCAGTGCCCTCTTCAGCCTCCGTTTGATTCCCCGATTCATGCCCCATGAGCGCTAAGCTTACTCCCTTTGCCTCAGAAGCCCAACGCATCCTGCACCAGGCGCAATCGGAACTCGGCACCAAGGCTTCGGTGGCCCACTTGGCCAACTACCAAGCGGTCTTTTGCCGCGACGCGGTGGTGGTCGGGCTGCTGGGCCTGGATGAAGGCGATCCGGTTCTGGTGGAGGGCCTGACGCGCAGCCTGACGACGTTGCGGAACCACCAAGGTCCGCAGGGCCAAATTCCGTCGAACGTGCGCCTCGAAGGAGGCCAAACGTCGGTGAGCTTTGGCAAGCTGTCGCCCAAGCTCGACTCGGTGTCGTGGTACCTCCTGGGCTGCGCCCGCCTCGTGTCCGCGGGGCACAGCAATCCGGCGCTGTGGCTCCCCAGCGTGCGCGCGGCCGCCGACTTGCTCGAGGCCCTTGAATACAACCAGCGCCACCTTTTGTACGTTCCGCGGGGCGGCAACTGGGCCGACGAATACCTCACTGAAGGCTACACGCTCTTTGACCAGGCCCTGAGGTGCTGGGCGCTGCGCGAAGCCGCCGAGGCCTTTCAGCAGCCGCGCTGGGCCGCCAAGTCCGACCACATTGCGCACTTGATCCTCAGCCATTATCCGCTCGAAAGCGGGCTGTTTGCGTCGTCGCTGCTGCCCGGTACCGTCGACCGGCGGATGGACTTGGCCGCCCACTGCATGCTGGGCATGGCCCTGGAGCCCGGAACCCCTTCGGTGCAGCTCGCCCTGAATACGCTGCACGAAACGACGTTGGGCGCAGGCACGCTGCCGCCGGCGTTCTGGCCCCTCATCCAGCCCGACGACCCCCGCTGGCACGAGCTCGAGGGCTTTCATCTTTTTGGAATGAAAAACCGGCCGCACCACTACCACAACGGCGGCATTTGGTGGGTATGGCTCGGATTCCTGGGTCAGGCCCTTCGGCGCCACGGAATCGACACGACGGCCCTCACCGACGCGGCCGGGAGCCTGCTGCAGGGCTTTGCCGAGTTCGACTTTGAAGAATACGTGAACTCCGCCACCCTTGAGCCCGGAGGCACGCCCAAACTGTGCTTTACGGCTGCGGGAATCCGCATGCTTCACCACCTTACGCAGCCCACGCCGTGAACGAGCCCCTCAAAATCCACCCCTCGGCCCTGCGCGCCGCCTCGGCTTTGTGCGACGTGCTGGCGATCCCTCAGGGCGGGCGCTACGTGCTCGCGGTAGGCGGCGAATCCGGCAGCGGCAAGTCCACCACCGCCCTCGCGCTCAAGGCCGAGCTCGAGGACCGAGGGCGGCGCTGCGCGGTACTTCACATGGACGGCTACTTTAAGCTGCCTCCGCGCGAAAACCACGAGGCCCGACTCCGTTCCTTGGAATGGGTGGGGCTTCAGGAGGTGCGCCTCGACGTACTTCAGGAGCATCTCGACGCCTTTCGCAGCGGAGCTTCCCGCATCCTGGTGCCCGAGGTCGACTACCTCGCCAACGAAATTTCGGTGCGCGAACTCGACCTGAACGGAATCGAAGTGCTCCTGGTCGAAGGCACGTACGTGCTCTACCTGAATGGGTTTGACGCCGGGGTGTTCATGCCCGCTACCTACCAGCAGACCCGCGCAGCCCGCATGAAGCGGGTGCGCGAAGCCTACGACCCCTACGTCGAACGGGTGCTGCACCTCGAACACACCTTGGTGCGGGCCAGTGCCCCGCGGGCAAGCTGGGCGGTACATCCCGACTTTCGCGTTGAGGCCTGCGAACCGCCGGATTCGCACTAAAAATCTTCACTTAATCAATGATTTGGGGCAAACCGCCCAAGCCGAACTACTTTCGGCCCCGCAAAACTGCCCTACCATGAACGCACGCCTCCTCGCTATTGCCGTACTGATCCCGTTTGCCCTCGAGGCCCAATCGATTGCCAAGGAGTCGGTGACCTACACCTACCTGCAGCCGCCGCTCGACCGAAGTGCCGAAGGGCAGCCCTACACGACCCGAGTGAACCTGGCCTACCAGGCAGAAATCGATCGTCTTGAAGCCGAAGCGGACGCCGAGTTCCAAGCGGCAAAGGCAGCTTACCCGGCCCAAGAAGCTGCTGCCAAAGCAGCCCACAGCGAACGGGTGGCCGCCTACGAAAAAGCGCTGAACGAATGGAACAGCAAGTCGCTCGCCGGCAAAATCATCGAAAAGCAAGTACTTGAAAACAGCAAGCCGCTGCCGCCGCCTCCCTACCAGGCGCCCTACCCTCCGCAGCGCAAGCAGCTGGTGCACCAAGCCGTTTTCAGCCCCGCCGAGCTCGCGACCTCCTACGGCCGCATCGAAGGGCGCACCGAAGGTCCCGGAGGGATCAACGTAACGATCACCCTGCACGGCTTTCAAAACGAGGTGCCCCAAGTCGAAACTAAGGAGTCGTCGGTTTACAACTCTACGACGAAGGCGACCACCAAAGTCATCGAGTCGCAGTGGGCCATCAACTACAAGCACCCCGTGCACCTCAAAGCGGTATCAGCCGACGGACGAGTGCTCCTCGACGAAGTCGCGAGCGGAAGCGACCAGTTTCAAAAGTTCCAGAGCGGCTGGGTAAAGAGCAGCCATCCAACCACCTACGCCCAAGCCCACCTCGACGCCCTTCAAAAATCGTCGGTGAGCAGCAACATGGGCGCCGCCAAAGCCCGACTGAACAGCGTGCTCGGCACGACCCACCCCAACCGGACCACCACCGTATTCGTGCCCGAATCCAAAAAGGTCGACTACAGCGACCTCGGCGAAGCCTTCCAGCTGGCCCGCGAAGGCTACGAGAAAATCCACGCTTCGTTTGCCGCCGGAGCGGATAAACTCCGCGCCGCCAACGCTCTTTGGACCAAGGCCATTCAGGAATTCGACCCCGAAGACAAAAAGGCCCGAATCAACGAGAAGATTATTGCCGAGCTGTACCGGAATGCGATCGAAGCCTCGGTAGCTTCTCGCGAATTCGCGGCCGCGGAAGCGCTCCTCGGTCAAGCCCGGCGCATGGACCTCAGCAAAAAAGACCGTGAGGCGCTCGAGGAGCTGGCCCATTGGCTCGCGGACTACCGCGCTCGTTTTTAACTTGCTTACCTCCAAACAGTCCCATAATCATTGGGGATTTCGCTCTTAGTATTAATAAATCAAATGCCTAAGCATTGATTCATAAATAGTACCCGCTCCTCGTGCGGCGGACTTTTGCAGCAAATTTTTTTGCATATGGCACGCATCACGGTCGCTCACGGAGACGGAATCGGTCCCGAAATCATGGAGGCTACCCTCCGAATTCTCCACGCCGCAGGAGCGGAACTCGAAATCGACGAAATCGAGGTGGGCGAAAAGCTCTACCTGTCCGGAAACAGCGCCGGCATCCACCCCGATTCGTGGGAAACGATTCGCCGCAACAAAGTCTTCTTGAAGGCGCCCATCACGACGCCCCAGGGCGGCGGCTACAAGAGCCTGAACGTGAGCACCCGCAAGTTTTTGGGCTTGTACGCCAACGTGCGCCCCTGCGTGAGCCTGCACCCCTACGTGACCACCAAGCACCCGGTGATGGATGTGGTTATTGTCCGCGAAAACGAAGAGGATTTGTATGCCGGAATCGAGCACCAGCAGACCGACGAGGTCGTGCAGTGCCTCAAGTTAATTAGCCGACCGGGCTGCGAGCGCATTGTGCGCTACGCGTTTGAGTACGCCCGCACCCAAGGCCGCAAAAAGGTGACCTGCTTCACCAAAGACAACATCATGAAGCAGACCGACGGGCTGTTTCACCAGGTTTTTGATGAAATCGCGGCGGAGTACCCCGAAATCGAGAACGAACACTGGATCGTGGATATCGGCGCCGCCAAGCTCGCCGACACGCCCGAAGCGTTCGACGTCATTGTCATGCCCAACCTCTACGGCGACGTGCTCTCGGACGTGGCTGCCCAAATCACCGGCAGCGTCGGCCTGGCCGGATCGGCCAACATCGGAAGCGAGTGCTCGATGTTTGAAGCCATCCACGGTTCCGCACCCCGCCGCGCCGGCCAGAACGTCGCCAATCCCTCGGGCCTGCTGCACGGCGCCATTCTCATGCTCAACCACCTCGGCCAGTTTGGCGTTGCCGAGCGCGTGCACAACGCGTGGCTCAAAACCCTCGAGGACGGAATCCACACCTACGACATTTACACTGAAGGACTGAGCCGTCAGAAAGTCGGAACCCGCGAGTTTGCCGACGCCGTTATTGCGAACCTCGGTCAGGAACCGAGCCAGCTCCAGGCGGTGCGCTACCGTGCGGAAGCCCAAATTCAGGTTCCGAAGTACGAACGCAAGGCGCCCAAGACCAAAGAGCTCGAAGGGGTGGACCTTTTTGTGCACTGGCCCGGTACCGAAGCCAACGAACTGGCCCCGATCGTGCAAGCCCTCAACTTGGGCGACGCCTCCTTGAGCATGATTACGAACCGCGGCATCAAGGTGTGGCCTGACGGCTTCCCCGAAACGTTTTGTACGGACCATTGGCGCTGCCGCTTCAAGAATCCCGCCGGCGGCCTCATGCCCAAAGAGCGCATCGCGCAGCTCCTGCAGGCGGCCAGCGCTCAAGGCATTGACGTGGTCAAAACCGAAAACCTGTACCGCTTTAATGGCGTTCCGGGCTACTCCCTCGGACAAGGCCAGTAACGTCGACCATGAACCGTTCCGGCACCCTGTGTCTTGGAGCAGCCTGCGCTGCCGTTGCCGCGTCGTTTGCGCTAAAAAACGAAGCCGAGGCCACATTGGCCTCGGCTTTGGCTTTGGTCTTGATGCTTGCCGCGATCAAGCTCGCGGGGGCGGAGGGCTTCATCGAAACCGACGAAGCTACTCCACACCGCACTAAGGATTCAGAATAAGGTCCTTACCCCCACCAATAATGACCTTGGTGTTGCTCGACTTGGAGAGCTCACGGTAGGCTTCAATCGTCTTGTACTGAATGATTTGGGGCGTCAGGCCCTCAGAGATAATCTTGTTGGCGTCGCGAATGCCCTCCGCTTCAATGATGCGGCGGTCCGCCTCTTGCCGCTCGCGCTGCAGCACAAACTCCATGCGCTGCGCTTCTTGCTCGGCTTGGAGTTTTTCTTCAATAGCTCGGTAGAGTCCGGCGGGCAGCTTGATGCTCTTCATGAGCACGGCTTCGATGACAAAGCCCCGATCTTCCAGCAGGCCCATCATGCTCTTCTTGATAGCCGTCTCGATGCCCAGACGGTTGCCCGTGTGCATGTCTTTAGCCATAAATCCCGCGGTTACGTCGGCAGCGGCGGCGCGAAAGACCGGCAAAATCATCGACAACTCGTAGTCGGGCCCGATGCTGCCCACCACGTCGGTTGCGCGCCGTTGGTCGATGTGGTACAAGATCGAGATTTCGGCGCCCACATTCAACCCTTCTTTAGACGGGAGGTCGAGCTTGACCTCGAGGTTGGTCGTCCGCGTCGGGACTTGAATGATGGTGGTCAGCAGCGGATTGTATAGCCGCGGACCGGGCTGCAGTTCGCGGTTGCTGATTTTGCCGAGCGTGCGCTTGACGCCCACGTCGCCTTGGCGAACGACGGTACAGGAGCTTAACAGGGCCACCGCGGCGGCCAGGTAGAGAAGTGAGGTCCTCATGATGGTTTTAGTTGATTTACCCGTTTGCACCAAAAATGCTGCCCAATCCATGAGGAAACAGCTCGCATTGAAGGATTTAATGCCCGGCTCAACGACTCTTTATGGATGGCGCCAGGACGGTTGTGCAGGTCGCGGCGTTTGCGCACCTTTAGTTTATGAATCGAGCCCATTTTGAACGCGGACTGATGCTGCTCGGTGCCGCCCTCCTCGTGCTGTTTGTCTTGAGCTTCAGCGTTTCGGCCCTGGATGCCTGGCAAGACGAGATTCGCCTAGCCACCGTAGGCGCCGTGGTGCTCTATGGCGCCTACAGCTTTTGGGGTCAGCCGCGCGAAGTACCGGAAGGGGCGCCGCAACCCAACGACGCGCTGAAGCGCGAAAACGAGCAGCTGCGCCGCCGCGTGGCCGAACTGGAGCAAGCCCTAAAGGCCGCCAACGAACGCGCGAACTGATCAAGCAGGCATAAAAAAGCCCGCCGCATGCGCGGCGGGCCTCCCGACGGTGTAGCCCTGGCAGGAATCGAACCTGCATCTTAGGCTCCGGAAACCCACATACTATCCATTGTACTACAGAGCCGTCCTAAAGCTCGGCGCGGGGCGCTTTCGCTCGGGGCGGCAAAGGTACAATACCGCTCGCGAGAATGATCCCGCCCATCGCAACGGCAAATGAGCCCCAAAACGGCATCAGGCTGCTGCCCGTCAACAGGAATCCTGCGAGAAACAGCCCAAAGCCCGCAACGAAGACCGCGGGGCGGTGGCGCACCTCAGCGCGGTACAGCCGGGGCATTTCGCTGGGTTGATGTTCCGGGCCTGCAAACAGCAGGCGGACCGCCTTAAGGAAGGAAAAGTCCCTAAAGTTCTGAATCAGCCGCGCAGCATAAAATGCGCTCACGTGAAAGGGGTCGCGCTGCTCCAAGGGCTTGGTAAGCCCGTAGGTTATCGGTTCGCGGCCGTCGTGGTAGCTGCCAAACAAGCGGTCCCACACCGTGAGGATTCCGCCGTAGTTCTTGTCCAAGTGCATGTGGGCCGAGGAATGGTGGATTTGGTGAAACCTGGGCGTGACGAGGAAGCGCTCGAGGCCGATCCAGGCCGGCCAGAGTTCGCTGTGCAGCAACGCTTGATAAAAGGCGTTGATGACGTTGGCCAACACCACGTACTCGGGATCTAGGCCCAAAAGGATCATGGGGCTGTAGACCACGACGCGCACCAGCTGGCCGAGGGGGGAATTGGCGAAGTTGACGCTGAAGTTGTATTCTTCAGCCTGGTGGTGCACCAAATGCGCCACCCACACGATGCTGACCCGATGGGAGATGCGGTGGTAGAGGTACCAAAAGAGGTCGACGACGACCATGGAGACCGCGAAGTTGAGCCATCCGGGCTCGATTCGGGGTAATACTCGGTAGGGCACGAGCACCGCAAAAAGCCACACGCCAAAACTGAACGAGAGCAGCGCAAAAAGCCGCTCAATCATCCCTAACGAGAGGTTGAGCGCTACCTGGTGGCCGTCGACGCGGCGCCCGCTCCACCGAAGCATGACGTACTCGATTCCAAATACACTCAACCCAAAAGCGATGATTAGTATATCGGTCCAGTGCATGAAGATTCGCTTGAAAAATGCATGCCAAATCTTAGGGCGACACCATAAAAAAACCCAGGCAAAAAATGCCTGGGTTCCGCGCAGTTCCTGCGAAAATTGAACGCAAAGCCTACTGCTTGGCGAAGCTGAACTCGAGGTTCAGCGTGCCCTCGGCCGGGGTCGTAATGTCCGTCGTCGTGCGAAGGCGAATGGCCGTCTCCAGGATGCTCAGCACTTCGTACCGGGTAATGGTACCGTCGGTCGCCGTAATGATAACCGAATCAGGCGCCACGCCGTTGCCCGACTTGGCGAGCCAGGTTCCATTGCCCGACTGCTGCCAGGGGAAGGGGATGGTAAGCGCTCCAGCCACGACCTCGAGCTCGGCGTCAATGGCGTAGTTCACGCTGTTGGGCTCTTGAACCATGGTGAAGAGCGACGTCGCCGCGATGGTTTTGTCGCTGGCCACGATGGGCGTAACCCCAATGGTCGGAATGTTCACGGTACCCGAAGCCGTAATGTCGTTCACCAGCCAAGTGCCTTCAAGCTTGTCGGCGAGGGTCGGCTCCTTTTTGCACGAAGCCAAGGCGAGGGCGGACACCGCCACGAGAAGTAGTTTTTTCATAGGCCTAATGTAGCAAAAAGTTGGCTTGCAAACTGAGCATGCGGGGCTCGGCGAGCAAGGCGGGTCGCGGACTCACCACCCTGTTGTTCACGTTGGTCACCGCGGCGATCAGCGTCCACCGTTCACTGACCTTGTACTGAAGGCGGGCGTCGGCGACGAAGTCTCCGCCCGAAGTAAAGTAGCGCGAATCCGCCACCCCCGGAACGTAAATAGCGACCAGCGGCGAGGTGAAAATGCCGTCGATGTTCTCCATAAAGCTGTTGGCGCGCAGACTTACGGCGGCGGTCAGGCGCCGGTGCACGTAGGCGAGGTCGGTTTTGCCCACGTGGCGGTAGCGGTACTTCAGCACGCGCTTGGACGGGTCCAGCGACGTCGTGGTGTAGCTCAGCGCGGAGCCTGCGGCATCCGTTGCGTAGGTTCGGTCGGGGTCGAGCGCCAGGGGCTGTGCGTAGGTGTACGAAACCAGGACCTGAAGGGTTCCGGGACCGACCTTGGCCTCGCCCACCAGCGTGGCCTCGAGGCCCTGAATGCGGGTGGGACCGACGTTGAGCGAGGTGAAGCCAAAGTTGGCTAAGCCCGCGTTGGGCACGTTGGCCCACTGCCCAAAACTGAATTCGAGCATGTCGCGAAACTCGGTGCGGAACAGCGCCAGGTCGGCGTAGCCCTTGAGGCCTCCACGCCCCTTAAATGCTTGGCGCAGGGCGAGTTCAGCGGTCCAGCCCTGCTCGGGCTTCAGCCCGGGCCGCGGAAAAACCTGAAGCACGCCCGCCGCCGACGCGCTGAAGAGCTCGGCAATTGAGGGGTAGCGAAACCCTTGGGCCCACGAGGCGCGCAGGTGGGTGGCCCGCCCAAAGGCTCGGTGCGCCCCGGCGCGAAGGACCGGGCGCCTGAACGCCTCGAGCTCGTCGATGGCGAAGGCCTCGTAGCGCAACCCCACATGGGCATCCCATCGGGCGCGGGTGTAGTCCACTTGAAGCAGTCCGCCCAAATTGGCGCTGCGGTGGTCCCCCGAAAAGAGCGGCGACGCCATTTGGCTGGCCGACCCTTGCAGGCCCGCCGTCAGGGACCAGTTGCCGCGGTAGGCCTGGGCGAGGTA
>JACCDZ010418941.1_pt1 | contig 15397 bp, 14 predicted proteins | sample 7449551 | NCBI WGS metagenome assembly JACCDZ01 (sample SAMN15323452, study PRJNA562643) | freshwater metagenome | isolation source: river surface water | place: USA:Blue River Watershed | collected 2017-08-18 | reverse complement strand
CGAGCGAGCCATCGCCACGGCGGATGCCTTTGGCAGTACGGACCACAACAGCGCTGTACACCTCGCCTTTTTTGACGCGGCCGCGTGGAGCAGCTTCTTTCACGCTCCCCTTGATGATGTCGCCTACGCTTGCATAGCGACGCTTGGAACCGCCGAGCACCTTGATGCACAGAACGGACTTCGCGCCGGTGTTGTCGGCGACATCTAACCGAGATTCAGTTTGGATCATTTCAATATTCCCAACTTGCACCAGTCTTTGCGCAACTATTCGTCACACATTGAACCGATCAGTCTTGGGCCCGTCATCCACATCGCGAACCACTCGCAACGCTTCAACTTGGGGCAGATAAACCCCGCTTTTTTAGCGGAGCCGCAGATTATGCCACAACTTTTTAGCCGTCGTCAAACATTTTTTACGAATCTTTTGGGTTTGACCGACAATTCCGCCATGTCTATACCCACCCACACCTCTCAAACCCTCGCATTCATTGGGGGCGGCAACATGGCCAGCGCCATCATTGGCGGCTTGGTCAAGCAAGGCACCCCCGCCAACCAGATTCTGGTGGTGGAGCCTTTCGAGGAGACACGCCAACGCCTGATCAGCCAATGGGGCGTTCGCGCACTCGCCCAGGCAGACGCCGCACTCAAGGAGGCAGGCTTGGTCATTTGGGCCGTCAAACCCCAAACGTTCAAAGAAGCCGCTCACGCAACCGCCGTGTTTTGTCAAGAAGCGCTGCACCTCAGCGTGGCCGCGGGCATTCGCAGCAGCAGCATTGCCCATTGGCTGGGCACTGAGCGCGTCGTGCGCGCCATGCCCAACACGCCCGCCTTGGTGGGCTTGGGGCAAACCGGCCTGTTCGCCCGCAGCGCCGTCACCCCAGCCGACAAGCAATGGGTCGAGCGCGTGGTCGCCACCACCGGCGCCCTGCTGTGGGTCGACGACGAAGCCCTGCTCGATGCCGTCACCGCCATCTCAGGCTCCGGCCCCGCTTATGTGTTCTTCTTTATAGAGGCCATGGTGGAAGCCGGCGTGAAGATGGGACTCAGCGCCGATCAAGCCACACAATTGGCGATTGGCACCTTCACCGGGGCTTCTCAGCTGGCCCTGAGCGCCAGCGAGCCGCCGTCTGTGTTGCGCGAACGTGTGACCTCCAAAGGCGGTACCACGTATGCAGCGCTCACCGCCATGCAAAACGCGCGCGTGAGTGAGTTGTTCCAGTCTGCCCTCCAAGCCGCACGTCAACGTGCGCACGAGCTCGGCGATGAGTTTGGCGCGTAAGCTTTCACGTACACACGGATGCCACAATACATGGTTGAATTTTTGCAATCCCTGATCACATGAACAAACTTCTCCTCTCTCTCTTGTCGGCCTTCATGCTGACTTTGCCTCTGTCTTCTGTCGCACAACAAGCGCCCGCCGCACCTGCGGCCCCCGTGGTTCAACCTGATCAAGCAACGCCTGCGCCTTACAACGATCAAGCCACGACCAAGAAGGCCAAAAAAGCCAAGAAAAAGAAGCTGAAAAAGAAAAAATCTAAGAAAGCAAAAGCTCACTGAGTCGACACGACGAGCTTGAAGCAAAAAGCGCTTGCGGCATTAGCCCAAGCGCTTTTTTCATGCCCCTGTGATGTATCTAATTCAGCGCAACGCGTAACTCACGGCGATGCCCGCAAACACTGTGGCGCCCAGCCAGTGGTTGAGGCGAAATGCTTTGAAGCAGCCTTCACGCGTACGATGGCGAATGAGATAAAAATGCCAAACCGCTTGCAAGGTCGCGAGCACCAGAGCAAAAAACCAAGGCCATCCCAAGTCCTCAGGGGAAAGCAACACAAACCAACCTTCGATGAACACCAAGTAAAACAACATGATGGCCGCCACGTCGTAACGACCCAGCGTGATGGCCGAAGTCTTCATGCCAATCCGCAGATCGTCGTCTCGGTCCACCATGGCGTATTCGGTGTCATAGGCCAAGACCCAAAACAAATTAAAAGCCATCAAGCCCCAGGCCTGTGCAGGCACCACGTCACTCAACACGCGCCAATCGATGTCTTGCCAAGTCAGTGATGCGCCTGTCACCGCCACAAACGCCAAGGGGATTCCAAAACTAAATGCCACCCCCAGCACCGCTTGGGGCATCGACACATGGCGCTTGGCATACGGGTACATCAAAGTCACCACCAAGCCGACGACCGACCACACGATGACTGCCGGGTTGGTGGTCAACACCAAACCAAAGGCAGCCAAAGCCAACACGGCGCCCACCAACAAGGCTTCGCGCACCGAGACGGCGCCACGCGTGACGGGCCGCTCCGCCGTGCGTTTGACATGGCGGTCGAAATCGCGGTCGGCCACATCGTTGATGCAACAACCCGCACTGCGCATGAGGATGGTGCCCAACACAAACACCAGCAGCAAATGCCAACCCGGCCACCCATCGGCCGCCACCCACAAGGCCGACAGCGAAGGCCACAGCAGCAACAGCCAACCCGCAGGGCGGTTCCAACGAATCAAATCTAAGTACAGGCCCAAGCGTTCACGCATCACATGTCCATCACGACAGACGGGTCACACCTGGCAAATCGCAGGCATAGATGGCGTTGCGCAACGCCGCTATGGCTTCGTAGCGTGTGAAACTGCGACGCCAGGCCAGCACCACGCGACGTGTGGGCGGCAATCCGCCTTTGTCATCGGCAATCGGCAAGTAGCGCACATAGGTTTCTTCGCTTTTTTTGCGCTTGATTTGGGTGTCTAAGGCTTCTTTGGGGACGCTCAAACGGGGCACCAAGGTCACCCCCATGCCTGCCGCCACCATGTGCTTGATGGTCTCCAACGAGGAGCCCTCAAAGCTCTTTTGGATGCCCGCTGCGTTGCTTGAAAAACGTGCGAACTCTGGGCACACCTCCAACACGTGGTCACGGAAACAATGGCCGTTGCCGAGCAGCAACATGGTTTCGTTTTTCAACGCATCCGCGCTGACTTGTTTCAACCCGGCCAAGGCATGGTTACTCGGCACTGCGGCCATGAACGGCTCGTCATACAACGCTGCGGTGGCCAAGCCCGTGTCGGGAAAGGGTTCGGCCATGATGGCGCAATCGATCTCGCCGGTGCGCAGCATTTCTAACAACCTGACGGTGAAGTTCTCTTGCAGCATCAACGGCATTTGCGGGGTTTTGGCAATAGCTTGTCGCACCAAGCTGGGCAACAGGTACGGACCGATGGTGTAGATCACCCCCAGCTTCAACGGGCCGGCCAACGGATCTTTGCCGCGTTTGGCAATCTCTTTGATGTTGGCAGCTTGTTCCAGCACGCTTTGCGCTTGTCGAATGATTTCTTCGCCCAACGCCGTCACCGCCACTTCGTTGGCACTGCGCTCGAACAGTTTGACATCCAACTCTTCTTCGAGCTTTTTGATCGCCACAGACAACGTGGGCTGAGACACAAAGCACGCCTCCGCCGCGCGACCAAAGTGCTTTTCACGCGCCACAGCGACGATGTATTTGAGTTCAGTGAGGGTCATGGCCGTTTTAAAAATTACGCCTTCAAGAAATCCGATTTTCCACCCAACCAGCGGCTCACATGGCGTTCAGCCATTTCTGGGTATCGGTCAAGCATGATCGGCGCCAACTCACGCGCCCATTGCAACAAGTCGCCATCTTCGGCCAAGTCGGCAAAGCGCAGCAAGGCTGCGCCCGATTGGCGGGCGCCTAAAAATTCTCCAGGACCACGAATTTCTAAATCGCGTCGCGCGATTTCAAACCCATCCGCCGTTTCCACCATGGCGCGCAAGCGCTCGCGCGCCGTTTCGCTGACACGTCCGCTCTCGCCGGTGGCGTACATCAAGACACAGGCCGAGGCTGCCGCCCCGCGCCCCACACGGCCACGCAACTGGTGCAACTGGCTCAAACCAAAACGCTCGGCATGCTCGATCACCATCAGCGAGGCATTGGGCACATCCACCCCTACCTCAATCACGGTGGTGCTGACCAACACCCCCATCACGCCAGTTTCAAACTGGGCCATCACCGCCTTCTTTTCTGCGGGAGGCATGCGCGAATGCAGCAAACCCACCAACACAGGAGCGGCCCCGGGTGGGTTCAAGGCCTCCGTCAACAAGGCATGGGTTTCTGTGGCATTGGTCAAGTCGAGCGCTTCGCTCTCTTCAATCAACGGGCACACCCAGTACACCTGCCGCCCTTCTTCCAGCTGATGACGAATGCGCTCGATCAACTCATCGCGTCGCGCCTCGGACACCAGCTTGGTCACCACTGGCGTGCGCCCTGGGGGCAACTCGTCCAGCGTGGAGACATCGAGGTCGGCGCAATAGCTCATGGCCAAAGTACGCGGGATGGGCGTGGCGCTCATCATCAACATGTGGGGCTCTTGTTCGGTCATGCCGTCATGCGCGTTCATTTTTTCGCGCAACGCCAAACGTTGGGCCACGCCAAAGCGATGTTGCTCATCGATGATGGCCAAGGCTAAGTTTTTAAAAATCACTTGCTCTTGAATCACCGCATGCGTCCCCACTACCAAGGCCGCTTCGCCGCTGGCAATCAAGGCCAACATGTCGGTGCGTTCTTTTTTCTTTTGGCTGCCCGTGAGCCACGCCACGCGCTTGCCCATGGGCGAGAGCAAGGGCTCCAACCAAGCAATGAGTTTGCGGAAATGTTGCTCCGCCAATATTTCAGTGGGCGCCATCAAGGCGCATTGCCAACCACTGTCCATCGCCACCGCCGCGGCCAGTGCGGCCACCACGGTTTTGCCGGAGCCCACATCGCCCTGCAGCAAACGGTGCATGGGCACTTGGCGCATCAAGTCGAGTGCAATTTCTTCGCCGACGCGGCGCTGAGCCCCCGTCAGTCCAAACGGCAACACACCCAACAGTTGTTCGTGCAGCCCTCCTTGTTTGAGCGCCAGCACGGGGGCGCGCAATTCGTCACGCGCACGTTTGGACTGCAGCTGTGACAGTTGCTGCGCCAGCAACTCTTCTGCCTTCAAACGTTGCCACGCAGGATGGGTGCGGTCTTCCAGCTGCGCCAGCGACACGTCGGGCGTGGGGTGGTGCAAGAAGTGCAGCGACTGTTCCAGACCCCATGCATGAGGCGGCAGATGCAGTGGCGGAATGGTCTCTGCAAACGCGCCATGACGCGCCGCATGCACCAACCCACTGTGCACCGCCTTGCGCAAATACGCCTGCGGCAAACCTGCCGACGTGGGGTAAACCGGCGTGAGTGCATTCGGCAGCTCGCCACCCGCGACATGAAAGCTCGGATGCATCATGGTGCGCCCCATGAAGCCACCTTTCACCTCGCCGCGCAAACGTACACGATTGCCCACCGCCAGCGCTTTTTGCTGCGAAGGATAAAAACTGAAAAAGCGCAACGTGCAAGTGTCCGACCCATCGTCCACCACCACCAACAATTGCCGGCGCGGCTTGTAGGCGATCTCGCACGACACCACGGTCGCTTCGATCTGCGCCATGTCGCCTTCACGCGTATCAGCCAAACGCACGATGCGGGTTTCGTCTTCGTAGCGCAAGGGCAGGTGCAAGGCCAAATCGATGTCGCGGTCCAGCCCCAGTTTGCGTAACGCTTTTTGCGGCGCAGACAGTGGTTTGTTGTCCGTCGAAGCTGTAGGCTTCGCGGCTGGCTTGGTGCGAGTCATGGGACAATTGTGCCTCTGTCATTTGATCCCCTTCAACTTGGAACGGGCCCGTCCGGCCCTCAAGCACATGCCACACACGTACACGCTCAGCGATTTCAATTTCGAGTTGCCTGAAGCCCTGATCGCCCAGCACCCCGCCCCTGAACGCAGCGCCTCCAGACTGCTCGATGGACGCCAAGCCGAGCTCGCTGACCACACCTTCAAAGACCTGCCTAGCCTGCTGCAACCCGGCGACTTGCTGGTGTTCAACGACACGCAAGTGGTCAAAGCCCGTTTGTTTGGCGAGAAGCCCACGGGCGGCAAACTCGAACTGCTGGTGGAGCGCGTTCTGACCGACCACGAGGTGGTGGCTCACATGAAGGTGAGCAAAAAACCGCTTGTGGGCACCGAGCTCTTGATGAACGGCGGCCCCACAGAAGGAGGCTTCATCGCCACGCTCTTGGGGCGCTGGCCCAACGAAGACGGTCAGCTGTTTCGCTTCAAGTTCAGCGACGAGCCGCATACCTTGATGCAGCAGCACGGTCACATGCCGCTGCCGCCCTACATCGAGCGCCACCAAAACACCGCAGACGCGCAACACGAAACCGAAGCCGACAAAGCCGAAGACGAGCGCCGCTACCAAACCGTGTTTGCCAAACACCCTGGCGCGGCAGCCGCACCCACCGCCGCCCTGCATTTTGATGAAGGCGTGTTGCAAGGGCTTGAGGCCCGCGGCGTGGCACGCGCCAGCGTCACTTTGCACGTGGGTGCTGGCACGTTCCAACCGGTGAAAACCGAGAACTTGGCCGAACACCGCATGCACAGCGAGTGGTACAACATCCCGTCCGAAACCATTCAAGCCATTGCTGACTGCCGCGCCCGCGGTGGGCGCGTGGTGGCGGTGGGCACGACCAGCGTGCGCACCTTGGAGAGCTGGGCACAAAGCGGGATGACGAGCGGTGACACGCAAATTTTTATCACGCCGGGTTTTGTGTTTCAGGTGGTCGATGTGCTGATCACCAACTTCCATTTGCCCAAGAGCACCTTGCTCATGCTGGTCAGCGCGTTTGCCGGTTTCGACCACATGCACACGCTGTACCGCCACGCCATTGCCCACCAGTACCGTTTCTTCAGCTATGGCGATGCCATGTTGTTGGAAAGAAATTCACCGAGAAAGACAGACCATGTTGAAGTTTGACGTCCTCACCCAAGATGCCAGCAGCCACGCCCGTCGTGGCACCTTGACCCTGAACCACGGCGTGGTGCAAACGCCCATCTTCATGCCCGTGGGTACCTACGGCACGGTGAAAGGGGTGATGCCGCGCAGCTTGGAAGAGATGGGCGCACAAATTATTTTGGGCAACACTTTTCACTTGTGGATGCGCCCGGGTCTGGATGTGATGCAAAGCTTTGGTGGCTTGCATGGCTTTGAGCGTTGGAACAAACCCATCCTCACCGACAGCGGTGGCTTCCAAGTGTGGTCGCTCGGCGCAATGCGCAAGATCACCGAAGAGGGCGTGACGTTTGCATCGCCCGTGAACGGCGACAAGCTGTTCATGTCGCCCGAGGTGAGCATGCAAATTCAAACCACACTCAACAGCGACATCGTGATGCAGCTCGATGAGTGCACGCCGTACGAAACCAACGGCCATTTGACGACCGAAGCCGAAGCCCGCAAATCGATGGAGATGAGCCGTCGCTGGGCCGTGCGCAGCAAAGATGAATTCGCGCGCCTAGAAAACCCCAACGCCTTGTTTGGCATCGTGCAAGGCGGCATGTTCACGAACCTGCGCCAAGAATCTCTCGAGGCGCTGGTGGAGATGAATTTCCCTGGCTATGCCATCGGCGGCGTGAGCGTGGGCGAGCCCAAAGATGAAATGCTAGAAATCATGGCGCACACGCCGCACCGCTTGCCTGCTCACAAGCCACGCTACTTGATGGGCGTGGGCACACCCGAAGACTTGGTGCAAGGCGTGGCCGACGGTGTGGACATGTTTGACTGCGTCATGCCCACGCGCAATGCGCGCAACGGCACCATCTTCACTCGCTACGGCGATTTGAAGCTGCGCAACGCGCGCCACAAAGCTGACCACGGCCCTTTGGACGACACCTGCACTTGCTACACCTGCGCCGGTCACACACGTGCCGACGGCAGCACCAGCGGTGGCTTCAGCCGTGCCTACTTGCACCACCTGGACCGTTGCGGCGAAATGCTTGGCCCCATGCTGACCACGGTGCATAACTTGCACTACTACCTGAACCTGATGCGCGAAGTGCGCGAGGCTTTAGAGGCCGGGCAGTTCGGTGCCTTCCGTGCCAAATTCAAAGAGGACCGCGCACGCGGGGTGTGATGCGAGGCGCTCAAGCCTCGGTGGTGAACACCGTCAACACGCCGGTGTAGCCATACAAATCTTGGTGGGCGATTTCGCCGCCGGCAAAGAAGCCCACCAGCGGCACATCCCCCAGCGCGCGTCGCACGATTTGCATCTCCGCACTCGGTGCACCAAAGTGCGGGCCGCCGCGTCCGGCACAACTCACGTAGATGGCGCCCGCCATGCGTCGCGCTGGATGCGGGTTGAGACCTGTGTCATCACTCAAAGTGCCCGCTAAATCAGCTGTCATTTCTTCGGGCTCCAACGACTCACGCACCTCCGCACAAATGCGCGTCAAGTCTGCGCGCGCAGCGGCGGCATTGCGTTGGCAAAACGTGAGGCGTGTGCCCACCTCGACGGGTTGTGCGATGGCGATCGCTTCGCGCGCCGGGTCTAGCCCAATGATGTGGCGCACCAACACTGCGTCATCAAACTCACCGGTGCGTTTGATGGCCGGGTCGGTTTCTGGGGCCAAGCCGACCAAGGTGGCACGCACCTTGGCAATGGCAGGCTTGGCGTTGGCTAGGCTGATGTTCAAATCGCGCTCCAGCACCTCGAGCGCTGGCTCATCATCGAGGGTCAGCACCACATGGCCATCCGCCGCCGTGATGGTGTGCACCTTGGCCACAGGCAGGCAACCTTGTGTGACGCGCGACACCATGGCCACCTCGGCGTCAAATGCAACGCCACTCAACCCACCATGAAACACGCCCGTGGCCTTGCCTTGTCCGGCCATGTTGCCGTCTCCACCCAACGCGAACTGCACCACAGCCGAGCGGCTGGATGACAAGCCCCCAAACACATACCCACTGGCGGTGCGTTGTGCTAATTCGGCAATCAACTCGGGCACGTCGGGGGTTTGTGCGTCCGCATGCAGCAAGGCGGTGTGCGGCACAAAGCGGCTGCCATGCGCACCGCTCATGCCGGCTTGCACCAACGGGGCCACACCGCTGAACACGCGGTAATGCTCGGGCGAGATGTCGCACAACATCACGCTCAAAGCGGGTTCATCAAAGTACTCCACGTTGTTGGCGGCAATGCCCACGCCCACGGTGCCCGCCCAGTCGGTAACTTCGGGCAACTCGGCACTCAGGTGCGCCAAGATGGCGGAGGCATCGTCCGCATAGTGGTCAGTGATGTAGAGCAAGCCCAATGGCGGCGCATCGGCGTAATCGGGCAAGGCCATGTGCGCACGCAACTGCGCCAGCACCAAGCCTGCGGCCATCTGCCATTGCGGATGGGTGGCGTGGCCGTAAGGGAACAACTTCATCGCTTGGAAGGGCGCGCTGTTTTGCGCGCAGCGGTTGTTTTCTTGGCAGTGGGTTTGCGTGCAGCGGGTCGCGCTGTTTGAGTCGCGGCAGGTTTGGGCTTGGCCATTTTGCTGGTAGCGCTTGGCGCCTCTGCCGCGGCGGCATGCGCTTTGGCGCGATGCGTCATGTCGTTCATCGCATGCGTGGCAATGTGTTGAAACTGGTCGGTCAACGCCCCCCACCAATGGGAAGGATCAACCCCAGCTGCTGCAGGTTTTTTGCTACGCGGCTTGGTAGCTTTCTTGGGTTTGGCAGCTGTCTGCGGCGATGGCTCCGCCGCTTTCGGCTCTGCGGTGGCGGCAGGTTCAAACGAATATGTAGAAGCCGCCTGCTGCACGTCCTCCGCCTTGACTTTCAGCGACTCGGCCAAGTCGTTGAAGCTCATGTTCATGCCCTTCAAGGTTTGCAAGGTCATGCGCTGCACTTCGAGGGCTTGGATCGTGGCCCCCACCGCTTTGGTGTTCTGCTCGAGCCAGAACTGCACCGTCTTGAGCTCTTGGATGCGCTTGTCCAACTCCTCAGGATCCAGCGTGGGCGCCACCCAACCGGGCGCCGCCGTGGATGCAGCGGCACCGCCACCGGGCGTGAGGTTCTTTAAAAAATCAAAGCCCGGGACGAACTTGGTGAAATCAAAACCGGCGGGGTTGGTCATGGCTGTCTCCTGTGTGAGTCACTGTTTGCGTTGTTCACTCACATTAAACCAAACCGCAACCCTAGATAGCCTGACGCGCTGCCGGTGTTTGCCCTCAGTGCTTGTGGTCGCCGTGCTTATGTTCCCCGTGGCTGTGCTCGCCGTGCTTCTGGTTTTGCATCATGGGCGGCTGCATGCCTACAGGTACTTTCAATTCCATCTGGGTCTTCACGCCTTTGGCGTCTTGAAACGTCAAGGTCACAGGCACCGTGGTGTCTTTGGCCAGGGGAGACTTCAAGTCCATCAACATCACATGGTAGCCACCGGGCTTGAGCTCCACGGCTTTGCCTGCGGGCAAATCTAAGCCGTTGGGCAATGCCGCCATCTTCATCACGTCTTTGTCCATCTTCATTTCGTGAATCTCAGCCACACCGGCCACGGGACTGCTCACACCCACCAGCTTGGCGTTGTCTTTGGCGGTGATCTTCATGAAAGCACCTGTCGCTTTTTGGCCTTGGACCGTGGCACGCGTCCAAGCGTCGGTGACGGTGACGTTTTGGGCAAATGCGCTAACAGCGCACATGGTGGCAAGTGCGGCGGCGATGATGTGTTTTGAAAATTTCATAAATACTCCTAGTTGATGAATGTGATCTTAGTGCTTGGGGTACGCCGCGTATGCCTCGCGTGCGCCATGTGTGTCGTGCTGACCTTGATCAACCTTCACTACCCCCTCAAACATTGACAGCTTTTTCAGCTGATCGGCACTAAGTTTTGCTTCGGCTAATTGCACTTTTTTGACCAAGCGGTCGGCGGTGGTAGTGCTCATGCCGGTTTGCACCAGTGCAGATGAATTTTTCAACCCATCACCGCCACAAACTTGAATCGACCATTGCCCTTTTTCTTTCTTCAGCAAGGCGCGGCCACCTTTGCCAGACTGGATCCAACCTGCGACTGCATAGTCACCTTCGATAGAGATAGGTGCAACTGATAGGGGCGCTTCAGGTTTATCAAACAGCTTTTTCATGCTGTGTTCGATAGCCTGTGCATCAGGCATGGCGTGCGATGCCTTTGCTACTGGGTGGTCATGTGCCATGGCGGCGCTGCCCATGAGTACAGCCAAAAGGACCAGGTGTTTCAATTTCATAGATAGCTTTGGATGGCAATCCGCCCTAACATGCTCAACAACACTTGATGAGTTGATGAGTTGATGAGTATCTTTAGCGCAGCCGTTAATAACCTTGTTAGTCGAGATTTCGCAATTAGTTAAAGCTGGCGACAAGGCCCACTTGCGCCCAACGACCTGGCATGGTGCGGCCGGAGGTGTAGGCGTAAGAGGTATTGGTCAAGTTCTCCACAGCGACGAAGTACTCGCCACGCTTGCCAAGAGCAGCGGATGGATAGGCAACGCGCGCATTCACAACGGTGAAGCCAGCCAACTTAACGTTGTTACTAGCACTTGAACCCCCGTTCTCTCTTCCCCAATTCATTGAGTAGAAGTCCGACTGGTTTTGCGCATCGACCGCTAACTTGAATGGGCCTGCCTGGCCATTCACACCCACTGTGTAGGAACTCTTGGGTGCATAAGGCAAGTTGCTGATGCTGGGATCAAGAAAGGCGGCGCCTACAAAGGCAGACCAATGGGTAGTTAATTGCTGACGCAAGGTGGCTTCACCACCTTGATTGGTGAAGCTTCCTGTGCTGAAAAAGCTGGTTCCGTCGTTGTAATAGCGGTCGCTCACACGATCTTTGAACACACTCACGTCAACTTGGGTTTTGTCGTTTGGCGTGAATTTAGCCCCAACTTCAACGTGATCTGCTTTTTCGGTTTTTAAAGACTTCCAGCTGGCATCTCTATTCCCAACTGCATCCAGTGCGGGTCCATCGAGCCCCGCATAGTTCACGCCTTTGCTGGCGTTGATGTAGTAGGTAACTGCGTTACTCACCAAAGAGAAGCCCAATGCAGGAGACGTGCTGGAAGCATAGTAGTTGTGTTGGTAAGCACGTAGCGTCGCAGAAGAAACCAATGACCAGTGCGCATTCAAAACACTGGTGCGAACCACGGAACCGTAGGGCGAGGTAATTTTGAAAGTAGGTGAACCCGCTGTCGGCGTTCCAAGCATCGTGTCGTAATCAAGCCCCGCAATGATTCGGGTATCTGGCGCCAGCTTGATGGACTCTTTCCAACGAACTCCACTCATTTCAAAATCGTACTGACTGTTTTGATTCGGAGCTCCCCAAGGAGCCGTGTAATTCATCCACTCCGACTTACCCGAGTTTTTATAAATACGAAATTCGCCACTGACATCTGCATGTTGATGCTGCACAAATGCGCTGACTGAACTTGCCTGAATGTTGTAACGCGCTGGACTGTCACCCGGATCTCCCGCTTTCGTATCCACCGCCAAAAAGCTAACGCCGGCCGTCCAATTGCTGTTCAGTTTGGTTGCAATGCGCCCCATCGCGTTGTTCAGCTCCCCATCCGCATTGGGACGATGGCCATTTGATTTTGCATAGCCTTGCGCAAAACTGTATTCCAGGCCATCCGACCTACCAGCAATATCCGCTTGCTCCAAGGTGGTGTTGAATTTGCCAACACTGGCCCGCACATTGCCCGTCACACCATCTTGAACTGGACGCTTTGTTTCCAAATGAATTGATGCAAAGTTGTTACCCGTGATGTGGGGCTGGGGGCTTTTGTTGACAGTCACAGAAGACATGCCATTCATAGGCAACATGTCGAGCAAGGGATGGTTCCACACGGGCATGTAAAACGGAACGCCATCAATGTATGTTTTGATTTCAGAGCCGGGACGACTAGCCCCCATGCCGCGAATAAACACAGCACCACCTTGGTCGCCACCAAACGCCCCCACCGGGTTGTAACGTGCAATCGAAACACCAGGGGTGCGTCTCAACGCTGAAGCCAGATCGGCGGCATTGAGGTCTTTCAGCTGCTCCTCACCCACCACACTGGATGTGGTGGATTGGCCGTCGAGACGCTGTTCCTCCAAAATAGGTTTCGCGACGATGACCACATCATGATGCGACGCAGTTTCAGCGTTTGCAAATGTGACGCTACCCAAGGCAGCAATGGCCAAAGCAATTTTGGTTTTCATCTATTTCTTTCTGTTACTTTTTAAATGAATTTCTTAAGCTGCCATCGCCAGCTCGACCTCGCCACCCCATCCCTCACGCGCAGGTCTCTGATAAACACGAGCCGGTATGAAAGCATTAAGTTCACGGCACACGGTTTCTGTGGCGGTGTCCAAGATGGCGGCAATTTCGCGCAGCACCGGAAGGTCGCGGCGTTCTAGCGGTCGCACACTCCCATCTGCATTGCGCGACAGAAGTTTTAAGAAGTGCGCAAGACGATCAGCCACCGGACCGCCGCGCAGCTTCATCATGTCGTGGGTGCGGCGCTGTTGTTGCAAGTAGGCTTTGGCCACAACGCCAAAGCGCGACAACTCGTGGTTGGCATCTACCAGCTCGGCTTGGCCGGTGGTGATGGCGGTGATGGTGTACGCGTAGGGCTCGGCGCACAGAGCTTCTACGCCCAGCAGGTCGCCGGGCAAGCCAAGCTGCACCAGCGACAAGCCGTCGTGACCCATGCGCTCAAGGCGAAACAGACCTTCGGTGATGCGCCACACAGGGCCGTATTCGCCAGCGCAGGCCAATACGCGGCCGCGTTTGATGTTTTTGTTTTGTTCCATGGAACTTTTCCTGAAATCTCGATGGCTTGTGGGGCGCGCACAGGCGACACAAAGCCAACAAACAAGGTGGCAGCACTTAGCTACGCACCCGCTTCAAAGATCAGAGGAAAAGTGCAGGCGGCCCACGCGATGGCAGCGGGGGCGCAGTGATGGCCGCAATGTGTGCTGCCGCAATGGGCTGCACAGCATGAGCCAGTGGGGAGGGTTGGGTCAACGTGGTGTTGAACTCGGGTGGCGGCGCGCTGATGGCCACGCACAAAGGGCAATCCATCGTTTTGACTGAAGAGGCACTGTCATCGTCGCCGACCACCACCACTTTCATCATGCCAGTGCCGGTACACACCATGTCCATGCCCTTGGGGTTGAGCACAGGAGAAGCAATGGCCACACCCACAGACAACGCAAACCACACCAGCACCAGGCGGGTGAGTTGAATGGCGTTGCGCAACGTATGCATAACTTAAATTCTAACGACTCGCCGTGCGCCACCCGCCCTAGGGAAAAGACTGACTTAGCTCAATCTTTTGAAAAATCGCTCTGCAATGATTTATGCATGACTCAATTTTTCAATTCTGTGCTGCTGGCACTCGCATTCACAGTGGCATCCACGGCGTCACATGCGCACGGCTTCAAGGCGGGTGCCTTAAAAATCAACCACCCCTACGCCACGCCATCGCTCAGCGGCAGTAAGACGGGTGCGATGTATATCCGCAGCATTCAGAACACGGGCAAGCTGGCCGACCAGCTCATCAGCGCACGCACACCTGTGGCCGAGCGTGTGGAGTTGCACCAAATGCAAATGGACAACAACGTGATGAAGATGCGCGCGGTCCCCGCCATTGAGTTGCCCGCACAAGCCGAGCTGCGCATGATGCACGGCAGCGCCGACGGCTACCACCTGATGCTGATCAACCTCAAGCAGCCCCTGAAAGACGGCGACCGTTTTTCAGTTTGGCTGCAATTCAAAAACTCCGGCGAACGCGAAGTGACAGTGCATGTGCAAACACCCAAAAGCAGCGCGCCCGCTCACGATCACCCCCATTAAAGGAATGACCATGACCAAAACCACACTCATCGCCCTGTCATCTGCCGCGCTGTTCACGGCTTGCGCGGGCCTCAGCCCTAGCGCCAGCACGCAAGATGTGAACATTCAGTTTGCCGCTGAAATCAACGGCGCACCGTTTGAATGCGGTAAGTCGTACAACAAAGTGGGTAGTACTGGCGCCACCATCACGCCGACCGACTTTCGGATGTTTGTGAGCGAAGTGCATTTGATCGACACCCAAGGCAAAGCCGTGCAAGTGGCATTGAAGCAAGACAACACATGGCAGCTCGACAACTTAGCCTTGGTTGACTTTGAAAACGGCAGCGGCCCTTGCCGCAACGGCACGAGCGCCACCAACACCAGCGTGCGCGGCACCGTGCCCAAGGGCCAATACACAGGCATGCGCCTGACCTTGGGTGTGCCGTTTGAGCGCAACCACAGCGACCCCACGGTGTCGCCCGCGCCCCTCAACACCACCGCCATGTTTTGGACGTGGCAAGGCGGCTACAAGTTTGTGAAGTTTGATATCGCGTCGAGCTTCACGGTGCATTTGGGCAGCACAGTGTGTGCATCGCCTTCACGCACACAAGCACCCAGTGCTTGCCAAAACCCCAACCGCGTGACGGTGACGTTCAACCAGTTCAACCCCAGCACCCAAAAAGTAGTGGCCGACATGGGCCGCGTGTTGG
>JACCDZ010370355.1_pt1 | contig 15399 bp, 14 predicted proteins | sample 7449551 | NCBI WGS metagenome assembly JACCDZ01 (sample SAMN15323452, study PRJNA562643) | freshwater metagenome | isolation source: river surface water | place: USA:Blue River Watershed | collected 2017-08-18 | reverse complement strand
TGGGCACATCGGTGTGGAGTCGGCCTGCGCGGACCAGCTCGCCCAGGATGCCCATGATGCCGCCTGCGCGGTGCACGTCTTCGATGTGGTACTTGTTCGTGTTGGGCGCCACTTTGCACAACTGGGGCACGATTTTCGACATGCGGTCAATGTCGGCCATGGTGAACTCGATCTCTGCTTCCTGAGCAATCGCCAGCAAGTGCAAGATGGTGTTGGTCGAACCGCCCATGGCGATGTCGAGCGCAATCGCGTTTTCAAAAGCTTTGAAGCCCATCGAGCGGGGCAGCAAAGTGTCATCACCCTGCTCGTAGTAGCGCTTGGCCATGTCCACGATCGTGCGACCGGCTTGCTTGAAGAGTTGTTCGCGGTCAGCGTGCGTGGCGACTACGGTGCCGTTGCCGGGCAAGGCCAGGCCCAGGGCCTCGGCCAGGCAGTTCATGGAGTTGGCGGTGAACATGCCCGAGCAAGAACCGCAAGTGGGGCAAGCCGAACGCTCGATTTCGGCCAGGTCGGCGTCACTCACCTTGTCGTCGGCGGCCATCACCATGGCGTCGATCAGGTCGAGCTTTTTGAATTCCATGACTTGCGTCTCGGGGTTGGCCAGACGCACCTTGCCCGCTTCCATGGGGCCGCCGGAGACAAAAATCACAGGGATGTTCAGGCGCATGGCGGCCATCAACATGCCGGGGGTGATCTTGTCGCAGTTGGAGATGCAAACGATGGCGTCGGCGCAATGGGCGTTGACCATGTACTCCACCGAGTCAGCGATGATGTCGCGGCTGGGCAGCGAATACAGCATGCCGTCGTGACCCATGGCGATGCCATCGTCCACCGCGATGGTGTTGAATTCCTTGGCCACACCGCCTGCGGCTTCGATCTCGCGGGCCACCAGCTGGCCCAGGTCCTTCAGGTGCACGTGACCAGGGACGAACTGGGTGAAAGAGTTGGCAATCGCGATGATCGGCTTGCTGAAGTCATCGTCCTTCATGCCCGTGGCACGCCACAGGGAACGGGCACCCGCCATGTTGCGGCCGGCGGTGGAGGTCTTGGAACGGTAAGCGGGCATTGAAGGGCTCCAATCGAAGAAAACGTCAAAAAACTGACCGGATTATCGCCCAGCCAAACGGACAGCTTGACCTCCTTGCCAATACCCACAGTCACAAAGAAGTCAGCACATGGGACTTGCGCACGCGCTACACTCACATCAATGCTACGTTGAGCTGATCCTTCATGCATGAATTTGTCAGCTGACACTGCTTCAATTTGTCCCATTCCCACTTTTTTATTTACAAGGAACTGTCATGAAAAAAATCGTTTTTGCGCTGGCCCTGACCGCTGCAGCTGCTGCACCCGCTTTTGCTGACCAGGCACTGGCCACTTCCAAGAACTGCATGGCCTGCCACGCGGTGGACAAGAAAATTGTGGGCCCCGCCTACAAAGATGTCGCCGCCAAATACAAAGGTGACAAAACGGCTGCCGACAAGCTGGCCGCCAAGATCATGAAGGGCGGCTCTGGCGTATGGGGTGCGATCCCCATGCCCGCCAACCCTCAGGTCAATGAAGCCGAAGCCAAGAAACTGGCCGCCTGGGTTCTGAGCGCCAAGTGATCAGCACCTGATCAACCCAAAAGCCCGCTCCTGAAGCGGGCTTTTTTCATGGGGCTTGAGTTTCTGGTCGGCCCCCTCAACTGCGCTGGACTTGCAAATTTTTACCAATCCATCACAGAGCCTTGTGACTTTGGGTATAGATTGACAAATCCGTTGTCTCAAAGAGGAACCATGATCCCCACACTTTCCAAAGCCATGAAATCTGTGGTCTTGTGCACCGCACTGGCAGCTTCTGCTCTGGCGTTTGCACTGCCCAGCCCCAAGGACATCGAAGCAGCCGTCTCCCAAGGACAATTGCCGCAAGCTGAGTCCATGCTGCGCGAAGTCATCGAAGCCAAACCCCAAAGTGCCAAAGCCCATTACGAGTTGGGTCAAGTGCTGTTACGCGAATACCGCGCCAAAGAAGCACACACCGAATTGCTGGCCGCCAAAGCGATTGACCCCAGCCTGAAATTCGCCACCAGCCCGCAGCAATTTGAAACCATCCTGGCCCAGGCCAATGCCCAGCCTGGGCACAGCAGCACAAGCAGCCAGGTGGCACCATCGGCCAGCTCCCGCAGCAGCGAGAGCGGTTTTTCTTTGAGTTATGTCTGGATCGGCATCGCCGCCTTGGTGGTGATCGCCCTGCTCATTCGCAACCGCCGACCAACGCCTCCGCCATATGCCACGCCAGGACCTGACATGAACGCCGGACCTGGCACCGCCTTTGGCCGCAACCCCGCTTATGCCCCTCCTGCCTATCCTGCTGCGGGTTATCCGCAGGCTGCACCGTCCAGCGGTTCCAACATGACGGGTGCGGTAGTGGGTGGCCTGGCGGGCGTGGCTGCAGGCTACGCTTTGTCCAAAGCGTTGGAAGGTGATCACCACAGTGCACCGACAACTCCCGGCAGCAACAGCTGGGGCGACAAGCAGGGCCTGGTCAACATGGACGATCCTGCACCACCTGCCTTTGATGCTGGCTCTGGCGTTGACGACTGGGGGGATGACAGCAGCAACTCGGACGACAACTGGTAAATCCGGCTGTGCCATGGTGAAAATGAAAAAGCCCGCGCAAGCGGGCTTTTTCCATCTGCAGGAGCGGATCAGAGGCCGATGGCGGCGATACCGGCTTTGGCAATCTGGGCGTCTTCGTTCGACTTGACACCGCTGACACCGACAGCGCCCAGGCAAGCGCCGTCTTTCATGATCGGCACGCCACCTTCGAGCATGCCTTCCACAGCAGGCGCCGACAGGAAAGAGTAACGGCCACCGTTGATGACATCTTCATAGACCTTGCTTTCACGTTGGCCCAAGGCGGCGGTGTGGGCCTTGGCAGGGGCAATGTGCGAAGAAATAGGAGGCGCGCCATTGAGACGCTGAAAGTGCAGCAAATGACCGCCTGCGTCCACGATGGCAATGCTCACTGCCCAATTGTTTTTCAGGGCTTCGGCTTGGGCAGCAGCAGCGATGGCTTGCACGTCGGACAGTTCGAGAACGGATTGTGTTTTCATGGCGTCAATGGCTGAGAAAAATAAAGACGCAAGCATACACGGGCTCAGCACGCCCCATTGCACACTTCTGCGCAAAAGTGATTCACCCGGATAACCCCGGCGCCACACGGCCATTGGCAAGCCAGCGCACACCCGCCCTACAATGATCACAGCCCTGAAAACTGGGCACGAACAGGAGAAACACATGAGCGACTTCAACACTCTGAATACCACCGATTGGGGCCACAACAGCGCCGCCACACGCAACCGAGTGATGCGCAACACCTATTGGCTGCTGGCCCTGAGCCTGCTGCCTACCGTTTTGGGTGCTTGGCTGGGCGTTGCCACGGGCATCACCGCCTCACTGACCGGTGGTTTGGGTCTGATCGTGTTCATGGCTGGCGCTTTTGGCTTCATGTTTGCCATCGAAAAAACCAAGAACTCGGCCAGCGGCGTGCCAGTCTTGCTGGGCTTCACCTTTTTCATGGGCTTGATGCTTTCGCGCATGATCGCCATGGTGCTGGGTTTCAAAAACGGCTCCGAACTCATCATGACCGCCTTTGCTGGCACCGCAGGCGTGTTCTTCGTCATGGCCAGTCTGGCCAGCACCATCAAGCGTGATCTGTCAGGCATGTCCAAATGGCTGATGGTTGGCGCTTTGGCCATCATGATCGGCGGCATCATCAACGTGTTCGTCGGCTCCACCGTGGGCATGATGGTCATCTCGGTCATGGCGATTGGCATCTTCAGCGCGTACATGCTGTACGACCTCAAGCAAATCGTGGACGGTGGCGAGACCAACTACATCAGCGCCACACTGGCTTTGTACCTGGACATCATGAACGTGTTCCAGAGCCTGCTGGCTTTGCTGGGCATCATGGGCGGCGAGCGCGACTGAAAGACAAGCGCTTGACGCTCAGCAAAAAGGCTCCCGAGGGAGCCTTTTTTCATGGTCGATAGCTGCTCGACTCAAGCCAGCTCAAACACCGCCATGCTTTCCACATGCGCCGTGTGCGCAAACATGTTGATCACGCCTGCACTCACGCAGCGGTAACCCGCACGGTGGACCAGCAAGCCTGCGTCACGCGCCAAGGTGGCGGGATTGCAGCTGACATACACAATGCGCTTAGGCGGAGTCCAGCCTTGGCGCAACCCGGGGTTCTCGTGCAGCTCGGCCAGCGCCTTGGACAAGGCGAATGCGCCTTCACGCGGTGGGTCCACCAACCATTTGTCGGCAGTGCCATCGGCCACCAGCATCTCGGGTGTCATCTCGAACAGGTTGCGGGCCACAAAGCTGGTCGGGGCCAAAGCTTGACCCTCTGGGCGATCGGCTTGATTGCGGGCGTAATTGTCACGCGAGCGGGCCACCAGGGTTTCTGCGCCCTCAATGCCCAAGACTTCAGATGCTTGCGTGGCAATTGGCAGAGTGAAGTTGCCCAGGCCACAGAACCAGTCGATCACGCGTTCGTTCTTTTGGGCTTGCAGCAAACGCAGAGCACGGGCCACCAACACGCGGTTGATGAAGGGATTCACCTGCGTGAAATCGGTAGGGCGAAACGGCATGGTGATGCCGAAGTCGGGCAAACCGTAGCTCAACTGCGGGCCACCCTCATCCAGCAAATGCACCGTGTCCGGGCCTTTGGGCTGCAACCACCATTGCACCTGATGTTGCTCGCCAAAAGCGCGTAGCTTGGCCAAATCACCCTCGCTCAAGGGCTCCAGATGTCGCAAGACCATGGCGGTGACTTCATCGCCGCAGGCCAGCTCAATCTGGGGCAATGTTTCGCGAGCCTCCATCTGGGCAATCAGCGCACGCAAAGGCATCAACATGGCGCTCACATGCGGCGGCAGGATCCAGCAGACCTTCATGTCGGCGATGTAGCGGCTCTTGCGCTCATGAAAACCAATCAGGACTTCGCCCTTCTTGATCACATAACGCACCGACATGCGCGCGCGATAGCGGTAGCCCCAAGTGGGGCCCTCGATGGGGCGCAGCATGGTGTCGGCTTTGACTTTGCCCAGATGCCACAGGTTGTCTTCGAGCACACGCTGCTTGATAGCCACCTGAGCGGAAGCTTCCAGGTGCTGCATCTTGCAGCCACCGCAAGCACCGCTGTGCAAGCCAAAGTGCGGACAACCGGGCGTCACACGTTGCGACGATTCGGCATGAATCTCGGTGACTGTGCCCTGCTCCCAGTTGTTCTTTTTGCGGCCGACCTGGACGGAAACGACCTCAAAAGGCAAGGCGCCTTCAATGAAAACCACTTTGCCATCGGGACGGCGAGCGATGCCTTGGGCATCCATGTCCAGAGAGCCGACGCGCAGCCAACCTTCGGGCAAATCGTCGCTGTTGGGGGCTTCGTGTTGGGGGATGGAGAGTTCTTGTGTTTCGCTCATGCCCCGATTGTCTCATTGGGGCAAGCGCAAATTCAGGCCCAGGCTTGCAAGTACGCCTGCCAATGCGGCTCTTGCTCCGCCAGAGCGGCCACATTGTCTTTGACGAACTGGATTTCCTGCAGGCATTCGGCCTCGGTCAAGCCGCCACGCATCTTTTGAAAGCGGCAATACAGCAAATAAGTGTTCATCACATCGGTTTCGCAATAGCGGCGAACGTCTTCGGTCTGGCCCGCGAGAAACTGCTCATAAACCTGTGCGCCATCCATGCCCAGCTTGCCCGGGAAACCACACAATTTGGCCAAAGCATCCATCGGCGCATTGTTGCGCGGTGTGTACTTGGCCAGCAAATCCATCAAGTCCAGATGACGCATGTGGTAACGCGAAATGTAGTTGTTCCACTTGTATTCGCGATCACTGGCATTGCCGCCCTCGCCCATGTCCCAGTATTTATCGGCCACCACACCATGCTGCAGACCTCGGTAGTGCAGCACCGGCAGATCAAAGCCACTGCCATTCCAGCTCACCAGTTGCGGTTCGTGTTTCTCGATGGCGTTGAAAAACGTCTGAATGATGCGGCCCTCGCTTTGGCCGTCCCGGTCCACAAAAGAATGGACACGCAAGCCTTCGGCATTGCGAAAGACACAGCTGATGGCCAGGACCTTTTGCAAATACAAGGGCATGAAATCACTTTGCCCCTTGGCCGCGCGTTCTGCCTTCCACTGGGCATGTACTTCTTCGTCTGACAGCTCGGGCGACGCACTGTTCAAACGCCGCCAGCCAGCCATGTCAGGGATGGTCTCAATGTCAAAGACCAAGACAGGCCAGGCCATGCGGGACTTTCAGCGTCCGGGCAAAAACTTGGCCGGATCGACCGGCTTGCCCTGGCGGCGCACCTCAAAGTGCAGCTTGACACGATCGGCGTCGGTGCTGCCCATCTCTGCGATCTTCTCGCCCTTGCGTACTTTCTGGTCCTCTTTGACCAGCAGCTTCTGATTGTGGGCGTAGGCCGTCAAAAAGGTGTTGTTGTGCTTGAGGATGATGAGGTTGCCATAGCCGCGCAGACCGGCCCCCGCATAAACCACTTGGCCATCGGCGGACGCCATCACGGCATCCCCGGCCTTGCCTGCAATGTCGACGCCTTTGTTCTTGGACTCATCAAAACCACCAATCAAGGAACCATTCGATGGCCAAATGAAACCCAGGCCTTCGTCATTGCCCGCTGCGGCTTGAGGCGCGACAGGTTTTGTCGCAGAAACTGTGGCACTGCTGTCGCCGCCCATCGTGACAGGCTTAACCACCACACCTGGTCCATCCACCGCTGCGCCCGGCGGTGCCACACGCAAAACCTGACCGACTTCAATGACATCGGGATTGCTCAGATTGTTCCAACGAACCAGATCACGCCATGCCTGCCCGTTGTCCAGGCCAATGCGCATGAGGGTATCGCCACGCTGAACCGTGTAATAACCGGGCTTGCCTGCGTTTTCTGCGCCTGGCAAGACTTTGCCCACATCAGGAGCAGCCGAGCCACCGACAGGCATGCGTCCTGCGCCCATGCGGTCTTCAACGGGTGCCAACACACGCGGAGAAGATGAACAGCCCACCAATACGGCAGAAATCACGGCAGTCAAGACAAAAATGGGAATGCGCTTCATGGAAATTATGTACTCATTGATTCATGCGACGCCAGATTTTAGAGGAACAAAATGCACACTCTCAAGGACTTGGCGCTCAAAGCCTTGAGGTGTTTTGAGGATGACCACCAACGCTTGATGTCCAGATGATGTGACCGTTGGAGCCACCAAGCGCCCCCCCACGGCCAGTTGGTCCATCCAGGCTTGTGGCACAGCCTCACCGCCTGCGGCAGAAATGATGCCAGCATAAGGTCCACCCTTGGGAAAACCGAGCATGCCGTCACCAAAAATCAAATGAACATTGTGCAAACGCAATGGACGGAGATTTTCACGTGCCTTCTCATGCAGGCCCCGCAAACGCTCGATGCTGTAGACCTCAGTTGCCACATGACTGAGTACGGCAGCCTGGTAACCGCAACCGGTGCCGATTTCCAGAATGCGGCCCAGTTTGCCGTCTGCGCCTTGGCGAAGCAACTCGATCATCCTGGCCACCACATTCGGCTTGGATATGGTCTGCCCCAAGCCGATGGGCAAGCTGGTGTCTTCGTAAGCTTGTCCCGCCAATGCGGTTTCCACAAAGCGATGCCGCTCCACAGCGCCCATGGCCTGCAAAACCAAAGGATCTTTCAAACCCTGCTCTGCCAGCTTGCTGACCATTCGGGCGCGTACTGCCCCCGAATCGAGCCCCAATCCCGTGAGCGGAACAGGTCGGCGTGCGGACGCCAGAGAAGCGGAAACCACAGCAGGTTTGACCACGCCTGCTGCGGGTGTGCTGCTGCGCACGGTTCGCGTCGCCCCCGCGCTTGGCAACTTGACAGGAAAACCTGGGCGCTGACTCATGCGGACTCCGACACATGCAGGCGCTCAAACGCCTGCGTCCACACGTCCATTGAATGGTGCTCGGTCAAATCCACCTTGAGCGGTGTCACCACCATGTGACCCTGTTTGGCCGCGTGGAAATCCGTGCCTTCACTGTCGTCCATGGCGGGGCCTGCGTTGCCGATCCAGTACATGGTTTGGCCACGGGGGTCCATTTGCGTGATCACCGGCTCTGCCGCATGGCGGCGGCCTAAACGGCAAATTTGGGGGGCACGAATCTGTTCCAAAGGTAAATTGGGAATATTGACGTTGAGCAACCAGGGCTGAGCATGAAGCAAATCACCCGCCTGCATTTGAGCCACCAATTGTTTGACTTTTTGCGCTGCGGCTTCGACATGGGCCCAGCCCTTGTCAATCTGGGACACCGCCATCGCCGGAATGCCAAACAAATATCCCTCCATGGCGGCGCCGACTGTACCCGAATACAAAGTGTCATCACCCATGTTGGCGCCATTGTTGATGCCGGAGACCACCAGATCAGGACGGTAGCCGAGCAAACCCGTCAAAGCAATGTGCACACAATCGGCAGGCGTGCCGTTGACATATCGAAAGCCATTGTCCGCACGGTGCACGTACAACGGCGTGTGCAATGTCAGCGCATTTGATTTGGCGCTGTTGTTGTGCTCGGGTGCGACCACCTCCACATCGGCAATGGTCTTGAGCGCTTCATAAAGCGCCACGATCCCCTCTGCGCGAAAGCCATCGTCGTTGGAGATGAGAATTTTCATGTAGGGTTCCAGTCTTGACTCCGATTGTAGAGGTCCGTCCCCCGAGAGATGTGACAAAACGCAGCGAAATCCCGGTCGCTCGGGGGACATAAATTCAGCACCGCCGTCTCTACCATCATCCCCAGTTCAAAACACGCACCTCAGGAGACATTGAATGCACGCATGGCTTTGCGAAAACCCCACCGGCGTTGACGCGCTGACCTGGAAAGAACTGCCCACCCCCACGCCTGCGGCGGGTCAAGTGCTGCTCAAAATTCAGGCAGCCAGTCTCAACTTTCCAGACCTCTTGATCGTTCAGAACAAATACCAAATGAAGCCCGAGCTGCCTTTCGTGCCGGGGTCCGAATACGCGGGCGTGGTCGAAGCCGTGGGCGAAGGCGTCACCCAGCTGAAAGTCGGCCAATCGGTGGCATGCCTGTCGGGCACCGGCGGCTTTGGCACCCACACCCTGGCCCCCGCGAAGCTGTGCATGCCATTGCCTGCTGGATTTCCTGCAGTGGATGCCGCCGCGTTCATCATGACCTACGCCACCTCGCACCATGCTCTGGTGGATCGCGCCGCCCTCAAGGCGGGTGAAACCTTGTTGGTTTTAGGCGCTGCTGGTGGCGTGGGCACGGCGGCCATCCAGATCGCCAAAGCCATGGGGGCCAAGGTGATCGCGGCCGCATCAACCGATGAAAAATGCGCTTTGTGCAAAACATTGGGGGCAGATGTCACCATCAACTACAGCACAGAAAACTTGCGCGACGCCCTCAAAACACTGACTGACGGCAAAGGGCCAGATGTGATTTACGACCCGGTTGGCGGCGAGTTTGCAGAACCGGCTTTCCGCTCCATTGCCTGGCGCGGTCGTTATCTGGTGGTGGGCTTTGCAGGAGGCCCCATTCCAGCTCTACCCCTGAATTTGCCGTTGCTCAAGGGCGCGTCTTTAGTGGGTGTGTTCTGGGGAGACTTCGCCCGCCGCGAACCTCAGGCCAATGCTGCCATGATGGCCGAACTGGCCCAATGGTACGGTCAGGGGAAGATCAAACCCGTCATTGACCGCACCATGCCCATGGCCGAACTGAAGGCTGCATATGCCCACATGGGATCACGCGGTGTCAAAGGCAAACTGGTGATGGTCAACTGATCCACGACAACCCAAGAAAAAAGCCCTTGCATTGCTGCAAGGGCTTGATTTACTTGGGGTGGCTGATGGGGCTCGAACCCACGACAACAGGAATCACAATCCTGGACTCTACCAACTGAGCTACAGCCACCGTATAAACAAAATTATAACCCGAACTTCAGCGCTTTTCTGCTGCCTCTGCGCTCTTGATCTGAGGTTTTTCAACCAGAATTTCAGCCTTGAGCTGCTGCTTCAGGTAAGTCAGATAGGCTTGGGTTTCAGCCTGGCCCCACAGCTGGGTTATCTGCTGGCGGCTTTGGGCCATTTGCTGGGCTGATGAGGCCTCACGCGGCACAACTTTATTCACACGAGCCACCACAAACCCCTGAGTGCCAAGATCCACACCCACCAATGCGGGCAAACGCGCAGGGTCGGCGCGCAGCACCGCATCCACCACCGCTTGAGGCTGACCTTGCGTCTGGTCGCGGGAAACGATCAGAGCAGCACCCACTTGAGCCTGAGCAGCTTGGTCCTTCCATGAGGCCAATTTGGCCTGGCCTTCGGCTTTGGCCAATTCGGCAGATTTTTCAACCATGTACTGACGACGCACTTCGTCCTTGACCTCTGCAAAAGGACGAACAGCAGCAGGACGGTAAGCCACGATCCGGGCAGACACCAAGGTGTTTGGAGCGACCTCCACCGCAGCTGTGTTGCGTCGCTTGCTCACCGACTCTTCTGCAAACAAGGTTTGCAGCAATTTGGCATTGGCCAAAACGCCCTCTGCACCTGCGGCAGGCGTGCGGGTCAAGCCCTGAGCTTTTTGAACCATCAACTTCAGACGATCCGCGGTGGGCTTGAAACTGTCGGCTTGTTCGTAAACGCTGTTGCTGAAGGTCTCGGCCTGCTCGGCAAATTGGCGCTGGGCTTGTTGCTTGCGCAAGTCAGCTTCCAATTGGGGGCGCATGGACTCAAAGCTGGGGGCCTTGGGCGCCTTGATGTCGGTCAACTGGATGATGTGGAAGCCGAACTCCGACTCCACCACATCGCTGATGTCGCCCTTTTTCAGTGCAAAAGCCGCATCTTCAAACGCCTTGACCATGGCGCCTTTGGCAAAGAAGTCCAGATCACCGCCCTTGGCGGCAGAGCCGGGGTCTTGCGAATTTTTGCGGGCCACATCGGCGAAGGATTTGGGGATCTTGCGCACGGTGGCCAGCAACTCCTCCGCTTTGGCCTTGGCCTTGGCGCGGTCAGCCGCAGGAGCGTCTTTGGCTGCGTTGATCAGGATGTGGCTGGCTCGGCGCTCTTCCTTGCTCGCAAGGCGCTGCACGTTTTGCTCGTAATAGGTTTTCAGGTCTTGATCGGGCAAGCTGATGCTCTTTTGCAAAGCTGCCGTGTCCAACACCAGGTATTCGATGTCAGCGCTTTCCACCGAACGAAACCGCTCGGACTGGGCTTGGTAAAACTTTTCCAGATCTGCATCGGCCACTTGAACCTTGGCAGCGAAATCCGAAGGCACCCATTTCTGAATCTGAATTTCACGGCGCTGCAAATAGGCACTCAAAGCGGTATCGGTTTGGCCTTGAGAGGCCACAAGCGATTGCTGCAAGCCACCCATCACTTGCTGGGCCGACAAGTCCTGGCGCACTTTGGCTTCAAGCATTTCAGGGGTCATACCCTGGCTGGCGGCCAGTTGGCGGTAGCGGTCCATGTCCAGCTTGCCATCGGCACTGCGCAAACCGGCAATCGAAGGGTCTTGTTGCAGGTAACGGGCCAGACGTTGATCGCTGGTGATCAACAATTGTTTATCGGCCGCCGCCGAGATCACGCGGTCATTGACCATGCGCTCCAGCGTGGCATAACGCGCCTCGGCAGAGTCCAGCAATTTGGGATCCAGATTGGGCACCGAGGCACGGATACGCTCGACTTCACGTTGATGTGCCGCATCCCATTCACCTTGCGTGATCTTGTTGCCTGCCACTTTGGCCACAGGCGCGCCTTGATCTGAAAATCGGCTGTAGCTGTCGATGCCAAACAAGACGAAAGAAGGAATGACCAGCAAAAACAGCAATCCCATCAGAATTTTGGAGTGATTGCGGATGGAGTCGAACATGATCGAAGTCTCGGTTTATCAATAAAAAAGGCGAACAAATTGTTCGCCTTTACTTTTTGTGGTGGTGGGCGCTGACGGTCTCGAACCGCCGACCTACTCCGTGTAAAGGAGCCGCTCTACCAACTGAGCTAAGCGCCCCACCTGAAAAAAGTTAAATCAGTTCAAAGCATCCTTGAGCGCTTTGCCTGGACGGAACTTTGGCACCTTGGCTGACTTGATTTTAATCGCAGCGCCAGTGCGTGGGTTACGACCCGTACGCGCAGCACGCTTGCCCACGGCAAAAGTACCAAAACCGACCAAGGAAACAGTACCGCCCTTTTTCAGGGTTGTGCGCACAGCACCGATGGTGGCTTCCAATGCGCGACCCGCAGCCGCCTTGGACAAGTCCGCTTGTTTCGCGATGTGTTCGATCAATTCAGTTTTGTTCACAAGAAACCTCTTGAAGTTGCACGGCCGGTTTGGCCGGCTTCTGGACTGAAAAAGGACTGGGCCACCATGGCGGCCAAGTCAAATGTATTCGGCAATTTGCCTTTGTCCATTAAAGCCAGCCCTTGTGGGCCTGTCAATCCAATGTCAGACAGCAAACCGCGTTGCGGCTCGAATTCTAGCCGTGAAAACAGCAGCAAGCCATTGCCACATTGATATTTTTGATCTGTCAGCAAGGCGTCATGAAGACGAAACAATCCGACTCACAAGGCCTGCGCAATGGCTTTGCCGACATCCGATGTGTTAGAGGTACCGCCCAGATCTGGCGTACGCGGTGCACCGCTGCCAGGGGCCAGCACCTTCTCAATAGACGACAGAACAGCATCGTGCGCCGCCTTGTAGCCCAAGAACTCGAGCATCATGGCGCCACACCAGATCTGGCCGATCGGGTTCGCAATGCCTTTGCCGGCGATGTCAGGCGCCGAACCGTGGACAGGCTCGAACAAGGACGGGAACAAACGGTCCGGATTCAGGTTTGCGCTGGGCGCAATCCCGATGGTGCCGGTACAAGCCGGCCCCAAGTCACTCAGGATGTCGCCAAACAAGTTGCTGGCCACCACCACGTCAAAAAAGTCGGGGCGCTGCACAAAGTGCGCCGTCAAGATGTCGATGTGGAACTTGTCCACGTTGACACCTGGGTAAGCCTTGGCCATCTCGGTCACACGCTCGTCCCAGTAAGGCATGGTGATGGCGATGCCGTTCGACTTGGTCGCACTCGTCAGGTGTTTTTTAGGCCGTGTTTGCGCCAATTCAAAAGCGAACTTCAGCACACGGTCCACGCCGATGCGGGTCATGATGGATTCCTGCATCACGATTTCGCGGTCGGTGCCGGGGAACATGCGACCACCCACGCTGGAGTACTCACCCTCGGTGTTCTCTCGGACGATGTACATGTCAATCTCGCCGGGCTCGCGGCGACTGCCGTCTTTGCGCACAACAGGGGCAATGATGCCGGGCATCAGCCGTGCCGGGCGCAGGTTAATGTACTGGTCAAACTCACGGCGAAACAAGAGCAGCGAGCCCCACAGCGACACGTGGTCAGCGATTTTCTCGGGCCAGCCCACCGCGCCAAAGTAAATGGCATCATGACCACCGATCTGGTCTTTCCAGTCATCGGGCAGCATCTTGCCGTGCTTTTCGCAATAGTCCCAGCTCGAAAAATCAAAGTGGTCAAACTGCAAGTCAATGCCGAATTTGCGGGCCGCCGCGTCCATCACGCGCAGGCCCTCGGGCATGACTTCCTTGCCAATGCCATCACCTGCAATGACGGCGATGCGGTGTTTCTTGCTCATAGGATGCTCCTTGTCGATCAAACGGTTCAGTGTGTGAAAAATTCCTGCGCCTGGGCAATCACTTGCTCGGGGGCTTCTTCGGCCAGATAGTGACCGCAGTTAAGTGCGCATCCTGTCACCTGGGCAGCGCGTTCGCGCCACAGGGTAAGCACATCAAAGCAGCGCCCGACGGCCCCATGCTCGCCCCACAGCACGCGCACAGCTTGCTGCAATTGGCGCCCGGCAGCCACATCGGCGCGGTCATGCGCCAAGTCCAGCGTGGCGCTGGCGCGGTAGTCTTCTGCGATGGATTGGGCCGTACCGGGCAAAGCGGCACAGCGTTCGTATTCGGCCAGCGCCTCGGGTGCAAAGGCCTGCAAGCCGGCATAACGTGCCCCCATCACACTGCGCGCATAACGTGCAGGGCCCGACTCGATCAATGCCTCGGGCAAAGGGGGTGGTTGAATCATGAAAAACCAATGCCAATAAGCGCGTGCAAACGCTTCACTGGTGTTTTCATACATCGCCAATGTCGGCGCAATGTCCAGCAGCAGCAGGCGCTTGACGGCATCGGGGGCATCGGCGGCCAGGCGGTGGGCCACGCGGGCGCCACGATCATGAGCCAACACATCAAACCGGTCAAAGCCATACGCCTGCATCACCGCCAAAGCGTCCAGTGCCATCTCGCGCTTGCTGTGGTTTCGGTGCTCGGCATCGGCTTCAGGGCGGGACGAGTCGCCGTAGCCACGCAAGTCCATCAGCACCACGCGGTGCGTTTGCGCCAGCACAGGTGCCACACGATGCCACATGGCCATGCTCTGCGGATGCCCATGCAACAACAAGACCGGTGCCCCATCCCCTGCGGCGCGGGTGTGCAACTGCACACCTTGGCGTTCAACCATCAGGGGAGTAAAGGATTTCAACATGAGCAGAGCTTAGCGCTCAAAAGAGCAATAATCCGGCAATTGATTATTCACAAAAAGAAAACAATTGGACCGCTCAGATCTTGAATTGGCGATGGCCGTGCGCCAGCATGGCAGCCTCAGCAAAGCGGCTCGGGCGCTGCAGCTGGCCCCACCCGTGGTGACCAAACGCTTGTCTGCACTGGAGGCCGACCTGGGCGTGCGGCTCTTTCAGCGCACCACCCGCCGCGTGAGCCCAACCACCGAAGGCCACGCCCTGTGCGACCGCGCCGCAGAGCTGCTGCAGGGCTTTGCGGCCATTGAAGACGAACTGCGCGAACGGCAAAGCGAACCTTCAGGCCCCATCCGCATGGTCAGCAGTTTTGGCTTTGGTCGCTTGTGGCTCGGACCGCTGCTGGCCGAGTTCCAGCAACGCTACCCTGCCGTACAAATTGAACTGCAGTTGTCGGAACGCTTGCCCGATCTGGCCAACGAGGGCTTTGATGCCGCCATCTGGCTATGGAACCCGCCTGCTCACATTGCAGCAGAGTGGATTTCACGCAAGCTCGCGCCCAATCAACGTGTGCTGGCAGCGGCACCGGCCTACCTCCAGCAGCACGGCACGCCCCAAACGATCGAGCAACTCACTCAGCACCATTGCCTGGTGGTACGCGAAAACGGCGGTGAAACAGGACAGGGCCAGCGGTTTGACGAATGGCGGCTAACGCCCGAAGGCGTTGCGCAGACCTTGCACACTCCAGTCAAGGGCCCGCTGTCCAGCAACTCGGGGGAAATGGTGCGCGACTGG
>JACCDZ011234969.1_pt1 | contig 15400 bp, 8 predicted proteins | sample 7449551 | NCBI WGS metagenome assembly JACCDZ01 (sample SAMN15323452, study PRJNA562643) | freshwater metagenome | isolation source: river surface water | place: USA:Blue River Watershed | collected 2017-08-18 | reverse complement strand
CAGAATTGCACACTTTGACCCGGGGGAATACTACCATTCCAACTCAAGTTGCTAGCCGTGTAAGGATTGTTGCCAGAAACGTTCGCATTCCAGGATCCTGACAGTCGATTGGTTGCATATTGCCATCCCACTGTCCAGCCATTAATTGCGGTGGTGCTGGTATTGGTAATTGTAATAGCGGCGGTGGCGCCGGTACTCCATTCATTGCTAATGCTGTAACTACAATTCGCTGATTGCGCGAGTGATTGCTGTGCCCAAATACCGCTACAAGCAACCACTGCAACTCCCAGCGTTTTTCTAAAAAACGCAGACTGCATGGTCATAGTCTCCTGATAGTTAATGAAAAATTTTTTATTTGTTATGGATGACTCATGTCCTTGAATCAAATGAGCTCCTGTGTGCTGACCTAGATAAAAAAGCATTTTTATTTCAAAAATTTTTTTGTAGGAATCACTTGTAAGAAAAATATTTCCTATAAAAAAATTTCGACCACTAATTTCAAGATCCCTTAAAACAAAAATCCGGCCATCACAAGGTGAAGGCCGGAAAAGTCACAGTTGTTTCAGGGGTAACACGCGAAATCAGATAAAAAGTGTGAGCGTGAAAAGTTTTTCTATCTGACTTCATTTCACAAAGTAGTCGTCCGTGACCAAGGCATCTCTCCAAATGCCTGTCCTGGGCTCACTCTCACTCGACGCGTTTATTGCAATGCTGGATAAGCGTTGTTCACCAGTACAGTGAAGCCTTCTTTGAACCAGCGACCTGCTACAGGAGCATTTGCCAACGCACCGGTTGCCACAGTGCTATTGCCTGCGCTATAGGTGTAAGTTGGGTCACACATACGGTCAAAGCCTTTAGCTGGATCTTGTGGATCGAAAGACAATTCCAAAGACGCAGCGCCATCTGACTCACCTGGTGGTTTCACCCACACATAAGCATCGATACCTGGTGCTGGGGTCGCTTGTGGGCGCTCACCGATACCACCTTTCTGGTTGCACCAGTTACCGCGATGGGTACGCTTATCAACACGAGATTGGTCTACGAAGGTATCCAATACAGTGCTGGTTGAAGCAGCAGTTGGACGGTTCGGACCACCCCAACCATTACGTGAGGTATCTACCAACATACCGATTGTTGCAGGGAAGCCAGCAGCAATCATGCGAGTACGCCATGCTTGAACGAAGGCCACTTCGCTGAAGTAAGGGTTCCATTCAAAGAAAGTTGCCTGACGGGTTTGAGTACCGCCACCGCTACCTGGGAACGCGCTGTTAGCCAGTGAATCCAGGAATGGTTCGTACAGTGGGGTATAACCTGCAGTGTTAGATACAAAACCAGCCACTGAGTTAACACCACCGGTAGAACCTTTGATTGCATCGCCAATCAAAGTCACTGCTTTACCGAAGTTGTCATCCCAACCCAACCAGCCTGAGTGACCGATATCTACGTAGGAGTAAACGTTGGTCAACGGATACAACTTGCTCAGCGTATAACGAGTGTTGGCAATGTAACCGTAGGTTGGATCAGTTGCCGCCTGGCAATCAGGATCGTTCAGGTTAGTTACCAGATTTGGTAATGAATCTGGCTCAATGATCGCAATAATACGCAGGCTTGCATATTTAGGATCTGAGAAAATTGACACGATCTTGTCAACGTACTCAGTGCGATAGCGAGTTGAACCTTCAACACCTTGCTTCAACTCGCCATTAGACGCGAGCGCTTTACAATCGCGGTTGGGCAGGTCGTAAACAACAACTTGAATTACGTTAGCGTTTTGCGCGAGCGCAGCATTCAGGTGATCACGCAATCCGTAAGAACCATCAGTTGGCTCAATAGCTCCGATACGGTCCATCCACACAGCAGTGTTGTAACCAGAAACTTTTGAACCGCCAGTTTCAGCTTGCGCTTTGGCTGACCAAATTGGATCTACGTACCAGTTAGCACCAACAAATGGGTTATCCAAACGAGGACCAACAGGAACACTTGAGCTTGAACGCGATGTCGTGGCCACGCTGCTTGAGCTACGCGATGTTGAGGTTGCAATAACGCTGCTGGAGGTCGCCGGAACACTTGAGCTGCTCGGACGAGATGAACTGGTGTAACAAGATGGATTATTGCCTTCCGAGCAAGACACGCTGCTTGAGCTACGAGAGGTAGACGTTGAAATCACGCTCGAACTACTCGGACGCGAGCTGGAAGTTGCTGGCGTGCTGGAACTACTTGGGCGGGAGCTTGAAGTAGCAGGTACGCTTGAACTACGAGGAACAGAACTGGTTGTTCCAACTACACCATAGGGTGCTGGTTGTGCAGCACAGGTTGTGCGAGACACACAGCTCTTGCCATTTTCATAGCCCCAACCGCTTTGGGTAGTAGCACATAGAGGTTGCAAGGAGCCGTACCAATTACACTGCTCACCTGACACTATTGGGGTGCTGCTACTTGAACGTGAGGTGCTGGTCACAGCAATGCTTGAAGGTGCAGAGGAACTGGTAGTTACTGGTGGAGTACCAGAGCAGATACTGCCAGTCAGAGTTGGCATTTCGGCAGAACCGCCGCGCTTATCAACTTGAAAGCCAAATGTCGCACTGCCACCGGGTTGCAGGGTGCCGTTCCAGCTCACGTTGGATGCAGTGTAAGGGTTGCTGCCGCTAACCTGTGCATTCCATGAGCCGGTCAGGCGATTGGTAGTATATTGCCAACCCACGGACCACCCGTTTACCGCTGAGCTACCGCTGTTAGTAACAATAATTTCTCCGGTCAGACCGGTAGACCACTCATTGCTAATTTTGTAAGTACAAGCAGCATTAGCACTTTGGCCAGCTGCCGACAAACCAAGACCCAGCGCAATCGCCAGACCTAAGGTTTTTCTTGTTGGAGTCATCATTGAAGTTCTCCTGGATTCCAGTGAATAGAGCTGTAAGCTCTCGTTATTATTCGGCGCCTTCTACTACAGGCGCTTATGTTCCTTACTTCCTGCAAGGCACCACAAAACGGCTGTGGTTGTTCATTCCATCGGGGCTGAAAGATAAAGGCTTGTTAGCGCTACCTTAATCTTTTAACAATTTCTCGCGGTTATTATTGTTAGTATCGTTTGAATCTTTATTTGAAATGAAGGTGTTGAAACAACACCAACCGACCTATGAAGTGACCATTACCGCTCATTGAAAACGAACGGTAAAAACACCATAAATCATCAAAACTGCATATATTTCTAGTGAGGAATGCTGAAGGGAAACACAAAAACATTAACGTTATTATCCTACTATTCAGCAATTCCATTCTGCGAAAAATATCTCACTGCACACTTGTACACATGAAGAAAACTTACAGCTTGGCAGCGCTATCATTTAAGCGCCACGCTATGCCTCAAGGCATTTACAACAAATTTTTAACTTCTTCAGGCTAATGAAACAAACAGACAGGGTTAATAGAGACATCATTGGCAGGACAGCGCCTAGAACACTTGAATCTTTTTATACTTATTAGCTTTTACTGATCGTTTTTTAATATATAAAAACAACAGGTCGAGATGCAAAACAGCGCTGTCAATTCAATTCGCCAAAAGTATTGCAAATATTCGGAATTGGCAACCCCTTATATTAAAATTGTCTGATTTTTCCACAAACACTGAATTTATGTGATAAATATCACTCACCCGCAAATGAAATTTCCGTTATATTTGAAAATTAAAGTCCGATTCGCTTTAGTTGCACTCCTTAGACTTCGCAGGAACAACCACTCAATATCAAAGACGCAGATTTTTGTTGTGCACCACATCAACCAAACAAAAAATATTAGCTTTAAAGAAAAATTATTTTTAAAAGAAGTCGTCTTACCTTTGCCCCCATCATTTATTTAAAACCTAAAAAATCCTTGTTTTGGGGCATTTTTAACGCTTTTAGCCCTCCCAAAAACAACCTTCCGAATAACAAAAATCAAAAAAACCTTCGATTTTATTTTTAGAAATTTGAAAATTTTTTGAATTGTTAAATTACTTAAAGTCGATTTAAATAGCGAAGAATTACCTTAAATCTACGCTGATTTCTTAGCCTAGCTATTGCCAGCCCTTTAGGTGGTGCATTAATCGCCACCGTCTACCTTGCTGCCCGCACTGAAACCTATAACTGGAACAGTGTTCGTATGGATGACGGAGGTTTTGTGCCCCGCACCCTATTTAACCAGAAAGAGCCAAATTTGATTTATGGACGTACAGCCATAGGCAGTGCCTATCGTTGGGACAAAACCAATAAGAAATGAACTCCGTTGCTCGATTGGGTTGGCTGGGATAACTGGAGCTGGAACGGCGCCCCCAGAATATCGACCAATTCAGTTGACACTAACCGACTCTATGCCGCCACTGGCATGCATACCAATAACTAGCCCCCAAACAACGGCGCCATTCCAGTGGTTCAGACCTTTATTTCGGTTATAACAGTTTGACGATCTATCGAAAAAAACCGAAAACCCTGATGGTTGTCACACAGGCTTTCTGGTGGCCAGACGCCATTTTCTTCTGCATCACTGATGGAGGCGCAACCTGGACTCGTATTTGGGATTGGGCTGGTTACCGGAGTAAAACCCAACGCTATACTTTGGACATATCTGAGGTGCCTTGGCTTAATTTCGGCGTTACATGCTCAAATAACCCGGCAGCACCTACCGGCAAACTGGGGCGGATGAACGAACCCGTTGAAATTGCCTCCACATACAACTCCAACCACCTCATGTATGGCATTGGTGCCACTATGTTTAAGGTAGTGAGAATCTAACCGCGCAGGGCACCGGAGGTACAACGCTTTCCACGTTAGCAGGGAGTAACTGATGACAAGGCAGCTACAGGCGCAATGTCTGGTGGCAACGCCGCCTCATCCGCCGATGGACGCAACATTGTTTGGGCGCTGGGTGATACAACAGCAGCTTTTGTGTCAACGGCGCTTGGAAGCACATGGATTGTAATTTCTTGTTTGCGTGCAGGTTCAATTGTAGAAGTAGATCGCTCCGACAAGGACCCGACCTTCAAGGTATCTCCTGCTGCGAACCTCCCCCTCAGCTCGCCGTTTCAAAGCCCCTTTTGTTATTTGGTTAGCGGGTGGTCGCGATGCAACAGCCTGTGCACGCAAAGCGGTTGAGGTTATGAGAACAATAAGAGCTGCATTTAACGTTCGACTTATAACAGCCAGCCCATGTCATTAAGTGTAGTCGCGACATCTAAACCACCCAGCTCGACTGCAAGTAGCTCGGGCAGAAGCTCCTCAAGCTTTACCACGACTAACAGCCCTGTACCAAGCAGCAGCTCCATATCAAACAGATATTGGGTAGTTTCTAGCGTTGGGAGCTCGATCTCGAATTAGGGCAAGTTACTGTGTGCTAGAAGGTAACCAGCGACTGCAACTCAGGTAATTGCGCGGGGTTGCCCGTCACCAATAACGGAGCACCGGCGGTAGTTTGGCAAACAGGTATAGTTATTGCGGGCATTATTAATAACGCTAGGGAGGCTTCTGTCATACAAATGAGCAGCAAAACAAGCTGAAACGCCTTGAATGGAACGCGACTTGAGGTCTTGGTAAATCCATTACAGATATTGGTTTCTGCGCTAATAAATAACCCTCTGGAATATTTAACTCCGACAGGTCAACTGCCATGGTTAAAACCATTTTTTTACCTGTAAATTTAAACACACCTGGATCAGCATCCATTTCACGTATTTTTTGAAATATATCCATTTTTTTACTTGTATACTTGTGCATCTTTATTTGATCGCGCTACCAATCTGCGTTAACTTTGGTTCCAATAAATATAAGTGTGAATTCAACCGGCAATTCGTTTACTGAATGTTCAAACCTTAATTCAAAAAAACAATGTTTTTCATTGCTGGCAAAAAAGTAATTACCAAAGAAAAAAGCGACTTTTCCAGTAGAAAACACACTAATTAGCTTCACCATCAAGTTACAAATAATTGTTGCAAACATTGGCGTCATGATTCTGTTTCGATAATCCAGGGGAGGATATATCGAATATGTCACGATTTAAAAATGTTAGCGCAATCATTTATCGGTAAATATACTTTGATTAAAGAAAACAACAAAGGCGCGGACAACTATGTTTAAAACCCTGATTGTGTATGCCCATCTCCTGGCCGCTTGCGTGGCTGTTGGCATCCTGTTGATGCAAGACCTGGCCTTGGCCAAAACCAAAGGCGGCGCCCTCTCTTCCAGTGCCGTAAAAGACCTCACCAAGTCCGCCGAAATTATGTTTATCTCCCTGGTTTTGCTGTGGATCTCCGGCCTCGCCCTGGTATTGCTCGGCTATCTCGAAAACCCCAGCAGTACCTGATGAACGAAAAACTCTGGGCTAAATTCACCGTAGTGTCAGTGCTCACCCTGAACGGTATCGCCCTGCACTACTACAGCTTTCCACGTGTCACCTCACGCCGCGGGCTGCTCGGTCTCCCCACCTTTGAACAAATCCTGGTGGTACTCACCGGTGCATTGTCTACCACGTCCTGGTTATTTGCCTGCTACCTCGGCATCGCCAGACCCTGGAACTACACCGTGGACTTCAGCTTTGTCATGTTTATTTACTCCGGCTTGTTGGTCACCGCCTTTATCGTTGCCGGTGAAGTTCTGCGCGCCATGCGCAAAGCTGAACCCGAACAACCCCTGATCGCTGAACAGATCCATCTGAACGCCTCCCGCAAGTTTGATTAGTCACCGAGCCGGCATCACAGCCTGATCGGCGGCGATGACAGCGCTGTTTCTGTCATCGCCAGGTTTTATCGCTTTGTTTTACCCCTTGTTTTAACCGTTTTAACAAGAACGATGTTGATGACCGTTGCCGGTGCAAGCCGGTATTTACCTCCGAGGAAGACACTATGAGTAGCTTTAAAGCCTCTGCGATCAACCCTCGTATAGCGGGTGCGCTAACGCGCTCTCTCTATGCGGCCGGGTTCTCCCTGGCTGTATCCACTCTTTCCACTCAGGCCTATGCTGGTTGCCAGTATGTGGTCAATAACCAGTGGAATAATGGATTTGATGCCAAGATAAAAATAACTAACGATGGGACAAGCGCAATCAATGGCTGGAACATTAGCTGGAAATACAATGGCGACAACCGTGTAACATCCAGCTACAACGCCACCCTGAGCGGAACCAACCCTTACACCGCAACCAACCTGAGCTGGAATGGCAACATTGCCGCCGGTCAAAGCGTTGAATTCGGTTTCCAGGGCTCCAAAGGCTCAGCGGCTGCTGAAGTACCGGTGATCACCGGCGCAGTGTGCGGTGGAACCACTACCACTTCCTCTGCAGCACCATCCTCTACTGCAGTAGTGTCAAGCTCTCGTTCATCTACAGCGTCGTCCAACGGAACGGCTCAAGGCGTTGCACCACTGGTTGTTCAAGGCAACAAAGTAACCGCCAACGGCCAACCCGCCAATCTGTCAGGCATGAGCCTGTTCTGGAGTAACACCGGTTGGGGTGGCGAGAAGTACTACAACGCGCAAGTTGTGTCCTGGTTGAAGTCCGACTGGAAAGCCAACCTGATTCGCGTTGCTATGGGTGTTGAAGATACTGGCGGTTACCTGACCGACTCTTCCAACAAAACCCGCGCCACTACCGTGGTTGATGCGGCTATTGCCAACAACATGTATGTGATCATCGATTGGCACACCCATCACGCGGAAGACAACAAAGCAGCAGCAATCGCTTTCTTCAAAGAAATGGCTACCAAGTACGGTAACTACAACAACGTGATTTATGAGGTATACAACGAGCCGTTGAATATCTCCTGGAGCGGTGTTCTCAAGCCTTACGCTACTGATGTCATCAAGGAAATCCGTGCAATTGACCCGGACAACCTGATTATCGTGGGCACACCTAACTGGTCTCAAGACGTTGATGTAGCGGCTAACGATCCAATCACCGCCTACAGCAACATCGCTTACACCCTGCACTTCTATGCTGGTACTCACAAACAATCCCTGCGCGACAAGGCGCAAACCGCACTTAACCGCGGTATTGCACTGTTTGTGACCGAGTGGGGTTCAGTGAATGCTGACGGTGCCGGTGCTGTAGACACAACCGAAACCAACACCTGGTTGAGCTTCCTGAAAACCAACGGTATCAGCAATGCCAACTGGGCATTGAATGACAAAGCCGAAGGTTCTTCTGCGCTCGTGCCTAATGCCAGCGCCAATGGTGGCTGGACCAGCGCTCAGCTGACTGCTTCCGGTACCCTGGTACGCAATGCGATGATTGCCAACAACGGTGGCACTGTTACCAGCTCTACCCCGTCAACCTCTTCACGCAGCTCTACACCAGCAACCAGCTCATCAGTACCTGCGACTAGTTCCAGCAAGTCCAGCAGCTCTGTCGCTGTCGTGTTCTCCAGTAGCAGCACCGCGACCACCTCCTCTGTGAACAACGGTGGCGGCGTACTCTTCTCCGATACCTTCGAGAGCGGCACTGCAAACACCCAACCTGCCGGTTGGCAGAACTTCATCGGCTGGGTGCCTAACAACAGCAACACCGCCTCAGGTTCACAATACGCCCTGGTTGATACCACCAAAGCTTACACCGGTACCAAGTCTGTTCACTTCAAAGGTGGCGCAGCACCGGCGCAACTGGTTCGCGCTCTGCCAGCTGGCACCCAACGTCTCTATACCCGTGCTTACGTGAATATGAGCGTGCCAATGGGTAATGTGGCCGGCGACAACCACGAACACATCTTCGGTATCAAGAAAACCTTCGATGCCAACGATGAAATCCGTGTAGGCCAAATCAAAGGTGTGTTAGGTACCAACCACATCCCAAGCGATAACATCGCACCCAAGCAAAGCCAATGGTGGAGCGGCCCGCAAATGGCAGCCAATACCTGGTACTGCGTGGAAGTGGATTACCTGGCTGACCAAGCCTATGACACCCTGAAAATGCGTGTGAATGGCACTGAAGTACACTCAATCACTTCAGCATCTGATTGGAACAACGGCGCTCTGGCCGCTGACTGGATGAGCGACAAGTTCAACTACGTCATGTTCGGTTTCCACAGCTTCAGCAGCCGTACCGCTGACGTATGGATGGACGATATCGTAGTGTCTACCCAGCCAATCGGTTGTGGTACCACTCCACCACCAGCCAGCAGCAGCTCTGTAGCATCCGTAGCGCCAAGCTCTTCCAGCAAGTCCAGCAGCTCGGTAGCACCAAGCTCTTCCAGCGTGGCTATGACCAGCAGTTCAGTACCTTCTTCTTCGGTAGCACCAAGCTCCAGCAGCCGTTCCAGCTCTTCTGCTGCAACCACTGCCGCCTGGACCCTGAACACTACCGATTCTTACCTGAACTTCGTCACCACCAAAAACACCCACAACGTGGAAGTGCATAACTTCACCAGTATCAGTGGCGATATCAGTGCAGCTGGCGTAGCCACCCTGACCATCGACCTGAACACAGTGAACACCGGTGTAGCACTGCGCGATCAACGCATGAAAGATATGTTGTTTGAAACAGCGACCTACCCAACCGCGACTGTCACCGTGACTGTTCCAGCCACCTTGATCAGCGGTCTGGCCGTTGGCCAATCAGCGGCGACCGATATCACTGCCAGCCTCAACCTGCACGGTGTGAGCGGAACCATCACCACCAAGGTCTCCGTCCAAAAACTGTCCAACTCACGCATCCTTGTGCAAACCCTGGCACCGGTGCTGACCAAAGCAGAAACCTACAACATGACTGCCGGTGTGGAAGCGCTGCGTGCAGCGGTGGCTATCGCCTCCATCAGTGCCGCGGTTCCTGTGGACTTTGCGCTCGTCTTTGACGCCCGTTAATTGGATGAAGCTTAGAGAGAACCTATCATGAAAAAATTATTGAAACTGTCGATGCTCTCCACCAGCGTGGCGCTTGGCATCATGGCTTCCGGCGGTGCTACCGCCCAGGGAGCTTGTAGTGTGGATTTTGCCAGTGTGAATAACTGGGGATCTGGCGCTCAGTACAAAGTGACCTTGACCAACACCGGTGCCGCCAAGACCTCCTGGGAATTGTGCTGGACCTATGCTGGTAATGATGTGATTAACAACCTCTGGGACGGTGTATACACCCAGAGCGGTAAAAACGTGTGCGTGAAGAATGCGCCGTACAACCCGAACCTGGCGGCCAATGGCACTGCCTCTTTCGGTTTCCTGGTGAATAACCCGGGGGCAGCGCCTACCTCATTCACATTGAACGGTGCAGCTTGTGGCGGTTCTGCCAGCAGTACTCCAAGCACCAGCAGTGCCAGCTCTGTTGCCACCAGCCGCAGCTCTACTCCTGCCACCAGCAGCAGCTCAGCGAACAACGGTGTAGCAGCCCGCTGGTTGTTGGACGGCACCAACTCCACCTTCCACTTTGTGACCGTGAAGAAAAACGCCACTACCGGCGCCGAAACACCGGAAAACTTCACCTTCACCCAGTTGCAAGGCACAGTATCTCCGTCTGGACAAGCAACACTGACTATCCCACTGAGCAGCATCAGCACCGGTATCGCACTGCGCGATACCCGTATGCAGGACTACATTTTTGAGTCTGCCTACCTGCCTAACCTGCACTTCACTACCCAGCTTGACCTGGCAGCGATTGAAGCTATGTCTGCTGGTAGCACTGCCATTCAATCAGTGACCGGTAACCTGACGCTGCACGGCATCGTCAAGTCAGTTGTGTTTGATGCGCTGGTTGTGAAAAACAGCAGCGGCAGCGTGTCTTTCTCACCGAAAAAACCAATCGTCATCAACTCTACCGATTTCGATATCAATTACGGTGTTGAATACCTGCGCAATCTCATGAGCCTGGGCACCATCGGCGAGAAAGTACCTGTGTACTTCAAGATGTTCCTGAGCAACAGCAACCCGAGCAATACCCCAGCGATCAGCCTGGCGACTGCACCATCTGCACCGCTGAGCGTAACCGGTACAGCGGTAACTACAGGCGCAAGTCTGAACTGGGCTGATGCCAGCGCGACTGAAACGGGCTTCCTGGTTCGTCGTAAAGGGGCTGATGGTCGTTGGTACACTGCTTCCAAGCTCAATGCTAACAGTGTGAGCTATTTGGACGCTCTGACTGCTTCCGGCAGCTATGACTACAAGCTCATCGCTTTCACTGACAGCGTTCCGGCAGCGGCCACGACTGCGGTTACCGTTACCTTCACCGGTGGCGCATCGGCTTCGTCTGTGAGCAGCACTGGAACTACTACCTCTGCCAGCTCTTCCAGCACCGGCACTACCACTTCGGTAAGCTCTCGCAGCTCTAGTAGTGTAGCTTTTGTTGGTGATGCCACTACCGGTAAAAATCTGTTTGGTACTGTCGGCTGTCAAGGCTGCCACAAAGACAGTGATGGCGACGGACGCTTTACCGACGGCATAGTTACCTTTGACGTGAACGCATGGAAACACCCAGCAAACTTCCCGGCCGGCAATTACACCGGAACCAGCGTGAGCGAGCTGGCTCGTTTCATCAATCAACAAATGCTGGGCTCTTACGCTACTTGTACCTCTGCAAACTGCGGTGAGCACTTAGCTGCTTACCTGTGGTCACTCAGAGGTAAAAACCAAAACAATGGTGTAGCCTGTGATACTTCGTCGGCGGTGAAATACGGTATGCGTTCGGTCAAATTGTTGACCTCTTTCGAATACCACAACTCACTGCAAGCGTTGTTTAGCAAGACGCTGCCTGCAAACTATGCATCGAAAGACCTGGCCAACCCGGACAAAATGATTGCTAGCTTGCCAAACCACACCACTGAACCAGTAACTGAAGCGCGCATACTGTCTTATCAGAAGAACGCATCAGACATAGCTACTTGGGCAATTAACAACAGTGCATTGCCGTTCACTTGTAGCGATACCACGTCAACTACATGTGCTACCAGCTTTATTGACAATTTCGCATACTTGGCTTTCCGTCGTCCTTTGACTAACGACGAAAAAACCGAGTACACCGCTATTGTTCGTAACGGATCTACCGGCCTGCGCTGGGCAATTCAAACAGTGTTAATGTCTCCTCAATTCCTGTATCGCACTGAGCTGGGTTTGCCAGTTAGCCAAGCGCGTTCACAATCTTGGGGTACTAGCACTATTTTCCAACAAGCTGACTCTACTGCTTACGCGTTGGATCCATATGAATTTGCTTCTGCGTTGGCGTATATGTACACAGGTAGCGGCCCAGACAAAACGTTGCTAACTGCTGCAGCGAACGGTCAGTTGGAAAACGCAACCAACCTCGGTCAACAAATTGATCGCCTGCTCGACTCAGACTTGGGTAAAGCACAAATGGGTCGTTTTGCTGGACTCTGGTTCCGCACTGATGACGTAGCTAACGTAACTCGCACCGCAGGCAGCAATTTCACTCAAGCAGTGAAAGACTCCATGGCGCAAGAAATCCGTGAAGTTTACAAATACGCGTTCTACAACAATCTGCCATTCACCGATATTTATACCGGCGACTACACCATGCTAAACAGTACTTTGTCGTCTTACTACGGGGTTTCAGGTGGCGGCACTAGCACCACCGATTGGCGTATGGTTAACACTGCCAACTCCAAACGCGGTGGTGTGTTGTCGTCCGGCGCCTTCATGACCCTGTACGCTCACGCTGGCCGTACATCACCCATCAAGCGCGCAGTACACGTACGCCAAGACATGCTCTGTCAAAATATTCCACTGCCTACCTCATTTGAGGATAAAACTGGATTGCGCGACAAAGCAGCAGCTGACGCACAGAAAGCGCTGGAAGCTGGCAACCTGACTACCACCCAGTTCTACGACATGCAAACTGCGGTAGAAGGTACACCTTGCTATCAATGCCATAACGCTATCATCAACCCATTGTTCGGTATTGATGATTTCGACAACGTTGGTATGCCTCGCTCAGTAGTGAATGGCAAAGTGGTACAAAAAGCTATGGACCTGAACGGTAACGAAGCACGCACCAACAACGTTGAAATCAACATGGTTAACAACGGTGGTCGCCTCTTCGGTGCGAATGGAGTTGGTACAGTTGGCTTCGCTGAAGTAAATAACGAGAAGGATACTGGTTCACCTGGTTTACCATTTAACGGCTCTAAAGATTTGGGTCGCATCATGGTTGCCAACAACCTGCCAGGCGTGAACGCTTGTTTGATCCAAAAATCATTCCGCTTCGCAACCGGTTATTCACTGAGCCGCGAATTCCAGGACGATACCGCTGAGAAAGCGTTGACTACTCAGCAACAATCGCAATTGGCTTGTATCAATGACTCCCTCAAAACCAAGCTGAGCGGAAGCAATGGCAACCCACGCGCAATGTTGAAAGAGCTCGGTATGTCTAACGTGATTCGTTTCCGTCGCTAAGACTGAACGGGTGGGGGCAACCCCCACCCTTCAACTGGAAAGCCAACAGAAAAAAATTCTAAATCCAAGAGGTTTGGTTATGAAAAAGATTGATAGTAGATTCCGCCACTTGCCCGAAGACGATGCGCTCGAGGCAATGGAACACTTCAAGAAACTTGAAGCGGGACCAGAAGCACTGAAAACCTATTTGAAAAATGACGAAAAGCACGACAAGCGTTATCGCGATCAATTTATCCAACAAGATCGTCGTAGCTTTATGGATTTAATTGCTAAATCTGGTATTTCTGCCGGACTATTGCGCGGCTCCGCTCTGCTGGGTGGTATTCTCGCCAACCGTCACGCAATGGCGCAAACCAACGTCAACAAGCGCGTAGTTTTTTGTTATCTGAATAGCGGCGCCGCTTCTGGCACTTGGATGCCAAGTAGCGCCACACAAATGAACCAAATTACTCGCCCCTACGGTCCAGATGGTTACAACGTTTCCGGCATTTGTCATTTCCGCCAAATCGACGTGATTACATCCGGCCACGCTACTGCGATGAACTCATTAGGTGTAACTGATTACAATTCACCGACCATGGATAAACGCATTGCTGCCGTATTAGGAACTAGCACGCCCCGCTCATCAATTTACTTGGGAGCAAAAGCGACCACTAACGGTACGTTGTGCAGTAACATTGGTCCTTGTACTGATAACCCAACTCAAGCATTGTCCAATATATTTAGCGGAACTTCTGGCGGCGGAGGTGGAACTACTCCAGACACAACTTATGCACTCTCTTACGATGCACAATTGCGAGCGCTGGAACAAATCAAAACCAAACTCAGTTCAGACGAATATGCTCGCTATCAAGAGCACATCGACTCATTGAAAAAAATCAAAACCAATACAGCGGCCGCAAACAGCAGTAGTGGTTCTACCACAACCACTAACTGTGGCACTGGTATTACTCCTAGCGTTGCCAATATGCAAGCGACTGGCAAATCCCAAGCTGACATCGTTGTTGCTGCGTTAGCGTGCGGCATTACCAAAGTAGCGACCCTGCAATTAGGTAACCACCAAGGTGACTGGTTGGGTCACAATACCTCCTGGACTCAGGATGCTCACCAGGCTTGTCACGGTGCACCAAGCAACGCCGCGTTTGTCGAAATGTGGCGTTACCTCAACGATGTTCCGGCATACCTGATCGACAAGTTACGTAAAACAGCAGGGCCAGATGGCCAACCGCTGATTAACTCAACCGTTGTTGTACAAGTAACCTGTATGGGTAATGGTATGGATCACAGCTCCGGCAATGGTCCATTTATTGTTGCAACCCAGATGCCCGGTTTCGTCAGCGGCTATTCTGCTCGCCAGGGCGGTAACGTCTACGATCTGAACGGCGCAATTCCAAAAGGAATGGGGTTGACCGGTATTACATTAGGCAGCAGCACATTGGGTTTAGTGTAATTAGTTTAAAAAAGCCTTGTTCTAAAGCGCCTTCTATCGGCTTACGATAGAAGGCGCTTTTGTTTTCAGGGAGACTATTTTGTTTTGCCTGCCAGTCATTTAGGATGCGATATTCGCAAACATTAAAACAAATCGGTTTTTATTTATGCCCTCAAAAATTGCAATTCCTGCTCAGCTTATCAATCAATTTTGCTGCCCAAAATGTTTTGCAACTTCTGAAGAGAGTTTTGTTTTTGAAAATTTAAAATGCAATCGTTGTGAAACTGATTTTTTCACTTTGGGGAACGTACCTTGCTTTTTTCCTGCAGGATTTCATCAGAAAACAATCTGGCAACATCAAATCGCAACGCTACTAGGCAACGCAGAACAAGGACTAAATAACATCAGGGAATCACTTGCTCGTTATGACTTGAGTGAGACAACACGCAAACGACTTGCCGACATCTATAAAGCCAACTTAATCAACCGTGACAGCATTAAATTACTGTTTGAAAAAAAATCAGTCATTGCTGAATACAATGAACAACTGAGCAGCATGAACCCGGGCGACTTGGGCGAGTATTTCGATTTAATTTTCAGAGATTGGGCTTGGGATTCGGTCTCAT
>JACCDZ011042321.1_pt1 | contig 15400 bp, 19 predicted proteins | sample 7449551 | NCBI WGS metagenome assembly JACCDZ01 (sample SAMN15323452, study PRJNA562643) | freshwater metagenome | isolation source: river surface water | place: USA:Blue River Watershed | collected 2017-08-18 | reverse complement strand
CGGTCAAAAGTTGTATCGTGATGGTGCAACTGCAGTAGCTATAGACTCTAAAAAGTTGGAATCTGCTAAAACAATGAACTCTGAAAGTCATACCAGACAGAATGATAAATTGACTTTGAGTATCAACAATGTGGAGCAGGATTATGTTGCCTCCCAAATCAGTGCAATTACTAGTGCTGCAGATCTGTGTAAATTGATTTGTGGCTTGCCAAAAGAGTATGGTAATAAAGTAATAGATACAGTAGCCGATCAGCTTGGTGGTGACGATGGGTTGATCAGGGATGCCTATCAATTAGAGGCTTTACTCAAAGTGGTAAGCTCAGAACAACAAACATTTGTTTTAAAGAAAGTAGCCGAGCAGCTTGTTGGGTTGATTGACCATAACTATTCGAATCAGTTAGAAGACTTACTCAAGGCGGTAGGTCCTGCACAACAAACACTTATTTTAGAGAAAGTAGCCGAGCAGCTTGTTGGTGAGAATGGATGGATTGGCTCTAGCCGCTCATTAATGAGTTTACTTGAAGCGGTGGGTTCAGAACAACAAACATTCATTTTAAACCTGGTTGCTGACAGTCTGTTGAATACAGCCTTGCTAGAGGGGATGCCTGACGAGCTAAAATCAGATGTTATGCGTAGACGCGCAGAAATGACAGAACATTCGTCTCCACCCGGTACATCTGGGAAAACTAATACACATTATGAGGAAATTTTTATGCCGACTGAAAAGGGGTCACTCCATTGTGGACCTGGGGTATAACTCCCCTTCACGTGTGAAGGGGAATTTAGCGCCCACAAATTTGGAATGCGCCCTTTGAAAAGCCTAAAAAGTCTCAAAGTTATGGCGCTGAAGTCTGACTCAATTTTACTTGCTGAAAAATCATGTGGAGTAAGAGCTAAGGTCTCGTACCTGGGAAAAACCAGCTATCTAGCTCCATAAAATGACTCCTATGAATTGCAGAGCATTGCATTTAATACTCCCAATCAATGCTGTATAGCTCACTTTTTCCTGCTCTAAACGCACATTTTTACCATACACGTTGCTGGTAAGCTTTTGATATAAGTCCAACTCATCATTTGTTAAACGTGAAAGCACTCGATGTTCAGGTTTGGGTTCTTCTCCCCAAAACTCTTTGTGACTCAGCAGGGTTTTTTCATCCATCAAGAGACTTTTCACCTGCGGCAGTTTGGTGCGAAGCTGATCTAAAATCGCAAAACCATGGCTATCGATATCGCCCCAATAATAAATATTGACATTATGTAGCCAGGTAATTTGCGCTAAATTTTCAAATCCATAGCCAGCACCGAATATCACAAGACTATGCTTAAGCCTTGGGAAACAGAGAAAATTGATTTCATTTTCGGTAAAAAATACATTCTGCAGGTTTTGCTTTATTTGCGGCAAAGTAATGAGCGTATCAAAATCGCGACTATTAACGCCTCATCAATTACTAGAAAACGAAATGTGCGAGATCGGGTATTTGTCCATTCCAAACCAAACTGATACGCCAAACTCGCAGCCAAGACGGTATACGCCAGCTTTTCCTTCTGTCCACCTGATTTGCCACCTGAATCAGAGTAGTGCTCAAACTCGCTATCATCCTCATGCCATCGCTCTGAGGCTGAGAAGTTAAACCAGTTACGCACATCCGTGACCTTAGTTGTCCAGCGTTTATCTTGATCGGCAAGCCCCTCTCTACCTCTAAAACGCTCAATAATATGCTTGACCTGTAAATATTTCGCCTCTGAATACTGAGCATCTTCTGAACCCGTTAGACTACCCTCAGTACAAGCACGAAGTTCAGTTTGGAAATTGCGTATTTCCACATCTTGTGTCGCCACCGCCTCAAGCAGAATATAGCGTCCAGGATTATAGTCAATCTGCCCAACTGGTTGAAGCCCTTGTTCCTGAAAACACCCATAATAACCGAGTAATTATTGTGATCACGAAGGGCAACAGGCTTGGCTTTGCGACTGTTATCATTGCGCTCTGATTTATAATGCCCTAATACGTAAGATCGCAATGAACGCTCCTTGACATCCACTCCTGCCGCTTTATTGTAGGCAATACGATGCGATGGCACTAATAACGTCGTGACCGCATCGACTAAGGTTGATTTTCCTGAGCCAATATCCCCAGTCAGAAGCCCATTGCGACCATCAAGTTGTAAACGCCAAACCTGCTTATCACAAGTCCCCCAGTTAAACACTTCAAGTCTTTCTAAACGAAAACCACTTAAGCGAATATCATCTAAATCATCAAAGTTTGCATCAATATTTAAGTCCAGTTGTTCAGCCATTATTTTTTATCCTGTAGATATTGCTTGTGTTCCCCTAGCTTTTGCTCAAACTCAGACAACCACTGTGCATCGACAAACGCTTTAATAATCCGTTTGACTTCATATCGCGCCTCGGTAGCCTGAGAGCTTTGTTTTAGTTTGTACAAAAAGCCAAGCTCAACCACTTTATTGATATGCTTTTCGATTTGATCCGTAAGCTTCACCTCATTGCTTGATTCGGGTAAAAACACCTTCAAAAGTTCGACGATTTCAGCTCTGGTCAATACCAATCGCGTATCCGATCCAGAGGCATCAAATTCAGCGAGCTTCTTTCTGAGCAGGGCTAACAACAGGCTCACAGGGAAAGACAGTGGTCTTCTAGCAAATAATCTAAGCTCTGAGGCACTATTATTGTGATCAGTTTCTTCGCCATCTATCGGCATCTGTTTTGCGCGTAAAAAGGCGTAGCCTTCAGCTTCATCTAAAATAAGCTCAAGCGCAAGCACCTCAATGTAATCGCAAACCTGGGCATGCAAACGAATCAAAGCATTCCAACGCTTAGGATCCGTATCCTGATAAATCACGCCTTTAAGCAGGGAGATCACAATGGGTGATAACCCAACTGAACTGTCAGCGTTTTCTTCTAAATCTAAACTCAATTGATCACTGTTCATCGTTATACTTCATTTGATTTGATTGATTGATTGTTTACTTAAATACAATATGCGAGGAAGTGTGGCGCTTCTTGTTACATGCGGCAGGTCTTTTGCCTCAACTTGCCAGCTAATCGTATCTTCCTTGCTTTCATCCACGATTACACTAAAGCGATCTTTATACGCATCACTATCCATTTCCAGATAAGCCACAAGCTCAGCCAAACCCTGTGTTAATGGGCGCAAGTTACATAATTCCACTAAAGTGGCTTGCGACTTCTGCTGCAAATGCTTACGAATATGCTGGGCAATAGCCTGTTTATCGATAACGGTTTGTGAAAAAAAACGCTTGGATCAGCATCCTCAAGACCTTCTGTAATCTTGATATTTGCAAGCTTAACTTTCAATGGCGGTCGATAAAGGGTGCGCTCCATGGGTAAATCAATGACAGCACTGGCAGAATCAATTAACATAAATGGGGTTGCTGCGTCAACGCTAAAAAAGCGCTCTCTATCGGATAACGCAGATGATTCAATACCATGAATAATCTCCATAATTCGTTTATTTTCCAGACATGCCTGATCATCTAAAAAGCGGCGTAGTTGTGATGATAATTGTGCTACAGTTCGTTGTGTATGTTCTCCTGCCTCCAACCAATCGTAGTGGATGCGATTAGTGCGTCTATCTGGATTCAGTGAAGCAACGGCTGATAACTTAAGTGTGTCATTGAGCATTTTACTAAAATCTTCCTGGCGACTTGGCGACATCAAAAAATCCCAAAATGCCTGGAAACTTGTGCCTTGATCAGAATCGGCAATGGCATCTCGTTCTCCCATAATACCCTCAAGCTGCTCTCCTTTTTTGCCACCCCATAAGGCAATTCGCTCGCGCACACTTCTATCTAAGAGTGCGAAAGTTATGCTCAACCTGACGAAAATCAGATAATAGCTCACGCGCTTGCTGACTAAATTGCATAAAGCGATCTTTAAGCGCAATATCATCTAACAGCGTCATATTGCCCTGCATGACTTGTGCAATCTCTGCATCGATTATCTGGCGCTGTTTCTTAAGCTCTTGCAATCTCACTTCAGGGCCTATGGCACTGCCTTGAGTAATTTGTTTGAGTAGATCAAATAACATTAAAAGTCTGGACTCTGTGCCAACAAAACTGCGCTGCCCCAAAGAGGATAGCCACGAAATGGCTTTTTCAGTGGCAGGCATTAAATCAAAATAAGCCTCATCTGAATCCTGACGATAAAATCGCCGCCCAGTCATTCAAATAATCACGAGCTGGTTTGGGAAAGCTTCGTTCTCCCAATCTTTCTCTTAACTCGAACAAAACGTCTTCAAGAGCTTCAATCAGATCAGCTTCAGTAACAACGCGGACGTTCTCAGCAATAAAGACACGATTCAAAAAGCTTGCAATTAAAGGGGCATGCGGACTGACCAATAAGCGCCAGGCAGGATGATTTTGACGAAGTGATTCCAGGGTTTGATAATCAAGCTGCATAAAGAATTTACCGCAATCTCTTAAAAAGAAAGTATTTCAAAAACAAATCGGCATTGTAACACGTGCTGGCTAACAGAAAAACCTGATTTTTTGTAACTGGCACAATTATTGTTTATGCAACTGTATTTAGTTGCAATAAAAGCAAATCAACTAGGCACTTCAGTTAATGATTTCATAAAATCAGCGATCAATAATCAACTCAACTCCAACATTCTGTAAGTTAATGGCACTAAGTTAAGCTGTTTTTAGGACCACCCCATCTGCCGCTTCGCATTGTCTTCTAGCTGCGCACAAAGCTTGCAGCGTTCAGCGTTGAGTGCATAGGGATCTCAAATTTAATAAGATACCCATTTATTTTGACGGTAGTAGGGTGGATAAGCCGAAGGCACATCCATCAATACTCAACCTATTTGCTTTTCTGCGTGGATGCGCCTTCGGCTTATCCACCCCACACTGAGGTACGTTATTAACCTGGAGATCCTATAAAACAGTTAAACAGTAGCTGCACTCGTTCCTCCCCCATCTTCTAGCCCCCATCCAATGTTTTTGCCTCTTTTTTGTAAAAATCCTGGTAATCGTGGTTTATCCAAAACTCAAAAAGGCTTTGCATAGCCTTGTACTTGACTTCACCTATCTCACCATTGCTCTGCTTGCCGCCAAAAGTTTTTATAGCATGATTAAAATCCCTTGCAGAAGGGAAGAAGTCCATATATACCGCCCGTAAACCATTTTGTAATCGTTCCCGATTATGCCAAAATAACTCACCGCTAGAGTATTTGGATATTTACATACCTATGTTTTTCAGCAAAAAAACAGATCACAATGAGCTAAAAAAACTTGCCGCAAGGGCCGCACTTGAATACATCAAACCAGGCATGGTCGTTGGTGTTGGTACAGGATCAACCGTCAACTTTTTTATTGATGAATTAATTAAGATAAAATCCAAAATTGAGCTCACGGTCTCAAGCTCTGAAGGAAGCACTAAGCGCCTTAAAGCACATGGCTTTGAAGTCGTCGATTTGAATTACCCTAGCAAAGTAGACATCTATATTGATGGCGCTGATGAAGCGAATAAGCATCGCGAGCTTATCAAAGGAGGAGGAGCAGCTCTTACGCGTGAGAAAATTTGTCGTGTTGCCAGTGAAAAATTTGTTTGCATTATCGATCAAAGCAAGCTTGTGCCACAATTAGGCAGATTTCCTTTACCCGTTGAGGTCATTCCAATGGCCAGAAGCTATGTTGCCAAAGAACTAATAAGGATTGGGGGGCAGCCTGTTTATCGTGAGGGAGTTGTGACCGATAATGGCAATATCATCATTGATATTCATAATCTGATGATCGACAACCCATTAAAGCTTGAACAACAACTCAACCAAATTACAGGTGTTGTCTGTAATGGTCTGTTTGCGGTGAATCCTGCTGATGTGCTTCTGATCGCCAATGACAACGGAAAGATTGATACGATTTCATAAAACATACCTATCATAGATCACGGCGTTGAAATTTATGCTTATGCTTAAGGTAGAAGATAGGACTCAATAAACTCTATCCATCGCTTTTTCTACCCATTTGTAACTGTAAAACGCTCTACAAGTGAGATACAATCTCCACACTTTTAATCCCTTCCTTTGGAACAATAAACCAATGAGAACCATTAAACGCGCTTTAATTAGCGTTTCTGACAAAACGGGAATTGTCGACTTTGCCAAACAGCTACATCAACTTCACATAGAGATTTTATCCACAGGGGGTACTGCCAAACTACTTATGGAAGCTGGAGTTCCCGTCATTGAAGTTTCTGACTACACGGGTTTTCCCGAGATGATGGGTGGACGAGTTAAGACATTACACCCTAAAATTCATGGAGGTATTCTGGGGCGCCGCGATCGTGATCGAGAAATTATGCAAAAACACCAGATTCCTGAAATTGATCTGATCATTGTTAATCTTTATCCTTTTAAGCAAACAGTTGAGAAGCCGAATGTAAGCTTTGCTGAAACGATTGAAAATATCGACATTGGAGGTCCTGCGATGCTGCGTTCAGCTGCGAAAAATCATCAGGATGTTGCGGTTATTTGCGACCCTAACGATTACGCTGAAATCATACAGAAACTAAACCACACCCAGGGTGCTTTAGACTTCGCAACGCGGTTTCGGCTGGCTTGTAAGGTCTTTGAACACACTGCACACTATGATGGCATGATTGCTAACCATCTTGGCGCATTCAATCCAGAAACTGGTAATAAAGGGCAACGATTTGCCAATACTATTAATTTGCAATATACGAAGGCACAAGAAATGCGCTACGGTGAAAACCCGCATCAGCAGGCTGCACTTTATATTGAGCCAAACTATCCCAACGCATCGGTGGCACGCGCCAAACAGCTGCAGGGCAAAGCGTTATCATATAACAATATTGCTGACACGGATGCAGCCCTGCAGTGCGTTAAAAGCTTTGATTTACCCGCTTGCGTTATTGTTAAACACGCCAATCCTTGCGGTGTTGCGATTGGGAGCTCCTTAAATAAAGCCTATCAAAAGGCTTTTCAAACCGACCCAACCTCTGCCTTTGGTAGCATTATTGCTTTTAATCAAGTACTTGACGGCATAACTGCTAAAGCAATTATCAATCAGCAGTTTGTTGAAGTAATTATCGCCCCTGAAGTGACGGCGGATGCCTTGAAGGTTCTGGCCAATAAGCCTAATGTCCGCGTCCTTGCCTGCGGCTATGACAGAAAGCCAAATTTACCTGAGTTAGAACTGAAAAAAATTGATGGAGGTCTTCTTGTGCAGGATAAAGATGTCCATCAGCTAAACGAGAATAAGCTTACTATCGTAACAAAGACAGCTCCTACTGTTAAGCAAGTACAAGATCTGCTATTTGCCTGGAAAGTAGTTAAGTTTGTTAAATCAAATGCAATTGTCTATGCCAAAAACCATATGACCATTGGCATAGGGGCTGGACAAATGAGTCGAGTATTTAGCTCTAAAATTGCTCTTGAGAAGGCTCAGGATGCTAAGCTTAATGTTCACGATTCGGTGATGGCATCTGATGCTTTTTTCCCTTTTAGAGATGGAGTGGATGCTGCGGCTAAATCAGGCATTAGCGCAATTATTCAACCAGGTGGCTCAATGCGCGATCAGGAAGTGATCGATGCAGCAAATGAGCATGGCATTGTCATGGTATTTACAGGGGTGAGACATTTTAGGCATTGATATCCAGCGCATTCATTGCTTTTAGGATAATGACAGCTTCAGCCAGTTGCTTATCCTTTTGCAATAATTGCTGCATGGTTTGATACTCTTTTTTATATTTTGCCAGAGCTTTTTTGGTAGACTGATCCTTTTCTACACCACTATTTGATGCAATCGCATGCTGGAAACTACTCTCTTCAAACTCAAAATCTGCCGTTTTATTTTCCTCTATAGCTTTACTTGCTTCTGTTATCAATACCCTTTCATCTTCCTCCACCACCACATCTGGAATCACTCCCTTTGCCTGAATAGCTGTACCATTTGGGGTGTAATATCTTGCGGTCGTAAGTTTGACGGCGTTAGTCTCAGAAATAGGGATAACAGTTTGCACTGACCCCTTGCCAAAAGTTTTAACCCCAACAAGCACCGCTCTGTGGTGATCTTGCAGTGCCCCTGCCACAATTTCAGATGCTGAAGCAGAGCCCTTATTCACCAGTACAACCATTGGTAAACCATGAATATAATCATCACTGACGACATAGCTTGTGATTGACTCATGGGGATTTCGCGACTTAGTGAACACAATTTTCTTAGGGTTCCCAGGGCTGACTTGTAAAAAAGTATCACTCACCGCAACGGCCGCATCCAGTAAACCACCTGGATTATTGCGTAAATCGAGCACGTAACCTCTCAGCTTGGGGTTTTTATGCGCCAATTGATCAATGTTTTTCCTAAGCTCTTCTGCTGTATTTCCTTGAAACTGACTAATCCTTAAATAACCATAATCCTCGGCAATAAGTTCAGAGTTGACCGAGTTCAATTTTACGTTCTCACGCACGAGCGATAATGTGATCGGCTTTGGTGCTTTAGGACGCAAGATGGTAATTGAAACTTCCGTACCAGGTTTCCCGCGCATTTTTTTTACTGCTTCGTCTAACGTCATTCCCACAACGCTGACATCATCAATTTTAATAATATAATCACCTGCTTTCACCCCTGCTCGATGCGCTGGCGTATCATCGATAGGGGAAATTACTTTGATCTTTTCATCAACTGAACTGACGTGCATTCCAAGACCTGCAAACTCGCCATGAATCGATAGCTGCAAATCGGCAAAATCCTCATCATCTAAGAAACGTGAATGCGGATCTAAAGATTGCAGCATGCCATCTATTGCTCCTTCTAAAATTTTCTCATCGCTTAACTCATCCACATATGCCTGCTTAACTAAGCCTATGCTACGGGATAATTTATCGATATGTTGTTGTGTTTCCTGATCTTGCATCTGACTCTCTTGAGCAAAAATTGATGTAGACGACAAGCTCAAAGTGAGCGCATATAGAAAATATTTAGATTTCATCATAACCAGTACCTCATGTAGCTCCAAAAACATCCATTTGTAATATTATTCTGCCTCAAGTGTAGGAGCTATTTATAGAATTTCAAACTCATTGAGAGTGATAAAATTATATTAACTTTTCCGCAATTAATGCACACGGGATGATTCTATGACATACTACGCCGAAAAATTTGATGCTTAGTTTGTAATGAAACACACAGGACTTTTTGAACGAACCGCTATCCTTGTCAATGATCGTGGTATTGATCAGTTAAAAAACGCACATATTCTCTTGGCTGGCATCGGGGGTGTTGGTTCTTTTGCCGCAGAAAGCTTAGCGCGCGGGTATTGGTAAAATAACGCTTATTGATCATGACGTGGTTTCAGCATCAAATCTGAATCGCCAATTAGTTGCGCTTAATTCAAATATTGGCATCAAAAAGGCGGTCATTATGCGTGAGCGTATTCTGGATATTAACCCTGATTGCAAGATTAATATTATTGACGATTTTGTCCGTAAAGAGGATATGGAACGGATTTTTGATAAGCCATATGACTTTGTGATTGATGCCATTGACAGCCTGGCTTGCAAGGTCGCCCTTATTGCTTATGCACATGGTAAAGGTTATAAGGTCATTTCAAGCATGGGCGCAGGGGGAAAGCTTGATCCAACACAAATTAAAGTCGCTGATATTTATCAAACCAGCATTTGTAAGCTTGCCAAGTTTATACGCGTCCGTTTACGCAGACTCAAGATCAAAAAAGGTATCCTTGCCGTTTATTCAACAGAGAGCTCACTGCCTCCTTTGCCACCTGAACCTGTGGCAGGAAGTGGGCGTGACAGGGCAGTAAATGGAACGATAAGCTATATGCCTGCTTTATTTGGTTTAACCATAGCGGGCATGGTGATTAAACAAATCATTGCGGAAAATTTAAATATTAATAACTAATCTAACTGAAGTTACGCGCTTTTGCTGGCTTTAAAGACTACCCCGTCAGCCTCACGCGCAGAGCTTGTGGCGTTCAAAGCTAAAGAAGCAAAACTGTTTGCTTCTTTCGGGCGCTTTTCACCCCCTTCGCGAACGAAGGGGAATTAACAAAAAGCTGCCAAACATTCCCCTTCACAAGTGAAGGGGTGCCAAGCCTGCGAGGCGGGGTAGTTCAGCAAAAGTGCATCTAACAGCAGCGCTACTTCACACGACCTGGTTTACCCCTAAACAGGCGCGTAACCGCTCCAGATAAAGCGTAAGTCATAAAAACTACAAACAGCGTAATGGAAGGATCGATAAAAATAATCGCTATGATAAAAACCACCAAAACGGTTTGGGTAAAAACCATTTTTCCTTTTAAATCATAGTCCTTAAAACTTCTAAACTTAATGTTGCTCACCATCATGGCGGACAGATACAGCGTAATGACAGTCGCAAAAAAAGTGACCCACCCCTCTGCCGAAGAATGTCCAAGCGTGTTACAAAACCATACAAATCCAGCAATCGCCGCCGCAGCAGCAGGGCAGGGAATCCCCGTGAAGTATCGTTTACTCTCAGGGGTATTGTCATCAAGCTGTGTGTTAAAGCGCGCTAAACGTAACCCGACGCAAGCCAGATAAATAAATGCTACAGCCCAACCAAATTGTGCTAAGTGCTTTACTGCCCAAAAGTAGATAATCAAGGCAGGCGCTACACCAAAAGAAACCATGTCGGCTAATGAATCATATTCCGCGCCAAAAGCACTCTGTGTGTTTGTCAACCGTGCCACACGCCCATCTAAAGAATCCATGATAGCCGCAATATAAATACACACTGATGCTAAAACAAAATGGCTATTAAATGCCGCGATGATCGAATAAAATCCTGCAAATAAACTCGCTGAAGTAAATAAATTGGGCAATATATAAATGCCTCTGCTGCGTTGAGTTGCAGGGTTCTCTGATGCTTGCTCATTTTTCATATGACTTCCTTTATATCTTGGACTCTTTTGCTTCTTGATTATCTTGTGATTTCTTCAGCTTGGTCTGTTTAAGTAACTTTGGCAATGGGAAAGTGACTTCTTCCTTTACTCCCTCAAAATCAACAACTCCCGCCGCTGGAAAATTAGCTTGCAAGAAGCTTACCACTTGTTGCACTAGATATTCTGGCGCTGAAGCCCCTGCAGTAATTCCACAACTCTTCTTGCCAACAAACCAGGTTAAATCAACATCATCTTTATTGTCAATCAGATAGGCATCCACGCCTTCTTTTTCAGCCAACTCACGTAAACGATTAGAATTTGAACTGTTTTTAGAGCCCACCACCAGCAGGATATCGACCTCCTTAGCCAGCTCTCTTATCGCATTTTGACGGTTCTGAGTCGCATAGCAAATATCTTCTCTTTTGGGTGAACTGACTTCGGGATATTTTTCTTTTAAGGCATAAATAATATCTTTTGTTTCGTCAACCGAGAGCGTCGTTTGAGTCGCATAGATTAGTTGCTGCGGATTTTTTAGGTTCAAGGCATGTACATCAGCAACATTTTCGACTAAATAAATCTGGCTATATTTACTTCTATATTGCCCAAGAGTGCCTTCCACTTCGGGATGCCCCTTGTGCCCTATGAGCACACACTCAACACCTGTGCTACTTCCTTTTTGTACCTCTCTATGTACCTTCGTCACCAGTGGACAGGTTGCGTCATATATCTTTAGCGCCTTACGCTTTGCCTCTTCTTCAATGGCTTGCGAAACACCGTGCGCACTAAAAATACACACCGAACCATCGGGAACTTCATTTAGCTCTTTGACAAAGACCGCCCCTTTATCCTTTAAGTTCTCAACTACTGCTCGATTATGAACGACTTCATGACGCACGTAAACAGGATGAGGCTCTATCGCTAAAACCTTTTCAACGACATCAACCGCACGCGAAACGCCCGCACAAAAGCCTCGCGGGTTAGCTAAAATGATCCTCATCATTCAGGTTCCTTATCCAAGATCTCTAAAATATCAACATCAAATAAAATCGCCTGTCCTGATAAAGGATGATTAAAATCGACGGTTACGTCATGTTCGTGGATTTCGGTGATAATGCCAGGAAGCTCGGTGCCATCTTTTTGTGAAAACGCGACGATCAAGCCTTCTTCTAACGCGATATCCAACGGAAATCGCTTTTTAGGAACCTCGTAGATCATAGCAGGATGTTTGTTACCAAAAGCCTCTTCTGGCATGAGCATCATTTTGCGATTAATCCCTGCTTCAAGACCCAGTAAGTCGGACTCAAGTTTCTCAGCAAAAGCTCCCTTGCCCATTTGGAAAATATAGGGTTGATTGTAATTTCTTGTATCTTCTGCAATTGAACCATCTTTAAGGCGAATTTTAAAATGCATTTTTACAAAGCTGTCTCTTTGTATTTTCATGGAATACCTTCATTGTGCTTTCTTTTGCTTTTCTCCAGTAACTAAGCTAGAGTTCCAACAGATTGGTAACGCGCACATTCTACGAGATTTATAAAAAATGCACAAATATTCGTTTGCAAAGATGCCAGCAACTTTAGTCAATAAGCTCATAGCAGCTTCTTTAAGTTTTTGTTTGACGCTGACGTTTCTTCCTCTCTCTAGTCACTCAGAGAGTTTACAACAACGGTATCATGTTTTTTTGAGTAACTATTATTTATCGGATACACCGTTATCTAGCGCAGGGAAAATTATCGCCTCAACAGAGGGAAAAACGCTGATTTCAGTGGGTGACACTATTTATGTCTCACCGGCAAAAAAAAGTCCAATGTATTATGCTGTTGCCTATGTTCAAAGCATCCCTTATGGCAAGGGAAAAAAAGCAAACTATGATTATCTGTTAAAACGACTTGGAACAGCAAAATTAAGTGCTGATCGCCAAGATATATTAATTATGCAGATGGCTGATGTTGTTCAGGAAATTAGCTTGGGTGATCACATGCTGCCAGCGGATCTGATCAATTCCAAACTCCCCGATCAAGAGCTTATTGCAGATCAGAATATTTCAGGTATTGTCATGCAATTAGAGGATGCGACTAGTTTTGCAGGGACTTATCAATCTGTTTTACTCAACATGGGATACGCTTCTGGGTTAAAATTGGGCATGCGTGTCTATTTTGAATCGACACCACAAAAAATTGACGATTACAACCTTTCAGGAGGCTATTTAGGTCAGGGATTTATTTATCGTCTGGCAAGTCATCATGCCATAGCATTAGTGACACACGCCAAACAGGAAATTTTGGTTGGCAGTATTGCTCTTACACAACTGCCAAAGCGCCATGTTAAATAGTACTGATTTTGCAATATTGCACACCTTACCACATTTCACATTTGGACACTATCAAAAACTCATTGCTGCCAAGATAACGATTTCGGAGCTGCTTAAAAAACCTTGGCTTTACCAGAAGTTTTTGGGTTTAAATGCGCAGACCATCGATTTCATTCGGGATGAAAAACACACAGACTATCTTAGTAAAGTGGATTCCTGGCTAAAGCAATCATCAAATCATCACCTTATCCACCATATAGACACAGGTTTTCCATCTCAACTTAAACAGATTTCTGATCCACCGCTTAGCCTGTATGCCATTGGTGATATCGCGTTACTTGGCACGTTGCAGCTTGCCGTTGTGGGCACGCGTCACGCAAGCTTTTACGGTGCTGAAATAATCCATCATCTTATCCCAGAGCTTACTGAATCTAATCTCACCATTACCAGTGGCATGGCCTTGGGGATCGATGCCCTTGCACATGAAGAAGCCTTGAAAAACAATGGTAAAACCATCGCCATCTTGGGAACAGGGGTTAATATTTGTTATCCTCCACAAAATCGCAGACTCTACGCTGAGATACATTCCAAGGGTTTAGTTATTTCCGAGTTTTTACTCAATCAAGTCCCTAAGCGCTACCACTTCCCTAGGAGAAATCGAATTATCAGCGGTTTAAGTTTGGGTGTAGTTGTCGTTGAGGCTGCCGATAGAAGTGGCTCATTGATTACTGCCATGCACGCACTAGAACAAAATCGGGAAGTTTTTGCTGTGCCAGGGAATATTTTTCATAACGAAAGTCACGGATGTAATAAGCTCATCCAGATGGGGGCTAAGCTCATTAGTTCTGCAGATGACATTATCAGTGAGCTTAACCTAAAGCAAACATTAAACAATTCAAAACTTAAACCATTTCAGCAATCACTGCTACTTACGCAGGAACAACAGCTCGTATTTGAAAGTATCAGCTCAACCTGTACTACTATTGATAAAATCATCGACAATACCAACTTAACATACGCGAAAATTACTGGCATACTGTTTGAGCTTGAGATGGAAGCGCTTATTTGTGCGGTTCCAGGCGGATATAGACGAGTCTAAAAGGTACCATGAACGATCAACCCCAAATATTACAAATTTTGATGTCATTATTTAATGACTTACCGCATTTAGAAGAGGAAATCATTAGAGTCACTAATTCACAAGAACTCTTAAGTGAATTACAAAACAGCGGTCTAAAAGGTCAATCGCTTGAGCGGGCATTTGTATGGCTTGAGCAATTTACTAAACTGAATGAAAGGACCAAAATCAGTTATCAGCCCGGCACAGTGCGTGTATTTACCAATGCGGAAAAAGCCGTTATCCCTTCGGAGTGCCTGAGCTTTTTGCTGGAGGCTCATCATATAGGAGAGATTCAATCTCATGAGCTGGAGTTTATTATCGAACAAATCATGACACTAAGCACACATGCCATCACTGAAGAACAGTTTCTATGGGTTTTTGACATGACCGTGACCAATCAAATGGATGACTCAATGGATGTTGTCATCGGCATTCACGAATTACCAGGCACCTCTTTATATATTCACTAATCGTCTTACGTTGCCAGTAAGGAATCTCAAGTTTAATAAGATGCCCATTTGTTTCGACGGGTAGTAGGGTGGATAAGCCAAAGGCGATATTTTTAATCGTAGCTTTTGGCAGGTTTGCAGCAACTTACATTTGCATTCAAACCACCTCATAAATCCATCTCAATTGCTGTAAATGACTGACTTGTCAGCAATTGCGGAAAGAAGATTTTTTTTGGAAAAAAGCTATTGACTCTAAAATGCTTCATCTATAGAATTGCCTTTCGTTAAGGCATTCCCCGATAGCTCAGTCGGTAGAGCAAGTGACTGTTAATCACTGGGTCGGCGGTTCAAGTCCGTCTCGGGGAGCCATCTAAAAGCCATATCTGGCAACGTATACGAGAATTTAAACAAAATCTGTAACTACCCAGAAGGTTGTTAATTGAACTGAGGTGTTTTGCCGTTAAATACATCCGCAATGGCATCAATAATCTTCCAGCCTTGTTTACGAGCAGTCGATAGTAAAGTACGAATACGCACAAATTTCTGGGCCCCAGCCTCACTACGAAAGCAACCCGAAACTTTTTGCTTTACCTTCATCAT
>JACCDZ010319034.1_pt1 | contig 15412 bp, 17 predicted proteins | sample 7449551 | NCBI WGS metagenome assembly JACCDZ01 (sample SAMN15323452, study PRJNA562643) | freshwater metagenome | isolation source: river surface water | place: USA:Blue River Watershed | collected 2017-08-18 | reverse complement strand
TGACTGACATGCAATTAAGTGAGCAACATCACCTTGGGCATACTTTAATTGTGACTCAGATAATGGTCTGTAGCGCCAGTCTGATAACTTATGAGCTTTACTAAGCTCGCCAAAACCACAGTACGTTAGCGTGTGTGCTAAGGACAACTGATGATCATGTCCTAAAAATGCCATGGCTATTTGTGTATCAAAAACCGCTTGGAACTGACAGCTTAAACAATGCTTTAGAATTTTGATGTCATTTTCCGCTGCGTGCATAATTTTTAGCGTGTTGGTGCTTGCAAACAAAGGGCACAGCAGGTTCAGGTCAAGCTCCTTTGATAAGGGATCAATCAGGTAGATATTGTCAGCAGTTGCTATCTGAATGAGGCATAGCTCAGGATAATAGGTGTTTCGCCAATAAAACTCGGTATCAAGTGCAATGACTTTTTCCTGCATTAATTGTAAAACGAGTGTACACAAATCCTGATTATTCGTAATCATTTACGGAGGTTGCCATGTAGTAAATGCCTCATCTTACAAATAAAAAGCAGAAATACAAGCAAAATAAGCCTAAATCTCTACAGCATCGCGGGGGTTTTTGGTTTATACTGTGGGCGAAATCTCACAAATGAAACACGCATTAGCGCACATAGACTTGAGGATTTTGCTGAATAACCCTTGAGAAAAAATGGATAGTGCCATTAGACAGTGAGCGCGTATATGGCTTGGGAGATAGACTTAACACATAGGAGCAATGTAATGATAAGAGTGCTTTTGGTTGATGATCATGAATTAGTGAGGCTAGGGATAAAAAAACTGTTAAGCGATGTTAATACCATTGAGATTATTGGCGAAGCCGCCAGTGGGGAAGAAGCAATTTCATTGGCGTCAAGGCTCTTACCAGATGTTGTTTTAATGGATGTTAAAATGCCTGGAATGGGCGGTTTAGAGGCGACAAAGCGCATTGCCAAGGTTTATCCTCAAATTAAAATATTAGTGGTTACTGTGTACGGTGATGAGCCTTATCCAAGTCGTGTGTTGCAGGCTGGAGCTTGTGGATATATGACCAAGGGTGCCAGTTTGGATGAAATGATCCAGGCAATTAAAACCGTGTATGCAGGGCGGCGCTATCTTTCGCCTGAAGTTGCACAACAGCTTGCGTTAAAACATTTGACCCACAGCGATGAGTCGCCGTTTGATGCGCTCTCTGAGCGTGAGATGCAGGTGTTAATCATGATCACTAGCGGTCAAAAAGTAAATGATGTGGCAGATCAGTTGTGTTTGAGTCCCAAAACGGTCAATAGTTATCGTTACCGTTTGTTTGAAAAGCTGGGTATCGATAGTGATGTGGAGCTGACACACTTAGCCATTCGGCATAAACTCATAGATCTTGAAAGCAATCAAGGGTAAAGACCCACTTGTTTCCTATCATAACAACTTATCATGTTCAATACGCAAGACACCTTTGATCTAGTCTCTTTTTTGGAAAATCTTACAACACATCCCGGCGTGTATCGCATGTATGATAAGGCACATACTATCTTATACGTTGGAAAAGCAAAGAATTTATATAAGCGCGTCAACAGTTACTTCAGTAAGGGGGCTAAGAATCTTAAAACGCAGACTTTAGCCCAGCAGGTCGCTTTTATTGACGTCACCGTGACACCAAGCGATTACGAGGCATTTTTACTGGAAAGTACGTTGATAAAAAAGCACAAGCCAAAATACAATATTTTATTTAAAGATGATAAAAGCTACCCGTATTTACATCTGACAGACCATATCTTTCCAAGATTGACTGGGTTTCGTGGTAAGCCACGCAAGGATGGACTCTACTTTGGTCCTTATGTATCATTGTCATCGATGAAGGATACGCTGGTTTTATTGCAAAAATTATTTCCCATCAGGCAATGTGACGATAGCTACTATAGCAACCGTTCACGCCCGTGCCTGCAGTATCAGATAAAGCGCTGCAGTGCTCCTTGTGTCGGAAAAATTACGCCAGAGGCATATAAATTACAGGTTGATTTATTGGTAAAGTTTATTAGCGGTAAATTAACCTCGGTGTTGGAGACTGTCTCACAGAAAATGCAGCTGGCTTCTGAGTATGAACTTTTCGAGGAAGCAAGTCAGCTAAGGGATCAGCTTATATTATTGACAAAGCTACAACAGCAGCAGTTTTTAGATAAGACAAACAATAAAAATTTCCATGTTATTGGTTTAGTGCAAGAGTCAGAGAAAATCTGTATTAGCTTATTAAGCATCCAGCAAGGGAAAGTGGAGGATGATAAACACTGGTTTGTTACGGTTGAAGGAAACTCACAGGCTGAAATTCTTAATGCTTTCCTATCACACTATTACCTGGCAGAGTTTCGCACCCTGTGGCCAAAAGAAGTTATCGTGCCTAAGGATATTGCTATTTCCAAAGAATTGTTGAGTAGCATTAATCAAAAGGCAGACAGTCAGATTAAGTGGATAGATGTGGTTAGTACAGATAATGCCAAATGGCAAAAGCTTGCAATGGTTAACGCCCGACAAAAATTACAAATGAATTTTCATACTAAAAAGCAATTTACTGAGCGGATGGTGGCTTTAGCAAAATGGCTTAATAAATCAGAGATAAAACGCATTGAGTGTTTTGATATTAGTCATCATCAGGGAGAAGCGACGATAGCATCCTGTGTTGTTTTTAATGAGTCAGGACCACTAAAGTCAGCTTATCGGCGTTATAACATCAACAATATTACGCCAGGGGATGATTATGCAGCCATTGCCCAGGCGGTCACAAGACGGATTGAGTCGGGGATGGAGGCAAATAACCTGCCTGATGTAATGGTGATTGACGGTGGTAAGGGGCAGCTAAGAAAAGCACAAGAGGTTATGATTCAACAAAATTTAAAAGAGCGAATTCAACTTGTCAGTCTTGGCAAAGGCGTAGAGCGGATCAGTGGCAAGGAAGATATATTTCTTGGCTTTGATGATCATGTTTACCACCTGCCAGAATATGATCCAGGTTTTCTGTTACTAAGACAAATCAGAGATGCCGCACACGATTTTGCGATTAAAGCTCAACGTAAAAAGCTTGCCAAACGACAGACTGAATCAATATTAGAATCAATTCCAGGGGTTGGTAGTAAGCGAAGGCAAGCACTACTTCGTCACTTTGGTGGCTGGCAGGAGTTATCGGCGGCATCCGTGGATGAAATCGCAAAAATCAAGGGTATCAGTAAACAGATTGCCGATCAAATTTGGCATGCTTTTAGATAAGCTACACGTCGCTAAAAAATCAACTATAAAATCGCTCGTGGGTGATATATAGTAATGCCACTTTAACCCAAGTGAAGTAGTTAAATAGGTATGAAAGATTATCGTTTTTTTGATGCTGCCATTGAAGCCTCAGCCCTCAAATTTGGTGAGTTTATATTGAAGTCAGGGCGAATCAGCCCTTACTTTTTTAATGCAGGCATGTTCAACCAAGGAAAAACCTTACACCAGCTGGCTGAATGCTACGCCGCTAAAATTATATCAGTCAATGCTGAGTTTCATGTGTTGTTTGGTCCTGCTTACAAAGGAATTTCACTGGCTGCTTTGGTGGCATCGATTTTATACAGCAAGTACGGTAAAAATGTCGGTTTTTGTTATAACCGCAAAGAGAAAAAGGATCACGGTGAAGGTGGGGTTTTAGTTGGAGCTGACATTAAGGATAAAAAAGTACTAATCATAGATGACGTGATTACCGCAGGGACTGCAATCAAAGAGGCAATCAATGTTATCGGGGTGCAAGGTGGACAGGTGGTTGGTGTTTGTGTTGCATTGGATCGCCAGGAAATTGCGCCAAATCAAGCGCTTTCAGCAGTTAAAATGGTCGAAGAGGAATATCAGTTTCCTGTACACGCGGTGGCAAATCTAAGTGATTTAATTGAATATCTTAAGCTTAATGGACAAATTGAATTACAGTTGCTTGAGCGTATGAAAGTGTACCAACAAAAGTACTCAGTTGGGAAAAAATAAGCTTTGGCTTGCTTGTTGTTTCTCTAAAAAGCATGTATTATACGGCGCTGCTAAACTGTCGTGATATTTGGATAAATTTCAAATTTGTTCAGTATCTTTATGGGAAGTTTAACAAAAGAAATAAAATTTAGGAGAAAATAATATGTTAAGCACCGAGCACAAACAATCGATCGTGACTGAATATCAGCGTTCAGAAGGCGATACAGGCTCACCAGAAGTACAAGTTGCGTTATTGACGGCTCGCATTGAGGGTCTTCAAGGTCATTTTGAGACGCACAAGCAGGATTTCCACTCAAGACGAGGCTTATTGCGTCTGGTCAGCCAACGCCGCAAGCTTTTAGACTATCTAAAAAGCAAAGACATCGCGCGTTATCGCGCCTTGATTGAGCGCTTAAGTTTACGTAGATAGTGCGCTTGAGAATCGGATAGTTTAAGCGCGCGACACACCGCAAAACAATGATAATAAGGCAAACAAGTGAAAATATTTAAAGAAGTCTTTCAGTTAGGACAACATCAGGTAACTTTAGAAACAGGTGCAATGGCGCGTCAAGCCGCAGGATCCGTGGTGGTTACCGTGGGTGATACCGTTGTATTAGTAACAACTGCTGCGCAAAAAGAGGCTAAACAAGGTATTGATTTCTTCCCATTGACAGTGAATTACCAAGAGAAGTCGTATGCAGCAGGTAAGATTCCTGGTGGTTTTCCTCGTCGCGAAGGACGTCCAACTGAGCATGAAACATTGACGGCTCGGTTGATTGACCGCCCACTGCGACCGTTGTTTCCTGAAGGTTTTTATAATGAAGTTCAGATTGTAGCGACCGTGTTATCCTTTGATCCTGAGGTTCCCCCTGATATTCCAGCGCTGATCGGTGCTTCGGCTTCGCTGGTATTATCGGGAGTGCCGTTTGAGGGACCCGTAGCAGGTGTGCGTGTTGGTTTTATTGATGGGCAGTATGTCATCAACCCTTCCTTTGCCAAATTAGAGATTTCAGACTTAGATTTGGTTGTTGCAGGAACTAAAGATGCTGTCTTAATGGTTGAATCGGAAGCGAAAAGCTTGCCAGAGGAGGTCATGCTTGGTGCTGTGTTATACGGTCACCAACAAATGCAAGTAGTGATTGATGCGATTAATCACTTGGCGAAGTATGCAGCAAAGCCTCGTTGGAGTTTTACGCCTAAGGCCGAAAATAAGGCGTTAAACGAGCAGATTAAAGCACGTTTCTATAGTGAAATTAAAACAGCATATCAAGAAACCGAAAAACAAAAACGGGTTGAGTTGATCAATAATTTAAGAAAAACGGTGGTTGAAACGATTGTCGCTGATGAAACTGAGTCCGAAGAAGTTTCCGTTGAAGAGATAAAAAGCATTTTCCACGACATCGAAAGAGAGGTTGTACGCAAAAACATTTTAAGTGGTTTGCCAAGAATTGATGGACGCGATACGCGTACCGTAAGACCCATTAATGTGCGCACGGGGGTATTGCCAAAGGCGCATGGATCTGCATTATTTACGCGTGGCGAAACACAGGCTCTCGTGGTTGCAACCTTAGGCAATGATCGCGATGCGCAGTTAGTTGAAACTTTAAGTGGTGATAAGAAAAATCGTTACATGCTGCATTACAATTTTCCCCCATTCTCAGTGGGTGAAACGGGCATGATAGGTACACCTAAACGTCGTGAGATCGGGCATGCGAATCTGGCAAAACGCGCAACCCAAGCGGTTTTCCCTAACGAAGAAATTTATCCTTATGTGGTGCGTGTCGTATCAGAAATTACCGAGTCAAATGGTTCAAGCTCAATGGCCACTGTTTGTGGTTCATCCTTAGCAATGATGGATGCAGGTATTCCGTTGGCTGCTCCTGTTGCGGGTATTGCCATGGGACTTATTAAAGATGGTGATAAGTACGCGGTGTTGTCAGATATTCTGGGTGACGAAGATCATCTGGGCGATATGGACTTTAAAGTGGCTGGAACGCGTTATGGTGTCACCGCCCTTCAAATGGACATCAAGATCAAGGGTATTACGCGTAAGATCATGCAGGCAGCTTTGGATCAGGCCAAAGAAGGGCGCTTACATATTTTGGGCATTATGAATGAAGTGATATCTGAATATAAATTAGAAACCTCAAATAATGCACCTCAAGTGGAAGTTATTACCATTGATCCAAGTAAAATTCGTGATGTGATCGGTAAAGGTGGCGTTACCATAAAAGGCATTACTGAAAAAACGGGAGCATCCATAGATACTTCAGACAATGGTGAAGTGAAAATTTTCGCAAGAAGCAAAGATGCACTGAATGCCGCCATTGAGGAGATTATGGCATTAACAGCGAGTGCCGAAGTTGGTCAGACGTATAATGGTAAAGTGGTAAAAGTCCTGGATTTTGGTGCATTTGTTAATATCCTGCCAGGAAAAGATGGCTTGTTACCATTTTCTGAGCTTGAGAGCATCGGTGTTAATCCAAACACGATGGCTGAAGGCAAAAACATGAAAGTCATGGTGCAAAATATTGATCGTATGGGCAAGATTAAACTTGCCCCTGTGCAGTAAGTAATATGACAAACAAAAAGTAGGTCTTCGCCCCATGAAACGCATTAAGTGAGTAGGGGCGTATTGCATACGCCCATTGCATACGCCCTTTGTAAAGGTGTGTGGTAAGTTTGTCAAAGCCAGAAAGTAAAATAAGGAAGCAAGATGAGTGTTCAACAAGTACAACCGCTGAATTTTACTGATGCAGCTGCTTTAAAAGTAAAAGAACTCGTTTCTGAAGAAGAGAGTAATAATTTAAAACTTCGCGTATATATTACAGGTGGTGGCTGTTCTGGTTTCCAGTATGGCTTTACCTTTGATGAAGCGCAAAAAGAAGATGACATGATTTTTGAGAACCAGGGAGTCTACCTGCTGGTGGATGCAATGAGTTTTCAGTACCTTGTTGGTGCAGATATCGATTACAAGGAAGATGTTGAGGGTGCGCATTTTATTATTCGTAATCCAAATGCCAAAACCACTTGCGGCTGTGGTTCTTCTTTTTCAGTGTAAATCCTACCGTATTTGCCAGGGGATGGTTTCATAAAAGTTTAGTAATCAGTTCTTTGATCAATGCCTGTTGGTGTTAGAATAAGCGTCAGTGTTTATGCTTAACCAGGGGAAAAAATGAAAGTTGCATTTATTATTGATCCATTACATACATTTAACATCAAAAAAGACACGGCTTATATGATGATGCTGTCAGTGGCAAAGAAGGAATGGCAGCAGTATGTATTCGAGCTCCAGGATATCTTTGTTGAGGATGGTGTGGCTTACGGACAGGGTTATGAGTTGATACTAACTGGTTCAAAAGAGCATAACAAATGGTATCAGTTGACCCCTGGAGACAAGATGAAACTCGGTGAGTTTGACGCAATCTTTATGCGCAAAGATCCCCCATTTAATATGGAGTTCGTCTATGCTACCTACATCCTTGATTTAGCTGAAAAACAAGGCGCGCTAATCATCAATAAGCCACAAACCCTGCGTGATGCCAATGAGAAATTCTCGATCACACGTTACCCAAATCTTACGCCAAAAACTATGGTCAGTCGTTCATTTAAGGTGATTAAAGACTTTATTGAACGCTATCAAGATGTCGTGGTTAAACCATTAGATGGTATGGGAGGAGAGTCTATTTTCCGCATTCAGCCGAATGACCCAAATAAAAATGTAATCCTGGAAACGATTACCAGATATGAATCTCGGTTTATTATGGTGCAAGAGTACCAGGCAGCCATTAAAGAGGGTGATAAGCGCATCTTAATTGTTGATGGTGAACCGCTTGAGTATTTGGTTGCACGTATCCCAAGTAAAGATGACAGTCGCGGTAACTTAGCACGAGGTGCGACTCCAGTTGTTAGAAAGCTCACTGCTGAAGAGTTTGAAATAGCAGCTATCGTCGGCAAAGATCTTAAAGAAAGTGGTGTGTTATTTGCAGGTATTGATGTCATTGGGAATCGTTTAACGGAAATTAATATAACGAGTCCAACCATGGCTCAACAGATTTATAATGAAAATGGAATCAATGCAACCGATATATTAATGGATGTTGTAGAAGATAGAATAACCAACAGGAGTTAGTAGACAATGATAAACTCACAAAACTTGTTTAATGAAGCACAAAAATATATTCCAGGCGGAGTAAATTCTCCCGTGCGAGCTTTTAAAGGGGTTGGTGGCACACCCAGGTTTATTGCTAAAGCCAAGGGGGCTTACGTTTATGACGCCGATGGTAAGAAATATATTGATTACGTTGGCTCATGGGGTCCTATGATCTTGGGACACGCGGATGATGATGTCATCAAAGCGGTACAACATCAGACTGAATCAGGTTTAAGTTATGGCGCGCCTTCTGAGCTTGAAATTAAGCTTGCAAAAAAAATATGTAGCATGATCAGTAGTATTGATCTGGTACGTTTTGTAAGCTCAGGCACAGAAGCCACAATGAGTGCCGTGCGTTTAGCTCGTGGCTATACAAAGCGTGATAAGATCATAAAATTCGCAGGATGCTATCATGGACATGCCGATCAGTTTCTGGTTGCTGCAGGGTCCGGGGCTTTGACACTCGGTTTACCGAACTCGCCAGGGGTAACAAAAGGTACCGTAAAAGACACCTTAACTGCCTCATTTAATGATCTGGAAAGTGTTACTGATCTATTTAGAACTTATCCTGATGACATTGCGTGCGTCATTCTAGAGCCAGTGGCAGGCAATATGAATTTAATAGAGCCATCCAACGGTTTTTTACAGGGCTTACGTTACTTATGCGATCAATATGGTGCGTTACTTATTTTTGATGAAGTGATGACGGGATTCCGCGTGGGATTAACAGGAGCACAAGATCTGTATCACATTACCCCGGATTTAACAACATTTGGTAAAGTCATTGGTGGTGGCATGCCAGTTGGTGCCTTTGGTGGGAAAAAAGAAATTATGCAAATGATTGCACCTTCTGGAAATGTATATCAGGCAGGGACACTTTCAGGTAATCCTGTGGCGATGATTGCAGGATTAACCACTTTGGAGAAAATTTCTCAGCCAGGATTTTACGATGCGATCAGTCAAAAGACCAGACGACTGATTGATGGCTTAAATAGAGTCGCTAAACGCCATAAATTTCCATTTGTAGCCAAAGCGATTGGTAGCATGTTTGGACTTTTCTTTACCCAAACGCAAGATATTCTGAGTTTCAATGACGTTAAAACTTGTGACTTGGAGCAATTTAATCGCTTTTTTCACTACATGCTGGACCATGGTGTATATTTCGCTCCATCGGCTTTTGAGGCAGGGTTTATGTCTATAGCGCATAGTGACGAAGATATAGACAAAACTGTGGAATTGTTTGAAGCTTTTGTTACTGAAAATCGCATTGGCGGTTTGGAATAGAATAATAAATGGTGGGTCGTGCAGGATTCGAACCTGCGACCAACTGGTTAAAAGCCAGCTGCTCTACCGACTGAGCTAACGACCCGACGAAAGACAGGGCACATTATAGGGAATATAGAGTCAATTGCAACATGAAGATGAGAAAAAATAGCAAAAATTATCAAAACAGTGCAGGTGACAAAAGCCCAGGATTTAGCCTTATTGAGGCAATGATTGTACTAATGATATTGGCTATTGCAGCAGCCATAGCTGTGCCGCTAATGGTGGGAAGCTTTGGTCGTGCGAACTCAGAAGTTTATATGGATCGGGTTCGCGCAGCGTTGGAGCTTGGGAGAATAACGGCAATGTCGGAATCCATATCGGTTTTTCTATGTCCAACTGCAAATGGTTCAAGCTGTAATACCACAGTAACGGCGGCAAACTGGGGTAATAATCGTTTGCTGTTGTTCACAAGCTCAGCTGGGAATTCTACCGAGGTTGATCGCATAATATCGATAGTTGAAGCGCCAGAAGCTGGTGATTATATTTCAAGTAGCAATGGCATTAATGTTCGCTTTAGACCAAATGGGTTGTCTGCAACAGCATTGACCTTGCGCTATTGCTCAGTCGTTGATGATCAGGGAGTTAATCGCTTTATAAGAACGATAGTGATTAATATTATTGGCAGAATAACGTCGAATGTAGAGGGGGGATCACAAAGCTGTTGAAGAGGCACTGTGATGTATGGAAACGCTCTAGTGCTGCGTCCTGGCGGCGATTTCTTTTCGTAAGTTCAGGACAGTATCCATGTCAAGACCTGTACATTCGGCAATCAAGTCACTGGTAAGGTTGAATTTGACAAATTCATCGTACTTTGGCTTGTTGAGTTTTTTTGGCTGGTCATTTCAAATTCTCTTTGTTGAATACTTACGCGCAGTCACTGGTGAAATTGTACAACAAGCTCAGTTAAGCTCTGTTCTACATTTCCTGGTTCAATGCCTTTTATGATTAAATCAATCGCAAAACACTGATTAAAAAATTGCGCATAGTGTTGTTTGGTGAATTTTTTCATCAAACGCTGATAGGCACTTTGCTTTGATTGCCATATATTATTGCGAATATAGGTTTGTTGTTGTGCTGCTGGATCTTGGGTAGCAAGTGTCAGGCAAATGCGAATTTCTTTTAAAATTGCCCACAGAACGAGCACTGCATCAACTTGTTCTTTAAATAAATGCTGTAATATTGCCAATGAGTGCTTAAGGTTATGCTCGATCAAACTTTGCCCAAGATCAAACACATCGTAATTCATTGCATTAGTTAGGTACTCAGCAAGCTTTACTTCATCAAAGTGGGATTGAGACTGGTGCTGCAGGAGTGTGAGAATCTGGTTGGCTGCAAATAGATTACCTTCAGTTTTTTGTGCAAGTAACATCAATGCTTCTGGCGTTAAAGAAACAGGCTTAGCCAAAGAGGAAAGCTCCAACTTGATAAGTCTAATTGCCTCGGACACGTTCACGGGCCATACTTGAACATACAAGGCATTTTGAATAATCGATTGAAACCATTTAGCTTTCTGCTGTGCGCTGGTTAAGTCATCAAAAATAAGCAAAAACCTATCGTTTGCAGAGATATTGCTCAAACAGTCGACTAGCAGTTTTTGAGCATCTTTATCAGGGGCTTTGCTGATATGAAGCTGCAATAAGCGCTCTTTAGAAAATAAACTAAAGCTATTGAAGTTGCTTTGTAAGAAATCGTATTGTTGAGCAATGATTTGATCGCGTAAAATTTCGAAGTTTTGCGCTTTGTATTTTTGGTTAATCGCCTCAATCAGTTTATTTTTTTGATAAGGCTCCTTGCCTGTGACCACGTAGCAGGGAAAGTCTTGTTGTTTGATGGCTTTTAACGCATCCAGGTAATTGGCTTTGATCATAGTGTTATGCCTCTGTGGGGCTGGCACTGGGAGCAATAGAATGTATTTCTTTGACCAATGATGGTCGATTCAATGGGCGTTTTACAGACCTGGCATGGTTTGTCTTTTTGACCATAGACTTGCAGAGATTGTGCAAAATACCCAGGTTTTCCCGTGGCATTTTTATAATCTTTTAAAGTGGTTCCGCCTTGCTCTATAGCCTCCAACAGAGTGGTTTTGATCGACTTAACGAGAGTTTCGTTTTCCTGATCAGACAATGATTTTCCTGCTCTTAAGGGGTGAATTTTAGCTTTAAATAAACTCTCACAGGCGTAGATATTACCAATCCCAACAACGACTTTGTTATCCATTATCAAAGATTTTATGGCACGATTAGTTGTTTTTAGTATGGTTTTGAGATGGTTTTCATTAAATGCCTGACTTAAGGCTTCGACCCCGTAGCTTACAAAACAAGGATGCTTCAGTGGATCATCGTTAGTTATATGCCAATAGCCAAAACGCCGCGGATCACGATAAAAAAGCGTTTGCCGATCACTTAGCCTAATAACAATATGATCGTGTCTTTGCGCTTCATATTGATCGCTATCAACGATTTGCAGCGAGCCAGACATTCCAAGATGGATAATGAGCGAATAGTCATTAAGGTAAATAAGTAAATACTTTCCTCGTCGATCGATGTGTTTGATCGTCTGTAAGATGATTTTTTGTGCAATCTCAGGATCAACAGGATAGCGCAGTTTTGGGAAGTTAATTGCGACAGCAATAATCTGGCGGTCTAAGCAGTACTGGCTTAACCCGTTTTTAATCGTTTCAACCTCGGGTAGCTCAGGCATGTTTTTTCTGCCCTATCTTGCTTTCGCTACCATTGATAAGACGCTTGATATTCTCGTGATGGCGAATAATAACGATCATCGCGATGATTAAAAATGGCAATGCTGTTCCAAAATCATACAGGAATATGATACAGGTGGCAGAAACAACGGTGGCGATAAGCGCTGATAGCGAAGAATATCTACTGATAGCTGCACATATGAGCCACGCAATTAAGAAGATAACACCGATAAGCCAATAAAATCCCAGGATCACACCGATTAATGTCGCCACTCCTTTTCCACCCTTAAAGCCAAAGAATAGTGGAAATATATGACCGATAACTGCCGCAAGTGCCACATAGCCAATTTCAACTGAGCTAAGCTGTAACAAGTGCGCAATAAGCACAGGGATCAGCCCTTTGATGACGTCACTCAAAAGGGTAATTGCTGCGGCTTTTTTGCCACCTAAGCGTAGAACGTTCGTTGCTCCTGGATTGCCTGAGCCAACGCTTCTAGGAGAGGGAAGAGCAAATAATTTACAGATGATAATGGCGCTGTTAATCGAGCCAAATAAGTAGCTAATGATGAGCATTAAAACAAACATAGTGCATTATGAAAAGTGTTGTTGCAGATAAGCTTTAGAGTGTCTGAATTTTTGACTCTTAAGTCAAGCAGTCATTCGTTAGAAATTAAAAGTTAGTTGAAGGTTAATGCCATTAATTCAACTTTGATTCGTATTGAAAATAGACGGAGTAGGGCGCGAACTTACTTACTGTCTCGCCAAACGAATTTTTTTGTGCTTAGGATCGTAAGCATAGTTAGCGCGAATAGGATTGATATCCAATCCTCCACGACGTGTATAGCGTGCATAAACACAAAGCTTGTCTGGTTGGCAATATTGCATGATGTCGCTATGGATGCGCTCAACGCATTGTTCATGAAATTCATTGTGATCACGAAAGGAAATAAGGTATTTAAGCAACCCCTCCTGATCGATTTTCCCTCCTGTATAATCAATCAGAACACTGCCCCAGTCAGGCTGAAAAGTAACCAGACAATTGGATTTGAGTAAGTCACTGCTCAATATCTCGTGCACTTGAATGCTATGATCTGCCTTTAAGAATCGTGGATTTGCTATATATTCTGTAATTTCAATATCCAGTCCATCAATCGATTCAGCGTCAAATTGATTGGAAATGATCGTGGGATATTCTTTGAGCTGATATAGCTGAACGCGCACGTCACCCATGACTGCTTTAGACAAATCACGCTGCATGATCGTGGCAACCTCGTCATCGCTTGTAAAGCGCGTACTATTAAAGGAGTTAAGATACAATTTAAAGCTTTTTGATTCAATTAAGAATTCTGATAAAGCGTCAATTTCAAATACGCCAATACGCACTTCAGGCTTACCTCTGCTATTAAGCCAGGATATTTCAAATGCCGTCCAGATGTCCGTGCCCTGAAACAGGGGTTTACCCACAATCCCTAATTCTTCGCGCTTGACAGCTCGAGGAATTGGAAACAGTAAGTCTCGATCATACTCGCTTTTGTACTGCGATTTTTTGCCTAACTCGGAAAGTATTAAGTTCATTTTTTTTAACTGCCTTCATTTTCCTGCATAAGCTTCTTATATTTTTTCTCAATCATCTTACGTTTAAGTGGCGATAAATGGTCAAAATAAGTAACACCATCCAGGTGATCAATTTCATGCTGAATACAACGTCCATGGTAGCCATCACACTCCATTTCGTAGGCTTCGCCAAATTCATTCACGGCGGACATTTTTACCCATTCTGAGCGCTTAACCTTAGCCGAGACGCCAGGAAAGGACAGGCAGCCTTCCTCATCATCGACTTCACCCTTGCGCTCAATAATCTTAGGATTAATGGCAACAAATTTCTGATCTTTATTCTCCGAGCCATCCATAATAAACAAGCGCATGTTTAAACCCACTTGCGTAGCAGCAAGCCCCCCACCATGCTCGGCATACATTGTCTCAAACATATCTGCAATCAGTTGACGTAAATCATCGTTAATTGCCTCGGTGGCAACAGGATTGGCTTTTTGCTTTAAAAAGGGATGTGGATACTTTAGTACGGTTAATTTTGCCATGCTCAAAAAATGGTTATATTTTAAAGTTGGACTAGTTTAGCATAAATTACTGATAGCCTTAAACTGCTATCTTGAAGCGGGAGAGATCAAAAACGTGGGTTTTCAGGGTAGATCAAATTGGATAACTCAGTTATATTTTGCGCGTAAAATGGGGCAACATCCAGAACCTGTTGGCGGGAAACGTGTTCTGTATAAGCAATAAACTGATGGGCAATGCCTTCTCTAAAAAGCTCATAATCAGTGAAACCATCACCAACAATAAGCGTCTGTCCTTGTAGCTGCTCCCTGATTCTCTGTACCCCCATTACTTTAGAATCACAAAATCCATTGTCATTATTAAGGCTTTCAAACTGTCCGTTTTCATTCCAATTTAAATTCACTGCGCATACCTGTGCTGATGGGATATTCAGCACTTGAGCAAATGGCAAAATAAGTTCCCTAAATCCACCGCTAATAATCCACACTTTCACACCATTAGCGTGCAGTTTTTGAATTAGCTTTTCTACGCCAATAGTAAACGCACCAGGGCAATATTGTGCAACAAAGGCGTGTAGTGCTTGACATGATGGTTTAACAATACTTAAACGGGCTTCCAGACTCTCGCGAAAACCTATCTCACCATTCATTCCTGCATTTGTCAGTATCTCAAGCTGCTGGATTTTGTGCTGATCACCTTGAAGTAAATCAGCCATCACCAATTCTAAAGACTCAAAAGCAATCAAGGTCGAGTCAAAATCAAAAATAACATTTTCATAAGTGCACATCTTTATTAGTGTTCCTCTAAAAGCACCTGATGATCAAAAATGATCTCATTCCTTAACGCATTCAGCTGGGATGCTTGCGGAGGAGTGTGGTCAGTTCCTGAAATAGTGACGAGTCCCATGCGAAATTTTCCTCGAATTGACGGTTTTAATTGAATAATCATTCAACCAAAAAAAGCTCAGGCTTTTTACCCTTGCCATCATCCTCCGTTTTACGAAACGGCAGGGTAAAAGAGAAATAGGGACCTTCAAATAAATGCTCATTAAGGTCTTCCCCAGCACAGAGTACGTCTGCATAGTGCATGGCTAAGGATACATCATACGCAAAATCATGCTTATCAAAGGCAACACGCGTTTGCGATTTATACACCATGTGTTCCGCACGGATCTCGTCCTCCTCCACTTC
>JACCDZ010715666.1_pt1 | contig 15423 bp, 13 predicted proteins | sample 7449551 | NCBI WGS metagenome assembly JACCDZ01 (sample SAMN15323452, study PRJNA562643) | freshwater metagenome | isolation source: river surface water | place: USA:Blue River Watershed | collected 2017-08-18 | reverse complement strand
TCACGAGTGTTCGCCGAAAGTATTTCGTCTTCGAAAACAGTGTTTTGGAATGGCCCAATGGGCGTCTTCGAATTTGAAAAATTCTCAAATGGCACCAGGGCCGTGGCCGAAGCACTTACAAAAGTGAGCGGCATCTCTGTGGTAGGTGGAGGTGACTCTGCAGCCGCTGTGAGAAGCCTCGGTTTTTCAGAAAACTCCTTTAGCCACATCTCAACAGGTGGGGGAGCCAGTCTAGAGTTCTTAGAGGGCAAATCGCTTCCAGGATTAGAGGTTCTAAATGACTGACAGAGTTCCGCTGATTGCGGGTAACTGGAAGATGAATCTTGATCACCTGCAAGCTATTGCACTAATTCAGAAGGTTGCCTGGACTCTAAATGAGAAGGGCCATGATTTCAAAGACGTTGAGGTTTGTATTATTCCTCCGTTTACTGCCCTTAGAAGCGCACAGACTTTAATTGATGCTGAGAAATTTGAGCTTCAGATTGGAGCTCAAGACATTTCAAAGCACGCGTCCGGTGCCTATACGGGAGAGATTTCGGGTGCGATGCTTGCGAAACTAGGATGCAAATATGTCCTCATTGGCCACTCAGAGCGTCGCCAGTATCATTCAGAGGATGATGCGACTGTTCGAGACAAGGTAGCTGCAGCATTCTCATCGAACCTAATTCCAATTATTTGTGTCGGCGAATCTAAAGAGGAGCTCGAACAATTCGGTGCCAGCTCGATCCCAGTGAAGCAAATCTTGGCCGCACTTGATGGTCACGAAGCGCTAAAAGAGTTTGTTGTCGCTTACGAACCTGTTTGGGCGATTGGTACTGGGGAAGTTGCCACTGCCGAGCAAGCTGATCAGGTTGCCGGCGCTATTCGAGCTGCACTGGCAGACAAATTTGGCGACATGGCCCAGCAGGTCAGAATTCTCTACGGAGGCTCCGTGAAGGCTGCAAACGTTGCTGGATTCATGCAGGGGGCCGAAGTGGACGGTGTTTTGGTGGGTGGAGCATCCCTGGATTCAGACGAGTTTGCCGGTATTGCTCGTTATAAGAAGCACATAGTTCTATAATTGGCAAGGTTTTTGGAGGAATAATGGCCGCAATTCAAACAGCACTCTTAGTGCTACTAGCGATTACTAGCGTGCTGCTGATCTTGATGATTTTGCTGCACAAGGGTCGCGGTGGTGGCGTTGCTGACATGTTCGGTGGCGGAGTCACCAGCTCTATGCAGTCTTCCGGAGTTGCTGAGCGCAATCTTAACCGAATCACCATCGTGCTTGGATTGGTTTGGGTAACAGTAATCATCGTGCTTGGTCTATTCACTAGATTCGGCTGGGCCTAATGTCTTCGACTCCTTCAATCCGTGGCGCTCGTGTCGGCGCTGGACCAATGGGTGAAAAAGACCGAGGCCACCACGTCGAGCGCGTCACCAAAAGCTTTTACTGCGCCAATGGTCATGAGACGCACCCATTTTTTGCAGCCACGGTTGTGGATGAGGAGATTCCTCTAGAGATTGACTGCCCTCACTGCGGATTCCCGGCTGGCAGAGACAAGAACAATCCGCCACTGGTTGCAAAAATTGAGCCATACAAAACTCACCTGGCTTATGTGAAAGAGCGTCGCACCGCCGCAGAAGCTGCTCAAATCTTGGATGAGGCTCTGCAAGCTATTCGTGCACGTCGCGAAAAGGCAGCCGCAGCTGCTAAAGCTCGTCGCTAATTGTTTGGTCAATCCACCAAATGGTTTCTTGGCTTCCGCTTACGCGACTTGCGGGTACCTTACCCTCTAAAGCGCGTCTAACGGCATCGGCTTTCTGCTTTCCAGCTGTTACAAACCAAACTCGCTTTGAACGATTAAGTGCCTCATAACTAAGTGACAATCGTTCGGTGGGGGGCTTTGGTGAGCTTGATTCTGAAACAATCCAATTGCTTGGATGTTGCACCCCTGGAAATAGTGAGGCGATGTGGCCATCTTCGCCTACTCCCAACAAAACGAGATCAAACACTTCAGCACCCTGATTGACAGGTCCAAATTCCTTATTCAATCTTTGACTGAAAGTCGCTGCTGCCTGTTCAAGTCCGTCATCTGGTAGCGGGTAGGCGAGGAGATCCGCGTTAGTGAGGTCAGGCCAGGCCTGCCGAGCCTGTGACTCATTTCGATCGGGACTATCGGCAAGAACGAATCTCTCATCACAGAAAATCACGCGAAATTGGCTTGGCGAGATTCCACTGACTCCAAGTCGCCTGACTACCTCGATGCCTATGCCACCACCAGTGAGAACAAGATTGAGCTTGTTTGGAGCAGCTTTGCCCGCTAACTCAATGATTCCGGTTACGACAGCATCAACCACGTCTTTCTGCGACTGAAAGGATCTAATTTCCATCAACAATGCCTCGCCTAAGAATCTGCGCATACTCAGTATCTTCACCAAGGAATCTCATGTCTTCAACCAAACAGTCCAGATCAGTTCTGGCCGGCAGGAATACTGTGCTCTCGGGAAGCCCAGGTTGGCTCAACATAGCGACATCCCCCTCGCGGAGTACTTGGAGTTCGCCATCCTCAAATGAGATACGAACACCCCTAATCCCGAGAACAACGTCTTCGTTCCATTTGTCCTCGAGAGTCACAGGGACATTCAGCTTGCTAGCCAGCCAAGCTTGCAAGAGAAGAGCACTTGGGGATTCCTTGCTTCCGATTACCTGCCCGCGAACAATTCGTCTTTCAAGATGCGACTCTAAGGCTGCAGCAATTTGTGAGCGCCATAGCGTGATTCTCGTCCACGCCATGTCTCCATCGCCTGGTTGGTAGTTCTTGGCGAGAGTTTTAAGGAAGCTGATTGGCTCAGATTGAGCTGCCGAGTCAGTAATTCTTCGATCCGCGATGGCTCCAATATCTGATTGCGCGGGATTAGCGGAGCTCGAGCTGGGCCACCAGGCAACAATTGGAGCGTCCGGAAGGAGTAGGCCCGAACTCAAAGATTCCGCGTTAGAGAGCACTTCTCCAGAGGCCCGAAGCACAACCACTTCGCTTGCTCCAGCATCACCGCCAACTCTGATTTCCGCGTCCAATCGAGAGGATTGATCACCGGATTTGGATATGACAAGGATTCTTGAAGGGTGAAGACGAGAGGCTTTGTTGGCAATATCAACCGCACTTTCTAAATGAGCATCATCGGTCTCAATTACCAAACTCAAAACTCGACCCAATGCAACAACGCCACCCGAGTCTCTGAGTTCCTGTAGTTTGCGAGATATCAGCGCTGTAGTCGTCTGGGGTAGAGAGACAATCATGGTCTTCTCCAAACTCGGCCATCACGCTTTATCATTACATCTGCTCTCTTAGGGCCCCAGCTACCAGGCAGATAGCCTTCGCAATCGTTTGATAATTTCCAGTACTCGACAATTGGATCAAGGATCTTCCACGAAAGCTCAACTTCGCGCTGTCTTGGAAACAAGGGTGGTTCTCCAAGCAAGACATCCAGGATTAGTCGCTCATAAGCCTCAGGGGAGTCTTCAGTGAATGCGTGACCATAGGCAAAATCCATCGTTACATCGCGAACTTGCATACTCGGTCCGGGAACTTTTGATCCAAACCGAATAGTCACCCCCTCGTTTGGCTGAACTCTTATTACGAGAGCATTCTGTCCAAGCTGCGCTGTCTCATCAGATCCGAAGAGTTGATGCAGCGGTCGACGAAATACCAGCGCAATCTCAGTAACCCTCCTGCCCAATCGCTTACCTGCTCGCAAATAGAAAGGCGTGCCCTTCCAACGTTTGTTGTTGATGTCGAGTCTCATGGCTGCAAAAGTTTCCGTTTTGCTGCTAGGGGGAATCCCTTCTTCCTCGAGGTAGCCAAGCACCTCTTCGCCGCCCTGCCAGCCACCTAAGTATTGTCCACGCGCTACATGGTCGGAGAGGTTCTTGGGCAGCTGCACGGCTGCTAAGACTGTTTCCTTTTCTCGTCGAAGACTGCTTGAGTCAAAGCTAGATGGTCTCTCCATGGCCGTCAGAGAGAGCAGCTGGAGTAGGTGATTTTGTATAACGTCCCTGGCTGCTCCAATGCCGTCGTAGTAGCCAGCCCTTCCACCAATCCCAATGTCTTCAGCCATGGTGATCTGTACGTGATCTATGTGATTGGAGTTCCAAATGGGCTCAAAGAGTTCGTTGGCGAATCTCAAGGCCAAAATGTTTTGAACAGTTTCCTTGCCCAGGTAGTGGTCGATTCTAAAGATGGAGTCTTCCGGAAAAACCTTGGCAACCACTTCATTTAGCGCTTTCGCTGATCTCAGATCAGACCCGAATGGCTTCTCAATTACTACTCGACGGAATTGGCCGTTACTTGCTTTCGCGAGTCCCGATCGATCTAACTCACTAACGACGACGGGGAAGTCTCTAGGAGGAATAGAGAGATAGAAGATGTGATTTCCAGACGTGCCTCGCTCTTTGTCTAACGCATCCAGCTCTTGCTTTAGCGCATCAAATGCTTTCGAGTCGTCGTGGCTCCCTTCCACAAATCGGATTCCGCCAGCTAGCTGTTCCCAGACCTTCTCCGACCAACTGGTCCTCGAAAAGCTCTTCACAGAGTCCCTTACGACCTCCCTAAACTGCTCATTGGACCAAGGTCGACGGGCAAACCCAACCAGCGAAAAAGAAGGAGGCAATAAGCCGCGATTAGTTAGGTCGTAAATTGCCGGCAGTAACTTCTTTCGCGCAAGATCCCCAGTTACTCCAAACAGAATCAGACTCGATGGGCTAGCAATTCTCTGTAGCCGTCTATCTGATGCTTGTCGGAGCGGATTCTTCAAGGCTGCAAGGCCTTTACTAGTTGATCGAACCCTTGCAGAGGATTACTCAGCTCAAGACTCAGAACGGGTGATCCTTGGTCGGCGAGAACTTTGGCATCACCAGAAGCTTGTGCCTGAATAAGCTGACCAAAACTGAACTCTCGTCCCGGAATAGCCAAGTCCTCGGTGTCGCCTTGTGTGATCTGGAGGAATACCCCTTGCTTTGGTCCTCCCTTGTGATATTGACCTGTTGAATGCAAGAAGCGTGGGCCCCAGCCGAAAGTTACGGGTCGCTTCAAACGAGTCGCTAATAGGTCCCTGAGCTTTGAAAATTGTGGGTAGGAGTTTGAAGGCAAGTAGGCATGCACCGACAAATAGCTTTGGGGTCCTACGGTTGCCAACAGCGCCTCAATTGCAGAATCAAGGGTTGTTCCGTGAAGCTCAAGAGCCCTTCCCTTGATTGCTATTCCACCGCTGACGAAATCAATATCTTTTGAAAAGTCTGGATTATCTAAAAGTGCGCGAGCTGCAACTTTTGCGCTTTCAACATTTGGCTGGTCAAAGGGATTGATTCCCAGTAGCCAACCGGCAATCGCAGTCGCATACTCCCAAAGCAGGAAGATTGCTCCCAAGTCGCCACTAAAAGATAAGTCCGCATCGGTGCCAAAACGTACAGTCAGTACATCAGGTAATTTGAGAGATAGTTCTGGTGCGCCGGCGTCTATAGCGACCGGCAGAACACCTTTGGTTTCTTTACCGGTGCTCTCCGCTACCAGCTGCTCAACCCAGTCTCCAAAGCCTGGCAGGGCGTCCGCCTCAATCAAAAACTTGTCTCTGCTTTGATCTCCAGCCATAGCCGCAGCTAGTTGAATGGCTGGGTTATCGACACTGTCAGCTGCCAACGATGCAGCAATTTGATTTGCATCGCTTAGCAGTTTTGCGATGTCACACCCTGCCAGCCCGGCTGGAACCAATCCGAAGGCCGTAAGAGCGCTATACCTTCCTCCGACGTTTGGATCCGCATTAAATATTCGATATCCACTCTGGCGAGATGCTTCCTCTAGCGGAGATCCTGGGTCAGTCACGATGATGATTCGCTCAGCGGGATTAATGCCGGCATCTGTAAAGGCCTTTTCGAAAGCCCTTTTTTGTGAGTCTGTTTCTACAGTCGAACCAGACTTCGAGGAAACAACTACAGCTGTCCTATCAAGCTCGGTCAAAGCGGTCATAACTTGGGAAGGTGCGGTTGAATCGAGAATTACTAGCTCTTTGCCATTTACTTTGGCTATTACTTCCGGCGCTAAAGAAGATCCGCCCATACCGCAGAGAACTATCCTGTCGATTCCCTTTGCACGCAACTCCTTGCGCAACTGAATAACCTCAGGTACTAGATTGCTCGAATCGCGGTAGCTACTTACCCAGCCCAGGCGGATGCTTGCCTCTGGTTGAGCAGCGGCACCCCAGACAGTTGAGTCTTTATCAGCAATTCTCGAGGCTATTTGCGAGTCAATAATTGACTCAATAGCGCTAGAGACTCTCTTCGCTACCTCTGGCGAGAGGTTTACTTCCAAACTAGACATTGCGAAGCGCTTCACCCACTGAGTCTTTTAGCTCATGCCAGGAGGCAATGAATTTTTCGACACCTTCTTTTTCCAGCAAATCGGTTACCTCTGTTAGGTCAATACCTGCGTCAGATAGCTGGTTTATAAGCTGTTTTGCGGAGACGAGGTGAGGCTCAATTGAATTTTCTACTTGCTCCCCATGATCGGCGAAAGCTAGCAGCGTCTTCTCGGGCATGGTGTTCACCAAGTTAGGCGCAACGAGCTCTGAAACGTAAAGCGTGTCAGGCAAGGCTGGGTCCTTCACGCCAGTAGATGCCATGAGTGGCCGCTGCAGTTGAGCGCCTTTCGCCTCGAGGGCTTTCCAGCGATCAGAGGAAAACTGCTCGAGAAACAAACCATAGGCGAGACGCGCGTTAGCTATAGCAGCTTTTGACCTGAGCTCCTCCCGACCAAGCGCTGAAAGGCGCTTGTCGATTTCAGTATCAACTCTGGATACAAAGAAGGAGGCGACTGAGTGAATTCCAGTTATCGACGTTCCATTAGCCAATGCCTTTTCAAGACCTGCCATGTAGGCGTCGATTACGGCTGCATAGCGCTCGATCGAAAAGATTAGAGTCACGTTTACAGAAATACCTCGCGCGATAACCTCAGTGATTGCCGTTAGCCCCTCTAAGGTTGCCGGAATCTTAATCATGACGTTTTCGCGAGCCACCTTGGCATGGAGCGCCAACGCTTCTTCAATCGTTCGGTCTGTGTCGAAAGCTAAGTCAGGGGATACCTCGATGGAAACCCGGCCATCAACACCACCGGACTCCCTATAGAGGTCGGAAAAGACATCACAAGCCTCAGCGACGTCCTCCGTTGTGATGTTGAATATCGCCTTTTCTGAATCACTACCTGCGAGTTTCTCTCTGCGCAGTAGCGGCAAGTAAGCGTCTGTCTTGAGAGCTGCAGCAAAGATTGTTGGGTTCGTGGTGACCCCTCGTACTGAATAGTCAGCGACTAATTCGCGCAGATTCCCGCTTTCCAGTCTCGAGCGGGAAAGATCGTCAAGCCACACAGAAACTCCAGCGGAAGTTAGGTCAGCCAGTCGCTTGTTCACTTGGCGGCTCCGATCAGTTGTTTTGCTGTGCTCACAAGGTTTTCGGTGGTGATACCAAATTCCTTGAACAGGGTCTTGTAATCAGCGGATGCTCCGTATTGATTGATACCAATTGAAACTCCGGAATCTCCAACGATTTCCCGCCAACCACTGGTAAGGCCCGCTTCGATAGAAACTCTGGACTTTACACTCGGAGGCAGAACCGACTCGCGGTAGTCCTTTGGTTGTTCTTGGAACCATTCAACACAAGGCATTGAAACCACTCGAGTAGCAATTCCCTCAGACTCAAGCTGTGATTTAGCTTCAACGGCAAACTGAACTTCGCTGCCGGTTGCAATCAGAATCAAATCTGGAATTGGCTTGCTCGAATCTGAGTATGTGTAGCCACCTTTGCTGAGCAAACTCGCCGCTCCAAATTCAGGCCCGCGCTTCAGGACTGGCAGGTTTTGGCGAGTAAGAACGAGTGCGGATGGGCTCTGCTTGCGCTTTAGCGCCTCGAGCCAGGCAACAGCAGTCTCATTGGCATCCGCAGGGCGAATAACGGAAAGGTTAGGAATCGCTCTGAGCGCCGTCAAATGCTCAATTGGTTGATGAGTTGGCCCATCTTCACCAAGTGCAACAGAGTCGTGCGTCCAGACATAAATAGGAGGAATGCCCATTAGTGCTGCAAGGCGAACAGAGGGACGCATGTAGTCGGAAAACACCAGGAATGTCCCGCCGAATGGTCGTGTGTGACCCGAGAGGCAAATGCCATTCAGAATTGCACCCATAGCGTGTTCACGAATTCCGAAGTGAAGGATTCGTCCACCCTTGGTTGGCTTCCAATGCTTGGTTTGCCACTTCGCTGGAACAAAAGAGCCTGCACCTTCAATGGTCGTGTTGTTGGATTCAGCTAAATCCGCAGATCCTCCCCAGAGCTCGGGAAGCTTGGCTGCAATTGCGTTCAGCACTTTGCCTGAAGCGGCACGCGTAGCGATTTCCTCGCCCGCCGCAAACTCAGGAAGCACAGAATTCAAATCGGCGGGTAAATCTCCGCTCTGCAGGCGATTGAAAAGATTGGACTTCTCGGGATTTGATTTTGCCCATTCGTCAAATCCAACTTGCCACTGAGCTCTCTGCTCTTTACCTCGTTGAACAAGGTTGCGAGTGTGCCTAATTACTTCATCGCTGACGTCAAAGCTCTTGGCAGGGTCGAAACCGAGCACCTCTTTCAAACCTGCTACTTCTTCTTCGCCCAGCTTTGAGCCGTGGATCTTGCCAGTGTTCTGCTTTTCTGGTGATGGCCAGCCGATGATTGTTTTAAGAGTAATAAGAGTTGGTTGCTCTTTATTTAGCTTGGCTTTCTGGATTGCGTCAAATAGGGCATGTACGTCCTCTTTGTAGCCATTGGCATTCCAATCAACCTCGATGGTCTCCCAGCCGTAGGCACGGTATCTAGCAGCTACATCTTCGCTGAAGCTAATGTTTGTGTCGTCTTCAATAGAGATTTGGTTGGAATCGTAAATCACAATTAGGTTGCCAAGCCCCAAGTGACCGGCCAAGGAGCCAGCTTCAGCGCTGACACCTTCCATGACATCGCCATCACTCGCTATCACATAGACAAAGTGATCAAAGGGTGACTCTGAGCTGGCATTCGGATCGAACAGATCGTGTTCGAATCTGGTGGACATTGCAAATCCTGTAGCCGATGCAAGCCCTGATCCCAGTGGACCGGTCGTAATTTCAACGCCTTTGGTGTGGCCAAACTCTGGATGACCTGGAGTTTTTGAACCAAAGGTGCGCAGCGCCTTTAGATCATCTAGTTCTAACCCAAAGCCACCCAAATAGAGCTGGGTGTAGAGAGTTAGCGACGAGTGGCCTGCCGAAAGAATGAAACGATCGCGCCCCAACCAGCGATCATCGCTGGGGTCGTGACGCATCACTTTCTGGAAAAGTAAATAGGCTGCCGGAGCCAAGCTGATGGCTGTTCCAGGGTGGCCGTTTCCAACCTTTTCTACGGCATCTGCCGCAAGAACCTTGGCTGTTTTGACTGCTAAATCATCGAGTTCATTCCAGTTAAGCAATGGATTTGGTCCTATCTAGTAGGGATGGGAAAAGTCGCAGCAACACTGCTCTGGCGTTGAGGGAAGTCTATACCCGAGGACCTCGGCAGGGCCTTGGCGGCTTTAGACTGGAACAAATGTCAACCAAGCAACTCCCTAGCTCGCGCCTGCTTGCCAAAGCCAAGGCCTATTTTGCCTTGACCAAGCCACGTGTGATTGAGCTGCTGTTGATCTCGACGGTTCCAACGATGATCTTGGCGCAACAGGGGATTCCTAATCTTTGGTTGGTTGCCGGGGTTCTCTTTGGCGGTGCTCTGTCGGCAGGTAGTGCCAATGCATTCAACTGCTACATCGATGTAGACATTGACCGGGTGATGGGCCGCACAAAAAACCGTCCGTTAGTCACGGGGGAGTTGACGACTAGAGAAGCTCTTGTTTTTGCATGGACAATTGGGACTATCTCAGTTCTCTTCTTTGTGATTTTCGTGAATTTGCTCGCCGCTGCTTTGTCACTAGCTGCGATATTGTTCTACGTTTTTGTTTACACGCTCGGCCTCAAGCGCAGAACTCCACAGAACATTGTTTGGGGTGGTGCAGCTGGAGCAATGCCAGCACTAATCGGTTGGGCTGCCGTAACTGGCGAGCTTTCAATAGCTGCATGGGTTCTATTTCTAATAATTTTCTTGTGGACACCGCCGCACTACTGGCCGCTTTCAATCAGGTACCAGGAGGACTACAAGAACGCAAATGTTCCAATGCTGCCAGTGGTGTCTAAGAGCAATGTGGTTACTGCACAGATAATTCTTTACAGCTGGGCGTACTTCGCTTCGACGTTGCTTCTCATACCAGTTGCCAACATGGGTTTGATCTACTCCATAATCGCTATTACTTCGGGGGTTTGGTTCTTAACTGAGGCGTATCGACTATCTCGATCTACTCGCTTAGGTAGTGAGGCGAACCCCATGAGGCTTTTCCATGGTTCAATCTCGCACCTAACGCTGATTTTCTTAGCGATTGCGATTGATCCGCTAATTAATCTTTAGCTTTTATTTCTTCGAGGCGAGCCAGCGACTCTGCTCGCTCGGTGTCATGATCAACCACTCGCTCTGGGTAGCCGTTGTTGTAGCCATCGATTAGCTTCCAAGGTTCGTGCACGGATCCATCTTGAATGTGGCCTAGTTCTGGCACCCAGCGACGAACATAATCGCCGCTTGGGTCAAACTTGCTTCCCTGCAAAATGGGATTGAAGATTCGGTAGTAAGGCGAGGCATCCGTTCCACAGCCCGCTGTCCACTGCCAACCATGAGAATTTGAAGCTGGATCGAAGTCTGTCAGGTGTTCCTCAAAGAACTTTGCTCCATGTTGCCACTCAATGTGCAGGTCCTTCACAAGGAAGCTGGCAACAATCATTCGAGAGCGATTGTGCATCCAGCCGGATTGAACGAGTTGGCGCATAGCTGCATCAACAATTGGATAGCCCGTTTTACCTTCTTGCCAGGCTTTGAACGTGGACGACGAAGGTTTGTCATAACGCATTTTTGCAAACCTGGGTTCGTAGTAATCCTCAAGGGTGTGTGGGTTATGGAATAGCACGTCCGCATAAAATTCGCGCCAGGCAAGTTCCTTGCGGAATACCTCCTCGCCCTGACTATCGCCAAGTTGCGACAACAAAGTCCGCGGGTGAATCTCGCCGTGTGCTAAGGCGTGAGAGAGATGAGAGGTGCCCGAAAGATCCGTTCGGTTTCGGTCTTCGTGATAATTCTGCAGAGCCCTTTGCTTGAACCTTTCAAATGTTCTCAGAGCAAACTCTTCGGAGGCAACCACTTTGAACGGAGTGTTGCCTTGCACACTGGGCATGGAGTTTCTTGATTTTCTAGTCCAGTTATAGCGCGCAACATCAAGCTCAAAAGGTGCACGAAAATCTAAGACGGACCAGCGTTTGTAGAAAGGCGTGTAAACGCGAAGAGGAGATCCGTCGTCTTTTCGGACAGTTCCTGGCTCGATTGCGTAATAGCTACCAATCAATTTAAGGGGTACCGAAAGCTCATGCAGTTTCTCTGCGACACTTGCCTGTTCAAGCATTCCCGTGGTGTCGAATGCTCTGGTGGCAAAGACGATCTCTATCTTGTTGCTCTTCACGAATTCAGAGAGCTGCTCAGCGCAATCGCCAATCAGGACCTCGATACCCGAAGGAATTGCCGCGGAAAGGCTTGTTACAGACTCAATCAAGGAGGCCTGTCGCAGTGGTGTTAATTCAGAGAGATTCTGAGGGAACACAAAGACGGGGATAAGTTCGCTCGATTGCTCCGCAGCGGCCACCAATGCTTCGTTGTCTTGAAGTCGGCGGTCTCTGCGAAACCAAAAGAGGGTTCTCATTTAGTTTTCCGCAAGATAAGAAATTGAAACGCGACCAATGAGGACAGCGCTGCTGCACCAAGCATGTGCAGGGCAACCAAGAATTCTGGAACGCCAAGTCTTGCCTGAGCAATCCCGATTACTGCTTGAGCTGCAGTGACTAGCAAGAAAATCGACAGCAATCTGCTTGGCAACTTTCCGAAAACGGATGAACTGTGTCGCCACTGTGAGAACCACTGCAAGAAGACCAGTCCAAGCATTAGATAGCCTGGATAGGAGTGATAGTGCTGCCAAATTTCTAGATTCAATCCATTGCGCGGGGTAGTTGCATCACCTGCGTGAGGACCAGCACCGGTGACTAAAACGCCTATGAGGATTGTTATTGCAGATACCGCGACAGTTGGCCAGCGAAGCGCTGAGCTCACCTGACTCACTTCTTGAAGAGGCTTTGGTAAAGCTCTGAAAACTAGTAAAGAAGCTAAAGCAATCAACCCAGAGGAAATGATGAAATGAAGGCCAACAATCCAAGAATTCAGTTGGGTCAGCACGGTTATCCCGCCAACAATGGCTTGAAGAATGATTCCAAAACCAAGACCGAATGAGGGAACGAGTAGGCCCTTGCGCTGAATCTTTCTGGCTTGCAGCACAAATACCAGTGCCATGCCCAGCATTCCAACTGCTGATGTTGTGAGAATCGAAATAGACGTGAAATCGATGGCTCTGACTGCGAAAACCAGTCCGACGATAAATAGTGCAACGAAGCCAAAAAAGCCAAACGTGATTCTCGTTAGCTGCGCTCTAGATTCGCTAGCTCTCATGATGGTTGCAAACGTAAGAAGGGCAACGATCAAAAGCACAAAAGTAAGCAGGCGATTGCCGAACTCGATTACGCCGTGAATGCCCATCTCAGCGGTGGAAATCAGTGATTCATCGGTGCATTTTGGCCATGTTGGGCAACCTAGACCAGAGCCCGTTAGCCGGACCAGTCCACCAGTCACAACGATAAGGATCTGTGTTGCAAGAGAAAGCCAAACATAGAGCCTCAGTTTTCGCTGAGCTGTCAGAGTGTCCAGCAGTCGCTTGACAGGGTTAGCAACAAGGGTCAACTTAGGTAATCCTTACTAGTTTTCCAGGGCTTCAGCACTTAGCCTATAAATCCCGCCTCCAGTCTCTCACGGGTTTTCGCCCGGAATAACGAGCCAACTGGCGGGTTGTACATCGTTGACCAGGAGGTAATTGGTGTCTGAGAAAATCATTGATCGTCCAGAGCTTGATGCGCTTGGAAACTACGAGTTCGGTTGGTCCGACAAGGACACAGCCGGCGCGACGGCTAAGCGTGGTATCAACGAGGACGTAGTCAAGAGCATTTCAGACCTCAAGAGCGAGCCAACTTGGATGCTTGAGCGACGCATGAAGGGTTATGAATTCTTCCTTCGCAAGCCGATGCCAACTTGGGGATCCGACCTGTCCGGAATTGACTTTGACAACATCAAGTACTTCGTGCGATCAACCGAGCGCCAAGCGCAATCTTGGGAAGACCTTCCAGAGGACATTCGAAACACCTACGAGCGCCTAGGTATACCGGAAGCCGAAAGACAGCGACTAGTTGCAGGTGTTGCTGCTCAATATGAATCAGAGGTCGTATATCACCAGATTCGCGAGGACCTCGAGGCTCAAGGAGTTATCTTCCTTGACACTGACACCGCTCTGAAAGAGCACCCAGAAATTTTCCAGGAGTACTTCGGAACGGTTATTCCGGCGGGCGACAACAAGTTTGCAGCGCTCAACACAGCCGTCTGGTCCGGTGGATCATTTGTGTACGTGCCGAAGGGTGTTCATGTTGAGATTCCTCTCCAGGCCTACTTCAGAATTAATACGGAAAACATGGGTCAGTTCGAGAGAACTTTGATCATTGCCGATGAGGGTTCTTATGTTCACTACATCGAAGGCTGCACCGCTCCAATTTACAATTCTGATTCTCTCCACAGCGCCGTAGTTGAAATTATCGTCAAAAAGAATGCTCGTGTTCGCTACACGACAATTCAAAACTGGTCCAACAACGTTTACAACCTAGTTACTAAGCGAGCAATTGCTTACGAAGGTGCGACGATGGAGTGGATTGATGGAAACATCGGCTCCAAGGTCACGATGAAATATCCTTCAGTCATTCTGGCGGGTGAGCATGCCAGGGGAGAGACTCTGTCTGTTGCTTTTGCAGGGGAAGGCCAGCATCAGGATGCTGGAGCAAAGATGATTCACCTTGCCCCTTACACAACTAGTTCGATTGTCTCTAAGTCAATTGCCCGCGGAGGAGGAAGAACCTCCTATCGCGGAGAGATCCGAGTAAACCCAGGTGCGCACCACTCTGCCAATACGGTTCGCTGCGACGCTCTGCTCGTGGACACAATTTCTCGCTCGGATACCTATCCAGCAAACGACATCCGTGAAGACGACGTCTCGATGGGCCACGAAGCAACCGTTTCGCAAATCAGCGCCGAACAGCTTTTCTACTTGCAATCTAGAGGTATCGAAGAAGACGAAGCCATGGCCATGATTGTGCGCGGTTTTATCGAGCCAATTGCCAAAGAGCTTCCTATGGAATATGCCCTTGAGCTCAACAAACTAATTGAAATGCAGATGGAAGGGGCAGTGGGATAGTGACGCAACACGGAGCCACCGCCCACTCGCACGGCGTTCCAATTCAAACGCGCAGTGAGCGACCAAAGTCAACTTCTGTTTCCGACTTTTCTGAAATCGAAAAGACTCAGGAAATCTGGAGATACGTCCCCATTGATAAGTTGCGCGGGGTTGATTCAGAGGTCATGGAGGAAGTATCTGCTTCTGACTTTGAAATTAAGGCATCAGAGGGAGTAGTAACTCGCTGGATTGATTCATCTGATCCGCTGGTAGGTTCCGCCGGTTTGCCTGAAGACCGAGTGGCCGCAGCCGCTTGGACTAATGCTTCTAAGACTTTGGTTATTGAAGTCGCAGCCAACACTGAGCTTGCAGAGCCTTTGTTTGTAAAGCTTGCACCAGGAGCAAAAACTAAAGCTGCGCACCTCCTGTTTGTAATTAAAAAGCACGCCAAGGCAACAATTGTGTTGGATCACGTTGGATTAGCTGCGCTCGCCGAGGTTGTTGAGCTTGTCCTGGAAGATGGTTCAGAACTCAATTTCATTTCCTTGCAAGAGTGGGAAAGTGGTGCTACTCATGTTTCCGCTCAGTTTGCCAAACTCGGCAGGGACAGCAAACTCAAGCACATTGTTGTCAGTATGGGTGGAGAGCTAGTTCGAATTGTTCCATCCGTCAAACTCGATTCAGCAGGAGCTGAAGTAAACATGTATGGCGTTTACTTGGCTGACACCGGGAACTATTTCGAGCACCGTCCGTATGTTGACCACATCGCCGAGAACTGTGTTTCCAATGTCGCTTACAAGGGAGCGCTGAAGGGTGCCGGGGCTCACACTGTTTGGGTGGGAGACGTATTGATTCGCGAGAGCGCGGTTGGAACAGACACCTACGAGCTAAACCGAAATCTTCTTTTAGTCGATGGTGCCAGGGCAGATTCTGTGCCTAACCTCGAGATTGA
>JACCDZ011507992.1_pt1 | contig 15424 bp, 32 predicted proteins | sample 7449551 | NCBI WGS metagenome assembly JACCDZ01 (sample SAMN15323452, study PRJNA562643) | freshwater metagenome | isolation source: river surface water | place: USA:Blue River Watershed | collected 2017-08-18 | reverse complement strand
GCAATGATTGATAAAATGGAGGATAAAAAATTAGTACGATGAAAAATAATATTAATGTAAATGCTATGGATATTGAAACAGATAAGTAAAATGAAGAGTCAACTTTCAAAGGAGAGTTGACTTTTTCTGCGTTTTATGGTATAATTATTATAGTAAATGAGTAAAGGAGAAAGATATAAATGAGTGCAATTCTTGAAACATTAATAGCCTTACCCGGAGCCGGAAAATCAGCATATGCAAAAAATATATTAAAAGAAGATTCTTCTGTTATAATTGTATCCTCTGATGCAATTCGCAAGGAACTTTATGGTTCTGAAGAAGATCAGTCTCATAATCAGGAAGTCTTTAATGAGGTCTTTAAGAGAACTCGTGCCGCAATTAAAGATAATAAACATTGTATCATAGATTCAACTAATCTTTCTCGTAAGCGTAGAATTGCTTTTCTTAAGCAATTCAATAACTGCGAGAAGAGAGCTACTGTATTTGCAATTCCTTTTGAAGTTTGCTGTGAGCGTAACAACTCTCGTGAAAGAATTGTCCCTCAGTATGCAATGGATAGAATGTTTAAAAGTTTTCAACCTCCTGCTTACGAAGAGGGATTTAATGAGATTAATACTATTACTTGGGGTAGTGATAACACAACTCTTGAAGACATTCTCGACAGAAATGAAATCCCTCACGATAATCATCATCATACTCTTAATTGTAGAGCGCATTGCATTGCCGCAGAAGCAATTGCAAGAGAAATTTCCAAAAGAGAAAAATTATCTATTGATGACACTGTATTACTTGCAATAGCAGCGAGATATCATGATATTGGAAAATTTATGTGTAAAACTTTTTTTGATTATAAAGGCAACTCAACTAAGGAGGCTCACTTTTATTCGCATCAAAATGTTTCTGCATATTTATTTCTTTGTTATGATGTTGATTTATGTATTAAAGAAAAAGTTTTTGTTGCTAACTTAATTTATCATCATATGGATTTCTATATAAGAGATTTCAAGATTGAAAAAATGCTATTTAACAAAGATTTTAAAAAGTTTTTAAGACTATTAAATGAAAGTGATAAAGATGCTCACTAAAAATCTTACTTAATAAATAGAGGAGTAAACAGGAGTGATCGTGAAAATCCAAAAATTTTATCTATTTATGCAAATCATTTAAAAACTGGAAAAACAGCATCATGTGGACATTTAAAGGTACAAGATTTAAAAGGACAAAGATTTGGATATTTAGAACCGATACATCTAGATTGGGATAAAACTTTTCAAGGGAACAGTGCTTATTGGATGTGTAAATGGGAAAGGAGAAATGATAATGCTGGAGATAGTTAAGTTTATACACGAGCATGAAGATTGGGGGACTCTTCTTTCTAATGCTCCATATAATTTAAAGATAAGCTGGGATGATGGGCTTGTATTATTTAAGTATAATCAAATCAATTCAGATTTTAATAAAAAAATATGCAGAGAGGCAAGAGGCTTAATTCTTGACTCTACTGATAATTTTAAGGTTGTTCGTTTCGCCTTTGAAAAATTTTTTAATCTCGGGGAATCTTATGCAGCTAAGCTCGACTGGAATACTGCTGTTGCAACTGAGAAGATTGATGGCTCTATTATAAGCGTATTCTATCATGACGGTAAGTGGAGAATTGCAACTAATTCAACCATTGACGCATTTAAGGCAGAGCTTGCTGGCGTAGGTCCTTACAAGACTTTTGGCGAGCTTTTTGAGTCTGTATTACCTTTATCTAATTTTGTTTCTTGCAAGCATAATTTCTGCTTTACTTTCGAGTTAGTATCTCCTTATAATAAGGTGGTCATTGACTATCCTGAGACTAAGGTGTATATTCTTTCTATCCGTAATTTGAATACTTTCAAGGAAGTTGATGATTTAGATATGAGAGATTTTTCTAACTATATGGCAGTAGAGCGCCCACAAGTATATAATCTTAACAACGAGGCTGACTATCGTAAGTTAGTTGAGCAGATGCCAGAGGGTCATGAGGGTATTGTTGTTCGCGACGCGGCAGGAAATCGTGTAAAGATTAAGACACTTCTTTACTTTGAGATGCACAAGGCAAAGAACAACGGTGTCATAACTCTTGAGCGTATTGTCGACCTTATTTTAAAGAATGACGATGAAGAATTTTTGTCTTATTTTGTTGAATATCGCCCTAAGTTTTCCTACATTAGAAATGTAAGAGAAAAAATCTTATCAAAAATTGAAGAAATAAAAGTCTTAGCTAAGAATTATTCTTCAAAGAAAGAAATTGCATTGGATAATTCTATTCCTAATTGGGAAAAAAGATTTTATTTTAATGCTTTTGATAAGAGAGAAAATAATCTTGAATTAAAAGATTGGTGTAAGCTAATCGAAATGTGGGAGGCGGCACATAATGAGCCAACAAAATGAAAGTCAACTTACTTTAATAGATAAGTTTGCAGAAAAAGTTAAAGGTGGCTGGAAAGGTTTATATCAATGTTCTTGTGGCAAACAAAAACTTATCAGAAATTCAGATGTTAATTCTGGCAGAACTAAATCTTGTGGTTGTTTACGCAAGAAAGTCTTGTCAGAAACAAAATCTGCTGATTTAACAGATAAAACCTTTGGATATTGGAAAGTATTGTATCGAGTTGAAGGGCAAACTGGTCATGGTTCTATTTGGCATTGTCGTTGTGAAAATTGCGGTACAGAAAGAGATGTACAGTATAGTAATTTAGTTGAAGGGAAAAGTAAATCTTGCGGTTGTTTACGTAAAGAAGTTTTATCTGATGATTTAACAAATAAAAGATTTGGCAGTCTTGTAGCAAAAGAGCCTCTTTATAATTATCCAAAGCAATGTTCTGAAGAATCTACTTATTGGAGATGTGATTGTGATTGTGGAAATAGTTTTATCACTACAGCACACCGTTTAAAGCAAGGTAACACTCAAAGTTGCGGTTGTCTCGTTTCTAAAGGGGAAAATAAAATAAAAGAACTACTTATTTCAATGGGAATAGAATATCTATCTCAATATTCTTTTGATGATTTAAAAGATATTTCTCCATTAAGATTTGATTTTTATTTACCTAAATTTAATATTCTAATAGAATATCAAGGAGAGCAACATTATAAAAGTATAGAAAAATGGGGTGGGGAAGAGGCTTTTAAAGATAGAATAAGAAAAGACAATATGAAAAGAAACTATTGTAATGAAAAACATATTAAGCTTATTGAAATTCCTTACTGGGATTATGATAAGTTATGTGAAGATTATTTTATCAATGAACTTGGTATAAAATTAAAGGAGAATATATAATGGCAGGATTACTTTGGGATAAGGCTGACGCTCGTATTTCTAATGATGAGCTTGCAGAAATAAATGAATGGGCACAGAAACACGCAAAGGTCTGTCAATGGATGGACTTCATCGTACAGGGGCACGGCGTAATGCATTATTGCGTAGAATACAACTCAGAGTTCGGAGAAATAGATGTGGGTGCTTATTGTACCTGTGGAAAACGATATTATACGGGCTGTGGCGAGATACCGCCTGTCGGAGAGGGGTTTAAAGATGTTTAATGCCAATAAAATAAGACGAGAGGCAGAGAAGAGCGCCGTAAGAATAAAGAAGGCAGAAGAAAAAGCATATCTACAAAAGAAGAAGCAATTTTGGAAAGAATTGACAAAAATAATTAAAAAAGAGGCTAATAAAGGTTGTTCTTATGTTTGTCTCCACGCAGATAAGTATCTTGCTATACCTGCTGAAGAAATGTGGGATACTCTCACTAAGCAGGGATATTGGTTTGACAATATATATACTTTGAAAAACCATAGCTGCTCAAAGTTAAGTTTTATTTACTATTATGGACGAGCCTATCTTTATACTCACTGGGATGAGAAGCTTCCCGAAGAACCTGACTAATAAAAACTTGACTTTTTCTATAAAGTATGTTATAATATATATAGAAAAGTTAAGAAAAAGGAGAATATTTATGATACTTACTAATGAAAAGATTGAGTTTCTTTATCGCTTCTTTGATAAGGTTTTTGAAGGTATGGGTGAATGTCTCTATATTTCAGATGGGGATACTGGGCTGACTGATTTGATGACTTCTTTAGAGCAAACTGTTGTGGATTGTTCTCAAATTGAATCCGGCGAATTTGAAGGTGTTAAGTTCGATGGTTTCTTTGGATGTACAAAAGCGGTGTTTCTTTTCGAAGATTGGGACGTTGTAATCAAGATTCCCCTCAATGGCAATTATTGTTTTGATCCTGATACAATTGAACCTATCTTTACAGATATTCCAAATCACATTGTTATAGAGGATCAAATCTATGAAGATGCTTCTGACGAAATGCAGAAAATTCTTCTGAAAAATGAATATCTCTTTAACTATAACAATTTGGAGATTTATGCCCAAAAAGCAATTGCAGAGACAGAGGGGGAAAGAGTTCATTCTATTTTGACTTCGGAATTGTTAGATAAAGTACAAGCAGCTCGAGACTCAAGATCTTTTGGTCATAGAAGTCCGTGTGATAATTTTTTGGCGGCAGTTATGTTGCAGCATCCTGATACTTATGAAGATGTCTTCGATGAACTTTGTAATATCGAGGATATGCATAATAATAACTACGGCTATCTCGCAAATGGTATGGCAGTAATTCATGACTATGCTGGGTATAGTGAGACCTATTAAGTGTAGTCTGAAAAATGTGGATTTTTCCTTTTATTATTTTATATTTAAAGCGGTATATAACTTGAATTCAGTGAGTTGACTTTTTCTGAAAAATGTGCTATAATTCTATTATAGAAATGAGAAAGAGAGGATTGTTTATGAATAGTTTTGATATACAGAATCATATCGAAGAGTTCGAGGACAACTATCTTGCTGAGCAGGAATATTACAAGGATACGGAAAAGCTTGATAATGCGTTCACAAGCGGAATCAAGCAGTTACTTGGGTATAAAAGAGTAGCCAGCGATAGTGAGTACCGCTGTGCAGTAAATGAGACTTTCGAAAATGCCGAAGGGGACATGATTGATTATATGTTTACTCTGGGTATTACCTCATTTAATAAATTTATTATTTATCTTTATGGAGTGGAGAAAGGAATGACGATTAGAAATGAGTAAGAAGAATGATGGTCAGTACAAGGACACGCTGTTTCTTGTGGGCGCATTCACTCTCAAGGAGAAGTTCTTATTGTCAACAAAAGGGGATTAAATTAATAGAGATTCCTTATTGGGATTTCAAGAAAATAGACGAAAATTATTTAATTTCATGTCTTAATGATAAGTCTAAGTTCCTTGGGGCTTGACTTTTTAAATAAATTATGATATAATTATTTATAATAAGAATAAAGGAGGAATTTGTTATGGAAATGAAAAAGTATATGTGTCCAGTATGTGGAAGGGGTTATACAGTAGATGAGCTTGATAAGCTTTCTCTTTGTATTTCCAAACATAAAGAGGATATTGCCGCAGAAAAAAACAAAGAAAAGACAGAGAACATTGAAAGGCTAAAGCGAGATAATTTAGAGCTTATCTCTAAAATTAATGAAAATTGTAAAGAGCTTAAAAAACTCGGTATTACTGCAAGCGTCAACTATAGTCAAACAAACTCTAATGATGGTGCCGTAAAAAATATTCGGACATCAAATATATACAAATCTACAGAAGATTATTCTAATGATTTTGCTAATATTCTTGAAAAAGAAATCGAAAAGGAAAGAGCAAAACTTACGCCAGAAGAGAGAGAAAATGTAGATAATTTTGAAAAAAAGTTAAGAACTATTCTTGGATTATATTAATGGAGGGAGAGATTTGAATCAATATGCAAAAAAATCATTGGATTCCAGTGGAGATTTCACTACCAGACAATGGGAGATTAGTTCAAATACAGACAGAAGAACTGCCAGATCCTACAATTGGATATTTTTATGCTAAACGAGGAAAGTGGTCATTTGAGGAAAGAAATTTTTCAGAAATGGATCCTCCTTTAACTGCAATTGCTTGGAGAGAGATGGCAGATCCATATGAAAAGAATGATAATGAAAAGTTAATTTTTAGAAGTGCAGACGAAGCAAGAACTCTTTCTTTTAATGCATTAAGAAGAATAAAGAATGGGAACCTAAATCAAGAATTTTATGATGTAAGAGAGAAAGCTCTCCATGCAACAACCCAAGGATTATTTGAAATGTATCTTGAAAATGCAAGTGATGATATTCTTAAAGGATTAATTGATGCAGGGTACACGATTATAAGAAAAAATAAAGGCTACATGATTAGTTGGAAATAAAGGAGATAAATATGGAAATTAATGTGCCAAATGTTAAGCAGACTTTTAATATTGAATATAGATATTATGCTAATAATACGATAGTTCATTGTATTATTACTCCAAAGCATCCTCTTGAATATCTAAACGGAGGATCATTTTTTGACGATTATCATGAGATTTCAACTGATTCTGCCGATGCTGAGTGTTATGGAGAAACTTGTTTTTGGCAAGGCAGAGCAATTTTAAAGCCGGGTGATACTATGGACATTCACGCCGCAGAAGAAATCGCTCGCAAAAAGGCTCTTCGTTGTTATTATAATGAGGTTAAATATAGATATAGGGAAATCTGGGAGAAAATGGAGAGAATTGTTAAAGAACGCCTTTTGTATATAGAAAAAGTAGAGGCAAAGGCAAGCGAACTCACAAGAGAAATTTGGGAAATCACACAGAAGAACAATTAATTAGTAAATAATAATTGTGATTGCAATAAAATTAATAAAGTCAAGAGCAATAGTTCTTGACTTTTTTTGTATTTTGTGATATAATATATATAGAAAGTCAAGAAAGGGAGATTTATATGATGCGGCGTTACAGAAAGAAAGAGAAGATGGAAAAATTTGGACACATTTCCCTTCGTGCAAAGAGGAAAATTGCCCTATTATCCACCCCAAGTTACTGTCCGCCGCCAAAAAGAAGGACGATAAAGTCTGTCTTTGGTGCGGCGGCAAGTTAAAAAATGATAATGAAAGTTTCTGTAGTGTTTATTGCGCTGGTCTGTGGGCGGCGAAGGAGATTGACTTTTTGGACAGTTTGTGATATAATTATTATAGTAAATGAGAAAAGGAGAAATAAAAATGGAAAACATGAATCCTATTTATCGAGTATGTTATTTATATAATACAGCTCCTGAGAAGGATTTGCCTGCTTGCTGGGATTTGGCTTCCTATCGTAAATGCGGGGCATATGAAGTATAGGCAAGATGTTCCTCCGTTAGATACATTTCTTCAAGCTTTGGGAATTACAGGTTTTATTTTCTTACAATTTCTTATGTAAAGGGGAGAGATTTATGAGATTTTATCAGGCAGTTTTTATGAATGAGACAATTGGCTTCTTTGCTTTTGAAAAGAAAGCTATGGAGAAAATCTTTACTATGGCAAAAGGCTGTTGGGGAGAAACTTGGATAGAGGAGGCTATTGAGGAATGGATTGAGGATTTTAAGGATGAACCTTATGATGAACTTAATGGCACTTGGATTGAAAAAGATGAAATTGGTATAGATATGAGCTTGGAGGGATATTAATGTCTAAACTTTACCTTGTTCGACATAAGCGGTATGATATGTACTGGGGAAGAAAACATAATGGGGATATGTGGATAAATGATTTGCAGGCAGCAATACTTTTAACGAAAGAACAATGGGAAGAGATTTTTTCAAAAGAGAATAAGTTTAAAAATGATGTAATCCTTTATGAAAGGAGATATGATGTATGATGAAGATTTTTTTAATTACTGGTGGAATTATTCTCCTTGGCGGATTCTATTTTGTAATTTGGACTCTTCGTAAGGCGGCAAGCGACGCTGATAGAAAAATGGAGTATAAGTATATTACTAAAGAAGATTGGGAGGCTATGTGATGCTTTATTTATATTAACGAAGAAATCAAATTAGTTCCTTTTTATTCTTATCAAATTCTCTTTTTAGATGAAGATGGAAAGTATAGAGTATTTGCAACGACAGATATTCATTATGCAGTGCTTGAGGAAGGAGATTCAATTACTTATATAAAAGTAGATATGGATAGGGTAAAGTGAATTAAAATATATAATTTATTATACATGAGATACTACTTTTGAAATTGAGGAGGAATAATAATGGGTATATCTTTACTTATTATAGCTGGTATACTGACATTGCTTACTCTTTCAGGATTGATTTCCGCAATTAAAAATCGAGATACTTCAGTAGGTTTTATTTTTGTAATTTTCTTATTTATTGCATTTGTACAAGCTTATTTCGGTTATACGCAGATGGGTCTTGTCGGTATTGTAGAGTATGCAAGTGATGTAGAGATTGGTGAAGATGAGCTCGGAACTATGAAGTGTCAGTTTACTGTAAAGGTTCGTAATGAAGATGGCGGACAAGACACTATTGTTTGGACAGGTGTTCGCAATGATGGAAGATATGCAGATGCTGAGGAAGCAGTAAATCCCAAGGTTGATAACGCAACTGGAGAATCAAAGCTATTCAAATATAAACGCTGTGAAATTCAATAAGGAGGAATGACTTATCGGACTTGATAATGGATTGGTTTTTAAAATTAAATGCCCTTCTCTTAATTTTAATAGAGAATATGAAGTTTGTTATTTCAGAAAGTATTGGGGATTAAGAGACAAGATTCTTGAAATTCTTGACATCTATGGAGGGATTGAATCATATCAATATTCCGTTGACATACTTCAAATTAAAATGCTGAAATCTCTATTTGAACATTATTGTGATATTGATAATATAAGAGAAGCTGAACTTTCTACTGTTTGGAATGAGATTGAAGAATGTCATCATATAAGAGATGAATACGAAAAAATTAGATTTGCAAAAGATTTCTGTGATGAAAAAATTTCTTTATATGAGTTTATTCATGCTCTTTCTTTTTGGGAGGAGACTTGGAATAATGAACCAGAGCAAAATAAAATTCTTATAGATTGGCTTGAAAAACATCAGGGCTATACGCCAAATGATTTAGAATGGTGTTTTGAGTTTTATGATAGTTATTAAATTAAAAGTCAGGCGGCAACCCGCTTGACTTTTTCTGCGTTTTGTGGTATTATATATATAGAAAGTTGAGAAAAAGGAGAAAAAAACTTTATGAATATTTATGTGCGAAGAAACATGATAGAGCAGTGGTGGGAGATGTGTATTGAAACTAATCGCAATAACTGGTTTCCCATTCTGAATCATCAGACTATGGATTTTATGGAGACGATGGATCCAGAGATTGTCAAAATTGATGCAAGACATTTATGGGGCGGCATTGTTGATGATTGTTTAATTCTTATGGCTCCACCAGTGAAAGAGTATGAAGATACACACAGATACTACAATTAAATATCTTGATTTTTCCCGCAAACTGTGATATAATTATTATAGTAAAGAAAGAAAAGAGGTTGATTTTATGTCACTTACACTTGGAAGAATTAGTGGATATGATGTTGAGGATTCTGATCTTTTTAATCATCAAAACACTCGTACAGAAGAGGACATTAAGAACTCTACAACTTGCTATAACGGTATGGCATATGCATTTGGTGCATATGAGTGGCTTCTTCCTCTTGATACTTGGGGCGAAGATGAAGATGTTGATGATATTCTTGAGGAGCTTGGTATTGAATACACTGAAGATCTTTGGGATAGAATTCAGGATGCTCTTGCAGCTCATATTTACGAAGATAATATTCTTATGAAACTTGCAATCAAGAGAATGCTTGCCATGTTCCCCGATCTTCGCCGCGTCAAGTCTTTCGATGAACTTAAAGATGATGAGTATGGTATTGTTTACGCAGCTGGCGGTGATGATTTTCACTTCGGAAGATATGAAGATGGAGTGTGGACTCATAAGAGAGCTAAATCTCGTATTGAAGAAGTAGGCTGTGAAGATGATGTTTTTGGTAAGAGATATAATAGCAAAAGATTCTATTTTGCGATGAAGAAAGGTGAGGTAAGATATGAGTGTTGAGGAAAAGATTTTCAAGATTATGGAGCAGTATGAAGAACGCGGTATCTACCGTGAAATTGAAATAAATGGTGACTGGGAAGAAATTAGTCTTGAAGAAGAAATTGAGGAAATTCTTAGTAAAGAAGAGTCTGTTACTGATTTTCAGGTTGAGGCGGCGAATATGTTTAAAAATCCCGGTATTGACGTTTATTCTGTCTCTATTGTATGGATTGAAAACGGAAAATTGGAAACCATTCTCAATTATGAGATTGATAGAATTTAAAAAGGAAGTTTCATGAGATAAAAAACTAAGTTGACTTTTTTCGAAAAATGTGATATAATTATATTGTAAGGTTGAGAAAGGAGCGAATGAAATGAAGTCTAATGAACATAAGAAGAGAACTTTTGAAGATAAGTTCGCACGACATTTCTATTGTAAACATGCAAGACTGAATTATCTTCGTTCTGATAAGAAATCATGCTGTCGCAAGGAGCGACATTATGGAAAATCTTTGTATAAAGAAAGTGAGGATACTATGGCTAAGATTGATTGGTATTATGCGGCTGTTCGTATTGCTAAAATTTATGCAACTCAGTGGGAATGTTCCATGTATGATGAGGGAGATGATTTCATTGTATGCGGAGAATGTGGCGAGCCAATTTATTTAGATGATTACCCTGAGTTTGATGGGGCGGCGGACAAAAGTTTTTGTATATGTCCTATTTGTGAGCAGAAACTGGATTTAGTTTAAGAAAGGAGAATGGATATGTGGGTAATTGAAAATTGCGATGGTGTTTGTAAGACATGTGCAACAAAAGAAATTGCTTTAAGGGAAGTCCTTCGAATGCTTAAGGATTATTATAAAGAAAATCCTGATGATAAGCAGGAACTTCAGGACTATCGAACACTAATGGAAACGTACTTTTCTCCTTGTGGAGAGGACTTCTATATAGAGGAGCTTTACTTGGTTTCTAGGGCAGAATTTATCGAGAAGTAAAGACTTCAAGGGTATTGACTTTTCTTTCGGAATGTGATATAATATATATGTAAGGTTGAGAAAGACGCTACGACTTAAAGGAGGAGTTCCTATGGAAAGATTCATCAGAGAGTTTGCAGAGTTTGATATGGCGAAGAACTTCGCCGCAACAGTAAACAGAGAGGTTATCACCAGATATGACTGGGATTCTTTTATTGGACGTATCGTAAAGACCTACAGAGTTGCTTACTCTGTTTCTTAAGGAGAGATAAGAATGGTGTATTGTGATGCATGTGGAGCTCCTGTTCATGAGGAGGATTACTATGAAGAGTATGAAATGTGTATTTGTCCCGATTGTCTCTCTGTTTTTGAAGAAGAGTTGATGTGGTTTGATGAACAGGGTTTGCCGCCGAGTGATAGGTGGGAAGATTAAGGTAGTTGATAAATTTCACGGAATGTGATATAATAAATATAGAAAGTCAAGGAAAAGACTTTAAAATCTCTCAGTTATCCGAGTACAGAGATAACAGCGGAGCAATTAACACAACAGAAATTGCAGGGCAGGAAACTCTAAGTAACGTTTATTCTGTCTAAAAACTAAAATAATTTTATTGAGAGCCGAACTCGTAAAAACGGAGAAAGTTTGAGGTAAGACTATGGCGAAGTTTGTTGAGACTAAGGATTTCACCCCTACTAAGATCAAGGCTGAGTTAAAGAACTGGACTACTGAGACTATTATCGCTGCTCTTGCAGAGATTCTCGGTGCTGAGAATGTTGGCATGGTTCGTACTGGTACAAGCACTTCTCAGAAGAATGAGATTGGTGCTGTAATTGGCACTGTTGAGGTTAATGGTGCTGGTGCTGAGGTACCTGTTGCCGTAACTATCAATGTCGCCGCCAAGCCTTATACTGATGCTCCCGCAACTGCTAAGCGTCATTACGATGCATTCGACTTCGCTGCTGCTCGCCATGCTTATAATGATTATGTGGCTGACAAGAAGGCTAAGGATGTTGAGAAGGTTCAGGCTAAGGCAGCTAAGATTGCCAAGGACGAGGCAAAGCGTAAGGAAACTGCTGAGGGTTAATTAATTGGGGAGCTTGGTCTCCCCTTTCCTTTTGTGGAGGGGTTGCTATGAAAGTTTATGTGATTAATACAGAGACTAATGAAGTTGTTTATCAGAACGATGAAGTATTTTCGGTGCGGCGGCGCACGATTTACAAGAATGATGAAAAGACTAAATACTTTGAAATAGAAGAAAGAAGTGGATATCAGTTACTTTTTGAAATTACACAGCATAGAATCTTTAAGGAGGTTTTTATCTAATGTCTCGAAGGAATGTTGAAGTCATTAGTTGTGACTGGTGCGGCAGAGATTTAGCTGAAAAAGAAAGCTCCTATTTTATTAACGTCAATGGAGAACAAAATGAAGAGATTTGTTCTCATTGTTATCATCGTCTTGAAATGATAAGAAATTGGAAAGAAACAAAGAAGAAACAAGTCTCTTTAAATTTTAATTCTTTTATTGAGACAACTCTTGGTGAAGATGCTGTGGCGGCATATAATGAGGAATGGATAAGATATGGCGGTGAAGAGAAGAAGTTGGGAGAAAATTGGAAGACACAATTATACGACTATTGTAAAACAATGGCGCCGGCATTTGAAAAGATTGTAGGTTCTTATCAGGGAGTTGCTTCTCCTTTTGAAATGAGAATGGCAATTGAGGAATTGCGTGAGGTAAAGGAGAGTGAAAATGATTAAAAAGTTTGGTGTAGCAGTACTTATTGCAATGGTAATGATTTCTTTGTACGCCCGTAATAAAGATATGTGGGATACTAATTATACTTTTGATGCCGCAATATGCTACAGCGATTTTGATGGGGACGGCGTTGGTGAATGGAAGACTTTTGAGATAAATAGTTGGACTGATTATTCAGACGGCGATTCAATTCAGATCAAAACTAAAGATGGAGATGTTTATCTTTTCCATGTAAGTAATTGTACCTTGATTAATCGAGATTAAATGGCGGCGACAGGAAGATACTGTAGATTTAATTGAATTACTGTAAAAATGAAAGTCAATCTCTTAGGTAGGGGTTGACTTTTTCTGCGTTTTGTGATATAATATATATAGAAAGTGAGAGAAAAACTTAAATAAAAAAGAAAGAGGTAATAATTATGAATACTGTTTATCTTCTTTATGGATATGTTGGAGATTTTGAATCAAAAGAAACTCTGCTTGCTATTTATAAGAGTTGTGAAGCAGCTATGGTGGCAATGTCTGAGTGGGTAAAAGAACCAAGTGAATTTTACTCTTTTAGTGTCGAGAATTGGCAGGTACAATAATAGAAAGGGGAATTATTTATGTTTGATAAGAAGTATGAGGTTTATCTCGATGGTCATATTCCTTGTGGAGAATTTGAAGGTGTTCGTTCTTTTGTAGAAGATTATTACTACACTCATGAATATCATCAGGAGTGGCTGGAAGAAATGAAAGAAGAGAACATGGATGATACTCTGACTGAAGAAGAGTATTCTTATGAAGCTAGTGTTCAGTTCTATATTGATGATATTAAAACTCGGGCAGTACCTGTCCTCGATGGTTTTAAGTGGTGCGGCCATTATTTTAAGGAGGTAAAATAATATGGATAAGATTATGGTAGGAGAAATTGAAAAAGCAATTGAGAAAGCAAAAGCACAGCTTTGTGCGGCAGGCTATATTGTAATTGCAATTATGCTCTATGGTAGTCAGAACTATGGTATGGCAACTCCTACTTCCGATATTGATCTTAAGGCAATTATTGTTCCGTCTTTTGAAGATATCGTTCATGGCAGAAAGATGGTAAGTACAACAATTGAAACTGATGAAGGACTATGTGATGTAAAAGATATTCGATCTATGATGAATTGTTGGAAAAAGCAGAATGTAAATTTTGTTGAACTTCTTTTTACTAAGTATAGATGGATAAATCCTGACTATGAAGAGATTCTTCAGCCTTTGTTTGAACATCGTGAAGAGATTGTTCATTATGACGAAAAGCATGCTGTCAACTGTATCCGAGGTGGTATGATGATGGAAAAGTATCACGCACTCTTTAAGCCATATCCTGCGCAGAAGGAAGTTATTGAAAAGTATGGTTATGCCGCAAAGCAGTTGTCTCATATCTGGAGACTTAAGGATTTGCTTGTAAAGTATATCGGAGGCTATTCTTATGAAATGTGTTTAACTCCTGATAAGATGACTGCAAAACAGCTTATTGCAATTAAGACCTATGAAAAGCTTTACACAGATATGGATGAAGTTGCAGCGAGTGGTAGGGCAGCAATGGATATTGTAGAGGGGCTACTTAAAGATTTTACACCAGCAATGGTAAATGAAAAGACTGGCGAACTGATGGATAGGGTTACGGCAGATGTAATTCGAAAGGCATTGAAGAAAGAATTGATGGAGGGATAAGATGTTACTTTATAGAATTGGAAATTTATTGAATGCACCTCAGAAAGTTATTGCTCATCAAGTAAATTGTCAAGGCAAGATGGGGAGCGGGGTTGCTAAGGTAATTCGAGATAAGTATCCTAAGGTTTATGAAACTTATCTTAATACTTGTGCTTATAATTTAAGCAATGGAAACTCTCCAGAGCATTTGGGCAGCGAAGTCGATTTTGTTAAAATCAATGATAATAGAGAAGTTGTTAATCTTTATGGGCAAATTAACTATGGATATAATGGTAAACGATATACCAACTATGCTTTACTTGCATTGGCTTTGGATAAAATGTTTTTCCTTTTAGACGAAGCTGGTGATAGAGAAGTTGCTATTCCTTATAAAATGGGTTGCGATCGTGGTGGTGCTAATTGGGCATTTGTAGAGGAACTGCTTAATGATTATAGCGAAATTTTTAATGTCGATGTTTATATCTATTCTCTGGAGGGATATTAAGGTATATTGAAACGGAATTGAAAAAAATGGATACTTCAAGATATGACTGGAGTGAATTGATTGCCGCCATGAAATCTTTTAATAAGGCGGCGAAAGAATATAGTGTAAGTGTTGCACAGGTAATAAATTAAATTAATTGAAATTCCATATACAAATTTAAGACAAATAAACAATGATTATTTAAAATTATTATTGGAGGAATATTTATGAAACTTTCAGTTGAAAATTGCAAGAATACAACCTCAATGAGGAACAAGATTAGATCTGATATGACTAATCTTCTCTTTGAATTTTTGAAATCTAAATTTGAAGATGAGGAAAAAGATGTTCTTCGGGTAGGAACAAACGAGATTGCAGTTTGTGTTGCACTGACTGATGATCCCGATGGTTTTCCCTGTGAGATTAATATGATTATTAAAGCAGAAACTAAGCCTCATCTTGATTCAGTAGGGGCAAAAGGCAGAGAAGTTAAGGCTTATGACAGAATTGCTGAAGCCGAAGCTTATGAAGCTGAGTTGAAGACTAAGG
>JACCDZ011716867.1_pt1 | contig 15435 bp, 11 predicted proteins | sample 7449551 | NCBI WGS metagenome assembly JACCDZ01 (sample SAMN15323452, study PRJNA562643) | freshwater metagenome | isolation source: river surface water | place: USA:Blue River Watershed | collected 2017-08-18 | reverse complement strand
TCGCTGCAGTAACTAACAATGGCACTGGTGTTGCTGGTGTTGCATACGGCGCGAAAGTAATGCCAGTTCGTGTACTGGGTAAATGCGGTGGTTACACTTCAGATATCGCTGACGGTATCATCTGGGCATCAGGTGGCACAGTGTCTGGCGTACCAACCACTACGACTCCAGCTAAAGTTATCAACATGAGCTTAGGCGGTTCAGGTGCTTGTGACTCTACGACTCAAGCTGCTATCAACTCTGCTCGTTCACGTGGCACAGTGGTAGTTATCGCTGCAGGTAACGACAACGACAACGCCAACAACTACAACCCAGGTAACTGTGCTGGTGTTGTAAACGTTGCATCAACTAACCGCAGCGGTGGTCGTGCTTACTACTCAAACTACGGTACTTCAGTTGACGTAGCAGCTCCAGGCGGCGCACAAAACTCTGCAAACGATTCAAACGGCGTATTGTCTACCCACAACAGCGGTACTACTGTTCCAGGTTCTGACGTTTACACTTACATGCAAGGTACTTCAATGGCTGCACCACACGTTGCTGGTGTTGCTGCGTTAATCCTGCAGAAGAAACCTACGGCAACGCCAGATGAAGTGGAATCAATCCTGAAAACCACCACTCGCGCTTTCCCAGCAACTTGCACTAACTGCGGTACTGGTATTGTTGACGCAGGTGCTGCAGTAGCTAAAGCTGCAGGCACTACTGGTGGTGGCGGTACTACTACGCCTGTAACTTCAACAGTATCAAACATCAGTGTTGCCAAGAGCGCTTGGAAATACTACACAGTGACAGTACCTGCAGGTAAAACTAACCTGACAGTGACTATCTCTGGTGGTACTGGTGATGCAGACTTATACGTACGTCGTGGTGCTAACCCAACGACTACTACTTATGACTGCCGCCCATACAAAACTGGCAATGCTGAAACTTGTACTTTCGCAAACCCAGTAGCGGCTACTTATAACATCGGTATCCGTGCATACTCTGCAGTAACTGGTTTAACGCTGAAGACTTCTTACCAATAAGTCGATAGTTAGGCAAAAACACCCAAGAAGCCCAGCTCGCGCTGGGCTTTTTTTTGGCTGAAAGAAAACTTACTGTTTAATCAATGGAGGGGATTTTGCTAAATCCGGCTAACCGGATTGATCTATTGCAGTCTCAGGCCAGGTCGAACGTGAAGGCTTAGCTGCACTGGTAAGCACCTAGCTGCGTCGTTGATTAATTGTTTAGTGGCTGAATTGTTTAGCGGCTTCGTTTAGTGGCTAGTTTGCTTAGTAGCGTCGTTGTTTAGTGGCTTAGTCGCGGAGTTGTTTGGCTCGCTCGCTAACTTTTGCTGACAACTAAGCGTTTCCTAGCCGCAGTGCTGCTGATGGCAGAACTAACTGGTTGCCGAACTCCATTGTGGCTGAACTGCCTAGATGCCGCCCTTATTTAGTGCCTGCAACTAGCACCGCTGGTTTCAACCTGCTATGTAAGCCGCGAGTAGGATATCGAAATCTGCAGGGTTGAAATAAAAACTACGGCCTTGCAAAGCAGCTTTATGTTGCTCTTTGTGCAAGGAGCGCAACAGCCGATCGAGCATTTCCTGCTGCAGCTTCTGCGCAGAATTCCAACCACATTTATCAAAATCAATCAGCCAAAATTGGTTGGTATCGAGCAAAATGTTATGGCAGTTTAAATCAGAGTGATAAACCCCTGCGCGATGAAAGCGAGCAATCAGCTTGCCCAGTGTTTGCCATTGCTCGGCAGTGAGCGGTTGTTGTTGTAAATGCGCAAACAAATCATGGCTGCCAGCAATTCGCTCAATCATGATATCGGCGCTGTAACCAAAGCGATGCTCAATCAGCCGAGCGGCAACAGGTGTAGGCACCGGCAGATCTAAGGCGCGCATCTGACGCAGCATAGTAAACTCAGCCATTGCCCGCGACTTGGCGATAGCTTCTGGCCAAAACCAGTCGGTAAGTAACTTGCCGATCAAGCCACCCCGATAATAATGCCGCATAACCCACTGCTGTTGACCTTGCTGGACAAACCATACGGTATTGCGCCCCGTTGATTGACCGATGACCGCTTGTTGTTGTTGCCAATAGCTGATATCAAACAGGCGGCTCGGCTCTACAGTCACCAGATCAGGTTGCAGCCACACTTGGCAATTCTCGATAGTCTGGCAACGAAGCGGCGACAACCATGGCTGCATGGCCGAAATCAATCGGGTCGTGGCACCGCCATGTTGTTGATACAGCGCAAAGCCCGCATTTGCTAATTGTTGCCGATTGCTGTTATTGCCAAATAAATCGATGACAACATCGGCAAGACTTGCCGCATCGTCAGCCCAAACCACGGCAGCAACTTGCTGTAAATTCTCGTAAACTTCGGCGAAATTGAAGACATGTCGACCTGAAATAACCGGCTTAGCTAAACACATCGCTTCCAGCGGATTATGGCCGCCACGCGGAATCAGCGAACCACCGATAAAAATTAAATCAGCAAGTTGATACCACAACATCAGCTCACCCATGGTGTCGCCAAGCAACACTTGGATGTCTGCAGTGACTTGCCCATCTTCACTGCGCCGCACTTGGCGAAACCCGACTTGGCGAATCAATTGCGAGACTTGCTCAAAGCGGTCCGGATGGCGCGGCACCAAAATCAATAATGCCGTTGGAACTTGCGCTAATATTTGCTGAAATGCCGCCAGCACTTGCTCATCTTCACCCGCGTGAGTACTACCGGCAACTAAGACCGGCCGACCGAAAAAATTCGAGCCCAATTGCCATTGCTCAGCCAAAACCAAAGCTCGCTCTTGCAGATTTGGCGCAATTTGCATATCAAATTTCAAATTGCCGACAGTTTGTGCTTGAGCACCCAGAGTTAAGAACCGCGCCATTGAAGCGGGATCTTGGCAATAAACCGCATGGATCCGCGCTAACATAGGTCGCACTAAAAGCGCAAAACGATGGTAGCCTTTTGCAGATTTTGCTGACAATCTGGCATTCGCCACTTGCACCACTATTTGCCGAGCATGAGCCTGCCAAATTAAGTTCGGCCACAATTCAGTTTCCAGCAGCACCAGCATCTGCGGCTGTAGCTTATTTAGAAAACGTTTGACAGCGCCAGGCGTATCAAAGGGTAAATAACAATGGTAAACACTGTCGCCAAAGGCGGCTTTAATCCGTTCAGAACCGGTGGGAGTGGTACAAGTCACTGTGATTGGCAGCTTGGGGTTTTGCGCCATCAGCTTTTTGATCAATGGGATAGCCGCAACCACCTCGCCCATTGATACCGCATGCACAACCACCCCACCACGCGCGGCCATTGGCATCGTCTGCCAGGCTAATCGTTCAGAAAACCGCTGCCGATAAGCCGGATCTGCCTTGCTACGCCATACCATGCCAAGCAAGGCAAACGGACGCGCCAAATAAATAATCAGGCTATAAAGACTTAACGCAATTCGGCTCACAGGGCAGTTCCAACAAATTTAGTGCTTAGATCATACTGCGAGCGCTGACTGAATACCAGAATTGTGGCCCAATCGAACAATGTTTGGTCGACAGCGCTGGTAATTTTCAAGCAAAATCAGGCTTTTGCTCAGAGGACACTCACTTGAATCATTTGCAAAAAGCTCGCTGGAGCTTAATCGCCTTCACATGTTGTTTATTCGGCGTCGGCCTGTCGGTGTTCCCTTTAGACGCAATTCTAAGTCGATTGTTGCCGTGGAGTGACCAGCATTTTCCCCAGGCGACTCTGACCTTATTTTTGAAAGATATTGCCGAAGCTTATTATTACAACCTCAAACATTACCCATTTATGCTGTACAGCCTTGATTGGCTTGGTTATGCCCATCTGATGATTGCCTTAGTTTTTATCGGTCCGATCCGCGATCCACAACGGAACATTTGGGTCATTCAATTTGGTCAATTAGCGTGCTTACTGACCCTGCCGGCTATCGGGTTGTTTGGCTGGTTGCACCAATTACCCTGGCAATGGTCAATTTTGGATTGTAGTTTTGGCCTGATTGGCTTTGCCATTTTGCGTTATAGCCAGTTACAGGTGCGTTATGCCGACCAGGCTGGTATTTATGGCACCCACTGAACCAAAACACCGGCCATGAGGTACATAAACGAATAGACTGGCAATCACTCCAACTTGGATCTTCGACTTTGTTGAAAGTGTTTGGCGCCAAGTCCGGTCTCCTTCGCTATAGAGAGTTGATTGGCAACTGAGAGTTGTTTTGGAGTAAATGATGTTCAAAAAATTAATGTTGGTCGCCACAGCAAGTGCCGCACTTATTGCGCTTTTTAGTGTTGCTAAGGTTAATCCAACCGATACAAATGCGGTAAGCGCCACCCAAATGCAAAATCAAGCGATGCCTGCGACCAAGCAACTTGAAACAGTTGTGTTAGGTGCCGGTTGTTTTTGGGGCGCAGAAAAGCGTTATGCGGCTATTCCTGGCGTTTTGGATGCAGTCTCTGGTTATGCTGACGGTAAGGGTATTGCGCCGCGCTATGACGTGATCACTCAGGCCAAGTATCGCCAAGATCCAAACAACTTTGCCGAAGTGGTGCAAGTTACCTTTAACCCGACCGTGGTTAGCCTTGAAACTTTATTGCAGAAGTATTTTGAAACCCACGATCCGACACAATTAAATCGCCAAGGTAACGATATCGGCACACAATATCGCTCGACCATTCTGACCACAACAGTTCAACAACAAGCGGTTGCCGAGCGAGTAAAAGCACAATATCAAAGCCTATTAACCTTGGCCGGTTATGGTGCAATCACTACCAAAATTAAGACGTTAAGCGAATTTCACCCTGCCGAAGACTATCACCAGGATTACCTCGTGAAAAACCCTGATGGCTATTGCCCAGACCACGCGACCGGGGTGAAATTCCAAGCGCAACCCGAAAAACCTGCGACCGACAATAGTGCGCTAATGCAAGGCAAACACATTGTGGTGATTAACGCTGAAGACTACTGTCCGTATTGCGAAAAATTCAAAAATGATGTGAGTAATCAATATCAGGGCCAGATCCCAATGCACCAACGGTTGGCTTCAGAACTGAATGGTCTTAGCCTGAAGACCCCAACTTTTGCCACTCCAACCATTCTATTTTTGGAAAATGGCGCCGAAGTGTTTGGTCATCAAGGGTATCTCAACCGTGACGAGTTTTACCATGCACTGGGACGTTGGCAACTGGGTGACTCTGAAGCCTTTAATGTGGCATTTGATGAAGGCACTGACGGTCGTTTTTGCCAACAATATGAGATTTTCAAAAATACCCCTGATGGTGTCTTTGTCGACAAGCTAAGTGGTGCAGCATTGTTTGATACCCGAGATCGTTTTGACTCGGGCAGCGGTTGGTTATCGTTTACCAGCACCGTTAAAGACGCAGTGATTGAAAAAGCCGACAATCGTTATGGTATGCAACGCGTCGAAATCCGTTCGAAATCTTCAGGGATCCATTTGGGCCATGTGTTTCCGGATGGTCCGAATGGCATGCCTAGGTACTGCATTAACGCTACGGTATTGGACTTTGTGCCAAGAGCGCCGCAGAAATAACTACGCTAACACTGCCAAGCATACCGGCGTCGGCTTGCACGCCGGTATCCCTTCCCAACAGGCTTTTGATATACTAGCAAGTTAAACGTGCTACTAGAGTTTGTTATGTCAAAGCCAAAAGTTTTATTTATCCCAGTTTCGAGCCCGCAAGGGATTGGCGAATACATGCGATCCTTAGTGATAGCCCAAGCGTTACAAGCGGAATATCCTCAGCTCGATATCCAGTTTGTCTTGAATAAACACGCGCCAACCGCTGCCAGTTGTCCTTTTCCAACGCATTTACTGAACAACTCGGCGACCAAAGAAAAAGCTGCTGTTAATCAAATACTTGAACAGTTTAAGCCGGATTTGGTGATTTTCGACTGTTCGGGTCGCGCCTCACAAGCACAAATGGCTAAACGCTTAGGCGCCAAAGTCATTTTTATTTCGCAGCATAAGAAAAAACGCGCCAAAGGTTTTGCCCTGCGCCGTTTAGCGGCACTCGATGCCCATTGGATCACTCAGTTTAAGTTTGTCGACGGTGATTTGACCGCTTTTGAACGTTTTAAACTGCGCTTGTTGCACAAACCAGCGCCGCTGTTCACAGGTCCAGTTTTTGCGCTGCCAAGTGCCGAGTTGCCTGAGAATTGGCATTCATTACAAGGCAAAACTTATAGCTTGTGGGCAGCCGGAGGCGGCGGCCATCAAGTCAACGGCATCAGTGCGACTGAGTTGTTCTACCAAGCGGCGCTTGAGGTGGCGACAATAGAACAACCGGCCTTAGTGGTCACCGGCGGCAATTTTACCGGTGAACTTGCCAGTACTGACGCAGTCACAGTGCTGAAATCGTTGCCAAATCAACAGCTCATGACCCTTATCGCCCATGCCGGTTTAGTTGTTTCTGGGGGTGGCGATATGATGGGCCAAGCCATTGTTTTAGGCAAAACCATCGTGGCCGTGCCGGTTGCTAAAGATCAGCCAGACCGAGTGTTCGCCTGTGCCGCTGAAGGATTGATTTATCCTGCCACTTTAGCCAAGGCCGATATAGTGGCACAATGTCGTAAAGCGTGGCTAACACCTAGAGTGCCTAACCAACAATTCGAACCGGGCTTGCAGTTGGCGCTTGCCGATATCCGTCGGCTACTGGCACTGCCAGCGAAAGACTAAGCCGACAGCCAATATTGTTGGAGATCCGAGGCCGCGGCCCCCTCAACAGATCTTCAAAGACGAATGGTAGAACGTGCCGCTTCGTCGCCGAGCGCGACATAAGCTCAGCGAGATAAGTACAGCAACACAAGGACAAGCAAACATGAATCAAACTGCAAGTTTTCTCGCCGCGTTAACGCGTCACCGCGATGCCTTTAATACTGTCGAACAATACGCGGAACAAGCTCAAACATTGCTTGCAGCCGTAGTTACTTGTTTACGTGCCGGCGGTAAAGTGGTGTGGATGGGCAACGGCGGCAGTGCAGCAGATAGCCAACATTTAGCAGCTGAGTTTATGGTGCGTTACAAAGCTGAGCGTGGGCCGTTAGCGTCAATTGCGCTGACTACTGATACTTCAATTTTGACCGCACACGCCAACGACTATCATTTCGAAACTGTGTTTGAACGCCAAGTCCGCGGTTTAGTGCGCCAAGGTGACGTTGTCATTGGCTTGACCACTTCAGGCAAAAGCCCAAATATCAATTTAGCCTTAGCTGCCGCGAACGAATTAGGCGCAGTGACAGTTGCGTTCACTGGCCGCGATGGCGGTTTAGTAAAAGACATCGCGCAACTGCCAATTATTGTTCGCCACGATGAAACCGCGCGTATTCAAGAAGTGCATATGTTTATCGGCCATTGGTTGTGTGAAGCGCTGGATTTAGAATTAGCCAATTAATTATTTTGACTGTAGGAACTAGGCACCGATGATTGATATCAGCCGTTTAAACCATTTGGCCGAAGCTCGTGTTTTAGTAGTCGGCGATGTGATGCTGGACCGTTATTTTCAGGGCGATTCGCAACGAATTTCCCCTGAAGCGCCGGTACCTGTGGTCAAAATTAGCAAGATTGAAGACAAAGCCGGTGGCGCCGCCAACGTCGCCCGCAATATTTCTCATCTTGATGCAACTGTGGGGTTGTTAGGCTTAATCGGTGAAGACGAACAAGGCGAAAGCCTGCGCAACATTTTAGCCAATGACGGTATTTCCTCAGCCTTGTTAAGCCAATCGGAATTACCAACCATCGCCAAAATGCGGGTGATTTCACGTCATCAACAAGTGGTGCGCCTAGATATCGAGCAAAACTTTAGCCGCAGTCATAGTGAGTTACTGGCCGATCAGTTAGAAGCACTGTTGCCTGCATATGATTTTGTGGTGGTCAGTGACTATAACAAAGGCTCATTAAGTGCCGTTGAGCGCATCATCGACTGCGCTAAATCTGCAGGGAAATACGTCTTGGTTGACCCCAAACAAGCCGATTTAAGCGTATATCGTGGTGCCGATATCATCACACCGAATTTATCGGAGTTTCGTCTAGCCGGCGGAGACACCAGCTCGGAAGCCGCCATGTTTGACTCCGCCCGCGCGATGCTCACCCGCTGTGGCATTTCAGCCATGTTGCTGACGCGCTCTGAGCAAGGCATGACACTCATCACCCAACAAGACACGCACCATTTCCCAGCACAAGTTCGCGAAGTGAGTGATGTGACCGGCGCTGGCGATACCGTGATTTCGACATTAGCGGTAATGCTTGGCGCGGGCATGAGCTTACCGCAAGCGGTGGAAGTCGCTAACTTAGCTGCTGGCTTAGTTGTCGCTAAGTTAGGCGCTGCAACTGTGTCGCCACAAGAATTGGCAGCAAAACTGAATAGCCACTTGTTCTCCACTGGTGATGTGTACCAAACCCCATTTGCTAAAGTACTGCAACATATTGCTTTTGCTAAACAAAATGGCGAACGCATTGTCTTCACCAACGGTTGTTTTGATATTTTACATGCGGGCCACGTGCGGTATTTGGCGCAAGCCAAAGCCTTGGGCGATCGCTTGGTCGTAGGGCTGAATTCCGATGCCTCAATTAAACGCTTAAAAGGCGAAACCCGGCCGGTGAACCCGTTGGATGAACGCGCCACGGTGCTGGCAAGCCTTGCCAGCGTCGATTGGGTATTGCCATTTGGCGATTTAGCCGAAGAAAACGATACGCCTTTATCTTTGATTTTACAGGTAAAACCGGACGTTTTAGTCAAAGGCGGCGACTACAGCATCGACACTATTGTTGGCGCAAACGAAGTGCTGGCTTATGGTGGCGACGTGCGTGTGCTGCAATTTGTTGATGGTTGCTCGACCAGCGCCATTATCGAAAAAATCAAAGGTTAAAGCATGTCGACTTTCCAAGAACTGCAGTCGATTTGTATTTTACGCCTGTCCGCTATTGGCGATGTTTGTCATGGTGTTGCAGCGGTGCAAGCGATCCAGCAGCAATACCCACAAGCGAAAATCACTTGGATCATCGGCAAAGTTGAAGCGATGTTGCTGAAAGATTTGCCAGGCGTTGAATTCGTCATTTTCGATAAAAAGCTGGGCTTTGGTGCTTATGGCGATTTAAAACGCAAACTTGCAGGCCAGCAATTTGATGTGCTGCTGCACATGCAAGTGGCGTTTCGCGCCAATCTTGCCTCGTTAGTGATTAACGCCAAACGTAAAATTGGTTTTGATTGGCACCGCGCCAAAGAACTGCACGCCCTCTTTATGCGCGAGCGTATTGTGCCGCAGGATAATCCGCATGTGCTTGATGGTTTTGCTGGTTTCGCTCGCCATCTGGGCGTGCCCTTCTCTCCCAGCAAAACGACCAAGCCAACTTGGCAAATGCCGCTTACCGCCGACGATGAAGCTTTTGCCAAAGCACAGTTACAAGCCGCTGACGCCACAGATTGTCGCACCTTAATGTTATGTCCGGCCGCATCAAAAGCTGAGCGTAATTGGTTGCCGGAACGTTATGCCGCCATTGCCGACTACGCCAGCAGCCTTGGTTTTCGGGTATTTATCTGTGGTGGACCGACGCCACTTGAACACCAACTAGCTGACGAAATTATTCGCCATGCCAAAAGTAACTTGGTAAAGCTTGTCGGAAAAACATCTCTAAAACAATTGCTTGCACTCTTAAAGCAAGCAAGTGTGGTTATCGCTCCCGATACAGGCCCAGCCCATATGGCCGTGACTGTAGGCACACCAGTCATTGGTTTGTACGCGCATTCCAATCCAGATCGGACCGGACCATACACTTATCGCCAATACGTGGTTGAGGTTTATCATCAACAACTTGCCGCGCAATTTGGTAAAACTGCAGCGCAGTTGCCGTGGGGGCAACGCGTGAAAGGGGCGCATCTGATGGAACAGATCAGCGTCGAAGCGGTGCAGCAGATGCTGGACCAAGTCATTGCCAAGGAACAACTATGACGTTATTGCATAAAGCCGCTTTTCTCGACCGAGATGGCGTCATTAATATCGACCACGGCTACACCTCTGTACCGGAACAGTTTGATTTTATTGATGGTATTTTTGACGCTTGCCGCCACCTGCAGCAACAAGGTTATTTGCTGATTGTCGTCACCAATCAAAGTGGCATTGCCCGTGGTTATTACAGCGAACACCAATTCGCCCTTCTCACCAGCTGGATGAAGCAACAATTCGCCGCGCACGGCGTGAAAATTGATGGTGTTTATTATTGCCCACATCATGTCGAAAAAGGCCAATCGCCCTACAACATCGACTGTGACTGCCGAAAACCACGCCCTGGCATGATGTTGCAAGCAATGCGAGAATTCCATATCGATGCCTCGCAAAGCTTGATGGTCGGCGATAAAGCCGCTGACATGCAAGCGGCCGCGGCGGCAGGCATTGCCCGCAAGATTTTAGTGCGGTCAGGCCAGCCTCTAACCGATGAAGATTTAGCCAGTGCCGATGAAGTCTGGGACAGCCTAGCGCAAGCACAACAGGTGCTTTAAATTACGGCAGGAAGAACCAAAGGTGCAAATCCAAAGTTAAAAAACAAAACCCCGGCCAAAGCCGGGGTTTTAATAATGAAGCATCGCGCTTGGCCTAAAAGCCAGTACCAAAAGTCACGCCAAAAGATGAGCCGAGGTCACCACTCAAGTGACTACGAGCCAGCAAACCGAGGGTGAAAGAACCGACATTTCGTTCAACCCCTGCTTGCACCAATGCGCCGCCGCTCATTTCAATGTCTTCTGAGTAACAATTGCTACATGAGGCAATGCCGCGTTCAGAACTAACTACAGCATTAAAACCACCCTGCAGATAAGCGACCGTTTGGTTATCATCGCCTAATTGCCATTGTGGCCCCACCAACAAACCAATGCTAACCCCGGTGGCATCCGATGATTCATGGCTAACATCACCATTGTTATACCAACCGTCGCCTTCAACCCATTGCGAAAAACCGTATTTGTCGTCGTACATAAACATTTCGAGGAAAAGCGAGGTGCGATAGCCGGATTGGAAATAGTCACCACCAATCACCAAACTAAATGCAGAATCGTCAATCCCTTCTAAGTACGATGTTTCTTGGTCAAATGCGTTATTGATTAAAGCACCATGGAATTCCCATTTCCCCAAAGTGTCGTCTGCAGGCACATAAACTTGTTGCGCAGCAGCTTGGCTGCAGAATGCGGCAGCGAATAACAACACTCCAGCCAATTTACAAGTTTTCATTTATGTATACTTCCTGTTAATTTAAAGGTGTTATTTTAGCGCCGTCATGCTGAATAAACAATCACCATCAGCCCTTGCGCTTGTTCTTGACCTTTTCACTGTTTTCTTGGCAACTACCAATCAACGGCAACTGTTGTAACACTTTCATTTGTGGATCTATGACCAAACGATCGCTCGGTTGCAGCGGCAGTACTACAGGCCCTTTGCTGAAATCCAGTTGCTGTAATTTGCCATTAATCGCAACTTCCAGCGGCATTGGGAAAGCGCCACCTGCAGGCACTTGCCAAGTTAAAGTCACTTGGCTGTCTGTGCGTTGCTGCTTAAGTTCTGGCAACGCCGCTTGCTCTAAATAAACCGCAAAAAACCAACGAAAATCTTTGCCAGTCAACCGATTAACAATGGCTTCAAACTCAGCAGAATTACGATAACGCGGCGCTATTGGGTAAGTGAGTTGGTTGGTATCGGCAGTGCCGTAAACCAATTCTTTGGTCGCTTGCCAGAATAAATCGTCACCAATTAAACCGCGCAGGGTATGTAAGGTCCAACCGCCTTTGCCGTAAATATCTGGGTTAAAGGCATCATCAGAAGTAATTTGGCCCTTACGCACAATAGGTTCACAGTTTAATAACCCCAAGTAGGATTTATACATTTGATATTGATAAGCGGCTGGCCCGAGTTTTTCCAGCGCATACAACGGCTGCATATAAAGTCCAAACCCTTCATGCAACCAAGCATCATTAAGCTGCTGATGGGTCATCAGGTTGCCGAACCATTCGTGTGCAAGCTCGTGATGTAATAACCAGTCAAAGCCATATTCATCGCGTTTGTAGCCTTTGCCATAGGCATTCACCGTTTGATGTTCCATGCCAAGGTGCGGCGTTTCGACAAAGCCAAGTTTTTGCGTGCCCCACGGAAATGGCCCAAGTCGACGCTGATAAAAAGCCACTTGGTCCATCACATCATCTTTGAGCAGAGCTTTGGCTTTCTCCACATTTTCTGGCAGCGCCCAAAATTCAATGGGCACTGTTGCGCCGTTGCTGCTTTGATAACTTTGTTGAATGCGGCTGTATGGGCCAATGTTCAGGGCAATGTTGTAATCACTCGCAGGTACCGACAACAGCCAATCGAATTGCTGCTTCTCACCGTCTACCGGCGTAATTTGCTGCAACACGCCATTGGTGACCGCTGACAGCGGTTTTGGCACGGTAAGCTTGATGCGCATTTGGTTGGCTTTATCACTGAAATGATCTTTGCATGGCCAGAATAAATCACAGCCCTCGCCTTGCACGGCGGTGGCTATCCATGGCTGACCATCTGGGGTTTTGCTCCAAACCGTGCCGCCAGCCCAAGGCGCATTCAGCGCAACATGCGGCTTACCGGCATAACTCACCGCAACTTTCACGGTTGCCCCTGCCGGGCGTTCGCTGGGTAATTCAATCGTTTTCCCGCTGGTAAGTCGCGACTTGCCCATCGACGGTAATTTGGCTGATGCTAAACCGGCTATCGAGCTTTAATTCGACTTGCTTTGTGGCTTGCAGCAATAAAAACTCTGCAGTGCCAACCCCAGCAATACTTTGGGTCTGTGGGAACACTTCCAAAGTTAAATCATAAGTTTGCACATCCGCACGCTTAGCTATTTCAGAAAGCGCACCGCCGGTATTGCCGATCACCGGATCCAGCGGTAGTGCTTGCTCTGCGGTGCTTTGGCAACCTGCTAACAGCGAGCTTGCCAGCAACAGCGTACTGGCAATTAAAGGCTTCTGGGGGATAACACGACGACCAGCCACTGAACTTGTTACCGCTTGCTGACGTAAATGGCGCTGAGCATTGTTAGAACGTGGCGAAAAGTGAAAACGACTAGGCATAGCCTATTCCTTAACTAGGTGAAAGTATTGGTTAAATCATGCCACGCTTTTGCCGAAAAACCAGCCAATTAAAACCTCCAGCCATCGCCAGTGCTGGGGCATTGGTCGCTTGTGATTTGAGTTAGGTCTGACGAGCAGTTAGTGTCGAGCATCATGTTTTGCTAATTTTCTGCTTTTGGAGTCTTCGGATGCGTCTGAAATTTGCCTTGTTTGGTTTGCTAGTGCCAAGTGTGTTATCAACCGCCAGCGCGCCGGCATTGGCTTATGACCGCGTGACTGGCTTTGATTTTGCCAGTCGCTCTGAAGTCATAGCGCCACATGCCATGGCCGCAACCAGCCAACCCTTGGCCACCCAAATTGCTTTGGATGTGATGAAACAAGGCGGCAACGCTATTGATGCCGCGATCGCGGCGAACGCGGCTCTCGGCTTGATGGAACCAACCGGTAACGGTATGGGTGGCGATTTGTATGCGATTGTTTGGTCAGCCCGCGATAACAAACTTTATGGCCTGAATGCGTCCGGCCGCGCGCCCAAAGGCATGACCTTAGCGCAAATGCAGGCGGAAGTGAAAAAACTTGGCCGCACCGACATTCCGCCGCTTGGCATGTTGCCAATTTCGGTGCCTGGTGCTGTGGATGGTTGGTTCAGTTTGCATGATAAATTCGGTAAATTACCGATGAAAACCATTTTCGCTCCAACCATCAAATATGCCGAACAAGGCTTTCCAGTGTCAGAGTTAATTGCCTATTACTGGAACGCATCAGTGCCAAAGCTTTCGCCACAACCCGGCGACTTTGTTGGGACCTTTACCATCAATGGCAAAGCGCCAGCAAAAGGCGAAATGTTCAAAAACCCCGCGCTTGCCAACACGCTGAAAATTTTGGGCAAAGATGGTCGTGATGCCTTTTATCGGGGTGATATCGCCAAGAAAATCGATACCTTTATGCAAAAAGAAGGCGGGTATTTACGTTATGAAGATTTTGCCAGCCATAGCTCTACTTGGGTTGAACCGGTTTCGGTGAATTACAAAGGCTATGATGTCTGGGAATTACCGCCAAATGGCCAAGGTATTGCCGCGCTGCAAATGCTGCAGATTTTGAAAAACTTCGATTTAAAAGCCATGGGGTTTAATAGCCCTGCGAGCTTACATACACTAATTGAAGCGAAAAAACTGGCCTTTGAAGACCGCGCCAAATACTACGCCGATATGGATTTTCAAAAAGTCCCAGTAAAAGAATTAATCTCTGAAGCTTATGGCCGCGAGCGCGCCAAACTGATTGGCGCCAAAGCCGCACAACGAGTTGATGCTGGCAATCCGCATCTATACACCGGCGATACAATCTACATGACCACCGCGGATGCCGAAGGCAACATGGTCTCGCTCATTCAATCGAATTATCGCGGCATGGGCTCTGGCGTTGTGGTGCCGGGGCTTGGTTTTGTGTTCCAAGACCGCGGCCAAATGTTCTCGTTAGATGCCAAACATGCCAACGCTTTTGCCCCGGGCAAACGGCCTTTTAATACTATTATTCCGGCCTTTATTACCAAGGATGGCAAACCTTGGGTGAGTTTCGGCGTGATGGGCGGCGCGATGCAGCCGCAAGGTCATGTGCAAATCGTGGTGAATATGATTGATTACGGCATGAACCTGCAAGAAGCTGGGGACGCCGCACGTTGGCAACACCTCGGCAGCACCGAACCCACCGATGGCACGGACCTGTATCTGACAAACGGCGGCTACACCGAAGTTGAACGCGGCGTACCCTACCAAACCATTCAAACTCTGATGCAAAAAGGCCACGACATCCGCTACGGTTTTGGCGGCTACGGTGGTTACCAAGCCATCATGAAAGACCCAAAAACCGGCGTGTATTACGGCGCCTCGGAATCCCGTAAAGATGGGCAAGCGGCTGGGTATTGATTTGTTGATAGCTTGGCGCGGGATCTGCTGATTTAGGTCCCGCAAAGCGTCCTATTTACCTTTTTAACTTACAGCAGCCATATTTGGGCACACAGAGGATCTTGAATTTAACCCTTGTCTTGGCAACCGAAATTTCTGAATTGTCGTTTGGCTAATTTGGTTTAGATACTACTGCAGATGGTTTTGCGGCATTTGCGGTTGCCCTAGCACTGCCACGATCAGGATGAAATCGCTCTCTTTAGTAAAGTAAGCGGTATGTTTGGCCACTGGGGAATAAAATCCATTTGCGATGATATCGCTACAACTACGACCTAAATCAGGGTTATCAGCCAACATCTGAAATCCTGCGAGTAGATTTTCCTTGTATTTTTGCCACTGCGTCTCGGAAAAGTTTTCTA